>Ga0207040_1086_pt1 | contig 28324 bp, 21 predicted proteins | sample Alteio_BWMinCont_72_FD_153279 | JGI IMG/M metagenome (GOLD analysis project Ga0207040, IMG submission 153279) | Enriched cells from forest soil in Barre Woods Harvard Forest LTER site, Petersham, Massachusetts, United States -... | ecosystem: Environmental > Terrestrial > Soil > Temperate forest >... | reverse complement strand
AGCAAAAATGAATACCGCCATTTCAATGTCAAGACCGTACAAGGCATTGACGATTTTGCCACCATGAAAGAAGTCGTCTTCCGCAGGTACCGCCGAGTGATTAGCGAGAAGGCCCTCCTGCCCCAGCTGGTCATCATCGACGGAGGCAAGGGCCAGCTGAATGCGGCCCTGGAAAGCCTGAAGGAACTGAGCCTAGGGGGCAAACTGACCGTCATCGGCCTGGCCAAGAATGAGGAGGAGATCTTTTTCCCCGGCGATTCCGAATCCTTCAAGTTGCCCTACCAGAGCGAAAGCTTGCAGCTGATCCGCCGCATCCGTGACGAAGTGCATCGGTTCGGCATCGCCTTTCACCGAAAGAAAAGAAGCCAGGGGACTTTCAGCAACGAACTGGAAAAGATCAAGGGCATTGGGAAAAGCACAGCCGATCGGCTGCTGAGCGAATTTCGGTCAGTAGGTAAGGTCCGGCGCCTTAGCCGGGAGGCGTTGACGGCCGCAGTGGGGCCATCCAAGGCCGAAATCATCTGGAAGTATTTCAGCCAGCAGGGAACAGCAGCGAATAAGGAAGGGGGTTAGTTCCCCGGATGGATCAAGGAACAGTCATAAAAACAAAGGGGCCCGAATAGATATTCAGCCCCGTTTTTAAAATCCAATATCCTATGAAAAACCGTTGTAAAAATAGTAAAACAATTCTATTTAGCAATAACGGGGTATAGTATTTTATAAAAAGAAATCCACAACAAACTGCCGGAAATACCCTCCCTAATTGGGAATATAAGTGGATAAACCACAAAAGCGCTTAAGCCTGGCCCGTTACAAAAAAAAATAAGGGTATCGTATATTTACGATACCCTTGCTATATCCTTTATACTTACTTCTTTAGTAAGACCAGAGATCTTGTTCGTAATTGAAAATCTTCTCTTTGATTCGGTCGCCTTCCAGCAGCTGGAGGATATCATCCCGCACATAGCCGTTGATGAAGTTGTTGCCCGGGTTATCAATCGTGGATTTGATGATCCGGCTGGAAAACATGCGGCTTTCAAACAGTTCCTCCCAGCTCATTCGAGCCCCGTAGTTCTTTCCGTTATACGCTTCATACTTAGCGAGGAAGGGCCGAAGATCGGGATAATAGACCCAGAAGATGGGCGTAGCAGCGCGGAAAGTAGTGCCGTCTGCTTCGTAGATCGATTTTTCCGGAGCAATGCCCAGGATCCGGACATACATCCGGCTGGATTCCTTGTCAAAAACCCATTCTTCCTTGATCTGATACCTTTCGACCAGATCCGGGTTGAATTGCTCCTCGATGGTCGTATCCTTCATGATTCCCTTGGAACCGTCGGGGTCCTTTACAAAATCAGGAACCTGAATGGAATGGGGTTTGCCCACCAGCAGTTCCGCGATTTCCCGGAAGGCCATGGGTGTGGTGAACCGATCGTCCTGGACTGCATTGAAAGCCGTAACGTCGCCATTCTTGATCAGGTTCAACAAAATGCTTATAAATCTTTGATTACCATTATCTTCCGTAGCTTTGTAGACAAAGGGCAGGTTCATTTTTTCATGAACGTCCAGTTCTCTCCACACGCGTTGGCGGTATACGGCATCATCTTCGCGGATGTGTTCATATGCCAGGGGAATGCGGTCTTTAACGAGGTTCAGCTCGATGGAGGCGTCGTTACGCAGGGAACGGCGCGGGGTGTCCAGTTTGATGTCGGCCTCAAAAACCACCACAACCGGCTTGGTGGTGTCCTTGGGAGGAACCACGGCAGCCGTGTTCGCACTGCTCTTATTGGTGTTCTTGGCCGTGGTGCTGCGCTTTTTCTTCTTGCGGGCAGCCGGGCTGTTCTGCGCGTCCACGGTACCGGCCACCAGGGCGGCCAGTATCGCCAGCATGCTTAAACGGATAATCGCCTGTTTCATTCTCAACTGTTTATCGATTTAGTCTTATTGCCGGAAGTCCGACCCATGGATAACGCGCCGGACTTCCCAATTATTTTATCTCAGGTTGAATACCATTGGCGATATGACCCGGTCTCTTCCGTCGGGACCCTTTACGTGGATCTCATCAAAAAAGATTCGGGTTCCCGGGGTGGCTTTGGCCACAATCGACGCCGCATTGCCGGACCATTTGTTGCCGTTATTGACCGCCTGCTGGTATTGGGGTATGTTGCCGCCCACGGCGCCCAGCGTATAGCTCAGCACCTGGAAATGGGATTCAAACTCCGAAGCCTCGAGCTTGGCAATCAAGCCGCCGATAGCCTGGAATTCCGAGGCGGATATCGCTCCGCCTTTATGGACTCCGATATACCCGGTCGGGTCCGGCAAGAGCTTGACGCGCATCTTGAAGGGGTAGTTCTTTCCGGCTGCGTTGACCATGATAGTGGCCTCGCCCTGATCCTTGGGACGAACGATCCATTCGTCGGGGTCGCTAGTGTGGGCGGGAACGATCTCCCCGTCAGTGAAGGAAACATGAACTTTCTCCCGGCCGACGCTTCCGCCCGAAATCGTAACGGGGTTGTCTTCGCCGATATACAGCACATTCATTTTCTTTAGGAAGACGGAGGCTCCGGAAGGGAGGCCCACGGTATATTTAACTTGTTTATCCTCGATTACAGGTGTGCCGTCCGGTTTAGAATACTGAACTTTGACGTCGACCACCTTTTCGCCGGCGCTTTCAGCCGTAGTATTGAATGCAGCCGTTCCGTCGGGCTGCAGGGGCATTACCTGGCCGTTGATCGTGATGGTGGGTTTGGCCGCCGAGCTGAATGCTCCGACACCTGCTGTAATCGTCAGCTTGTCGCCGGGCATCACGTAATTGGAGCTGGCCTGAGCCAAAACCTGAAACTGATCATACACCAGTTTTACTTCACCTATCTTCTTATAGCAATACTCCACGATCTGGGCCTCGGAGTTCTTGATATCGTTCTGGAACTTGCTCAGGATCGTCATGGCCGCAATAGCCGGAGTCATATGGAAATAGTTGATCGTCCAGTCCCGGGTGGTATCCCCCGTGGAGTGGTTGCCGGAATGCGATTCGGGAACCCTGAGGTCCAGGGGCAATTCCTTCGCGAAGTTGGCCCTGTCTTTAATCAGATCTTGCTGCACCAGGTGATTGTCCGCAAATAAGGACGGATCCAATACATTCAGCAGCTGCTTTTTGTAATTTTTCAGGTTATCGTACAACACTTTGCCTTGTCCCTTATTGTCCATCAGGCGGGTGGCGGCGTCCAGGTTGGCCACGTTGTAGGTCTCCACGCCGTTCTCGTTCACCTTGCCGGCTTCGTCAATCAGGCGCAGCTTCAGGCTATCAATATAACTGTATATTTCTTGCGAGAGGTCCCTTGCGCGGAAGGCGATTGGAGCCCATTTTTCGGCGTTGGCCTTGGTCTGCACGTCCTTGAGCTTTGCATCGAAGCTTGCGTAGGTAAGGTCGTTCTTGCCCTTGATAGCAATATTAGAGGTCGTGATGCTGTTGTTCACGGTCTTGAAGGCATTCAGGATTTCCACCGATACATTCAGGGCCAACAAAGCAGTTAGCACCAAATACATCATATTGATCATCTTCTGCCTAGGCTCTTTAGGTAAGGACATGATCTAGAGAATTTAATGTTGTTTGGAAATGGTTTTTCATAAGTAAATCTAAGTTCATTAGGGACGATCCGTCTTATTGCCGGCCCTGCATGGCGCTCAGCATATTCCCGTACACATGGTTGAGGCTGCCCAGGTTCTTGGCGAGCAAAGCGATCTGCTCCTGGCTCTTCTTGGCATCTCCCACACTTCCCTGCATCGTCTCGGAAGCCTGAACCAAATTGGAATAGAATCCGTTCATGGCCTTCAGGTGATTATTGGTATCCTGCAATTCCAGCTCATAAATCGCATTGAGGGAACCCAGATTCTTGGTCAGCGCCTGAACCTGGCTATGGAATTGCTTGGTGCTGTCGGCCGCACTATTGAAATGGCCGAGCGTGGTGGCTGCACCCTGGTACGCATTTTTCATCGTCTCCAGAGCATGCGTGGCCTCCTTCGTCTTATTGCTGAATTCCGTGGTGGCGGTCAGGGCGCCTGAAGCGTCGCTGATATGCTGCACGGTCGTTCCAAATTTCTTGAATCCTTCGCTCAGGCGGCCCAGAGTCATGGGCGTGATATCGGCATCCTGGAGCATCTTATCCATTTTGTCGAGGGCCGGGTTGCGGGGATCGTTACCAGCCAGCTTGGGCAGGGCTTCGGCCAACGCATGCATTTCCGAACCGGGAGGGGGAAGGAATGCGTATACCATAAAGATCAACGCTTCAGTCAACAATCCTGCAGTCAGGAAAAAGTCAGCCAGTCGCTGGTGTGTGATCTTCTGCCACGCACCAAAAATGACGACTGCTGCCCCGACGCAGACGACGACGTTTACAAGCTTTTCTGTTGATTTAGAGACTCCGGCCATAAAAGTAGGTTTAAATTGTTTTTAATAGGTTTAATAAGGGCTTGGAAAATGGGATTCCTGTTGATTTTTCTTTAGAGATCAACACCAAAACGCATTTTTCGTTTTTAAATTTTACGTTGGGAAGAAATTACCTCCGGTTTGTCATGGTCGGGGGCAGGTCGATCACGCAACGGAATCCGATGTATGATTTGGCCGTGTCCTGATACTCGTAAGTACGCGTGCTGGTCTGCAGGTAATAACCAACATCCTTCCAGCTTCCGCCACGGATTACCTTACGCTTCATGCGGGGAGGATCGGAATCCTTGGCATTGTAGCGAATATCCGGGTTCATATCGTGCTGGAAATTGTAGGCACCTTCATAATACAAGGAAGAAGTCCACTCGGCCACGTTGCCGGCCATGCAATACAGGCCGAAATCGTTGGGCCAGTATGCATCGGCGCGCGCCGTATAGAATGCACCGTCTTCGGGATAGTTGCCACGGCCGGGCTTGAAGTTGGCCAGCAAGCATCCTTTCTTGTTTCTCAGGTAATAGTTACCCCAGGGGAACATCGACTGGGAGCGACCGCCGCGGGCTGCATATTCCCACTCGGACTCGGTCGGCAAACGGAAATCGGATTCCGTAGCCATGTGCTTGCCTTCAAGGTAAGCGTTCAGGTACTGAGTCCTCCACTCACAAAATGCGGTGGCCTGATTCCAGTTCACGCCCACCACGGGATAGTTACCGAAAGCAGGGTGAGAGTAATATCTTTTGGTCATCGGTTCGTTGTAGGAATACGAGAAGTCGCGGATCCATACCAGGGTGTCTGGATAGATCTTCACCGGCTTGCGGAGAATGAACTGCGACCGCATCTTGCCTTCATTTATTTTTTTGGCCGCTTCTTTCAGGTCGAAGACCTCGGAAGCGTACATAAACTTGGCCGGATCCAATTCCTTGCGGCCAAATATGCGGTTATCGGGCGTAACGATCATCTGGTCAATCTTTTCAATCGTGGCCTTATCGCCCCATTTGATCGTAGACGCCTTCTTCCAGTCAATGGTAAATTTGCCGTCGACATCTTTACCAAATTGCATCAGAGTTGCGGCAATGGAATCCCGCACCCAATTGGTAAACTGACGATACTCGTTGTTGGTGATTTCTGTGGCATCCATCCAGAACCCGCTGATCGAAACCTGGCGATTCCTGGCGGTATACGCGTAGTTAATGTCCTCGTCGCTGGGCCCCATATGGAAGGTTCCCGGAGGTATGTAAACCATGCCGTTAGGCTTGGTCAGGTTATACTTGCTGGCAGGAGCTACCCCGTGAAGCTGACCATCGGCAGGCAAGCTCGTAGAACCGCCTGTTTTTCCACATCCAGTAGCTGCAAAAAGAACGACAGAGGAAGCTATCAGAAAGGATAGGTTTTTCATTTTCATATAATTAAAGGGTATTGGACAAAAATAATGTTTTGGCAATATTTTCATCGCAAGTTTAATGTTTATTTTTAACAAGTCAAAGCTTTTGCAGCGGTAAATTTCCTAACGAAAGCAGGTCCGTAATTATTGTATAGACTAGTCGTTATTCTTTTGCACGCCGGTCAGCTGTGGAATCAATTTATCCAGTTCAGTTACAGGAGTTTGGCAGGAGTAGTCTTGGCACAAAAAAATCTGCGGCGTTTCGGATATGGGCTTATTCCTCAACAGGGGAAATTCATTGGTCGTTTGGGTCGCGGATTGAAAGATTCGGAAGGGAATAAAGTTACTTAAAAAATCCTGGCAAATGGTTTGAGGCTCGGTACCGGTGATCACAATTTCCGGTATGGTATACGATTGGGCCTGAAGCAGGGTTGCCCAAAGTCCGAAGGAGCCAGGGTATTTGATCGTGAGCTCCTTCATCGCAGCGGCATTTTTTTGGGCCCGCTCTTTCCAGGCTGATTCGTCGAAAATAATGCCCAGATACAACAAATTGATCGACATCATTGCGTTTCCGGACGGCAGGGCTCCGTCATAGAGCTCCTTTTTGCGCAGGACCAGGTCCGGCTGGTCCCGGTGAGTATAATAGAAAAAGCCGCCTTCCGCACCACCAAAGTTTTCCATCACCCAGGCGCAGATTTCGTGGGCATTGCTCAGGTACCGAGATTCTCCCGTGATTTCCTGCAGCTGGATCAGGGCCGAAAGGATGAAGGCATAATCATCCAGGAAGGCTGGAATCTTGGCCTTTCCCCGTTTATACGCATGAAAAAAATAGTTCATACCGGTTCCCCGGCATTTGCTCCATAGAAAATCCATATTGTCTATCGCCAGCTGCCGGTAACGCTGGTTTCCGGTAGCTGCATAGGCCTTGCTGAGCGCAGCGACGACCAACGCGTTCCAACCCACCAGGATCTTGTCGTCGGTCATCGGCCGGATGCGGATCTCCCGTCTTTCCAGGAGCCGGGCACGACTCAGGGAGAGACTGCGGGAAAGCAGATCAGGATCCATAGCCAAGCCCTGAGCAAAGGCTTCCAGGGGAATCGGGACGTTCAAAATATTCATCCCCTCCCAGTTGCCCCCCCGGCGAACTCCGTAAAACGAGCAAAACAGCTCAGCATCAACTCCCAGCACCTCCCTGATCTCTGCTTCATGCCAGACATAATACTTTCCCTCCACGCCTTCGCTGTCCGCGTCCAGGGCGGAATAGAATCCACCGCCTGGATCCAGCATCTCCCGCTCCAAGAAAGATATCGTGCGATCGATCGCCTCCCGATAGCTTTCCTTTCTGGTGAGCTGGAAGGCTTCTGACAATGCAGTGATTAACAGCGCATTGTCATATAGCATCTTTTCGAAATGGGGAACCAGCCATTCCGCGTCGGTCGAGTAGCGGGCGAAGCCACCTCCCAACTGGTCATGGATTCCTCCCCCGATCATTTTGTCCAGGCTCAGGCAAGCCTGGTCCAGGGCATCCGGGTTCCCCGTATAGCGGTAATAGCGCACCAGGAACTGAATGGAAAAGGTTTGCGGAAACTTGGGAGCCTGGCCGAACCCCCCTTCCCGGCGGTCTGCAGCCGACATCAGCTGATCAAAAATCTGGTCATGTTCCGACTGGCTAAGGGCAGCCGAAGCATCCTCCGTTGCCGGAGAGCCGGTGCGACCCAGGTATTCCAACAATTGATTGGATTGGCTGTCAATCTGTTCTCTCTTGCTTTGAAAGGCTTCCGCCACGCTGCGAAGGACCTCCTGCCAGGAAGGCCGGTTAACTGCGCGGCGATTGGGAAAATAGGTTCCCCCATAAAAGGGTCGGCGTTCCGGGGTCAGAAAAACGTGAAGGGGCCAGCCTCCGCTGCCCGTCATCGCCTGCACGGCATCCATGTAGATGTGGTCCAGGTCAGGTCTTTCCTCCCGGTCGATTTTGATGTTCACGAATTTTTCGTTCATCAGTGCGGCTGTCCGGGGATCCTCGAAGCTTTCCTTTTCCATCACGTGGCACCAGTGGCAGGCAGAATACCCGATGCTCAGCAGGATGGGCTTGTCTTCCCGGCGGGCCCGAGCCAGCGCTTCTTCGCCCCAGGGGTACCAGTCCACCGGATTGTGCGCGTGCTGCAGCAGGTAGGGGCTGGATTCGCCGGACAACCGGTTGCTGAATGACTCGCTCATACAGAGGGAATTCGGGGATGAAAAGCTAGAAGGTCTACTGGCCGCAGTCAGGCTATTGGCACCAAGGTCCTATTTCTTCTTTAGCACCAGGGCCAGGTATTTTTCAAGTGCCGAAACCATCGATGGGGCTTCGGGTTGCGGGGCCTTGATTTCCAAGATCAGTCCGGCATCTTCGACGGCCCGGGAAGTATTGTTCCCGAACGCACCGATTTTCGTGCCATTTTGCTTGAATTTGGGGAAATTGTCGAAAAGACTTCTGACTCCGCTGGGGGTGAAAAAGCAAATGATATCATATTCGTCGACCGGAAGGACTTGGCGGATGTCGTTGCTCAGGGTGCGGTACATAAAGGGGGTGGCAAACCCGCAGTGGTTATTCTTCAGCCAGCCTACGATCTCATTGTCCTGCTGATTTTCCGAACAGGGGTAAAGGAATTTTTCGTTTTCCTTGTGCTTGTTGATTACCTCAAACATGCTCTTATTGCTGCCATCGGCTCCGTAAAAGACCTTGCGCTTGCGGTAAAGGATGAATTTTTGTAGATAAAGGGCCACCGCCTCGGTAATGCAGAAGTACTTGGTATCCTGGGAGACACTGACCTTCATTTCCTCGCAGACCCGGAAAAAATGGTCGATGGCGTGGCGGCTGGTGAAAATGACCGCGCTAAAGCTGGCTATTTCAATCTTTTGCTTTCGGAAGTCCTTGACCGAAATGGGTTCGACGCGGATAAATGCCTGAAATGCCAGCTCGATATTGAACTTTTTGGCAAGCTCGAAATAGGGCGACCTTTCGGTTTCCGGCTTCGGTTGGGTAATGAGAATTTTTTTCACATGTCTTGACGATGAATCCACAACCCCGGTTTTTTCCCCGCTCTTAACCATGTATGAATGCAAAATTAGTAAGCTTTCTGCAAATAACTCAATAACACTTTGTAAATCAACAGGAGTGGTGCAAGCTCGAAGGCGCAAAGGTACAACAAAAAGTGAACCCCTCTTACTTTTATTTCTTTTTGGATGGGGCCGAATGCGGCCAAAAATCGATACAGCAGAAAGATGGCGAGCATCAACCAGGAAGCGGTTACGGCGATCTCCCGGACGACCGGACCAGAAAAAGAAAGAACCAACAGAAAGGGAAGGAGGAATATTCCCAGGACCTTGTTAACCAGGAAGATGACGAATAAGTAGGTGTCCGTGGCCCGGCTGATATTGAATACCCAACCAATGGACTTGAGGAGCACGAATTTTCCCAGGTAAACCAGGATGATCAGCACTGAGCAATCCAGCCACAAGATCCAAAATCCAGCACCATCGGCCATTTGGTAATACCGCAGCATATAGCTCAGGTAGAGGCCGAAAGTCAGTACAAATAGGACATTGAGCAGGAGGGAAGGCAGCGTAGCCAGCAGGACCTGCTCGCGAATTTGCTGCTGCCTCATGGAAACCCGGAAAAACAAGGAAAATAATTGTCCTAGGTACCGGGAAAAAGCAACCCGGATCAGAGCAAAATAGAACAGAAGGCCAAGCAGCAAGTAAAAAACGCGTTCGTAAGACGGTGCCTGGTGCAAGGGAGTGGCCATTTCCCGCGGAATGTTCAGAAACCCAATCCATCGGTTGTCCAGCAGGGCAGATTGAAAAAGGTTCCGGCCGCTGGCAAAAACGGGTCTGGGGAAATCCTTTTCGGGCGCGGGTACCGGACTTGACTGGCTGTCGAGGGGGGCCTCCAGGAGCCGGTTAATTTGCGAGTCCAGTGCCAGGCTGTCACGCAGCGCCGTGCGAAGGCTCCGCTTCCGAAGCGCGTGGAAGCCGCTATCCCTGACCGTACTGTCCGCAGGTGACTTTTCAACCTTTTTTTTGACCGGGGACGACCCGTTCGAACTGTCTAGGAGCACCGGCGAAACAACGGCTGCAGTATCCCGCACCGAACTGTCCCGGGGAGTTTGCCCCAGGGTCGCGACGCCAAAGCCGCAGCCGACCAGCAATAGAATAAACATTCTTCCCACGGTGCTCAGGTTCAGGTTGTAAATGTATCGATCCGCCCCCATCGACCGAAATTCCCGCGAGCCGGCTTAGCCGGGTCTACCGGTCATCCCTAACTGATCCTCAGAAGAAGTTCACATAGCCCAGATGAATCTTCGACTGCCTCAGATCGATGGAACTGTTGTCCCGCTTGCCCAAAGCATAGGACATATTAAATATGCCGGCCTTCGTTTCGAAAGCCAGGCCAAAGCCAAATCCCAGATAGGTGTCGTTGGCACTATACCCCGGAACGGCATTTTTTGCCCAACCCATGTCCAGGAAACTAAACAGGAACGAGTTCTGGGCAATCAGGATACGGTATTCCACGGTCCCCACGGCGTATTGCGAAGCCAAAATGCTTTGCTCGTCAAATCCGCGCAGCAGCTTATACCCTCCGATCTGGAATACTTCATTGCGAAATTGCGTGGGGCTTTGGAATACGCCGGAATTCAGTCCCAGCTTTAATGTGGTATTTCGGCCGATCGGAAAATAGTGCGCGGCGGCGAGTTGTAGCCGGAACTGGTAAGAATTCAGCGGAAGCGAATCGTAGAGGCTATTGAAATCGAAACCGGAATCTGCCGGGTCTTTCAGCTTTTGAATCTCGGCGTTCCGGCGGATCTTTTTGGTCCCTGCTGAGCCCGTGAATTCGAGTTCGTTGCCCCGGACCGGATTGAACCGGTAATTGGTGTTATTAATGGCATAGGTCAGGCCGAGGCTCAGGGAACTCAGATCCGCCTGATTGGGGAGCTGGTGGCTGGCGATGATTTCCGGCGTGTCGACATTAAGCTGATTGGAGGTCGTGGTCTGAAAAAACACCGAGCCGGACCGGGTGGCGGTAGCCGCGAACTGGATTCCCAGCAAGAAGTTGATGTTGATATAGGAAGAATCCTTTTTGAACAGATCAAAAGTCGTATTCAGCCCGAAAGGCGTATGAAACAGGTAAGGCAATTGAAAATTGAGGTCTAGCTGGGGCGACTGCACCTGGATTTGCTGCCAGTTGAGTCCGATGGTTTCCCCGCTGCCCAGGGCATTCTTCAGGCTGATCGTGGCTTGACCGGTAATCAGCAACCGGCTGCTGGTCAGCTGCGCGTTGTCGGGAAGAAATCCCACCAGTACGTCGATCTGGCTGCTCTTCCGGGGCCTAAGGTAGAGGTTGAGCACGGAGCCCGTGCCCAGCAGGGTCAGGGTCCAGGGCGCTTGTTCCTGGACGAATGGAAGTTCCATGAGCCTGCGGCTGATGGATTGCAGTTTTTCCTTGCTGTATATGCTGCCGTTGGGCAGGTTAAGGTAGCGCTGGATAAAGTCTACCGAAATTTTGGCCTGCCCGTAGATGCGCAAGCTGTCGATGCGATAGAGCGGACCGCGTTCAATGCGCAGGCTGGCGGACAAGCGGTCCTCTTGCACAAAGATGCTGTCCAGGGCAATGCGGGCAAAGGGATAGCCATTATTTTCCAGGTAGTTGAGGATGTTTTCCTCGGCTTGGTGCAGGAGGCTGACTTCAAAAGGCCTGCCGCTGAAATTCCTGTCGCTCCATCCCGCGCCGGCCAGGATGCCGGCATCTGAATGGTGGACCTGGATCTGCGCCCAGCGGAAGAGGTCTCCGATGTAGAGATGGACCAGGGCCTGTGACGAATCATAAGCGACGCTGTCTACCGAGGCCGCCGCAAAACCCTTGGCCTGGAGCAGGGAAGGCAAGCGATTGATGTATTCCGCGCAGGCATTCATGCCGTTAAAAGACCCGGTCAGTCCCAGGTTTTTCTGATCGAACAAAGAGTCCCGGTCCTCGCAAACGATGCGGAGCCGGTATTGTGCGAAGCTTGCTGATCCGCATCCAAGGAGCGGAAGGACGATCAGCGCATATAGCAGTAATTTTGACATTCCCCCGGGGACAAGGTTGGCGCGGAATATTCCGTAAAGGTACTCAAAGCATATGGCGGGCATTTACATCCATATTCCCTTTTGTCGTCAAGCTTGCAATTATTGCAATTTTCATTTTACGACCTCGCAAGCCACTAGAAACGGTTTTGTCCCCGCTTTATTGAAGGAAATGGAGCTGCGCCGGAAATATCTGGAAGGAGAACCAATCCATACGGTTTACTTAGGTGGGGGCACCCCTTCCCTGCTTCGCCAAGAGGAGCTGACTCGGATCCTGGAATCCGTTCAGCGCTGCTTCCATCCCGAACCCAATGCCGAGATCAGCCTGGAAGCCAATCCGGACGATATGGAGGAAGCCGCGATGGACGGCTGGCGGCGGGTCGGTGTGAACCGGTTGAGCATCGGCGTGCAGTCCTTTCAGGATGGCGACCTGTTGGCCATGAACCGGGTGCATGATGCGGCCCGCGCGCTGCGCGCCATCCGCTCGGCCCGGGAACATGGATTTTCCAATTTTTCCATTGACCTGATTTACGGCAGCCCCTGGCTTAGCCGGGAAGATTGGAGGAGAAACCTGGATTTGGCGATCTCGCTCCAAATTCCTCACCTGTCCTGCTATGCGCTGACCCTGGAGGAGCAGACGCCCCTCGCCTACCGGGTGCGTGCAGGCCGGTTACCGGCTCCTGATCCGGATGAACAAGCCGAACAATTCCTGCTGCTCATGGAACGGCTCGAACATGCGGGCTACGAACATTATGAAATATCCAACTTTGCTCTTCCGGGCTACCGGAGCCAGCATAATTCTGCCTACTGGAGGGCAGAACCATACTTGGGCCTCGGGCCTTCCGCTCATTCTTTTCGCGGCCGCATGCGCCAATGGAACGTTTCTCATAATGCGCAGTATATCCGTTCACTCGAATCCGGCATCCTGCCCAGCGAGCAAGAAGAACTGAGCGACACCCAACGACGGAATGAATACATCATGACCTCGCTTCGGACAATCGAGGGCCTTAACCTGGAGCGGTTCAGACAGGAATCTGGTCCAGGTCCGGAAGGCGAACTTTGGAAAAGATCCGGGCCTTTTCTGGAATCGGGAAAAATGGAAAAACGGGAACAGTCACTGGTGTTGACGCGAGAGGGAAGGCTGTTTGCGGATGGGATTGCCTCGGCCCTATTCTTTGACTAGTTGGGGTAGCGCTTGCGGAAATACCGGAAAAGGACTCGGAAAAGACGGTCCACGACCAGCACTCCGATCATCAGCAGGATCGCTGTCATTCCGAAACCCTGGTAGGAAAGGGGCATCATACGGGAGCTTTATCCATTAGACGAGAAAAGATTCAATCCGTTTCATCCCCTCCCGAACTTTAACTTTTTCCCACAATATTTGATAAATGGTTTCGGCAATCGGCATTTCTGCATTTAATTGTTTGTTAATCAGGTGTATGCACTTGCTTGCCGGATATCCCTCCGCCACCATATTGAGTTCCAGCCGAGCCTTCTTGACGGTATGTCCCTTGCCGATCATATGCCCGAAGGTTCGATTCCGGCTATACAGCGAATAGCAGGTCACCAGCAGATCCCCCAAATAGACCGAAGCCGCATAATTACCGGTTTTCCGGGGTCCATCCTGGTCATGCACGCCCACTTCTATGTGTGCGATCCCCGCCCGGCGAAGAAATCCGGCCATCTCGTCGGCGCAATTGGCGATCAGGACGCTCAGGAAATTATCGCCATAGTCCAGGCCATGGGCCATACCCGCCCCCAATGCATATATGTTTTTGAGCACGGCCGCATACTGGACGCCATATACATCATTGTTGAGGATGATGTTCACATAGTCGGTGGAAAAATGCGAGGCGATTTCTGCGGTCCTTGCCTCATCACTGCCGGAAAAGGTCAGGTAGGACAGCTTTTCTGCGGCGATTTCTTCCGCATGACTGGGACCCATCAGGGTGAAATACCGGGGAAGATCCAGGCCGAAAGCCTGGGAGAGATAATCGTTCAGCAAGAGGTTTACGCCGGGCAAAATGCCTTTTACGGCAGAGACCCAGAGCCTGCCGGCAAAATCAGCCGGCTTTAACGAGCGAAGACTTTCCTCGATATAGGCCGAAGGTATCGCGACGACGAGGCAATCGCAGGGAGCAATCACTGTCCGCAGGTCGGAGCTCATCTCCAGCAGTCCGGGATTCAATTGCAGGGTGGAAAGGTAGTGGGGGTGGTGATGCTTTTTTTGGATATGGTGAATGACGGAATCCTTGCGAATCCACCAGTGGACGCCGATCCGGTTGTCCGTAAGGATCTTGGCCAACGCCGTGGCCCAACTGCCGCTGCCTATGACGCCAAATCGCATTGCTAGTCTTATACGCCGGCTTCATTCCAAAGGAACCCAGGGGCCTAACTGCCTTTCGCGTCAAAAAGCTTATCCTTCTCCACGACATTGACTTTCATGCCATCCTTGAGTATGCGATTGACCGTGCCATAAGGTCCTGTGATGATTTGGGCCCCTTCCCCTACGCCGTCGGTGATCTCGATGTAGTTGATGTCCTGGATATCCGTCTTTACCTTGACCTTCTTGACGGTCTTGTTTGCCTGCAAAACATAGACCACCTCGTCCAAGTCCTCGTTGGATGCGGTCACCAAAGCCGGGGCGGAATTGTCTGAACCATTGGCATTGCCGGAAGCATCCGGATCCGAGCCCGTGTTGACCGCCTTGTCACTATTTTTCTCCCGGGTAGTAACGGCATTGATGGGAATGGACAGGACCAACAGGTGGGTCTTGGTATGGATATCGGCGCTTGCGCTCATGCCGGGACGGAAAACCAGGTGACGGGGCCGCTTGGCATCTACGAGATCCTTGTAAGTAGCGGGAGAAAGCCGGATATGCACTTTATAATTCGTTACGTCATTGGTGGACACGGTGCCGGTAGCCCCCGTCGTGGCTGCCACGCTGCTCGCTATCTGGGTTACGATGCCTTTGAACTTGCGATTATTATAGGCGTCGACTTCGACCTCCGCCGAGTCGCCGAGCAACACCTTGGGTATGTCATTCTCCCCTACGTCGACGATCGCTTCGATGGCACTCATGTCTGCGATGCGCATCATTTCGGTACCCGCCATCATGCTATTGCCCACCACGCGCTCTCCTTTCTTCACGTTCATTTGCGATACGATTCCGTTGATCGGCGATACCAAGGTCGCGCGGCTAAGATTTTTTGCGGCAATGGACAGATTGGCCTGAGCGCTCGCCACTCCGGCCACATTGCCCTTTACGGCCTGGAGGGCGGCATTGTAGTTGGCCCGGGCCACATCCAGGGCGCTCTGCGCCTGTTCGAATTCCGAACGGGAGATGACTTTCTGGTCGAGAAGCTGCTTTTGGCGGTCATACATCAGCTGGTCCTGGTCCATGGTCGCCTTGAGGCCCGGGAGCGTGGCGGCGATATTGGAAACCATGGCTTGCTGCTGGTCCACCTGGGCGGCTGCCTGGTTGCGCTGGGTAGTGTAGATATCGGCGTAGATCTTGGCCAATTCCTGTCCTCTCCGCACGCTGTCCCCTTCCTGAACGGTCAGCTCTACAATCTCCCCCGAGATGTCCGGGCTCATCTTCACCTCGACTTCGGGATAGATCTTGCCGCTGGCGGTGACCGTTTCCGTGATGCTGCGCCGGGTTACTTTTTCTGCCGACACCTTGACTCCTTCGTCCTTGCCGAATGCCCCGGCTTTTTTCAGCACAATCAGCAGGACGATCAGCAGCGCCAGGCCGACCAGGATCCAGGTTAATTTCTTTTTCATACTTGTAAAGTTATGATCGCGTCATAATTTAAGCCCCATGCCTTTGTAGAATTCAAGCACTTTCATCTTGAACACGAAGTCGAACTGTGCGGAAAGTAAATCAATCTTGGCCTTAAAAAAGTTATTCTGGTTGGTCAGCAAATCGATGGTGTTGAGCAACCCGACATTATATCGTTTTTGAGCAAAATCGAAGCTTCGCTGGGTAGCGTCCAGGGTTTTTTTGTTCGATTCAAATTTCTGCAGGGCTGCCACGGCGAGACTATATGCCAGGTAAATGTTCTGCTTCAGGGTCAGGTTGTCCGCAGCCTGTTGCAGCTGGTAATTGGCGACATTCCATTTGGAGCGCTCGTAGGCCAGCCGGTAGGATCCCTGGTTAAAGATCGGAATGGTGAGGCCGATGCCCAGGCTTTGCTTGAATGCGGTGTTCAGCTGGTTGAAATAAGGCTGGTTCTGTTCGTAGCTCTGGTTAATGTAGGTGCTGCCGAGCTGACCGAATGCCGTCAGCACCGGATACATGGCAGCCCGGTAGGCAGCCGTGTATTTGATCGCCGATTTCACATTTAGCGCGTCCACTTTTTGCAGCGGCTGGTTGAGCAAGGCGAGCGAATAGACGACATCGGGTTGCAATTCGCCGAGGCTTTCAATGGGTATTTTATCCACCGAAGGCGTATCCAGTTCGAAAGTTGCGGCGGCATCGAAGCTCATATAGGCTTTGACCGTCAGAATCGCCTGCTGCTTGTTGGATTGCGCGGTGACAAAGGTGGAGCTGTCCTGTGCTACCTGCGATTCCAATTCGGCCTGGTTCAGTTCCGGCAGGCTGCCTGCAGCTACCAGCTTGGTGGTGTTCGACAAGTTGGCCTGGGACATGCTCAATTGCAGCGAGGCGGCATTTGCCGTCTCGTTCATCATCAGAAAATTCAGGTAGGCATTGGCAACATTCAGGGAGACATCGTTTTTCAACTTGTCCGTGCCGGCATTGGCCGCCTCGTAAGCAAAACGACTCCCGGCGATATTGTCCCGGATGTTGTTGAAATTAAAAAAGTTGATCTGGGAAGTCAGGCCATAGGTATTGTACCAGAGTATGGAGGTGCTGAGCGTGAAGGTTTGCGGGTTTTGGGTATAGCCGGAATTAAAGGATCCGTTGCCCTGGAACATCAGATTTGGGATCTGGCTAAGCTGGTACTGTTCCACCAATAATTTGGCGATCCTTGCCTGGACGTCCTGCTGCTTGACCGAAATATTGTTGGAAACGGCGTAATCAATACATTTCTTCAGGTCCCATTTGTCCTGAGCTTGTCCCGCCCCGCCCAAGAAAATAAATAACCCCAGACCTAGCAGGGGCGGAAGTTTTTTCATGGTCATGCAACAAAATTATAAGCAGTGGTTTACCGGGAAGTAGATTTATGACAAACGGCTTTCCAAAAATCCCGCTAAAATAGGCAAAACGCCCGTTCTGCAAGCCGAAAAACCCTTAAAATAACCTTAATGCATTAAAGGGCTTTGGCCATGGCCTGGGCAAGGTCGGAAATGAGATAGCCGGGGTCTTCCAGGCCGACATATAGCCGGAGCAGGGTATGGTCCGGATTGCCCGGATCGAAAGATTCATCTGGGAGGCTGGCGCATTTCGGAAGGATCAGCGACTCGTGCCCTCCCCAGGACACCGCCATCAGGATATGCTGCAAGGATTCGCAGAAACGGACGATCTGCGCCCGCGTTTCGGCGCGAACGGTAAAACTGATCAGGCCGCAGGCCCCTTTCATTTGCTTTTGCGCCAATTCGAATTGCGGAAAGTCGGGATCCAGTGGAAACAGCACCCGGCTAACCGGAGCTGCTTGTTTCAGGTATTTGAGTACCTCCCGGGTGCTGCGGCTGATCCTTTCCAAGCGCGCCGGGAGGGTCCGCAGCCCGCGGATCAGCAGCCAGGCATTAAAGGGCTGAATGCCGCTGCCAATGTTCATGTACTCGGGTTCGAACAGGCCTTTGATCAGGCCACGGCTTCCGCAAAGCACTCCGCCCAAGGTGTCACTGTGCCCGCCAATGTATTTAGTCGCCGTTTGGATCGACAGGTCGATCCCGTAATCCAGGGGACGCTGGTAAAGCGGCGTGCAATAGCTGTTGTCGATTACGGTCACGATTCCCCTGGAACGGGCCAGCGAAGCTACCCCTCCGAGGTCCTGAATCCGGAAATCCCATGAATTGGGCGATTCCAGGTAAATCAGGCGGGTGTTCGGACGGATGGCCTCTTCGAAGTCTGCCAGGCGATTGCCAGCTACATAACTGGTGCTGATCCCGAATCGGGGAAGTATGCGGTCAAATGTCCGCTGCGCCGAAGTATATGGCCCTGCAACCGATACCAGATGATCTCCCGTCTTGACCTGGGAGAACACGGCCGCAAAAATGGCTGCGGCCCCGCTGCTGAATACCAGGCAATCCTCTGCCCCGTCCAGGGCGGCCAGCTTTTTTCTCAATATGGATACGGTTGGATTCTGACCCCGGCTGTATATGAAGCCTTCAAATTCGTCTGCAAACAAGCGGCGGAGGTCGTCGACTCGCTTCACACGAAAGTTGCTGGTCTGCACGATTGGCGGGGCAATGGCCTGAAAATATTGGTCCCGGTCTTCGCCCAGCTCATTGATGATATAGGAAATATCCATGCTGCCCGGTTTAGGTTTGGGCGCGCCGCGGGTAGACGGCCGCGCGGACAAAATATAGCACAAAAAAACCGACAAAGATCAAGACCCCATAAAGAGCGGAATGGGGATCATCCCTGACAATGCTCATCGCCACCAGGAAATAAGCCAGGATAAAAATCAGGGTGGACCAGGGATAGAGGCGGGAGCGGAAAATCTCCCGGTCTTCGCCGACCCGGCGTTTGCGCAGCATGAACAGCGCGGCAGCGGAGGTGGCCATGCCGATCGAATCCAAAAAAATGGCATAGTTCAGGATCTTCTCGAACGTGCTGGTAAAAAAAAGGGTTAGTATGATCGCTACCGAAAACGCGGTGAGCGAGTATACGATCGCTCCGTGCTTTTGGGTCTTCCGGCGGAAGACGCTCGGCAGGATGCCTTCTTCGCTCATCGCAAACATCACCCGGGGATTGCTCATGAGCAGCACGTTCACATAGGCCAACACGGAAAGGAACATGAGTATCCGAAGAATGTCTTCTCCGCCGGGGCCTAATAAGTGCCTGATCAAAAGGGCGGCGATGGAATCCGCCTGGCGGAGGTTATTGAATCCGATGACCTGCGTGTACGCAAAATTGATCGAGAGGTAAAGCAAAATAATGATCAGGACCCCGAAACCAATCCCCTTGGGTATGGTTCGTCCCGGCGAGTCCACTTCTGCCCCGAAATTGATGGTTTGCTGATAGCCGCCGTAAGTAAAAGAAACGGCAATGAGGCTGATCCCCAGCGCCCGCAGAAAACCCCAGGCCGTGCCCGTGTTGACGGACAGCGGAGCCGAAGCAGCCGGAAGGTTCAGCGGATGGCGCCCGGCCAGCGAAGCGATCAACAAAAGGATCAGTGAAATCTTGATTAAGGTGAGCATGCTTTGGATCCGGCTGCTCATGCGCAGGCCGAGCAGGTTAACCAGATAAAAAATCGACACGGCGCCGATGGTCACCAGTTGCTTGAATGTCGCGGGAACCGGCCCGGAATAAAAGAAATGCCCGATGTATTCGGCGCCGATAACGCCCACCGCCGCGGTGGAGGCGGCGTTGGAGACCAGAATGATGCAATTCACGGCGAAGGCGAAGGAGGGATGGTATCCGTAGGAAAATATTTTAAAATATCCGCCGGTCACCGGATAACGGGAACCGATCTCCGCGTAGGTCAATGCTCCGCAGAGTGCAATAAGACCACCCGTAATCCAGGCAAGAAAAAAGATCGTAGGCGTACCCGCCTTCGCAGCTGCCGTTACCGGTGTCCGGAAAATTCCCATGCCGATCACCAGGCTCACCACGATCATTGTCAAATCAAACAGTCTGAGCTTGGCAGGTCTGGCCATGTTCCAATAAGTGCAAAATCAGAAATTTCCTATGCCGCCCTCGGGAAAATAAGGTTGAACCTTCAAGATAGTAAACTTATCTGATCTACCTTTACCAGCCCGGCGCACAACCTCGAATGATGAAATCCATACTACTGCCACTGGTCTGTTTTTTTTGTCCTATCGTGCTTTCCGCGCAGCATGTTCCGGTCCAGGCGCTGGCGGACTCTTCCGACAGCCGAACCTTGTCCGCAGTAATGGTGAAAGCGTATGAGCAAAACCGAAAGCTTGCGGAAGTGGCGGCTCCGGTTAGCATCACGGGGCCCAGTCAACTCAACCGGTTTGGAAATGCCAGCATCCTGCCTGCACTGAACATGACCCCGGGGGTGCGGATGGAAGAACGGTCTCCGGCCAGCTACCGCCTCAACATTCGGGGCAGTTCCCTGCGTTCGCCTTTCGGGGTTCGGGACGTAAAGATCTACTACAACGAAATCCCCTTTACCGATCCCGGAGGCAATACCTATCTGAACCAGCTCAGCTTCTACAATTTCCACTCCGTGGAGATCATCAAAGGTCCCGCGGGAAGTCTTTATGGGGCCGGGATTGGCGGCGCGATGCTGATCCACACACTTCCTAGTCCCTGGAGCCGGGGCGTCGGGATTGATTTCTCTGCCGGGAGTTACGGATTCAACAGTACGCACATGGATTTCCGGTTGGGTGATGAAAATCACCAGAACTACATCAATTACGTTCACGAATCCAGCGAAGGCTACCGGGTACAGACCGCCGAACACAACGATATCATTTCCTGGGAAACCCTGCTCAAGTCCGATCAGCGGCAGACCTTGCATGCCTATATGTTCTATGGAGACCTGTATTATCAGACGCCGGGCGGCCTCACTCTGGCTCAATACAACCAAAATCCACAGCAAGCCCGCCCGGCAGCCGGCACGCAACCCAGTGCCGTCCAGGCGGAGGCGGCGATATTCCAGAAGAACTTTACAGCGGGCATCAGCAACGAATACCAGCTGGGCGACCACTGGTCGAATACGACCTCCGTCTACGGGGCATATACCAACTTCAATAACCCGGGGATCAGGGTATATGAACAGCGCAAGGAACCCCATTTTGGAGGCCGCAGTTTATTTGAATACAAAAACCAATGGGGAGGAACGGGGCTTCAGTTCGTGGGTGGAGCGGAAGCGCAAAAGGGGTTTTTCAATACCAAGGACTATAGCAACCATCAGGGAGCCATCGATTCCCTCGAGACGGACGACAACATTGGTCTATGGCAATACATGATCTTTGCCCAGGCGGACCTCAGGCTGGATTCCAAATGGATATTGACGGCCGGTGCGAGCTTCAACAAGTCCTCGCTCGGTTTCACCCGGGTCTCGATACCGCTGTCTTCTACCTATGTCCAGAATTTTGAGAATAAGATTTGCCCCAGGCTCGCGATCCTGCGCCTGATTTCGCCCGGAGTTTCCGTTTATGCAAGCGCCGCCCGCGGATTTTCCACCCCTACGGAAGCGGAACTGCTCAAGTCCAATGCGCTGAACGATACCCTGCAACCGGAAGATGGAATGGATTACGAGATCGGCGCCCGGGGAAGCTTCCTGCAGGAACGCCTGTATTTTGATGTGGGGGCCTATTTTTTTCACATTCATAACGCTATAGTCCAGCGGATCGACAGCTTTGGCGTGATGTATTCGGTAAACGCAGGAGCCACCCGGCAAAACGGCGTCGAGGCCTACGTTTCCTACCAGATCAGCGACCAACCCGCGCAATTCATCCGGAGCAGCAAAGTTTGGCTCAGCACCAGCTGGCAGGATTTTCACTACATCGATTTCAAACAGCTGACCACGCAAACGCCTGCAACGCTGGTAGAATATTCCGGGCATCAGTTGCCGGGGATCGCTCCCTACACGGCGGTAGCCGGCCTCGACCTCAGTAGCAGGCCGGGTATATATCTGCACCTCACCTATACCTATACGGATCCCATGTTCCTCAATGATGCCAACACGGGCCGGGCCGGATCCTACAACTTGCTGGGAGGACGCATCGGATGGAAAACCGAGCTGGCAAAAAAATGGCATATTGACCTGTTTGCCGGCGCCGACAATCTGTTCAGCGCGAAGTATAGCCTGGGGGATGACATTAATGCAGCGGTCGGCCGGTATTATAACGCTGCAGCAGGCGTCAATTATTTTGTCGGGTTGTCGCTGGATGATCTCCTCAGGCCCTAAATCTTCCTTCCCCAAAGCCCTGTCAAATTTTTTGTTTGGAATTTTGGCAACCTTACATTTGCTAAGATTTTGGTGGACGTTGCAAACGTCCTGAAAAGGGAAGACCGGTGCAAATCCGGCGCTATCCCCGTAGCTGTAATTGCCTCCGCCTGCCGGAAACCCGGTAAACGGAAAGGGATTAACCATCGGCACGGCAACACTTCAAACCACTGTTCTCGGAGGAGGATGGGAAGGTAAGCCGGCCGGGCATAAGTCAGAAGACCTGCCAGGATCAAGTTTCATTCACGGCTTTCGGGTGAAAGGCAAAGAGTGTAAAATGCCCTGGCGGGCAATTTATTCTACCGCAAATTCATTTTTCCGAAGGCTCATTCAACATCGGTTTTCCGGCAGCCCGGAGACGCAAAATTCTTAGGAATGAGCAAGCATACCATTCTAATCCTGGCGGCCATCTCGGCAAGCCAGGGCCTGGCCGCCCAGCAGGATAGCAGCGGGGTAAAGGAGCTAGATCAAGTCGTATTTTCCGCGAGCAAATACCCGATCAAACAGTACCAGGCGGGCAAGCTGGTCGTAGTCATCTCCCACGAAACGATCGAGCAAAGCGCGGGTAAGTCACTGGGCCAGATCCTGAATGAACAAGTAGGCATCACGGTGGGTGGCGCCTACAATGCGCTTGGCACGAATCAGGCAATCTACCTTCGGGGCGCCGCGTCGGGGAGGGCCCTGGTTTGCGTTGACGGAATTCCGGTCAGCGACCCAACCATGATTGACAACGGATTCGATATAAATCTCGTTCCGCTGGACCTGGTGGAGCGAATCGAAATTTGCCAGGGAGCGCAATCGGTGCTCTTTGGATCTGATGCCATCGCGGGCGTGGTCAACATCATTACGACAAAGTCACAAATCAACCGGCCGTTCCTGGGAAAAGCTAGCTTGGCCGGGGGAAATGAAGGAACCTTCCGGGGCTATCTGCAGGCCTATGGGAAAGCCGATGGCTTAATGTATAATGTTCGGTATTCCAAGCTGAGCAGTTTGGGATTTGCGTCGGCTTATGACAGCACCGGGAAGGGCGGATTCCGTCGCGACGCCTATGACGGGGACGCGGTTAGTTCACAGCTGAGTTGGGCCCGTGGCGCGCACCTAACCCTCAAAGGCCTGATCCAATACAGCCAGTACAAGACCGGGCTGCCTGGAGGAGCTTTTGAAGACGCCACCGATTACAACCTGACCAGCAAGAACCTCATGCTCGGTGGCGGGTTCAGCTACCGCCTGCCTTCCGTTACGATCACAGGCAATTATTTATACAACACCGCTACGCGCCTCAATCTGATGGACAGCAGTGCCCAGCAACCAAATTATTTGAGGGACAATTATTTTGGCAAGACGCAATTTGTGGAATTGTATTCCGTAGCAGATCTGGGCGATGGATTCACCCTGCTCAGCGGAGCCGATTACCGCTACGCTTCCATGAACGAGCAATACCTCTCCGTCAGCGGGTACGGTCCCTACAGCACCCAATTTGACGACACTTCCGTAAGCCAGACTTCGATGTATAGTTCCCTGGCGTACAACAACGCCAACGGACTGCGGCTGGAGATCGGCGGCCGGCTCAATACGCACTCGCGGTATGGCAGCAATTATACCTATAGCATCAACCCTGCCTGGCTGATCCATGAAAATTGGAAGATCTATGCCAGCCTGGCCACCGGATTCAAGGCACCCTCCTTGTATGAGCTCTATTCTTCTTATGGATACCCCGGGCTGCAACCGGAAAAATCGACGAACTATGAAGCGGGTCTGCAATACAGCTCAAAAAATTGGGGAACCCGTGCCAGCCTTTTTTACCGGCGGATACTGGACGGCCTGGACTTTGATTACGTCAATTACAAATACTTCAACTACGATGGAGAAAAGGCAATAGGCATCGAATGGGAAGGCAATCTCCAGGTAAATTCCTGGTTGGGACTGGTGGCCAATTATAGCTGGGTCCAGATCCGGCAGCAATCCGAAAGCCGGGTGAGCTTCGCGGACACCAGCTACGGCTACGGGCTCCGGCAACCCGAGCATACCATCAATTTCACCTTGGCGGTTCACCCGATCCAGCAGCTCAGTTTGAACCTGAGCGGTCACTATGAAAGCAAACGCTACGATATTGGGGGATATCAGGTGCCGGACGTAATCCTGAATCCATTTTTTATCCTGAATGCCTACGCGGAATACCGCCTGAACTCCTGGCTGAAACTCTTTGTGGATACTAAAAACCTCACGGACAAGAAATTTTTTACCATCTACGGGTACAATTCGATCCCCTTCCAAGTACTGGGCGGATTGACCCTGACCTGGTGATTCATGCAAAAAACGTAAACCTGATGCATTCCTCCATTCGATCGTTGCGCCTAGTCAGCATTGGCGCGCTGATGGCCCTGCTGGCCGCAGTACGGGTCGGCTCCGGACTTGGACTCTCGCACAGCCCCCTCGCTAACTTCACCCCCCTTGGCGCCATGGCCCTTTTCGGCGGTGCTTTTTTCGGAAACCGGCTCAGGGGCTTGCTGTTTCCCCTCCTTACGCTTTGGTTGAGCGATCTCTTCCTGGACCGCTTCCTGTATGTTCATTCGTGGACCTGGTTCTATCCGGGATTTTACTGGACTTACGGCGCTTTCGCGCTCATGGTCCTCGTCGGCCGCCAGCTGATGCGCAAGCCGGGCCTGAGTCGCCTCCTCCCGGCCGCCCTTGCAGTCACCGCCATACACTGGATCCTCACAGACTTCGGCGTTTGGCTGGATGGCCGGATTTTTCCCCATACGGCGGCCGGATGGTGGAGCTGTCTGCTAGCCGCAATTCCCTATGAAGGAAATATCCTGGCCGGCACCTGGGTATACGGCATCGGGTTCTTTGGACTTTTTGCCTGGATGCAGCAACGTTTTCCAGCGCGTCTGGCGCAGGGAATGCCTGTGGAAAAAACTAGATAAATTGGATTGACCTCATGATCGTCTGTTCCTTCCTGCCCGCGGCAACCCGCACGATCCATGACCTCGGCTTGTCCGAAATGCTCTATGGGGTGAGCTTTGAATGCCCCCCGGGTCCGGAACAACAGGAGGTTGTCGTCCGCTGCCAGCTGCCGGCCGAAAATAGGAGCAGCCGGGAGTTGGATCGGATGTTCAGTCAAGCGCAGGCCCGGGAGGAAGCCCTTTATTCGGTAGATGCTGAAGCGCTGCAACGGATTGCTCCGGACCTGATTTTTACCCAGGACATTTGCTCCGTATGCCAATTGGATCAGGCCACGGCAGCCGCGGCCATCGGCCAGCTGCCCAAATTGCCGATCCTCGTCTCTCTTTCCGCCCAAAACCTCAAGGAAGTATTCGCCGATTGTTTTCGCATCGGATCCGCCCTGGGGCACGGACCCCGCGCACTGGCTTTCCTCCGGGAGCTGGACACTCGGCTTGATCTGGTCCGGATCGGGATCAGAAAAGCCCAAAGGAAAAAGATTGCGCTGCTGGAATGGATGGATCCCCTCTATTCCTGTGGACATTGGATCCCCGATCAGATTGCCCAGGCGGGGGGATGCGACGACTTATCCCATCCCGGCGGGTATAGCTCCCGGGTACCTTGGCAGGACCTGCTTCACTATGATCCGGAGATCCTGGTCATTGCTCCCTGCGGATTCCCTGTGGAGCGCACGCTCAAAGAAGCTCCTGCCCTGGCCAAAAAGCGCGGCTGGAACCGATTGCGGGCCGTCCGGAACAGGCAGGTATTTCTTGCAGACGCTGAACTGTTCACTCAGCCCAGCGCCGGCAGCCTGACGGACGGGATCGAATTGCTGGCCCACTTAATTCACCCGGGGATCTTTCCGGCTCCCCACGGGCTGGAGAAAAAATGGGCATCATTTCCCTATTCGGACAAATCAGCGCACCATGCATGAAGAAAAGCTATGCCCGCGTTGCCAGGCCCGGATGGTTTGCATGCCCGGCAATATTACTCAATGTCCCTGCTACGAAGCAGCCATCGACCCGGCGCAAAGCGCATATTTGTCGCAGCTCTATGGGGATTGCCTATGCCCGAGTTGCCTCCAAGCTTGCCGCGAAGAATGGCTTTCGACGGCCGATAAAATCGAACCCCGTGGAACCTGAGATTCGGAAATTTCCCTTGCGGTTGGTTACCGGCGGAGAGCGCAGCGGAAAAAGCCGGTACGCCCGGGATCTGGCCTGCCGGCTCAGTCCCTGTCCAGTCTATGTGGCCACGGCAAGGGCCTGGGACGCGGACTTTGCGAGGCGAATCCATCGGCATCAGGCCGAACGCGACGACCGATGGACCAACCTGGAAGAGGAAAAATTCATCAGCCGGCTCCCGCTGACCGGAAGGACCGTCGTGCTGGACTGCATTACCCTGTGGCTGACCAATTTTTTCTCCGATTTGCAGCAGGATTTGGATCGATGCCTGGAGGATTGTCAGGCGGAGGTCGACCGGGCCCTGGAACTGGATGTGGACTGGATCATGGTCAGCAACGAAATCGGCATGGGAGTGCATGCAACCAGCGAAGCGGGGCGGAAGTTTACGGAACTGCAGGGTTGGATGAATCAGCATATTGCCCGCCGGGCCGATGAAGTGGTCCTGATGGTGAGCGGCATTCCCGTCACAATAAAAAAGCCTCCCGGCGAATGAACCCAAGGAAAGCCTGCATGAGTTGGAGCGGCGGCAAGGACTCCGCCCTGGCCCTGTATCGCCTTACGCAACAAGGCCTCTACCGGGTGGATTGCCTGCTCACTTCCATGAACGCGGCCTTCGGCCGGGTCTCGATGCACGGGCTCCGGCGCGAACTCCTCGAATCCCAAGCGGCCGCCTTGGGCATTGCGCTGAGAACCCTGGAACTGCCGGAACAACCGGATATGCCAGCCTATGAACAGGCCATGCAAGACCAGATCAGCCAGCTCGCCTCCGAGGGGTTTACGCATGGTTGTTTCGGCGACATCTTCCTGGAAGACCTGCGTGATTACCGGGAACGATCCTGGGCGACAGCGAACCTGCAATCCGTTTTCCCCCTTTGGAAGAACAATAGCACCGAGCTGATGAATGAATTCATTCGCCTCGGATTCCGGGCCTTGGTGATTTGCGTGAATGAGACCCTTTTGGACCGCAGCTTCTGCGGGCGGGAATTGGATCCGGATTTCCTGCTGGACCTTCCAGCTTCCGTGGACCCTTGCGGCGAGAACGGAGAATACCATTCGTTCGTTTACGACGGTCCTCTCTTTTCCCGCCCGGTTGGCTTCCGGAAGGGAGAACAGGTCTTTCGGCCATACCCGGCTCCGGCTGGACCGGATGCCTTGAGTTATGGATTTTACTACCAGGACCTGCTGGGCGATCAAGAAATTAGAAATCAAAACCAGCACAAATGGAACAACTCATTGTGAACAAGACCGGGCTGCAGGCTTCCTTGCAGGCAAGAATTGACAATCGCACCAAGCCGTTGGGATCCCTTGGGCGCCTGGAACGGATCGCGTTCCAATTGGGCGTGATTCAGGATACGGATCACCCCTGCATCCGCAACCCCCACATCGTCGTGTTCGCGGGAGATCACGGCATCGCCCGCACAGGCAAAGTAAATCCCTATCCGCAATCCGTAACTGCACAGATGGTTAAGAATTTCGTTCAGGGGGGAGCCGCCATCAACGTCTTCTGCCGGCAGCACCGCATAGGGCTTAGAGTGGTGGACGCCGGCGTCAATGCCGACCTGGATATCGATGCAGAGATGCTGATTCCGGCAAAAATCGGATATGGCACGCGCAATTACCTGGAAGAACCCGCCATGACGAACGAGGAGGCAGACCAGGCAATAGAAACCGGAAGAAAGATCATCCGGGAACTGGCCGCAACAGGCTGTAATTGCCTGGGCCTGGGGGAAATGGGCATTGGCAACAGTTCGTCGGCTGCCTTGCTCATGCACCTGCTCACCGGAATCGCCCTGGATTCCTGCACGGGCAGGGGCACAGGACTCGATGACGAGGGACTGCGGCTGAAGAAGGAAACTTTACGGGAAGCCATTCGCCGCCGATTTCCGGACCAGGATGCGAAAGTGAAGCCGGAAACCGCGCTAAGCCAGGTAGGCGGATTTGAGCTCGCCATGATGGTAGGATCCTACCTGGAAGCCCAAGTTGCGGGCATGCTGATCGTCGTGGACGGATTCATCGCCACAGCAGCCTTGCTCGTAGCCCTGGCCATGGAACCGGCCCTGATGAATCATTGCGTCTTCGCTCACCGAAGCGGCGAACAGGGACATGGGGCGCTGCTCGATTATCTGGAAGCGACCCCCTTAATGGATTTGGGAATGAGACTCGGCGAGGGGACCGGATCTGCACTGGCCATTCCGATAATCCAGTCTGCTGCTTTATTTTTGGA
>Ga0207040_1085_pt1 | contig 28685 bp, 22 predicted proteins | sample Alteio_BWMinCont_72_FD_153279 | JGI IMG/M metagenome (GOLD analysis project Ga0207040, IMG submission 153279) | Enriched cells from forest soil in Barre Woods Harvard Forest LTER site, Petersham, Massachusetts, United States -... | ecosystem: Environmental > Terrestrial > Soil > Temperate forest >... | reverse complement strand
GGCGCTTGCGGGTTGCGCGGCGCTGGTCGTTTCCGGTATTCTCCGGCTTAGTTCGCTCCGGCCCGTGACGTCGGGCCGCATCGCAAGCGCAACGTTTCGTGGTTCGTTGGTCCTTTTGGCGGCGATCTGCTTGCTGCATTGGAGGCAACGGCTTTTCGGGTTACGAATCGATGAGGATTGGCGGATGTTCGTTGATCCGAAAACAGCAAACTGTCTCGGAGCGGCATGCGTTGTTGCGTGCTCCATGATCGCACTGCCGATCGCCTCCTTTGGATCCGGACTCGCAATGGAAACACGCAGTGCCGTGCTGCGGCTTGCCGGGGTCTCAGCGGCGGTTCTGGTTTCCTTCGGTTTTGTATACCGAATCTTTACCGGTTACATCTTCAGCGGATATCTCGTGCGACAGGCACCGTTCCTGGTTTTCTGGACCGACCTCCTGGTCGCCGCGGGATGTTTTTTCCTGGCGGACTTCGCCAGTCGTCAAATTAAGGAGGGCCGAACGCTCCCGATGTTTGGCGGTGTCATCCTCCTTACTCTATTTTCGGGCGCATGGATTGCCCTTCAGATCACCTACTGGAGCGCCATCCCAGCCACACATTATTCGTTCCTTCACTTGCTCAATAAGGCGCCATTTCGCGGAAAGACATTCGTGGTCGACACTTACCCGGCGCCCATTTCAGAGGAAACTCGATCGTGGGCGTACGCAGAGTCTTCAATATTCTCGGGCCAGCTAAGGCTGGGTCCAGCCGGATTTGGCACAGACCATGACACAAAATACCTTTGGTTTGCCGACGCCTCCACGAATCGGAACTATCTGAGACCCGATTTCGGAATAAAGATCACGCAACCCGCAAGTCTCGAGATGGCACTGGGCCAATGGACCACAAGCGAGTCAGAGGCCAGCGTGTCGGCCAAGTTTGAATCGGCGGGGATCATAGAGCGAAGCAGGGAACCAATCGAAGCCTTCATTCAGGACGAGCTTTGCGCCGACGATAAACGAAACTTTGCCATAGTTAAGTTCGATTGGGATTATCCCCCGTTTCTCAAACGGGTCGACAGCCCGCTTATGAGAGCGGCCGCAACGATGACTCTGGGAACGAAGATGGGATTGAGCAGTCTCGCCGCCGCTTTTCACAGGAACTGGCGAGTGGAGATCGAGGACATAGGGGACGCATCGGGCAGTTCAACCCCAAGCCTCGATCGCCTCGTGGCCGTGGCGACCATCGATGGGTCGGCCATATTTGAACCCGAGTCGCTGAAAACGACGGGCGTTCTATCCAAGCTCGTCGAGGGAAGACACCTGCATATTCGCCTCCACGACGGGCGCCGGGACGGCATCGTGCGGGTGACCGTGAACGACATGACCAAAGTGTTCGATTTGCGCGAGGCTGTGGACAAGTCCCGGGACATCTCATTTTCTGATTCGGAACCATTTGGTAAACACACCTTTATACCCAACTTCTCGGCGGGAGTTTTCGTCACGACATCGCTCAATAGATCAAATGGGAAGACGACCGCCCGGGTTTCCTATAATTACGCTCAGCAAGACGGGAAACCAGAGGAGGATACCACAATTCGGATTTTCAACAGGGACCCGTCCGGAAAACTGAATCTGGTCGACTCAATTAGCTATCTAGGACCCTCGGGAATCCCAGTCCGCATCGATGATTTTCGCCGACAAAACGCCGACGTGTTGGCGGAGTATTCTCGGGAGGCATCACTTGGCGATCAGCAGACCTTCGAGCAGTGGCTGCTCGGGTACTTGCAGCGTCATCCAGAAGGTTTGAACCGCCGTGGAGTTCTCGCTGAGTCGATGTCGCCCTCTCGCCGGCCGGAAGCCGGCATCTCCCCAATCGTTCGCGACGTAGCACTTCCCGACGGCCTAACTGGTTGGTGCGACATTTCCGTCACTCCAGGGACCCGCAGCAAACGCGGTCCGGAATATTTTGGCCTGCCCTTTGAAGCGAATAAGTCGGACAGAATGGGCAATGGAGGCCGAACGCTCGAAATCGAGAATTACTCGCCGCAGGCAGGCCAATTGCCCTATGGGACAATTGAGCTTCGGCTTCGTTTTCCGACAACCAGCCCGTTGCAGCATGAACCGATCGTCCAAACGGGTACCGAAGGGGCCGGCGATTTTCTCTATGTCTATTATGTAGATTCCCGGCACATCCAATTGGGCTTCGATCACTGGTTCATTGGCGGTCCAACAACTCCGCCATTACTCATCGACTATTCGAAGGACCACGTCTTAGAGATCTCGATGGGCTCCCTATTCCCCTCCGGCGATGACATACTTTTTGGAGGTGTCCCGGATGACGCAGTCTCCGACATTAAGAGCACCCTCCATGTCGTATTAGACGGCAAGACCGTGCTCGATTCGAAAGTGGAATTTTGCGACTCGACGCCCGAACAGGTGGTCGTGGGCCAGAATTCAATCAATGGCTCGACGTCAAATCCCCTTTTCTTGGGAACGATTGTAAGACAGGATCGAGTTTGGCCGGCCAGCCTCATACCCCATCCTGGATCGGCACCGTCACAATAAAATAACTTCATGACCGGACTGACAAATTCGGAAGCGGACATCTTTAAGCGCAAGATCAAGACCCCCGCGGAACTGCGGGCCATTATCGGCCCGCGCCCAAGGACGAAGAAGGTTATCATGTGCCATGGCACGTTCGATCTGGTTCATCCAGGCCACATTCGCCACCTGATTTACGCGAAAAGCAAAGCCGATATCCTGGTCACGAGCCTGACGACCGATCAGCACATTGCGAAGGCCAACTTTCGGCCATTTGTTCCGGAAGCGCTGCGAGCCATGAATCTCGCCGCGCTTGAGATTGTCGACTACGTGGTCATCGATGAGCACCCCACCCCGATAGAAAACATCGCCCTTCTCCAACCCGACTTTTTTGCGAAAGGTTACGAGTACAACAAGGACGGCGTACACCCAAAGACGCGCGAGGAAATGGCGACACTCGAGGCCTATGGAGGCGAAGTGATCTTCACGCCTGGCGACATCGTATACTCCTCGTCGCGCATCATTGAGAGCGAACCGCCCAATCTCGCCTCGGACAAGCTCCACTCGCTCATGGAGGCGGAGGGCCTCTCCTTCGACGGACTGCGCGAGACACTCCTTAGATTCAAGGGAGTGAAGGTGCACGTCGTGGGTGATACGATCGTCGACTCGTACACCTATTGCACTCTGATCGGCGGCAATACGAAGACTCCGACCTTCAGCCTCAAATATGAGCGCCAGGTGGATTTTGTCGGCGGAGCGGGCATCGTGGCAAAGCACCTGAAGATGGCCGGCGCGGACGTCACGTTCACGACTGTGCTCGGCGACGATTCCCTGAAGGATTATGTTCTGAAGGACCTCGGGGACTACGGGATCACGTGCGATGCAATTGTCGACCCCACCCGTCCCACCACCCAGAAAAACCTCTTCACCGCTGGCGGCTACCGGATGCTGAAGGTCGACAAGGTCGACAACAGGCCCGTCTCCGACAAGACGCTTTCCCAGTTCTCGAAGTCGATTGCTGCGTCCAAGGCAGAGGTCGTCGTGTTCAGCGATTTTCGCCACGGTATCTTCAACGCCCGAACGATTCCCGTTCTGTCCTCAGCGATACCGAAGGGACCGCTCAAGGTAGCGGACAGCCAGGTTGCGAGCCGCTGGGGAAACATTCTCGAATTCCAGGGATTCGACCTCATCACGCCAAACGAGAGAGAGGCGCGGTTTTCGATGGGGGATCAGGACTCCACGGTCCGGCCGCTCGCCCTTGAGCTATATCGGAAGGCCAACTGCAAATACCTAATTCTCAAGATGGGAGAGCGAGGGATCATCACTTACCGCGCGCCGGATCCGAATGTTCGGTCGTTTCTTACGGTCGACAGCTTTACCGAGAACGTGGTCGATGCCGTTGGGGCGGGTGATGCGCTCCTGGCCTACGCCTCACTGTCACTTGCAAGAGGCGGATGCCCAGTAACCGCCTCGATCCTTGGTTCCGTAGCTGCGGCCATCGCGTGCGAACGGGACGGAAACGAGCCAATCGCCCAGGAAGAGATCCTCAAGAAACTGGCCAAAGTCCAGAAGCAGACTCACTACGAATGAGAGTGGTTGTCGCCGGCTTGGGCGTACAGGGAAAGAAGCGGCTCGCGATCGCTGGTAACGACGCGGTCGCAACGGTGGACCCCATAGCAGCCGGCGCCCGCCACAGGGGGATCGAGGACGTCCCTCTCGACATTTATGATGCGGCGCTCGTGTGCACCCCGGACGAGGTCAAGATCCCGATGCTCACGTACCTGCTCAAACACGGTAAGCATGTTCTCGTGGAAAAGCCGTTGGTCGCGGAGTCGAACGCAGAGCTCGTCCGGCTTAGGGACTTGGCCAGAAAGAACCGCGCCGTGTGCTACACGGCCTATAACCACCGTTTTGAGCCACACATCATAAGGCTCAAGCGGACCCTGGACTCGGGAGAGCTCGGCAGGGTCTACCTCGCTAAGTTCTTTTACGGCAATGGGACGGCGCGCGACGTGCGAAATTCCGCGTGGCGCGACAAGGGGATGGGCGTCTTCCCCGACCTTGGTTCCCATCTTCTCGACTGGACGCTCTTCCTCTTCGGCCGGCCCACCACGGAGGCCGAGGTCTGGCGCAATGACCGTTTTGAAAACAAGGCGAGCGACCATTTCCACTTTGGGTTTCGCGGCAATATCCCCGAGCTCGACTTCGAAATGACGCTCCTTTCATGGAGGAACACCTTCAGATGCGACGTCTACGCGGAAAATGGCTCGGCCCACATCGATTGCCTGTGCAAGTGGGGGCCAAGCACATTCACCCTAAGAAGGCGGGTGCTACCAAGCGGACGGCCGCCTGAGGAGACGGAAACCCTTACCTGCGCCGACCCTACATGGAAGGCCGAGTACGAGCACTTCCTCAGGCTCTGCGCGGAGCCCTCGACTAACATTGACAACGATATCTGGATAAACGGCGTCTTTGGGTCGATCCGGAGGTCCCTGGATCCCACGGGCTTAGACTAGTCCGAGACCTCGCCAGATGCTCCACCACAATCTCACCGCACCGAAGAATTCGACTCGCGCCGTCGTGCTCGGCTCCGGGGGGTTTGTCGGTGGGGCCTGCATGAGAAGCCTCAAGGCCAGCGGCGTAGAGGCAGTCGGCCTCTCACGGTCGGATGTCGATCTTCTGGCCCCTGAAGCTCCTAGCGTTCTGAGGGGACGACTGCTTCCGGAAGACACGCTTGTTTTCATTTCGGCCCGGGCGCCGTGCAAGAATGCTGCCATGCTCGTGGAGAATGCACGCATGGCCGAGACGGTATGCGCCGCGATAAAGGGTTTCCCACTCTCTCATCTCGTCTATGTCAGCTCGGATGCGGTCTACAGGGACTCAGATGCGCCATTGTCCGAGGAATCGTGCGCTGAGCCGGCCTCCCCGCATGGCGCCATGCATATTGCGCGGGAGGTTCTCCTGAGGTCGGAATACCAAGGACCGCTTGGCATCCTGCGCCCCACCCTCATCTACGGCGCCGCAGATCCCCACAATGGTTACGGTCCCAACAGGTTTCGCCGACTGGCTGCCGATGGACAGCCTATCTCCCTATTCGGAAAAGGCGAAGAGCGTCGCGACCACGTCAGCGTTAACGACGTGGCTGGGCTACTGACTTCCATGGTCATCCGCCGCAGCTCAGGTGTCCTTAATGCTGTCTCGGGAGCAGTCGTGTCGTTCGGCGAGCTAGCCGAATTCGTGGCGGGACAATTCAGCCCACGAGTTTCAGTCAACACGACGACGCGTGTCGGCGCGATGCCCCACGGGGGCTTCCGCCCTTTCGACGCCTCGGGCATCCGCCGTGCGTTCCCCGATTTTCGGATCATGTCATGGCGGGACGGCGTTGGTGCGATGTGCCGTGACCAGGCTGGATTGAGGAAATCATGATCGGATTCATCGGACTAACCCACCTCGGCCTTAACTACAGTCTTGCGACGGCTGCAAAGGGCTTTGACGTCATCTGCTACGATCCGGACACCAGTCTCGTGGGTGGCCTAAGGGAAGGTCGCTTTCCGATCGAGGAGCCCGGATTCAGGGAGCTCTTTGCCTCCCATGGCAGCCGGATTCGCTTCACGAGCGACATTTTGGAGCTCGGAAAGTGCGGCCTCGTCTTCTTTTCCCTCGATATACCCACCAACGAGCGAAATGAGAGCGACCTTTCCCGTCTAGATGTGCTCGTCGACAAAACAAGGTCCGCCATTTCAAAGAGCGCAGCCGTCGTGGTGCTCAGCCAGGTACGCCCGGGATTCATGCGGGCGCTCATTGCCCGCGCCAACCTTCCGGCCGAATCATGGTTCTACCAGGTGGAGACACTGATCTTCGGGGCCGCAGTGAAGCGCGCAATGGAGCCGGAGAGGTACATTATCGGGGCTGCGAATCCCTCGGCTTCTCTTCCGGAAGCTTATGACAGTTGGCTCTCGGCATTCCGATGCCCGAGGCTCGTTATGCGCTTTGAAAGCGCCGAGTTAGCCAAGATTGCGATTAACCTGTTTCTCGTTTCGACCGTGAGCACCACCAACACTCTGGCGGAGATTTGCGAAGCGATCGGGGCCGACTGGGGAGAAATCGCCCCGGCACTGCGACTGGACAAGCGTATTGGCCCCCATGCCTACCTGAAGCCAGGCTTGGGAATTGCGGGTGGCAACCTCGAGCGAGACCTAGTTACAGTAAAAGGGCTCGCAAAGGAATACGGCACCGAGGCCGGAATCGTGGACGCATGGCAGCGCAACAGTTCACATGCTAAGTCGTGGGCGTTGCGGGTTCTCGAGCGCGAACTTCTCGCCGCGAAGCCTATGGCGCGGATCGCGCTTTGGGGCCTCGCCTACAAGCAAGACACCCATTCTATCAAGAACTCCGCGGCGATGGAACTGGTTGTCCAGCTGTCCAAATGCGAGATTCACGCGTACGATCCGGCGGCGCGCTTCGATCCCGCATTGTTCAAGAACTTAAAGGTTTATACGGAGGCGTGGAGCGCCCTCCATGCGGCGGATGTCCTGGTGATAATGACCCCTTGGAGCGAATTCGCATCGGCAGATCCCTCGCGCATTCGAGCCCAAATGAAAGGCGACCTGATTCTCGATCCCTATGGCTGCATTGACCGGTCTTCATGCGCAGCCGTTGGGCTAAGGATATTGAGAATTGGCTCGGCCTAGATGGGAACGGGCATGCTGGCACATCATAACCAAGCCCCGTCTGCGCCCTCCCGGGTGGTAATTCTAGGAAGAAACGGTTTTGTCCCGGCTGCCCTTAGGGTCAAGTTCGAGGCATTGGGATGGCGCCTACTTGTGCTTGGAAGTGAGTCGCTTGACCTCACACTCCCCAATTCGGCAAAGCGGCTGGCTGAGGCCATTGCACCCGATGACGCCGTCGTGATGGCCTCGGCTCTCACCCCTGAAAAGGGAAAGGACACGGCAACATTGATAAGGAATTTGCAGATGGCGCAGACGGTAGCGGCCGCGCTCGCATCTAGACCCTGCGCTCATCTCCTCTACTACGGTTCGGACTCTGTCTACGGATGGGATACCTCGGTGATCGACGAGGCTACGCCCCCTTCCCCGGACAATCTCTACGGGGTCATGCACCTTGCTAGGGAGTTGGCGCTGCGCGAGGCCATGGCAAAGGCGGGCGTCCCCTTTTGCGTCCTGCGCCCGTGTGCAATTTTCGGGACAGGTGACACGCACAATGCATATGGACCCAACCGCTTCGTTCGCACCGCCTTCTCAGATGGCAGGATCGAACTATTCGGCACTGGCGAGGACACCCGCGACCATGTCCACATTGACGATGTGGCGACGATAACCCGGCACGTGCTTGAACGACGCACATCCGGATTACTTAACCTGACCAGCGGTAAAGCGGTCGCCTTCGCTAGGGTGGCCGGTATTATTCAGGGTCTCATGCCTCGAAAGATCTCAATCGTTACCGTCTCTCGTGCTGGGGCAGCGACACATCGTTCATTCACGACCGCGGTGCGTTCGGGTGCTTTTCCGGAATTCGCGCCGACTCCCCTGTCCGATGGACTGGCGCGCCTAGTCTCCGAGCACCGTGCCATCTAGTACCAAAGAAGGCCATGGCCACACCCGCGAGTCGATAATTCGATGGTTCGTGGCGGGTTTGCTATTCTTGGGAGTCAACACCCTCGCGCTCTATCTCATGGTCCAAAGGGGCCATATGAAAGTGCTAATGGCCACATTTGCCTCAGCGGAAATCTGCACACTCCTGCGATATCTCATGAACCAACATTGGGTTTTCCGACTCGGCGGCCCGAGCTGGAAAAACCTTTGGCGATACCACCTCGCCAATGCCGGGGCATTTATCGTCTGGTGGATAGGGACCAACCTGCTCTGCTGGTTTGGCGTCAACTATTTGCTGGCGTCGATTGCCGCGGTCGCCCTCTCCACCGGCTTTAGTTTCGCCTCCAATTTCTACTGGATCTGGCGCGTGAAGCATAATGCCCCGGTCCGGGCCCCGAACGCCTGAAATCCGGCCGGAAATCAATTGCCGGAAATAGTCGCCTGAACACGCGACTTTCCACTCAATGACTGCCCACCCATGGAGCTAAGCCACAAGACGCTTTCCAAGTCCCCACGCTACGCGGAACTCTCCCTGGACGGACTCCCGGAGGGCAAGGCGATCACCCTATTCCGTCAAATGCTGCGCCTGAGGCGCACTGAGGAGGCCCTCCTCGCCGAATACCACCCGGCGGAGGAGATGCGCTGCCCTATCCATTTCTGCATCGGCCAGGAGGCCGTTCCCAGCGCCTTGTCGCAGCTGGTGCGCCCGGATGACTACATGTTTAGCCACCATAGGTCGCACGGATACTATTTCGCCAAGGGCGCACCCCTTCGGGAGTTGTTTGCCGAGATATACGGTCGGGCCACAGGGGCGAACGCGGGGAAGGCCGGTTCGCAGGACATTTCGCATTCAAAGTCCCATTTTTATAGCGGAGCAATCCTTGCAGGCGCTGTGAGCATTGCGGTCGGCGCGGCCCTCGGGTTCCGGTACCGCAAGTCCAACCAGGTGGCGATTTCTGGCTTTGGGGAAGGAGCGACTGACGAAGGGGCCTTCTGGGAGGCGATGAACTACACGGGGAAGCAGAAGCTGCCCATTCTCTTTGTCATCGAGAACAATCGCTATGCGACGTTCTCCGATCAACTCAAGCGCCAGGACAGCGACAACATCACGGAGCGGGTGAGGACTTTTGGCGTCCGTGCGACCAAGATCTTCGGTAATGATGCGGCGCTGGCTTTCCGGACGCTTTCAGGCGAAATCGAACGCCTTCGCCAGGGGGATGGACCTTCCCTAGTCGAGGCCTACACCTTCCGATGGAACAGCCATGTTGGACCCGAGGACGACGGAGCCAACGCCTACCGGACCCCTGAGGAGATGAAGTTTTGGAAGGACAATTGCCCCATTTCCCTCATGGAGGAGCGTCTTAGAGAGTCGAGTTTGCTCACCGACGCCGCAAAGGCTTCCATGGAAGCGGATATAGCCGCAGAGATCGCCGAGAACTTCAAATTCGCGAAGGGAAGCCCGTTCCCTAAGGACACGGAATGGCGCCGTATGAACTACGAAGACGCGAGTCCTCTGGCTGACAAACTTCTTGGCGTGTCCGCGGGCGGAACCTTCGACCAAAATCAGGCTGAGGCAAAGCTTGGACCCTACTGAGAAAATGAGCCGCCAACTCTCCTACGCCAAAGCCATCCTGGAGGCCACCGACCAGGCGATGGGCCTCTCAAACGACGTTATTGTCCTTGGACAACTGGTCGACACTCAATCGGGCATTTTCGGCACCACCACCGGCCTGGTTAACAAATACGGGGCACACCGGGTGATGGATTTCCCGGTGTCTGAAAACCTAATGACTGCGACCGCAATGGGCGCGGCGCTCACAGGCCTGCGGCCAATTATTGCCCACCAGCGCCTCGACTTCATGATCTATTCGCTAGACGCGATCGCAAACTGGCTCGCTTTGTGGAGATTCAAGTCGAATGGCGAATCGGCTATGCCCGTCACAATTAGGACGATCGTAGGAAAGGGATGGGGCCAGGGCCCTCAGCACTCCAAGAGCCTCCACGCCTGGTTTGCCCACTTGCCCGGCTTGCGCGTCGCTGTTCCCGCAACAGCTTACGACGCAAAGGGGCTGCTTCTGGAGAGCATCTTTAGCCAGACGCCGGCAATTTTTGTCGAGGGCCGGGGCTTGTACTCGATGCTCGATGACGTTCCAGAGGAACCCTACCGCGTTAGGTTCGGCCAGGCTGTCGTTCGCCGCTCGGGTGCTGATGTAACGGTCGTTGCGATTGGAAACCTCGTTCCGGTTGCACTCAAGGCCGCGGCAGTCCTTGAGAAGGACGGTATCGACGTCGAGATCGTGGATCCGAGAACGCTCAACCCTCTCGACCGAAAGACCCTGTGCGATTCCACGTTCAAGACCCGCCGCCTCGTGGTGGCTGACCCGGCATGGCATTCGTTTGGAGCCGCTACCGAGATTATTACCACGGTCGTCGAAAATCTGGGGGACAAGCTCAAGGCGAAGCCGGTCAGAGTGACTCTCCCCGACAGCCATACTCCCATGAGCATGTCGCTGGAGCCCGAATACTATGTCGACGAGTCCGATGTGATCGCCGCAGTGAAGCAGACACTCGCATAGCCAACGCACTTAGGACAGGCGCTCCAATGGCATACGTCGAATTTATTGAAAAGGTACACAGGAGCACTAAACGCGACTACCTCTCACGAGCGCTCTCGGGCGAGAAGGCAAAATTCGCAACCGCCGCTAAGAAGTTCGAATTTGATTATTGGGACGGCAGCCGGGATACCGGCTACGGGGGTTACCACTACGACGGGCGTTGGTTTGAGGTGGCTCGGCGCATGGCCGAACACTACGGCTTGAAGGCCGGCGACCGGATCTTGGACGTTGGTTGCGGCAAGGGATTCTTGCTTTATGAATTCACACGAGCCGTACCGGGGATCGAGATCGAGGGCCTGGATATATCCAAGTATGCCGTGGCGAATTCAAAACCAGAGGTTAGATCTAAACTGACACTGGGTAGTGCCACGTCGCTTCCCTATCCAGACGGCAACTTTGACCTGGTTGTCTCACTAAATACACTCCACAACCTGCAGCTGCCCGAATTGGAGCAAGCCTTTAGGGAAATCCAGAGGGTCGGCCGCCGGAGCAGGTACGTACTCATGGATTCGTACCGCACTGAGGAAGAGAAGGTGAATCTCCTGAACTGGCAGCTGACCTGCGAATGTTTCTTCACACCGAGCGAATGGGAGTGGATATTCAAAAAAGCTGGATACACAGGCGATTATGAATGCATATTTTTTGAATAGCAGAAGGCTATCGGCCGCCCCCGCTCCCGTCCGTTTCTGTCTGGGAGGTGCCTCCGAATGGAATATGGGGTATGAATACGGTGTCCTCTGGCCCAGATCGCAATTCTAACGAAACAAATCGCATTGGTCTGCACATCATGAGTTCGAAGAAATTGAACAAGCCACGACGAACGGCCTTGAAGCAAAGGGAAGCGAAAAATACTCGCGAAGTCCAATACCAGCGGTCGATCGACATCGCGGACGAGATTGGGCTGACAACATTGGGCCTGATGACAAATCAGGCCTGGCAGGACGATCCCAAGCATCTCCTCTTCACGTTATCACGCTATAAGTTCGTCGCCAAGATGCTTGCGGGTCGCGAAAATGTGCTCGAGGTCGGCTGTGCCGACGCCTTTGGAACAAGAATCGTCCTTCAGGAGGTAGGGCGGCTAACGGCTACGGATTTCGACCCTGTGTTCATTGCGGATGTAAAGTCGCGGATGCACAAGAAGTGGAAATTTGAATGCGAGCAGCACGATATGCTCTCGGGCCCCTACCCTGGGCAATTTGACGGTGCATATGCCCTCGACGTGATCGAACACATCGTCCCGAAAAACGAGGCACTCTTTGTTGCCAACATCGTCCGCTCGCTAACAAACCACGGAACCCTGATACTCGGTTGCCCTTCCGTGCAGTCCCAGGCTTACGCGTCTCCGCCGAGCAAAGCGGGACACGTCAACTGCAAGGACGGAGGTGATATGCGGGCGCTTCTCCAGCAATTTTTTCACAATGTCTTTGTGTTTTCGATGAATGACGAGGTTGTTCACACGGGCTTCTTCCCAATGGCGCACTACATTATTGGGGTTGGCTGTGGTAAGAAAAAGCGCGCAAGCCTCTGAGCACACGAATGTCTCCCTCCGATGGCCACGAAGGAATAAGGGAAGAAGTCGATGTCACGCTCTTCGTCCCCTGCCTAAACGAAGAGCTGCGCGTTTTGGCGACCCTCGAAACGATCAACGAGGCGCTGCGAGAACTCAAATACACATACGAGGTTATCGTCGTGGACGACGGCTCAACAGATAATACCGCGGCCGTTGTTTCTACTTATTGCAGTCAGAATCCCTCATTGCCTGTTCGCCTTCATCGCAACAGCAAGAACCTCGGCCTATCCTGCAGCTTTGTTAACACGGCATTTTCCGGAAGAGGAAGATATTACCGACTTGTTTGTGGCGACAACGTAGAACCTAAAGAGTCGCTCATCAAAATCCTGGAGGAGATGGGCAAAGCGGATATCATTATACCGTATTACCCTGTTCTTCCTGGAAAAAGCAGATCACGTCGTGCTATTTCTGGTCTCTACACCCGAATCGTAAATTTTCTTAGCGGATTTACTCTTCGCTATTACAATGGTTGCGCACTTTACCGGCGGTTCGATGTCATGCGCTGGGCGTCGTACAACTACGGGTTTGGCTTCCAGGCCCATCTGATAACCACTCTTCTTGGCGAAGGGGCGACATTTAAGGAGATTGCGATTGGCGGTTTTCACCTGACCAAGGAACGCGGATCTCCTCTAAATCTTAGAAATTTTCTTTCCACGGCACACACACTGACAGAAATCCTCATTCGGCGCCTGCGGAGGATCGTTTACGGTAATTGAAGATGCAGGTCTCTTTTCGCAACCCATCTCGGATACAACGCTCGATGTGCGCGGGTGCCCTCCCATTAACTCTGATGAGGTCTGACTGCATGGACGAAATGCCCTAAATAGAATGCACCGCCGGAAATGACTATGGTAACAATCGATCGGCACTCGTTGCGGAAAGGTCGTCGGGACCATGTTCGATAGACTGTGTGAATGAGCCCGTCTTTTGCTTACCTCTGTCTTGGGTTGAGTGTCATATGGTGTTTCCTTCATTTCCTGATTTACATTCTGCTGGTGCGTAATCGTCCCGCACTCTACGGAGAGCGAAAGATTTTACTCTACCACTGTGGTTCTGCGTTTGCGTGTTCATTCGTGGCGCTTGCGCTACTTATCGCCTTTCGCTGCGAACAACGGTCGGCCATGATCGCAGCTGGCATCACAGCCATACATGGGATTTATAGCATTTCATTCCTCGAACTTTGGTCACTGGCGCAAGGAAGTTACTCAATCCGCATATTGATGGGAGTACAGGGGAGCTCGGGTATCGGACGCCACGAGCTGCACAGATGCTTTTTTGCCATCGGCGAGGCGAAAAGAACCAATCGCATTTCCTCGCTGTCCCGCGCCGGATTGATCGTTAGCGATGGAGAGTTTTGGAAGCTCACATTGCTAGGATGCCTAGCGGTTGCCGGATTACGGGTACTCCGTTTCGTTCCGCGGCAAATTGATTCGGGTTGATATGGCTACACTGCAAACAGTTTTCTTGTCTCTTTGGATCGCTGTTTTTACACACGCAATCTCCTGCCGCCTTTGCTCGCCCCAAAACAGCGTGTCGCGCTTTTTGTTTGTCGGAAGCACGGTCGGTGGTTGTTTTGCTCTGTATCTATATTTCGCCTTAGGTCCGGCTCCTGAAGTCTTCGCGGCACTCATGGTATACGCGGCATGCTGCGAATTATATATATTTCTTTTCACGCTAGCAAGTTACAGCATTTCAGCCAATATACTTGTGGCCATCTCCACGGATGGAATGCCCTCGAAGGAGTTTGATCGGTTTTATAATGGCGACCTTATGGCCGCAAAGCGAATTGAGCGCCTAGTCGCCGTTGGGCTAATGGAAGATTCGGGAACTGTTCTAACTCCAACCGCTAAGGCTAGGAGGCTGATTAGACTTTTTGCGAGGCTCCGTGCGTTCTTCCGGCATCCACCGTTCACTGACGTCTGAATTGGTTTTCGGAATACAATGAATTACGACGACGATGGTCAGGAAAGGGTGCGACTTCGCATTAAGTTGGTGCTCGGGATTCTCGGATCTATTGGGTTCGCATTTCCACTGATCGCAATGTTTTGGTTTCACGCTTCGCCGTTGCCCATGGCAAATGAGTCTCTTGCGTACCGATTTCTGCTATGTGAACGCATTTTGCACGGCGAAGGCGCAACCGCTTGGATTTGGCAGGGATTTGTCACATCGGCACTTCAGACGAACATCTTGTCGCTGTTGAATCTCTTCAGCCATGCGACTCCGGATCAGCTCGAGATGCGCATTCGATGGTTCACATTTATATATTTGAGCTTGGTGTCGGGGGGCTGCGCGTCGACGCTGTACGTGGCGGCTCGTCTCAGGACCATTAACGTGGCAGGTATGGTGCTCCTTGTTTTGGCTGCAGACGGTCCTGTGTTCCTTACACGGGTGATTGGTTTCTATTACTATAACCTGCCGGACTATCTTGTACTCAATGTCCTGTTCGTGGTTATCGCTGTCCTCCTATTCCAACATTGGTGGGTCAAACCTCAGTCGGATTCTTCGGAAGGTATGTTAGAGTCGATGTTCGCTGGATTGTTGTTGGGCTTCATGGTGGCAAATAAGGTCACTATGATTGTGATCGGCGCAGTGCCGATTGCGGCGTTGCTGCTTCGCCCTCGGGTGAAATGGCAATATCTTCTGTTGAGGGGCATTGTGGCGGCGATCGCCGCCGTAATTGGCTTTTTATTCGTCGTTCTTGTTATGTATCGCTTTGACGCCTACGCGGCTGAAACCGTAGTGAAGCTACTGCTTGGCAGTGTCCAGAACCTGAGCAGAACGGAGCTCGGCTTTTGGACGGTAGAGTTCAGGACATACCTGACTGGATACTCCTATGGAACGATCATCGGTTTCTTCCTTGCTGCCGTCGTAATTGCGGCGCTTCCCATTTGGCGTAGCGAACGGTCACGAACGCCTTATTATACTATGGTTTGTATTTTGGTTCTCGCAGGAGGGGCTTGGGTTTACCTGCTCGGAAAGAGACCCGCTGGAACCACTTTTTTCGAAGCAGTAATTGCCTGGCTGTCTCTCGGATGCATGGCGTTAAGTATGATCCGACAGTCGCTGCGCGGTTCGCTGCTCATCCAGCTGATTTTTGGTGCAACTTTCGTTATCGCAGATGTCACCTTCTCACCCCGCTTCGGTGAATTGTGCAATGGTCTTAGGGATTCAGCGAAGCAAGATAGTGACTTTTGGCGTGTTCATCGCGAATTGCGCGACTTCGCTGGCAAGAGTGAGACGATCGTAATAATTCCTGACAACACATATGCATATGGCGGTGTTCCAGAGTTTCTCCTAAAAGGAACAGCGGATTTCCCAACATGGAACATAACCGAGCACGGACGCCCTACCCTTGAAGCCTACGCACCGCATATGGACTTCCGAAGCAACTATGCCGGCGATCTAAATAATCCATATCCAGCCGGCGCCGTCCTTTTCTGGGTCGATCTTCCCGAGAACACCCCCATCGAGCAGCGTTACAACTTCCTAAGGGCATTCAGCCTCAAAAGCGGAGTTCGCAGCAAGAGTTGGATCATACCAACCGCGGCCACTCGAACATTGCATGCCTACGCCATTCAAATTCCAAGTGAACCAACAAAAACTTAGAGTGGCGAACGCCAGTATCTCAGCTTTTAGATGCCGACCCTGAAGAGAGACTACCCGGCTTTGGTGCTGTTGTTGGTAGAGATGGTGCTCCTTTTGTTTTGGGGATGTGACCGTAATTTTGTCACTTATCGTCAGGATTTCGGTGAGACGTTCGTAGCGCACCAACAAGCGGCTCAATTGTCGAAAACCGCTTCGCGCTTTGGCCTTCTGCACGTCGAGCGATCTCCTACCGGAGCCGAATTGGTGTACACACACAACGTAAACTTGGGGACCCTCTACTTCGCATTTCTCCGGATATTCGGCATAAGCTCACTCCGAGCTCAAACGATTTTCGTCTTTCCTGTTTTCCTCGCGAGTCTGGCAGTCGCATATGCGGTCGTGAAGGATTTATCTAAGTCACCAGCGGTGGCGACAGTCTTCTTGGCCTTGATGATCTTAGATTTCTCTAATGTGGGCGCGTTTGCATTTAATGCCTTGCGCGCTTGGCATTACCTCGCGCTTTTCTCTGCCATTTACGGTTCTTCGCTATTGGCAGCGGGTGGTAGCCGGAAGTCATCCATATCGGCGACTGCTATCGTGGCTGCAGGAGCTTTCCTATCATTCGGGTGCGGCTACGATTTCTTTGTTATAGTGATTCTAATCGCGACTTTAACACCTGTATTTCTATACCATTCAAAACGGCTCTTCAAAAGCATCCCCATTGTATTAATATTGTTTTCGGTGCCTTTCCTACTTAGGCAGATGGAAGTGATTTATTGGATGGGGGTGCGGACCTGGTACGTCGATTTTTATACGACCATTGCAATAAAGGTTCCGTTTGCCAGCCGACTGATAAGAATTCCGGGCACAAACGAGATCGACTCCATGTATGCAAGGGCGGGTCTTTTTCGTCCCCCGGCCTTACCTGTTTCGAATTGGATCGATATTTGGCGGACGGTTAGTCCGTTGACTGAATTGTCCATATTGCCCAATTATGGATTGGTCGGGTGTATTTTGCTTTTGGGACTCATCGTCACTGCGCCTTTGTTTATCTTTGGCCCATGGCGTGATTCGCGAAGTTCGAATGGTATACGGTTGGTGTCCGCTTATGCCATTGGTTCGTCAGCGGGACTCCTGGCATTCGCCCCTTTCTCCTTACATGTTTATATGAAGCATGATTTCCCGCTGGTAGCTGCTGCCGTGCATTTGGCAGAGGCTTTGGCGGTAGTCATGCTCTTTAACATCGGAACGGTCGCGCTGGCAAAGAGGAGCTGGATCACCGGAGTCTCTTTGTTGCTGTTGGGTGCATTCGTTCCGGTAAACGCGGTTTTGGTCCAAATGATAAACGCGAAGCACAGCAAGGAGTTGGATTTTGGGTGGAGGTCTTTTCTGATGTCGGCAGACGCCACCGGAGCTTTTCAACCGGGTAATATTGTGGCGGCGGTCGCGGAACCGCCGGAATCGCATACAGACATGGATGTTGAAAACCATGCGCGCGTTATCGCACCCGATCTAGCTCCTTGGGTATTGGCCCATAGAGCTGGCCTTCTCGTGGATCGTCCGATCGTAAGTGGTCTGCCGTTAGCAGGTAAGGAAACTATCCTAATTTATTCTCCGGGCGATGGATGGAGCAACCTGGACGCGCGCGAACCCGATCTTTCCGATCAGGATTGGTTGATAGAATTGTGGGCGCATCACGCATCAAAGCCAACAACGCCAAGATCCACACCTTATCTGATTCTGGCCCCTCCCGCGATGAGTCATCCTGACGACATTTTGCATCTGGAATACTTTTTACCGATAGCCCAGGGCGGTAGCTATACGACCTATGTCCCAAGACTTCTAGTATCAACACCTGACGGAAAGATTCATGAATTCATGAACCTTATCGAGTCCGTGGCGGCAGGGAAGCGAGGTGGCTCGGTCTCGCTGTTGTACAATGCGAAGTTCCGAATCCTCGACGCTTACTTTTTGCCTCCCCGAGAACTACTAGCTGGCCGATCTACCCGACTGGGAATTCGTTGTGTCCTGCTCACCGGGTCTATCGCACTGTCGAGCGACACCACTACTTTGGTATTTTCCGAAGATGCGCCCCGCCGCCCTTCAACCGCGATACTTCCTGAACCAACCACAAAGCAGATGGTCTCTGTGTTTAATTGGTGCACTTTGATAAAGCAAAGTGATGTAGGGGTCGGTTACGCCATCTTCGAAATCGGATCTCGCCGTTGATCTTTGGGAACAGATGCTGATCGTTTCTATAGGCTCCGGTAGGGTTTCCTTATCGCCCACCACACAATGGACCACCGAAGGGAAATGAAATTTTCCGGAGACCGGGTCCCTGGTTTCCCATTTCTTTGTATATTCTTAGCATTCGCATGCTACTTTCTTTGGCATCCAGCTAGTGGCGACTCGCACCGCCTGCTGTCAGAACGAGCCGGAATGTACAATGAACTCACGGACGCATTCCTTTCGGGCCACGTCTCGTTGCCGGACGCTCCTGACAGAGCGCTCTTGTTATTGCCGGATCCCTACAATCCCAAAGCGAACATAAATTTGCGTCGGAACGATGTAAGTTACTTCAAGGGCCACTACTATCTATACCATAGCCCCATACCAGTCTTAGTTCTCTTTCTGCCGGTCAAAATTGCGACAGGTCGGTATCTCGCAGAGGACACGGCAGGTGAAATATTCAGCATTGTCGGTCTGGCTGCGGCCCTGTGCTGCCTCCTTTCTCTACGAAACGACTACTTTCCGCGAACACCCCTCGGACTTTTGTTTCTTTGCGGATGCGCTCTCGGATGCTGTGGTGGACAATTCTCCGTGCTTCGAGAGGCAACGGTTAACCATGTCGCGATAGCCTGCGCCTCCGCCTTCCTAATGTTGGCGTTTTTCGCAGCCCTCCGATCACTTCGGTCACAAAGGCATGCGCTCGCCTGGCTTTCAATGGCAACCGTGTGCCAAGCTATGGCGGCATTATCCCGGCCCGATTTTATTTTCGGTTCGATAGGATTGATAGCGCTAATTGTCCCGCTTCTTAAAAACACGGCCAGCAAAACAAAAGGCCCAGTTTTTCTCGCGCTGGCAGCAGGTACCCTGACGCTTCCAATGCTCGTGATCGGCGGACTTGGCGCTCTTTACAATTACGAAAGATTTGGAACACCGTTTGAATTTGGCGCGCGTCTCATGCTGGGTGGTTGGGATCAACGAAACTTGGGCTTCTTTAGCTTAGGAGGAGCGGCTGACAATGCGTGGTACTATTTTTTTGCACCTGCCCACTATCACCGCTATTTTCCCTTTGTCACCGCACCAACATGGAGGTCGATCGGCATAGTTCCGAATTTCCCCTTCCTTATTTTTTCCCTTCTACTTCTTATTCCATCGCTGAAAAGACCGGCGGGTTTTGTCGCCTATGCATCCGTGGTGCTCATTTTCAATACACTATCTCTTCTATTGCTCCCTAGCGGCAACGAGGCCGCGGTCACGACAAGCGCAAATCTGAGGTATCTTCCTGATATCGCTTCGACGGCAGTAATGCTCGGGTGCGTTGGCGTCATGGGATACTGGGAACGGCCGAAGAAATGGCAATTGGCAAACCACCTTGTCGTTGGCGCGGTTGTCCTCGTTACACTTTGGTCAATTCTCGCAGGTGTCTCACTTGACCTCCAGCGCTTCTCCACTTCGAGCTACCGACAATTAGCGCAAATCCTAAATGAGCCAACGGCGCTCTGGGAAAGTATCTCCGGACAGAGATATGGTCCGCTTGTCTTGAGCGTCAGGTTCCCAAACGATCTTGCAGGACAATCTGATCCATTGGTTGTGACCGGAGAAAAAGACGCCGCGGATATGATTTTCGTCAACTATCTTGGCAATTCTTCCATTTCATTCGGCTTGGCAAGCGACGGAATAGTGGGCCCGCGCGGCAAGGCCATCTCTGTTGATGAAAAGGTGCCCAACAGGATCGAAGTTTGGATGGGATCGCTCTACCCTCCGATCGGCCATCCTGCACTCAAGCAGATGAGTTATGACGAAGCAATTGTAGCAAAGCGAACAGTTCGCGTTGTCCTCAACGATACCGTCGTGCTCGACGACGTCATCCTATGCCACGAGGCCAACCCGTCGCAAACCTGGATCGGTTCGAGTGAACATTACTTCCCTGCGTTCTCGGACAGTTTCCGCGGCTCGATCCTATCCTTTTCCCGTCTAAAGCTGCGCGATGCCAAGCCCATCCTTCACGCTCCGGTATTCGGGAGCGTACGACTGGTCGTGCGATTTCCAACGGGCAATATGGGGGCGGCAGAGCCGCTTGTTGTTACTGGTGAACCAGAGGCCGGCGATTTTGTATACACCGACTACGTCGCGAAAGATCGAATTAGATTCTGCGTCGATCACTGGGGCCGGCCACTCATAGCATCCCAAACGATAGCGCTCAACTATGCTTTGCCTCACACAATTTGGATCAGCATGGATTCACTTTTCCCAAAACATGAGACCCCTCGAGGTATCGCGATCGACCTCGACGGCCGTCAAATCCTAGCATCGGATCAAGCTTCGTACGATGCGACACCGTACGAGGTGGCAATTTGCCGTAATCCGATTGGGGGTTCGACTTGTAGCTACGATTTCACCGGTCAGCTCATTCAGGTCACACGAGGTGATGCGAAATAATCGGCGTCGCTATAATAACTCGCGGCCATGAATGCCAAATCGGTAATGACCCGCGGGACCATTGGCCTGTTGATTGGAATGATTACATGCATCCCAATGTTCTCCATCTATACATTTAGATCCCCGTATTTCCTAGAGAGCGAATTCATTGCATATCGGGTCGGCGACGCTCTGAAATTAAAATATGATGAATCATTTTCCGTGCGACCGGTTCAAGGGATACCAACAGCATTCATAGCCAAAACGTACGTAGCAACGGGCGAACTGGCGCAACGGAAACAGGGGTTAACCCGAGACGATCTCAACCGATATGCGCGATTCTTTTTCGCGCTCGTTGAAGCGGCGGCGGCGTTATTGTCAATGATTGCGTGGTTACTTCTCCCAACAATGGATGCGATTCTTGTGTCCGTATTCATGTTCCTTCCCTGGCTCTTCGGAGTGGCCTCACTAACACTATTGTTGGCGCCTGACTACTGGATTGCAGAATGGCTTTGGCTGACGGGCACTTTGATAATCATAGCGAGGCGTCGTGCCACCCATTCCGGTGACGAGGTGCAGAAAGTCCCTGTAGATTTCCTCCTGGGAGCGTGGATGGCCATCGGTGCCAGCACGAAAATAAGCCTATTGGGGGCCTTCCCTCTACTATTCTTCAGTTACATCCCCGGCCGCAATTGGAGAGATTGGCTACGAATTCTTTGTTGGTTCGGGATCGGTCTGACGTTGGCCTACGTTTCAATCGTTTGGTTATATATGGGCTCTGTAGCTGAAGGATCTGCATTGCTGAGGTTCCAGACTGGGTTTTTCCGGTCACCAAATACGTCGGTCCAATACACAAGTTGGATCCAGGCTATCGAACTTCATAAGGAGACCGCAGCATACCTTGTTACTGCGGTAATCGCCGCAATTATGCTTCCTTTTGTGAGTGTCGCCGGTCCGAGACGGATTAGAGCCGCATTATATTGTGCGGCGACCGTCCTTTGGCTGCTGCTGTATTTCCTGATGTTTTTGAAACGTCCGCATGACTCCACCCTGACCTCAATTTCGATTTCGGCGGCATTTCTCATCGTCTTCTTGCTGATCCAGTTTCCACCTGGGGTACGCAGCCTTTCGCTTGTCGTACTACTTGCCTGTCTTTCGGCATTAGCCTGGGACTTTCATTTTCCGGCGAAGAACCAGTTTTTCATTCTCTGGGATGCCGATCCCGGAGACGTAAAGGCCGCCGACAGACTTCTTGAGAAGGCAAACGGAACGCAATCTGCCATTTGGTTTGTGCCAAACAATTTTTGGAATGCAGTGCTGCCACCTCAATTGATGGGCTATAACGGCGGTATGGGAGGCTACGTCATCAGAGAAAACGAGGGGGATCTCTATTATGACCGTCCCAATGTCTTTCAATATTTCTGGCCGCGTTCCTTCGTCATGGGATCGTCCGACTACGAGATCGGTTTGATCGCCGTAGCCGTCAAACACGGAGCCACCGTTTTCTTTACAAGGCAAACCGGCGACGACGATGATTCATACGTGAGATTGGCCAGTCGACTCCGCTCTTCCGGATTCGAATTGAGCGAGAATCTGGTGAAATATGATTATAGAGATTGGCACTTTGGACAAAGCGTTCCCCACCAGGGACCGCTACTCGAGAATTCAGTCGACTCCAAGGCCTCAGTGGCTCCTGTCCGAGCAAAGATAAAGTCCGGCTATGGCTATGTTCGGCTGCGATTACGTTTTCCGGTTGGCAACTTGCAGGTTGCTGAACCCATCATCACCACCGGCGTCGAGGCCGCCGGCGACATCGTGTATGTCGTCTACTCCGATTCGACGCATATACGCCTAGGCTTCGACCACTGGTTCCATGGTGGCCCGCTGTCTGATTCGATACCAATCAACTACGCACAGGCCCATGAAATGACGATTTCCATGGGTTCACTATTGCCCATGATTGACGATCGAAAACTTTCCGGAAGTAGCCCGGAATCGGTAACAAGAAAAACGGGCCATCTGCGGATCACCCTTGACGGAACGACGGAGATTGAGGCCAACACTGAATTCTACAGTTCGTTGCCCGAAAATATTACGATTGGCGAAAATCTGATTCATGGCTCGACCTGCAATCCGTCTTTTACTGGAACCATCCTCAGCCACACTAGCGAGTAAGCTCCGTCCATTCGATTTTCCACTTTGCGGTACTAGGTTCATCACTCTTCCCTGAGTTTGTAAGAGATGTCTGTCTCGTGCAGAAATCCGCGTGGGCAAATGAGCTTCAGTTTCGATTAGTTCTGCGATTTCAGGAGCGATTCAACTCGTAGCGCAATCTCCCCTCCAATTGCCAGGGAGGCTGTCGCCGCTGGGCTTGGTGCACTCAAGACATGGAGTGCATTTGGCCGCTCGATCATCTCGAAATCCTGCACAAGCTCACCAGCCGATGTCATCGCTTGGGCACGCACTCCAGATCCTCCCGGAGCCAGGTCATCCTCTCGTAGTGACGGGACCAGGCGTTGTAACGACGCGCAGAACCGTCGCTTGTTGAACGAGCGAAGCACCTCATCACGGCACATACCTGCGTGCTTTCCCACGAAACGCCAAAGCCCAGGAAATGTCACAGCATCCCAAACGTCTTGTAGATTTACATCGGATTTCTGGTAACCCTCCCGGGCAGTGGCTAAGATCGCGTTCGGGCCCGCCTCCATTCCTCCGTGGATCAAACGAGTAAAATGGACGCCGAGAAAGGGAAACTTTGGGTCCGGCACAGGATAAATCAGATTCCGCACGAGGTGCTCCCTCTCTGGTTTCAACTTAAAGTACTCGCCGCGGAATGGCACTATTCGGGTAGCGCGAGCCTCGCCTGCGAGGGCGCTAACGCGGTCACAATAAAGGCCCGCGCAGTTGACGATAAAATCTGCTGTATGCTCGCCTTGGCGACTCACAATGCGCCATCCCGCGCCATCCCGAACGAGGTGCTCCACGCGTGAATCGGTGTGCAAAGCCACGCCTTCACTGCGGGCATTGGAGGCCATCATTTGAACGACCGCGCGATAGTCCACAATACCCTCCTCGGGAACACGCAAGGCGGCAACTCCGGCGACGTTTGGCTCGATTTCCCTGATTGCCGCTCCTTCAAGCCATTCGAGGCCCTTCAATCCATTCTGGCGCCCCCGCTCATGGAGATTTCGAAGGCGATCGACTTCGGTTTTATCCACTGCGACCACCAGTTTGCCGCAGATTTCATGGGCTATGTCGTGCGAGGCGCAGAACTCAGTCATCATCCGGATCCCCTGAACCGCGAGGCGGGCCCTCAGCGAACCTGGCTTATAGTAGAGTCCGGCATGCAGAACACCGCTGTTGCGGGTGCTTTGGTGCTGGCCGACAGTTGACTCTTTCTCGAGGAGCATCAGCTCTGCCCCAGGGAGCCGTCGCCTTAACTGTAGGGCGGTTGCCAGACCGACTATGCCGCCGCCGATGATGCAGATTCGCATTGCTATCAATAAACCTACTTCACCGGAATCCGGCTGACATTGATAATCTGCCCAGTGAAGCGCCGACCGAACGCATCGGACACCGAGTTTCTCCCTACGGTCACGTCCCCAGGCGACGAATCGTAAAAGTCGTAGTTGCCCGCCAGCACCTCCTGTCCGTCTAATACTATTCGAAGTGTCCGCTTCAGGCGCGTAACCTCCGTGGGAGACATGCGTTCGAAGTATGGATGCTCAAATGGCGGATAGAGCGAGCCCATGTAAACCTCAAGGGTATGCTCGGCGCCATAGTCGATATCGATCGGCGGCTTCGTTATGTCGCCGCCGTAGCTCGTATGCTCGAAGCCCACCTGAATGCTGTATTGGTCCGTGTAGTAAAGGTAGATAAAGTCCGCCCGAAATGAAAGACCCGTGACGACGAGGGGCTCGAGGGTGCCGGCCTTGTCGGTCGGGAATTTCAGACGCAGACGTAGCGGACCAATCTTGTCCGCCGACGTTGTGCCCATCCACTCCGATGCATGGTTGAAAGTGCGGGCCATCCTGTCGTAGGACGCGGGATTCGAAATGCGGTACAACTCGTTGTGAAGAATACTGACGATAACGTTGAACGCCACTGTCACAACAAGGGCGCCTATCCAGAGAATTCTCGCTAGCAGCCTTTTCCAACCGGGCTCGGATGTCTGCTCCAGCCAGAAAACCCCAATACATGCCACGACCAGGAGCGTTGGCAGGAGGTCCACAAAATATCGGTTGCTCGCTCCATTTATCCTAAAGAGCACCAATGCATTGAGCGCAACAAGCCCCAACGCCCCTGAAACGAAATACCGGAGACCGGTGCTCCGCTCTATTCGCAAATCGCGCCACATAGGAATAGCTAGCAAAGCAGCCCAGAAAAACGGCATGTTCGGTAATATTCCGAACATGTCCTCCTCACCGATGTAGCCGGTCGGGAGAGTAAACCACGGAATGTGAATCACCTGAACAAACGGGAAGTAGGCACTCAGCTGCGCGGGAGCCAGGAGGTAGAACCATACGTTTGTCGGCATAAACCCGACCGACACCAGAGCGTCGCGCTGCGGGTGCAATCCGGCTAACATGTAAGAAGTGCCGAATTCGAGCGGATTGCCGAATCTCAGGCCATTGTAGAGCAGTATCAGCGCAATCAGCGCGAATAGCGGAACCGCCGCCGCCTTGGCGTCCTGAACAACCGGCTTCCAATCTACCGGCAGTTTTGCCCTGTATGCTTGCCACACGGGAATGAACGGAGCTGCGAGAACCACGGCGCCAAATAGATAGCTAGGACGCGACGCCAAGGTGAGTCCGTAGAATAGCCCGGATAGGAAAAGCCAGGCTCGCCTTCGGCCTCCTGGTTCCAACGCCAAGGCCACACACAGGAGTGACGCCATCGCGAATGCGAACGCACTGGAGATCGCCAGCTCGTAAAACACAGGTCTGCGCAGCATCGGCAGCGCAAAATTGGCAAAGGCGACACCGACGAGGCAGAGCCCTCCCACCCATCCATTCAATGCTGGAAAGTGTCTACGACGAAGCACAAGGACAAGGGCCATGCTAATAGCCACTCCGATCCACACGAAGATGGCAGATGCGATGTTTTCCCCAAGATAGCTGCCCGTCAGGGCCTTCCAGGGTGCAAGAAGGACGACCGCCGGCGCGGCGCCAAAATAAAGATAATATTTCCCTTTGTAGTAGGTGACGTCGTGAAAATGGCTCATTCCCGCATTCTGCGCCGGATCATAAGGATCATCCAAATCGGCCAGCTTCGGATTGGGCGCTTCAAGAAAGCTCAGTTGTCCCGCAAGAAAAGCATCGGACAGCCTATTGTACATGTCATCCGGCTGCAGCTTGGAGGTGAAAGGGGACGCGCCCGAAGTTGCGGTCCAAAAGTACAGCCAAGCCGACACAGCAAGTATGACCGAGGCCAATGTATACTCGACAAAATGAGCAGATCGCCCGGGGTTTCGACGAGCTGGGTCAATCGTGCCTTGATCCATGAAAAGACCTGAATGGGAGCGCATCATTCATCACACGGCGACACCTTTATTTATTCGGTCACCCCAGCAGACCGATCCTTCGCAGAGTTCGACAAATGGCTCAAATCCCACAACGGTCCATCGACAGTCTGGACTGGTTTTGGGAGCGTAACTTTGCCTGACGCTGCCGAAGCAGTTCCTCGCCTCCCATCTCATCCCCAATCAACCCGAATAAAAGTGGCGATTCACAAGAGAGCCAGGCCATCCCCCAAGGTGCGAAACATTGAAAGGCTTCCAGCGGTCCTTCTTTGGGGAGGGAAGAGTAAGGCTCGCATAGTGGATCAAATGCTTAGGGAGAACCATGTGGGTGTGACCGCCTTGATTTTCGATCCCACAATCGAACGGCCGGCATTCAAGACGAAGGCTAAATTTACTAACAAAGTGGCGGTACTTAGGGCGTACCTGCCCCGAGTCACTCACTTCGTCATTTGCATTGGGGCCGAACACGGGTACGCGAGGTACATGACGGCGCGCCGTCTCATGAAAATTGGGCTGATTCCCCTGCCGCTCGTTCACAGCACGAGTTTCATCGAAAAAACTGCCCGCGTCGGAAAAGGGTGCCAGATCATGCCGCTTTCCGTGGTTCACAAGTTCTCCAAGATTGGAGAACAAACGATATTGAATACACGCAGCACGATCGACCATGAGTGTATCATAGGGAAAGGAGTGCATGTCATGGGAAGCGCGGCCATAGCCGGCAAGGTGACCGTCGGGGACTTTGCAACAATTGGCACCAATGCAACGGTGCTCCCTCACTTAAAAATTGGAAAGGGAGCTATTGTAGGTGCCGGCGCCGTCGTCACAAAGGATGTGCAGCCCCATACCGTCGTTGCCGGCGTGCCTGCAAGGTACCTGAAGAAGGCGAAGGTCGAATTCCATAAGATGATCCTTGCCCAACTTGCCCGATAAGGTCTCGAGACCGTCGATCGAGGCTCCGGATTTGGCGTTACTTGCCCTCCACAACCTGGTCGACGACAAACGGCGGTCGTTTCCTTGCTTCGTCGAGGATCCGCAGAAGGTATTCGCTTATGATCCCGAGAGAAAACAGGACCATGGCGCTTAGAAGAAGCAGCAGGCCGGCTATCGTCATCCATCCTGCCGGTGCGGCGTTTAACTGGTACCAACGCGCAAGAAGGAATACGAAATCGACCAGGCATAGCGCGGCGCTTGCGATCCCGGCATAGGTGATCAGTCGCGCCGGCAGGTAGGTAAATCCTATCAGCGTATCCGCCATGAAGCCGAATTTCCGAAAGAAGGTCCATTGCGACTTGCCCTGACGGCGGCTCTCCCGGCGGACAGGCACGCGGTGCGCCCGGTACCCAAGCCAATAAATGAGTACAAATATCGACGAGTTCTTCTCATTGATGAGATTGATCTCGTTCACCACCTGGCGGTCGATGAGGCAAAAATCGAAACCCAGCCTGGGGTATTCTTCGAAAGCCACCTTTCGCAGCAGGAACCAGAAGAGATTTGAGAGATTACGCTCTGCCCAGTTGTCCGCCCTCTCCGTGCGCTCCCCAAGAATGAATTTGGACCCTTTCTCCCATGCCCGGAACATCTCAATGAACGCCTCGTGCGGTTCCTGGAGGTCGCAGGAAATGATTCCGACACAATCTCCACCTGCGTGACGGAGGCCGGCCTGGATGGCCGCAGTCTGTCCGAAATTGCGGGTCAGCTTGACTGCCCGGATCTGCTTCGGATGCAGCTGGGCAAATTCGAGGAGAATGGGCCACGAGCGGTCGCGGGAGCCGTCGTCCACGAAAACGAGCTCAAATTCGTGCCCAGCAAGGCGGTTCCCAAGCGCGAGGAGCGCGGGTATGGTCTCCGGGATGTTCTTCTCGTTCTGGTAGACCGGAACAACGATGGAGAACACGCTCATGCTTTTGCGATCGTATTGGGGGCAGTCATGTTGCTCAACCGGCAAGGTCCCGCAGGTGACTAACGACTTCCCGCGCATCCTTGCGGGTCATGCTCGCGCTGATGGGGAGAGTGAGTATGGCTCTTGCGACCGCATCCGTACAGGGAAGGATCGGCGCCTTTCGGCTACCGCGGTAGAGAGGCATTGTGTGGAGCGCCGGATAATGGATCGTGGCACCAATGTTCCGTGCGCGAAGGGCTATGAGCAACTCATCCCTGCTTAGGCGCATCCGGTCAAAAGGGAACTGAACCGTAAACAGGTGCCGCGCATGGCTGGCACTCGTGACACCCTTCTGAAGGCGCGGCGGATGCCTAAGGCCGCCCAGCCCCTTCTCGTATTCACGCGCGATTCCAAGCCTCACCGCACCCATTTCCTTCTGGCGCTTGAGCTGGACCCGGCCGATTGAGGCCTGGAGGTCCGTGTAGTTCATCTTGTAACCTAGTTCGGTGAGCTGGTTGGAGAGAAGGACGGTCTTTGGATGGGTGAAGCGCTTCCATGCGTCCACCGGCAACGCGTGTTGGCGAAGGCTCCGCAGCCGGTCTGCGATTGACCTGTCATTGAGCGCGATCGCGCCGCCCTCCGCCGTTGCTAGGTTCTTGTTTGAATAGAAGCTATAGCAGACGAGGTTTCCTGACGAGCCCACGGGACCTCCCCTTGGATACGTGGAGCCGAATGCGT
>Ga0207040_1083_pt1 | contig 28736 bp, 30 predicted proteins | sample Alteio_BWMinCont_72_FD_153279 | JGI IMG/M metagenome (GOLD analysis project Ga0207040, IMG submission 153279) | Enriched cells from forest soil in Barre Woods Harvard Forest LTER site, Petersham, Massachusetts, United States -... | ecosystem: Environmental > Terrestrial > Soil > Temperate forest >... | reverse complement strand
ACGGAATCGACGGCTGTGCCGTCTTTCCCCCCAATTTGCTGAATGACCGCCCAAACGGCACTTTTGAGGTCAAACTTTATCTGGAAAGTTATCAGATCGGGGAAAACCGCTCCGGCACAATCATCTCCAAGGGAAACACCCAGCTGACGGATTTCTTTTTTGGCGTTTCGACCGACGGGCAGCTTCTTGGGGGCAACATGGGCAACGGAATCACTCTGACAGGAAATCGGCTGATACCGCTGCGGACTTGGACGCGAGTGGCATTCACCTGGAACACCCAGTTCTGGAGGCTCTACATAGATGGCGTGCTGGATGCCGAGCGCTGGACCCCTTTCACCCCGAATAATTCGATTAACACGGTAAATCTCGGCCACCACAACCATGCCTCCATCCCGCACAATTTTTGCGGCAAGATGGCGGACATCCGCTTTAGCAGCGTGGCCTTGTCGCCCTCGCAGATGCTTTCGGACCACCACACGCCAGACCTGACGATAGTTGAGCAGGCTCCCACGGAATCCGGTCAATCTGCGCTAATTGTGGAATCGTCCCAAAGTTCGTCGCCAGAATTGAATGAAATAATAAGGCTTTCCCGCGCCCACATGAAGGACGACCTCATTATCGAATTCATTAAAACCTCCGGCAAAACGTACAATCTTTCCCCGAGCGACATTCTCTTGCTCAGCAGCCAAGGGGTTTCCCAGGATGTCATCACGGCGCTTCTCAAGACCAAGAACCGGGGCACCCCAAAACGAAACGCAGATGGAGTTCAGAACTCACCTTCCAATTCCTCAGGCATTGTCGATCAGCCTGATGCAGACCGTGTTCTTGAAAGCCAGGATCAGAGTCACGCCACGGTTTCAGAGCAAAACCCCGTGAATTTGGAATATTTCCAAAACAAGCTCGCGCCCTACGGAAATTGGGTCTCGACGGATTATGGCCAGTGTTGGCAACCGAACATCACGATGGATCAATCAGACTGGCAGCCATACTGCCAATCCGGACATTGGGTCTTCTCCGATACGGGATGGTATTGGGATTCCGATGAGCGATGGGGAAAAATAGTTTTCCATTACGGGCGCTGGTTTAAAGACTTCGACCACGGCTGGGCCTGGGTGCCGGATTACACTTGGGGGCCGTCCTGGGTTTGCTGGCGCCACGCGGATGGATATTATGGCTGGGCTCCTCTGCCTCCGTCGGCATCTTTCGAGTCAGGCGTGGGATTAACGTTCGACGGTGTTCCAAGGGACGCTGATTTTGACTTTGAACTCAGCGCAAGCAGCTTCACTTTCGTGGCGTACGATCATTTTTGGGACCAAAACCTGGAGCAGAATATAGTGGGGAAAGATGAGCGTGAAGACGTTTTCATCAAGAGCACGGTCATCAATCGCTACAAGGTTGAGAACAGCATGGTTGTCGTCGAGGGCGTTGGCCGTGAGCACGTTGCCTCCCACACTCATCGGTCGGTCGAGCCGATCGCCTTAAGCGATGTTTCAAAGATTCAATCCTCGGCGTCAGTCCCAACTCGAAAAGTGGCCGAAAACCAAACTCGGTTGAGCCAACATCCGACGTTCGGACCTGGGGTGCCGCAAACCGCCGAGAGCTTCGAGAGTTTTCAGCCGACGACTCGGCAATTCAATCCGCCCGTCGCCCAGACGCATCAGCAAAAGACGGAGTTCGTAACCACACGTCCGGAATTTCAAGGGCCAGTTCATCAGGGGGGTGTGCCACCACCCCATCCCATCGTGGTCAATCCATCGCTCCCCCAAATCAAGTCACCACAAAAGTCGCCGCCCAAAACTGAAAAGCCGAAAGATTCGAAGCCGTGATCGAGGGAACGGTTTCGCGAGATCCTTTATCGGAATCGCTGGGTTAGTTTTGCGGAACGTCTTCTCAGGTTTCCTTCGCTTCAATACCTTTGGCTTCCAGGAGCGCGCGGGCGCGGACCAACTTTAATTCCAATTCGTGGGCTTTAGTGACGGCGCGAGCCAGTTCATTCCGGAGGGCGGCGACTTCGGCGGAGCGGGCGGCCTGAACTTCGGCAAGCGATTGAAGGGCTTCTGCTGCTTGGGCGCTGGCTTTCACTAGAGCCGCTTGCACTTGATTAAACTGCCGTTCTTGCTCGGCACGGGTGCGACTCAATTCTGACTCTCTCCGCGAGAGCGCCTCTTGCATCTCACTTGCGCGGCTTAACGCCTCTGTCGCTGTCCCGTCAAGCCGTTCATTTTCCGCCGCCAGCGCTTTGAGGTTTTCGCGCAGTTCGGCGTTGGCGCTTTCTTGGAGGCTGCGGCCTTCCTCGACAGCCAAAGCCCAAATCTCGCGGAAGGCTTTTAACGCATCCGGGGAATCCATCACTGATTGCTCCGCCGCCTCAATTTCGGCTTTAAGCCGGACAAGCGTGGACATGGAACCTCGGTGCTGCAAAACGGCGTGGAGCGTTGCGAGGGTTGGTTTTTTCCCCTGTGCCGCCAGATTTTGAAGCGCTTTGGCGACTTCGTCTTTTGAGAGGATCTGTTTCATAATATTATCATAGTATGATACTATTAAACAATTTTAATCAAAATGAAAGACCAAAGTTCTTGGCAGCGGAAGCATTCCATCCCCGGAGCCGGTTGTCGAAAGTGAGTCAGTTTGAACGAAGTCGCCGCGGGCGAAGCCAATAATCAGAATTCCCGTCGTCCGGTCGCGCTTTCCCAAGGCTGTTCTACAGATCGGACGTGGCTGAGGACGGACTTGCGTCTGACAGAATTGGCGTTATCCCCGGACAAGATGGGGAATAGGCTCGTCTTCGTGCTTTTTCCGGAGTCGCAACATCTCCTTCTTAAACACCCGGCCAACTCGAAACTTCGCCAAATAAACGGTGGTTCTGGGCACCCGCATGAACTCGGCAACTTTTCTAGGCGCCACCCCTTGGAATACACAGAGATCGAAGAGTTGGTAGTCCTTGGGATCTGACTTAAGGATCGTGGCTGCGACGGCGAGGTCGAGAATTCCTTGTTCCCAATCTTGCTCGGACCATCCCTCGGTCACGATTATGTCCGAACGCGCAATTTCATCAAGAGAGAGGTTATCCGCAAGTGGGTTTTCACGCCACGCGCGGGCTTCCGGTTTTTCCCGTCGGAACCTATCTACGATTTTGGATTTGGCGAGCCGATAAACCCACGCTCTAAACGCATGCTTTCCCGGTTCATGGCGAAAACCGGCGATATGCCGAGCGACCGTGAGAAGCGTCTCTTGAAGCACATCCTTGGAATCGGCGTCATTTAGACCAGCGCTGGTCGCTTGTCCATAAATCAACCCGCTGTACAATCTGAAAAACTCATCCCATGTCTCGTCATCCCTCCAGTCTCGCAAGTGCTCGACAAAAGTTGCGCGCGTCTCCTCAAGCTCGCAAAAATGTACTGTTTTGCGACCTTGGCAATACGTTGGGGACAAAGCTCCCATAAGCTTTGAACTGAAGATAAACAGGTGCAAGCGAATGTCAATCAAAAGACACTCGCGACACTCGCGACCGCTAGTTCGAATTGTGGGGGAATTACAGGTCAAGACCGCAGACGAGTCAAACCGGAGCGCCGCGCCCCGCTGCCACCCACCCAAACACCAAGTGCAGAGGTCAAAGGAAAGGCGCGATTCAAGAAGCCCGCTGCTTCGCAGCTGGCGCGCGGAAGCAGTTCAAAACGAAGTTTTTTGAAGATTTTTTGCAAGATTACGCTCATTTCGCCGTTTAGTACATTGGGGGAGTTCGCATGGGATTCCCAGAAGGGATCGACCTCCTCGGTCACCCAGGTTTGACGATAAAGTTGATTAGAACGGAGATTCCAAAATGCAATCATCTACTCGCGGAACAAATGGAAATGTCCATCCTAGTGCTTTTGCCGGTCGAGAATTGAATCCAGATGGAGGGCCATTAACCACCTTAAGTTCGGAAGAGCCCACAATCACTGGAACAAAAAGGACAAAAAGAAAAAATAAACACAAAGCCGCAAGCGCAAGCGGAGACGCACCCTCGTCGAAGAAACGGAGCGAACAACAGAGCCACGAGGTCACACCGGAAAAACTCGCCTTCCTCGCCAGGGAAATTCACGCCTGCCATGTCTCCATTGGGCTATTGTCACACTCGGCCAAGGAAAAAATCGCAGAGACAATGACCGAGGTCATCCGGTGCGGAAAAATGCTTTTGGAATGTAAAACCCACGTCAAACACGGCGAGTGGCTCAAATGGCTCAACGACAACTGCAAGATGGGTGTCGGCACTGCCCAGGCGTACATGCGGGTTTCGAAGGGGCTATTGTCAAATAATCAGCACGCTGATTATTTGGAAGGACCCAAATCCATACGCGAGGCCATTGCGCTGCTCTCGAATGCGAAACATGTATCCACACCCACCGACGAGAAAGACGGTTCGCCGACTGAACATGAGCAATCCGCAGATCGACGCATTTCGCTTTTGGCCAAAAAGCTAATGGCGGCGCTGCGGCTGCTGCCACCTGGAGAAGAGAGAAGGGGCGTGAAAGCTCTGACCGAGATTCTCAAATGGGTTGGTTCAACGCGAAACAACCCGGATTAACTACTCTTGAAATTCGCACGTGCCAGGAACACCGCTGCAGGTGAATAGATTTCTTGAAAGGCAGCGAAAGAAATAGCTTTGCCAAAAACTCGATTTAGCTATCCGATCTTCCTCATCTGTTGCCCAAGTTCTGACAAAACAAAAGCCGGCTGCGTTTAAACAGCCGGCCTCCTTCAACCGCACATGAATGCCAATTGCGTTACAAAAGAGCGCAGACGAGGGAGCCTTAATATTACCAAATATTGAGCGTCTTCGTCCAGTTGGTCCCGGTCTTCGGATAGTACCAGAAAGCTTCTCCGACTCGTGGGCTCAGGGATGAACTATGCCAACTGCCGGAGGCATAGGTATATTCGGTGTAATTACCGCTCCCATCAGTGAGCATGCGATACGCAATGTCCCCAGCTTGAGCTGTATAGCCGAGGCCGCTCGTGATATCGCCGGTCTGGGGCCAGAAGACGCTCACCACGGTGCCGTTCGTGTAGGTATCGATCGTCCCGGTCCCTTCAAAGAGGTTGCCGATGAAGACGTTGGTGATGGATGTGGTGCCTGCAAGATTGATCAACATGCCCTCGCCCGGTGCGACGCTAAAATCCCGCGACCAAGATCCCGACCGCCAAGTTGAGGCGATATATCCATTGCTAGCTGGGTCCCATTTATATGCCACTGTTCCCGATGGCAAATTGGTCAACATTGTGTCCAAGTCGTTGCCGCCCTGATTATTCACCTGGGGCGCGATCATATTCCAGTTGGTCCCAAGGATAATGGTGACGAACCCGAGACCGTTGACCGATTCGTTGGTGCCGACAGTGGCACGGAATGCCGCTAAAGCGTTCGTGATAGGACTGGAAACATTGATAAAGCCGTTGGTCGGCCAGCTTGCGCCGTTGGTGATGGAGTACCAGTTGGAAAGATCCGAGGTTTGCTCCACGGAGTAATTGGTGACCGAGGTGGCGCTAGGCGCTGAAACTTCGAAACTCGCCGTGGTTCCGGAGACGCTGCCGTTAGTGAGGGTGACGCTAAATGACTGGGCTTGCGCCCCGAAGGCTGAGAAAATAAGGCTGATACAGACTGCAACGGAATAGTTTTTCATAGTGTTTCTTTCCTTTGGTTAAACCGACTGTGTGCTCTTTCTATCGCATCGCCGACGATGTGTCAATCACATTCTCATCCGTCAACAGAACGTAACAAACGGATCCGATCTTTCCTAAACCGAGATCGAACGTCGGAAGGGCTTCCGATTTGCTTTACGACGATATAAATGGAATGACTGAAATCACCGGCCGAGCGGCGTAGTTACGCGATAAACGAGCGAAACGAAGATAGTATAGTAGCAGGACACGGTGCAGAGCATTCTACGTGACGAACCTATTTGCCGGCGAAAAACTTTTAAATAATGCTTGCAAAAAATGAGACGATCGGTTCTAATTCGAGTCGTCCGGGAAAAAATCCATGAAGAAGAAATCAAATCCACGGTCAGACTTGCGGCCTCAGGCATCAACCTTGGGGTCGAAGTCCGGCGCCGTACTTCAGGGTCCACATCAAAAGGCTTTGGCTCAACCGGAACTGATTGGCATCGCTTTCAACCGCAGTATTTAATTCTCCGACCAATGAATTCCACATGCTTTCGTCTCGTTTTTGTCGCGGCCACTTTGCATGCCGCGCTCTGTCCGCGTGTCGCCCTCGCGCAAACAAATCAAACTCAGAGTCCGACCACACTGGTCCAAGACCGTTCGGGCGTCACATGGTCGATCACTCCGCTGGACTGGATGTCGAGCCGGTCGGAGGCAGACATCCCTCTCGTCAATCCCGCTCCGGGCCAAGCGCGAACCACGCACACGCAATTCATCACACTCGCATCTGGCCTGAACTATCAGGACTCCACAGGCCAATGGCAACCCTCTCTGGACTTGATTGAGATTCAGTCCGACGGGTCTGCGGCGGCAAATTACGGGCCGGGAAAGGTTCGCTGGCTCGCAAATCTTAATACGTCCAGCGCGGCAACGTTTTCCAGCGTGAGCAACCGGGTCTTTCAAACGAGAATTCTCGGCCTCGTTTATTACGACGCGGCATCGGGCAAGTCGGTCGTGGTTTCCCCGATTCAAGATTCGTTTGCCGAGCTTGAACCCCCGAATCGCCTGATTTATCGCTCGGCGTTCGCGTCAATTAATGCCGATGTTCTATGCGAATACACCAAGTCAGGGTGGGAAATGGATGTCCTGCTCAGGCAACGGCCCAATCCGCCGAGCGCGTATGGACTTTCGGACGACTCAACCCGCTTGCAAATTTGGCATGAATGGACCGCGCCGTCCGAACCGCAAATTAAAAGGGTCTTCTTGTACACAGAGACAAACGCGGCTCTTCGGACGACCATGGTCGAACCGGACCTTACCGCACAAATTCTTGATTTTGGCGATCTCTGGTTTCCAATTGCCTCGACGCGTCTGTGGGACTCTTCAACAAACTGGGACCCGAACACCCCCGCCGAAGTTCGTGTTCATGACCCAAGTGAACCGGGCAAAGTGGCGTCAGCTTCGCAGTGGTACACGGTCTCGAACACTTGGTATCTCATCGAGTCAGTTCGATGGCCAGACGTAGCCGCAAATCTCGCAAATCTCCCTCCCGTTGCATCCTCCACCCCGGCTGCCCCGAGGGACGCTCCAGTGCAGTTCGTCGGCTTGCACCCTCCCCAGCCCGCCCCTACGAAGGCACACTCGAAGCCGGTTCGGCTGGCTGCCTCCCCATATCGCGGCAATGGCTTCCTCTGGCCTTACACGATCGTTCCAAGTTCAGGGACAACATACGAATTCTTCGGTTCGAGCACTTACAACATAGCCGGCTCCACGTACTTCAGCGGAAATGTCACCCTGGATGCGTCCTGTTATATAAAATATGCCAGCAACGCTTACCTGCTTTCCTACGGGGGCTTCACGTTCAACGGCTCCTCAACCAGCCCTTCTATATGCACAAGCATGGATGACCCTAACTTCGGTAGCTATATTACTAATGCCACGGGAAACCCAACCAATGCGGCTTCACAGGCGATTTGGTCCTACTATTTGGGCTCCGGCATCACAATAAACGGTGTGTGGATCCGCTGGGCTCAAACCGGCGTTCAATTGGACGAAAATCCTGGGACTGGTGTCACCCATACTTTTAGCAACTCCAGCATCCAGTTTTCCAACTATGGTATTTATGCCGACAATTGTACGGTGGATGTAACGAGCTCGAGCAAGTGTACCGTCGGCTACGATTTGTACAACTCCGGCGGAACCGCGACCTTCGTGGGTTCCTTGAGCGACATCTGCTCGGGAAATGTCAGCGGTATCCCGGACACATGGTTTGTCAACTATTTCGGTGCGGTCGGAACGGCAACGGCCAATCCAAGCGGAGATGGTCTCAATAACCAGTTGGACTACACACTCGGCCTGAACCCAACGTACAACTCAATAGCCCAAGCGACCAATCGAGCCGTCTATGGCTACACCTTGGCCGGTTGGCTCACAAACGCAATCGGCACAAAAACAGGTGCAGTCACACTGGACCGAGAAGGAAATACAACTCAGTCAACGCAGTAACAACAAACACACATGAACGCCATGGTGAATCGACTTCTTCTCTTCTTGAGCGTTTCGTTGCTCAATGCGGCCGCCCAAACACCAACGCCGATATTCAAGGCGCCGCCCCGGCTGCCAGCGTCGGCGACGACACGATCACAAACCGGGGGGATGTCAAGGTCCTCTCATCCCATAGCACAGGCAATTGTGCAGGGCGACGGCTATTCATGCAGCCTGCAAACCATTACAAATTTACCGGCCATCGCCGAGCAAATCACACCAGAGATAGTCGCATTGGCCGAGAACTTGCAAAACAATCCGTCGCAGATCTATGATTACGTACATAATAACATAACCTATGTTCACTACTTTGGGTCCAAGAAAGGTGCATTGCTTACATTGCTCGAGGGAAGCGGCAATGACTTCGACCAGTGCGCGCTTTTAGTGGCATTGCTCAGGGCGGCCAGCACAAATTCAGGAACCCTATTTCCAAACAGCACAGCGTCGTACGCGTTTGGCTTGATGGATATGCCCTACATGGCAGGTACCACAAACGCTGACTTGGCGCATTGGCTGGGGCTTTTCATGCCTCTGACGTCCACGAACTACGATAATGTGTACGATCTCATGGACGGTTTCAATTATCAAAACGGGTTCCCCGAGTACGGGACTGATCTTTATGTTGAACCGATGCTATCCACGACGAATTTTGCTTTTCATAGAGTATGGGTGCAATTCTATGACGGAACAAATACTTTCTGTCTAGATCCGGCATTCAAGGTTTCAACTCTTGTCCCGGGAATGAACATCGGCGGCGCTATGGGGTTGAACGTAACAAACCTGCTCACGGACCTCAGCTCGGGAGCGACTGTTACGAATAACTACACCCAAACCCTAAATTGGACGAAATTGACCAACGATTTAACGGCCTATACAACAAATCTCCTGTGGGATTTGAATACTGTTCATACAAATTATTCGGTCTCCCAGGTCTTAGGCGGCGGCGTAATTGTCCCATCGACCACCCCACCGCTGACCCCCACATCCAACCCGGGGTTGCCATTTCAAGTACTGAACATTACTTTCACAAATGCATGGGGTACAAATGTCTCCATCCCCGTGCAATACTGGACGAACATTCCTGGAGCCTATCTTTCCAGTTTGCAAATGACCGTCGACAACATCAACACGAATGTATTCTTTCCAGGATTGCTCGCCCGGAAGATAAGCTTGACTTTTAGCAACAGTCAATCAGTGCTGTCCTTGGATGATATTCCTTTGACAATCGGGTCAGGTGGCTCCGGCTCAACGACCACGATGACCAACAGGGCACACTTTCCAACGGGCGTTTGGAATTACGGCGGACACACAATTACGGACGATAATCGTTTGGATTGGAGCGACGGAGGGGAGATTTATCAGCGAAACGCCGCCGGTTACGTAATACTCTATGGATTTGAGGATCCACACCAATGGCTGCCACGCCGCCAACAAAAACTTCAGGGCCTGATGGCGCAAGGGCTGACCAATCAGTCTTCCCAAGTCGTGACCGAACTGCTCGAGATAATTGGCTTGAATTGGATCCAACAGACCTATTTGGAAAGGGTGGCATTGTCTGCGCCCCAAGGCGTGACGACAATGTTCTATGTACACGGCGGGCGGGTTGCCCAGGAGACCGGATCGAATCTCGGCTACTATGTGGACTTGGGGCTGAATCGACCATGTTTGGCGCAGAATACAATTGATCCAACTAACGAGGTTCCCTTTTTGACGACATATCTGGCCCATTCATTTTTTTCCAGCGCGATGGAAGATACGACAATCGAACAAATGACCACGAATGTGGCGGTTTCGACAATAAAGATGTTGTACCTTGCCAATTCGAACGGCCAGAAGCTCATACTCGGGACGCCGGCCAATTCTTCGAGCGTAAACAGTTTATTGAGCGCCGAGACCATTAGACCTTACGACCCGACAACCCGGTCCTCGCTCGTGTCGCTAGTTGGCACGACAGGAAATGCAGTGTTGCTGCCAAGCGGCACGAATATAGTCGGAACTTGGGGTGGCTATGGTTATTTGTTGACAAACAGTGTCCAGCAAGCCTCCATTATCAATGGCGGATACGGTGGGTACGCGGCTTTTCAATCCTGGGTTGACCCGGTTTTTGCGAATAATTCTTATGCTAACTCAGTAGGGGCGTACAACCCCGGATCGGCAACACAATCTTCCATCGCTCGCGGGGATCCAGTCAGCATGCTTGACGGTTCCTTTTCGGTCAATACGGTCGATTTATCAGTCGGCCGAAATGAACCGAGAGGGTTTGTGCTCGCTCGCCACTATGACACCAACCGCCGCAATTCAAACACGGCGAACATGGGAAATGGATGGACGCATCGGTACATATTGGAGGCATTTCAAAGGAGTGATGCTGCGGCAGCGTTGGGTCATAACACTCCACAGGAAATGGCCCCAATTCTTGTCGGTACCCAAGTAGCGTATGCCCTGCTAAATTCGCCTCCAACTAGTACCGATCCGGCCGTCCTCCAATTGGCGGCCACGGCACTGGTAGCCGAATGGACTGCGGATCAACTGACAAACAACGCCGTCTCAATCACAATGGGACCCAGTGACATTCAGTTCATCAAGCAGCCGGACGGCAGTTTTACCGCCCCGGCGGGTGTGAAAATGACGTTGACGCAGCCAAGTGGCTTTGCCCTGCAGCAACGCCATGGAAACACGTTCAATTTTAACGCCGCCGGTCTCTGCACCAACATCGTAGATCCTTTCAACAACATCATGTTGCTCGGCTATACAACGATCAACACGACGAACACGGTTTTGAGCACCGTTAGCGACTCATCCTCGACCGCGCGAGTGCTTTCGTTTTCCTACAACACGGCGAACCCGCCGCAATTGACCTCGATTTCGGACGGTTCGCGCACGGTTTCCTACAGCTACAGTTCGCAAAACGACCTCACTAACGTGGCGGACGCACTCGGAAAAAACTGGTCGTACATCTACGACGGCGACAACAAAATGCTTGCCACCTTGGACCCTCTTGCCCGCGTCGTCGTCACCAACAGTATCTTCGTGACGAACAACTTTAACGGGTTTCCCAGTGTGGCCCAACAGCTTTCCCAAGGTCTCACGGCCAACACATGGAATCTTTACGTCGCTGGTGCAATCGGGACGGAAGTGGACCCAAAAGGTGGGGTGACAACGTTCTTTTACGACGCCAAGAACCGGCTCATCGGGCAGAAGGACGCGGAGGGAAACCAATCAATACTGGCTTACGACGGTCAAGACCACTTGATTCAGAGCGTGAGCCCTTTGAACGAAACCAATCTTTTCTTTTATGACGGAAGCAACAATATCATTGCGATTGTGGACGCGCTCAACTTCACCAACACCTTCTACTACGACGGAGCGAACAATTTGATCAAAATCTTGGACTCGCGTGGACACGCCGCCACGTTCGGCTACAATAGTAACTTCGAGGTTACCGGCGCGACCAACGGAGCGGGCGACTGGAGGACATTCGGGTACCGCTCGGATGGGCTTCGATCGAGATGCACTGATGCCGGAGGTAATACGGCGTTCGGATATGACTCCTACGGACAGCTGAGCGAGATCATTTGGCCGTCTTCCCTCGCCTATGTTTATTTCACGAATAACACCTTGGGCGATGTGACAAGTACATTAAGCGGCGATGGGTTCACGACCGCCTTCCAATACAACGCCCGCCGGGCGCTAACCAACGTGGTCGGCCCAACCAACCTGACGACGAGCCTGGGTTACGACGCCGTAGGGAATCTGCAGACTGCCACTGACGCACGAGGGAGCGTGACGACAAACGTGTGGAGCGCGACGCGCAGGCTTTTGGCAGTTCTCTTTCCGTCCACTCCCCAGGGTTCGCCGACGGTCACGAATGTCTATGACGGGCGCGACTGGCTCGTAGCTGGGATAAACCCGCTCCAGCAGACCACCCTCTTCACAAACGACGCGGCGCACCGCCTCCTCTCCGTCACGGATCCACTCTCCCGCACAAGCGGATTCAGTCACGACAATGACGGCCGGGTTATAAGCGCCACTGACCCGGCGAACGAGACTAGCACTATGCAATGGAGTGCGCGCGGTCAGATGTTAGTGTTTACTGATGCCGCCACAAACATCGTCGGACGAGTCTTCGACGGAGCCGCAAACCAAGTAGCGCTCACCAACCGGGATGCGAACGTCTGGAACTTCCAGTTCGATGGCGCGAATCGGCTTACGAATGTGACCTCGCCGCTCAGCCATACGCTGGCCCGCTTCTGGAACAATCGCGGCCTGCCCTCCTCCATTGTCCAACCCTCCGGGCACACAACCACGTTCAACTACGACGCGGCTGACCGCTTGAGCAGCCGGGCAGACCCTGTTGCGACGACGAGCTTTCAATTCGACGCAAACAACAACCTGACCAACATCACCGAAAGCAGCGTTTCGTATCCCCGGACCTACGATGCGTACAACAGGATTGTCAAATACGTGGACGGGAGCGGCAACGTTTTTCAATACCAATACGACGCGAACAACAATCTGACGAACCTGATCTATCCGGGTGGAAACCATGTCAACTACCTTTACGATGCTCTGAATCGCCTGACCAACGTCGTGGATTGGGCGGGTCGCAAAACCAGCTACATGTACGATCTGGCGGGCCACATGACAAACATGGTCCGCCCAAACGGGACGGTTCGCGTCGTCACTTACGACGCGGCCGGGGAAATTGGGAGCATTCTCGAAAAAACGTCCGCGGGAAACGGCATCGCTTATTTTCAATACACCAACGACCTCTCTGGCCGGATTCAGTCGGAGTTCATCGCGCCTTACCCGCACCCTTACTCGTTGCCGAACCGAACGATGACCTTCGATAACGACGACCGTCTGGCGACGGTTGGGGGAACCAGCGTGACGATGGACGTGGACGGGAACATGACGTATGGGCCCGGGACCAACAACATCTTTGGCACCTATTCATACGATGCCCGGAACCGCCTTTTGAACGGTGGCGGCCTGAGCTACACCTATGACCCCTTGGGGAACCGAACCTGGATGACGAACGGAGCGACGACGACGCAATTCATCGTCAATCCGAACGGACCGTTGGCCCAAACGCTGATCCGCGTGGAGGGTGGGGTGACGAACTACTACGTATACGGCTTGGGCTTAATCTACCACGTGGACGCGGCGGGTAACACTTCCACCTACCACTATGATGCACGCGGTTCGACGGTTGCCATAACGTCAAGCAGCGGCGCTGTGACCGACCGGATTGAGTACTCACCGTATGGAACAATCACTTACCGCAACGGAACGACGGACACACCGTTCCTATTCAACGGCCGCTATGGCGTGATGACTGACCCGAACGGCCTGCTTTTTATGCGCGCCCGGTATTACAACCCGTACATCTGCCGCTTCATAAACGCGGACCCGTCCGGCTTCGCCGGGGGCTTGAACATGTTTGCCTTCGCGAACGGCAACCCGGTCTCCCTTGTAGACCCCTTCGGCCTAGGGGCGTTGGGCGAAGGACCCGCGCCAACCTGGATGTCAAACCAGAATTCGGTGCCCAATATCCAGTTCACGGTTTATCCTAACGTCAACACCGGTCCTCAGATGGGGCCGCCGGGATTTGTTGCGCCTCAGCCGTATTACGATCCGTCTTTGCCAACGACTTATTCCGCCATTTACCCAACCGAACAATTGGCATCTGATTTCGCAAAAATCTTGTCCGTCGGGCTCGAAACCGCGTTTACCTTCGGTGCTTCGGCTATCGTGAGCGAGGCCGTGATTGGAAGTGTCTTCGATTCTGTCGCTGGCGCCGCAGAGGGGGGATCGGAGACGTTCTTCCGAACAATGAGTCAGGAGCACTATGAGCAGTTGCTCAATACCGGCCAAATTCCTGCGACTGGAGAAACTTTCATTTCACCCAGCCTCGAATACGCCCAACAGTATAACGGTGTCACCGTCCTGTTTAATGTCCAATCGGGCACCACCGACTCGTTGCTGGGAATGGGGGTTAGAAACGCTGGGTTGAATGGAGGCGCTTACGGCAATCTTCCATTGGTGCAAAGCGGCTGGGGGGCGAGCAGTGCATTCTTCAAGTTGGAAGGAAACGTAGTCAACGTCGGTTTGGGTAACGGTTCGGCGTTGAACACCTTTAATAACAGCATCGTGAATTTCGGCCTTGTTCCAAAACCATGACAGAAGAACAACGAAAACTTTGTCGGGATTTAATTATCTTCCCGAACGGGCAAAGCAGAATAACAAAAGAGGAATTCTTGCGCCGGTTTCCCTTGGCAGTCGAACACGGCAGGCTGGCTTTCAAGTGGCTTCAGGAGGCTTACGAGACGCGCAGTGCGGACGATTTGTCTTGTGCTTTCGTCATCGGGGGAGCTTTCGGTTATGTTCCTGAGCACAAGGATATTCTTCGCCGTCTCATTGACGAGGATTGGCACAACTGCCACGAGGAAGTTGTGAGCGCATTACAGAACTGGCCGACCCCTGACAGCGTGGATGCTCTGTTTCGTGCCACCCAATGGATACCGAAGTCGCTGGAATATGATGATGCCAGGGCCTTGGCTGTAAAAGCGATTTGGGCGCTTGGGAAAATACCAGGCCCCGAAGCCGAGGCGAAGCTGGAGATGCTTGCGCGTTCCGAAAACACCATTCTGCGACAGAACGCCGTGGAACAATTAGAACGACGGCGCAACGCGGCCTGAGCGGTTCAGTGCGCGCATATTTCCGCCGACGCAGTCGCGGCCAGCGGATAGGGCCGTTCCGAGGTGCTTGGTAGCGGGAATGGTGGGATGCCGCTTTTGACAGCGGCGGCGACCATGCGAGCCACGGGGGTTACGTCTTCAATGTGCATGACCCACTGATTTACGTAACGCTCGACGGCTTCACCTGAGAGTCCAATTTGAATGGCCCTAACACCCTCAATGAGTTGCAGTCGCCAGTCTCGCGCCGGATCCCACTGGACTCGAACTGGCTTTGCTTCAACCTCGCGCTTCCAATCTTCGGGTGAGGCATGGAATCCTGGTTGGTAGCTGGAGATCGCGGCGTGCCGTAGCGCCCACTCGAATCCCTCTCGCGTGATGTCCACGCCCAGCACGAACTCTTGCCCCGGTTTGGAAGCGTAGCCAGACCGATACATCATCCAATTAAACGACGGCTTGATCCACGTCATCCGGCTCATGCTAAACGGCGGAACAAATCGGCCAACCTTGAGTGCGGGCAAGGCAATCTCTGGCCGATACGCTTGGTAAACTCGGACAGTGCGGTCTGAGTAGGCGGCTCTGATGACGTGTTCTGATTTGGACACGCCGTAATTATACTCCTTAGCGACGTTGACTGCAATACAGCGAATATGTCCGCTTTACCCTTTTCTATGGGCGTGATGGAGATGGAGGCGAGGAGCATGTGGCGGTCAGGCGTTGCACTGGCGCGGGGCGAGTCATCGCTGAAGAGTTGGACGTGCTGGCCGCCACGAGAAATCGAAAACGTAAAACTGCTCGCGGTTAACGGCCCCGAAGGAGCGCGACGAAGCGACCGGCAAAACCTCGCCCACCGTCTTTCCCTGGAACTGTGCGACGGGACGGCGTAGCCGTGGGTGAACGCGTTGAACCCGGCCGGGAGCAAGTGGCTGTCGGCCAGGGCAATGCGGCCATTTTGGATCTGCCTGACTTGGACGCGCTCGCCGTTGGTGAAATCCTTGCCGTGGTTCGCCTGCAAGAGCAGCCAGCCACCGGGCGACACTTTCAACTCGCGGTCCTCGCCCACGTCGAAGGAGGCGGCGACATTGGCCGGGATGAGATTTGCTTGCGTGCCATCAGCACGGCGGACGCGCTGCTTTCCACTTTAGTCGCCGATCCGGACAATGACAGCGACGCGGACAAGCGCATTATTCGTCGATCCGATTTGGCGTGATGAAGCAAACTGACTGTTTTTTGTGTTACCGAAGCGACAATTTAGCTCTACTGCCAGAGTTCATAGAACTCCGTCGCTTGGCCCCCATCAACCTCCTAACTTCAACCTTCGGCGGGTTCTTCGCAACAACACCCGCCATCGTCTTAAAATTCTCCTGGATCTCTCGAATCGTCGTCTCCAAATGTTTCATCTGCTGCTCAAGGAACTCAATCCTTAGATCCTTGACCTTTTCCCGCTGCTCCGCCTTCGCTAGCCGCTCCGCCATCGCTGCTCCCTCGACATTCGCAAATTTCTGGTCAAGTTCGGCGCTGTCCACGCCGGCTCTGGAAATATAAACGTCCGGCATGTCGCTCGAAAACGCCCAGCCATACCGGATGCAAAGTTGCTGCCGGTTCATTTTGTCCGCGTAATACGTGGCGGAACTGTGCCGAAAAAGGTGGTAGTGGACAGACCTGCCGAGCACTTTTTGACCAAGCCTGTTCAGGAAGAGCCGTCCGGCGTCGTAGGTCCGAGTGAAAATAGGATCGGCGGCGCGAATTCCATTGAGTTCCCGCTCTTTCAAAAATTCCTTCACGGCCTCTCCAGTGTGTTTCCAGAAAAGGGAAATCGTTCTGCCCTTGGTCTTGCTGTACTCCTCCCTGAGCGTCAGTTTGACGTAACCCTGCTCGGTGGTCGGCACCTGGATGTCCTCGTACCGGATGTTGTGGAATTCAGTCGCGCGCGCTCCGCTGTCGAGCAACACCGAGATCAGAAATCGTTCGTCAGCGGATTTGCAGGCTTTCAAAAGCCGCTCAATGTCGGCCTCTTTGAGGAAGTCAGGAGTTTTTGAAACGCTGCGCGTGTCGAGCCAGTCAGTCAGTTCGTTGCCCGCCTGGGCTCCAACCCGCCATCGAAGATAAACCTTCAGGGCACGGCGCATGTCAACTTTTGTGGCGTGGGAGTAGGCACGCCCTCGCTTGCTCTCAATTGCGCCGCTGCTTAAAGCTTTCTCGAACGATTCGATGTCTTGGACAGTCAAATTGGGACAGGCTTTGCCGAAAAATTCCAAAGGAGCCCGAAGCACGCTCAAATACTTGCATCTCCTAGCTTCCGAAATCTTGACACCCTTGTTCACTTTTCCAAGCTCTAGCTCATCCAAAAAGTCCAACAGACGCATCCGCTCCTCCGCTGGAATGTTCCAGCCTCCAACCGATTGGAGCCGCTTTTTGTAATCCAGGTCGTATATATCAATCTTTTCTGCCATGTTGTGATCCACGCAGCCCGAAGTATTTAAGCGTGGCACACAACCGTATCAGTTTTAATTCAAGCCTCTACCGGGTCTGAATCAAAACTGACACAGTCCGCGCCGAGCCGGCGTTGGCCATTCGTAGGCCAACAGCCGCTAGTCACTCAAGGCTTTGTCTTAACGTTCAAACGAGGTCCCTCTATTTATATTTTTCGCTTTTCGAATCGCCGGACGCGCTGCTACGAGCCGCGTGCAATTCGCCTTGCCGCATCGGATGACAGCCCAAAAGCGATAAACGCATCAATCGTTGACCGCTGGAATCTCAAGCCGACATTTCACTGAGGATCCTGGGATTTCTGCGACCGCCGCAATTTTGCATCGCGCCTTTCCTGCGCCTCCAAAACACCGAGGATGAACTCCAGAACTTCAACGGAAAACTGTTCGAGACCCAGGTTGGCGTCGCTTTTGTCATCATGGCCGTCGTCGTCGGGTTTTTGGTTCTCCATTTTGCCAGCACGGATCGAGTCCTCAAATACTTGGCCAACAATGGAGTCGCAATTTATCGGATAGGAGATTTCGAGTCGGTTGAGGGCAAAGTTAAAAAGCGGTAATGTCCTCCTAGTTGGCGCCGTTCCGTCGGCAGGAGAATTCCAAAATAGAAAACCGAATCTTGACCGGGGACGCGCTCCGTTGCCTAAAGACCTTGCCCGCAGAATCCGTCGATTGTGTCGTGACTTCGCCGCCGTATTGGGCATTGCGCGACTACGGCGTCGAGGGCCAGATAGGCCTCGAGCCGACGATCGAGGAATACATATCGAATTTGTCCGGCGTTTTCGACGAAATTAGGCGCGTGTTAAAATCAAACGGAAGTTGCTGGATCGTTCTTGGCGACACCTACGCTTCCAGTGGAGCGCGCAATGCTGGTTTCAATGAACGGTGGCACGGAAAACCATTTCGTTCGCACAAGCAGGCCCGCACTGACGCCGAAAGACCTGAGCGGCCGAAAGCCACGCTCCCGAAAAAGTCGCTCTGCCTGGTGCCGTTCCGATTTGCCATCGCCATGGTGGACAAAGGTTGGATTCTCCGCAACGTCATCATTTGGCACAAGCCCAACTCGTTGCCGTCGAGCATCCTGGATCGTTTCACCGTGGATTTTGAGTACCTTTTCTTCTTCACGAAATCCCAACGCTACTGGTTTAACCCCCAGCGCGAGCCGCATGCTGAAGCCACCAAGCGCCGGGTGCGCAGGTTCAACGAGAACAATGAACATTTCGACCCGACCCGACACAAGCACTACAATCCCGGCGGTCAGAATCCTTACGAAGTGTTGACCCACATTGCGAAAAGCGGTCTGAATCCTGCGGGGAGGAACAAGCGATGTGTTTGGAGGATTGCTACCCAGGCCTTTCCTGACGCCCATTTCGCCACGTACCCGGAAAAGCTTGTCAAAATCCCGATAATGGCAGGCTGCCCTGAACTCGTTTGCTCAAAGTGCGGACAAGCTTGCCAAGAATCTTCGCCCTGTCATTGCGCCGCTCCGTTAAAACCCGGAATAGTTTTGGACCCGTTCTTCGGCTCCGGGACCACCGGCGTGGTTGCTCAGAAATTGAATCGACAGTTCATCGGGATCGAGCTGAATCCGAAATACGTCGAAATGGCAAAAAAGCGTCTGGCGCAGCATTTGCAGCACCCCCGCCTATCAGTTCAGCGTTGAGATGCCTTCTACCGAAAAAGCGGAAAATATATAATCCCCACAGTCGAAAACACCGATTTATCCGAAATCCTCCAAAAAGTATGCCGCCAGCGACTGTGGGGTGTTCACTTTCTGACGGACGTCAATCCGACCTTTCATTTTCACCCAGACCGTTTAGGATTCGTCGTCGACGAGCTAAATTCGAGTCAAAATGAATGAGCCACGAGAATCGGACTCAGAGCCGAAGGAACCATTCTTTGAGCCAAAAGCCGCTGCGAAGATGCCTTGGATGATAGGCCTCTTCGACGTTCTCGGCTTTTCCCAGCGCATTGCAACGGATGGAGCCGAGAAAGTATTCTCGGATTACAAGACATTGATCGAGAGTGTGGTCAAAATAGATCCCATGCGGTGTCTCGGATTAGCACGATGGCCGGGCGAATCGGTTCGTGTCCCGGCCCTGTTTACCACCGAGGTCCGCTACACATACTTCAGTGACACTATCCTGCTTTGGCTACCACTTCATCCGCTATTCGCCGGCCCATTTGTTCAGCGATGTTCGGACCTAATATGTGAAGCTCTGCAAATGGGAATTCCACTTCGAGGCACGATTGCTCTCGGTGAGGGTTTCATGCACAAACAAAGCGGAACCTTTCTCGGGTCGCACATCGTGGAAGCCGCTCGATTAGAGGCTGCTCAAAATTGGATCGGTGTAGCTTTCGCTCCGTCAGCAACTTGGGGCAAGTTCATGGCAGAACTCAGCCCGACGCAAATCACCGAATACGAGATCCCGGTCAAGGATGGCAAGGAAGACTTACGCTCTCCAATCGCCTTGGATTGGCCTCGTCGTTGGCGGGAGAGCAAAAAGCCATCGCTTCAAGATAAACTTCGCCAACTCGCGGTGCCGGGTAATTTAGCGATTTACTACAACGAAGCAATCGCATTCGCAGATTGGTCTGAGAAACATCATAACTGGCACGAGCGTTCCGATATTCAAAATCGTTTTAAGCATCTACGCATGAGGCTGGAATCGGAGTTGGTAGAGAACGAGCGATCGAGTGAAATGGACACCAACCAGGCTAAATCTAGTTAAGCTGCGGAGCGACAGCTGTTGAACGTCCCTGTAGCAGCCAAATACGTGACCGTTTTAGTTTGCGGGCGCGACGCCAATTTCAAGCGGCATCCGAAGATTTAACTGCCGCAAAACCCGTTTAAGAATCGCCGCGCGCTTTTTGAAGCCAAGAATTCCGACGGACGCAACAGCCGTACCGTCCGCAGCTCTCGACACGAAAACCCCCGGTTCAATCTCCTCTGCTTGCTCGTCTGGCACGGGTTCTCCGAATGCGAGTTCCAAAAAATCCCCGGTTTCATCATAGTAAACGTCGAATGTTGTTTGTTTTGTCATGTGTGTTTCACGAAATAAGCTGAAATTATGAAGCCATCATTCTTTAAATATTTAACGAGCACCAAAAGGTACCTGGCCGGGCTCGGCCTGCTTTTCTGATAGCGGTAGTAATGCCAGACATCTGGGTCAACCCCAGACCGTCGAAGGGCATCCGGTTTTTTCAAAGTCTCCTTGATCTCCTCCAGATGGCTCGTCATGACAGGGTGCCGCTTGGAGATGTGGGCCCATGCGCGATGCGAAAGTCGGATTCTCCTTCCATGCTTATCAGCGATTGCGAAAACATCGGACATGCATATTCAGGGGCCTTCGTCATTTTAAACTTTTCGACTTTATGGCGGGGCGAATTGGAATCTGCACTGGGTTTCCCCCACATACTACGTATGTAATCGAGCCTACTTTTGGCGGAGGAAAATCCGGTACGGCCGATGGGACTTGTTTTTCATTGCGCCAACCCGGTCGTAGAAAACTGGCGGTTCCGCATCTGAGCCGAGCGGGACGGTGTTGGCCAGAAAACGCAGTGCACTGGTGACTGCCTGATTGCTTCGATTGCACAACTTTTTGAGCCGGGAGAGGCTCAATGGATGCCGGTAGCACGGCCTGGTGCCGTGAAGGTCGCGGTAGTAGAGCCTGATTTTCTCCAAGACGAGCCGCAAAAGTCGCGCCTGCTTTTCGTCAAGGTCCTCAACGATTCCTGACCGAATCCAAATCCTTTTCTCAATTGCCGTGGCCTCCGGCTGCAAAATCATCCCCCACGAGGCCCTTTTTAACCGGGACGAACGGGAATTTCACATGGCACGGGTCAATCCGCCCCTTGATTTTGACGATTCCCTCGCCGACCCTGAGCCGGTCCAGGAAAATTTCATCGCCCCGGTTTAGGAAAAGGGCGTGCTTGCCAGTCATGATGTCATCCTCGTGCTGCAAGCCGAGATAGATTTGGGTGTTGCAATTGCCCAGGATGTAAATCGGCAAGAGGGATGGGTGCTGGGTGATGTTGACGAGGCCCTCTCCGAATCCCCTGATTTCCCTGAAAACATTCTCCAAACTGTTGGTGGCCTGCTTTTCGATTTGGCTCTTCGGAAAAAGGTTGTGAACCTCTTCAAGGAACGTGACGTGCCGCAATTCATCGGTCTCTCCCTGGGCAAGCCGGTGGAGATGGATCCAGCGGAGAATGATTTCACTGAAAAACACCCGAAGCGGCTTTGGCAACTCCTGATCGAGTTCGATGATGACCGGCTTGTCGAAAAGCTCCTCCAGTTTCACGGGATGCCTGGCATTGAAGGCGCCGGCGGCTGGTCCAAAAGTGAATGTTCTTAAAATCCTGGAGCAACTGTCCTGCCAGAGCATTCGCCGTCCCTTGAACTGGGTCTTTTGCAATTCCTCATTCGCGTCGAAAAAATTCGGGTATTTGTCCGGTACCCCGTCGTAGAATCCGAAGCGCTGGAACTCTTTGTCAAGCAGCTCGATGAAAATGTCCGCCACTCCCTGGCCGCTGATATGAGACTTTTCCAGCGCCTCGGCAACGACGCTTATCCACGTCTTCGGATGCACGCCTGGCGGACCCCGGAGCGGATTCCAGTTGAGGGGCGATGCGGTCTTTCGCCCGACTGTGAAGATTTGAACGCGCTTCACTTTCGGATTGTTCAGGGTATAGAGCGCCCGGTAGCTGCGCTTCCAATCCACAACGAGAAACGGAATGTCCCTGGCCAAAAGGCCGAGCAGCAAAGTTTGGGCGACATTCGTCTTGCCACCGCCAGTGATCGAGAAAATGCCGACATGCTTGATGAAATTCTCCCGGCGCAGGTAAAGCGGGTGCGATATTTTGTTCGCGTACGCGATCTGGCCCAGGAAGAATTCTCCCGACGCTGCTTCCGCCGAGGGCGGTGGCAAAAAGATGCTGTCGTTGTCCACTGTCGCGCCAAGATGCCGCATGGCCATCATTTGGATGAGGGACTCAGCCTCGCGCTTTGATTGTGGGGTTTCCGCGGTGACGTACGCCATCCACAGCGCGTCCGCCCTTCTTCCGACCACCGGCTTGAGTTTGCGGCATAAATCCTTTAGTTCGTCGTCAAACACTTTTCAGGAAAACGGCCCTCGCCCGGGCCTGCTCATGCGCCTCCCACGCATACAAAAAGTCCTTCATGACCAACACCACGTCTCGCCAACACTCGGTCTGCTGGGAACGCGCCTCGGTTTCGAGTTCAAACAGTTTCCGATAAAAGGAATCCTTGTCGCGGTGCTCTCGAAGCTGGTAATTGGCCATCCGTCCGACACGCTCAAGCATCTCTGAAATCACGGCTTTGTCGTCGTCGATGCCTTTCAAGTTTCGGGAGGTGATTTGAAGGCGCCACCAAATTTCGGCGGCGAGAATATCGAGCTTGCGGCCCAGAATCCTTGATTTGCCATGAATCAATTCTTCCAGAAGCGAATCGTCAACCGGCTCCCCTCGCCTGGAGGTCTCATTTAAAACGGGACCCGGGGAATAGAGATTTTGCGCCATGCCTGGGAGAGAGCCGGCCCGTGCTTAAAACTCTCGCCATCAGAGGGCTCGAAATTTGAGGAATCCGTTTTTTCGAGTGGATTGTTGGCCAAGTTTATCTACTGAAAATTTGTTACCTCGTGGTGGGTAAAATATGGGAGAAGGGAAATGGCTCCGACGGGGAAAACAGAGAAAGGCTGTTGCGGTAGTTCTGGCAACACCCATGACAACCAAGCAAATCTGGGAAGCGGCGAAGCCGTTTTCGCCTCATCTTCAAGCCCGTGATGTTTCAACCCAGCTCGGGCGGTTCGTGAAAAGGGGGCTGGCAGAATGTCTGACTCCTCGCCGGATCACAGACCGGCTTTATTTTTGGACAGATAGAGGCCGGCGAATTGCGTCGCAGGCATTCGGTAAAAGAATTCAGCCAGCCCCGGATGGTGTGAACTGGGCCAAGTATGCGGAAGTCATGTTTGCAAGAACGCGCCTGCGGGTGTTCCGCTCAATGGACAAGCGGGCTCCTGCCCAGTCGCCCGGTTGGACCGCCAGCATGCTCAAAAAGGAACTTTCAAATATCAAAGGCATCCATCTCAATGCCGTCAGTCGCGCGCTCAAGGAACTGCTCGCGCTCAGATTAATTCGATGCGTGGGTGTGACCAGAAAAAGTTCCCTCAAACTCTACGCCATCACGCCTTCCGGCAGGAAATTGCTGGATAATTTGGCAATTCAGTTTTCGGGCATCATGGCTTGATTTTCTTCAACCGCTTCCTTTGCGTCGTCGGCCTCTGACATGCTCTCGGGCAATGGCTTCAATTGCTTGCGGGGCCGACCGCGCTTCCTCTTTGCCTGTTCTTCCATGGCAGATAAAGGCGGAGAGGGTTATTAAATCTTTTTAAACGTCAACGCATCAAGGAGATTCAGGAGTGAAAAAGCGTTTCCCAGCGGGTCCATCAAATCCGACTAAGACGCACAAATCGCGACAAAATCTCACAAGGGCGAGACTTGCTCGTGGGGAATTCGGTAAAATCTCCGCTATCTACTTTACAAGACAAATGCGCGCATTTTATCGAATCCAGAAACGCTATTGCTCTACAATCCTTGCTTCCTCAGCGGCAATCTCAACTTCCATCAGTGGATTTGAACCCGCTTCAGTTTTTCGCTTTCGTATTCGTTCAACTGTTCTCACTGCCTTCCGAAAACAGGGATGAATTTGCACCTCCTGAAGTCTCGGATTATGAGCAGCAATTGAGCTCGAATATACAATCCGTGTTCCTTTGTCCCCGCCTGGTATGAAATCCCCAATAAAACCGATCTCAAACAATATCCTCGCTAAACCCGTAACATCCCCGCGCTTAACTAATGTATCAAACCATTCCTGCTTGCATGGGACTTCGATCAAAATTGCTTCTAGTCTTTGCGCCAGTTCATCTTTTGTAAGATGGTATTTTGTGCGATCATAACTTGTCTTCCAGTAATCAAATATCTTCCTCAAGTCTGGGTACTGATTACGAAACTCCGAGCACAAGTCATCTAATTTCCAATTGGAGTAAGTCTCTTCCACCTCGCTCAGAATCTTACCGTCAGGTTGATCGCCGTCCAAAGCCTCCGTATATTGCCGTGCTAGCTGAAGTAGCTCTCGAGGCCGACCAAGCGTTCTTTCGTAAAGCCATTTCATGGTATCTTTAACTCCCATGGACTGTGGAAAGACCAAATTAAACGAAACTATTAGCGGATGAACGTCTTTTCCATGAAAAAAGAAGCGTATCCGCTCCATAAGAATGTTCATAAGGGCATCCGATTCCCATCGCACCTGGACAATTTCACGATATTTGTCGCTATGTTGAGTGCTTTGCATAAGTAAGCGATACATGTCATCACGAAGAAATATGCAAGTATGCAAATTGGGATGGCGGCCCATAATGTGATTAGTCGCACCAAGCAAGCCAAGTAATAGATTATTTGAGACTTCTGAGTTGTCCCATCCGAGGTCCAGATCATCGGCAAAGAAGACAAATGTGTAATCGCTTTTGGTCAACTCCAGGACATGAAATTCGAGCGCTTGGATCTTCGCTGCGTTCTCAAGCGAATCTTTTACCTCAAGTCCGAGATCTCCGAGTTTGCCGGCTTTCAGCTTCACACGCTCCAGCACAAGCTTCAGGCTCTCCAGAAAATCAGGAGTGGTTTGACCCTGTTTCAGCGCTAACTCCCTTGCGATCTCGGATGAATGGCTGACAAATTCACCCTTCAATCGTCGGCCCACCTCTATAAGGGCAGCACGATACAAGTGGAGAAGCCAGACATAAGTGAAAAAGATTTCTACTCCGAACCCGTCCCGCATCTCTGCGTCCTGAACAATCGCCTGCATGACCTCATAAGTAGGTGCAACACTGGCGACGACGATTTTGGGGTGCGTCGCAAAATCACTTTCGAGCTTTTTGCGAAGTGCGCTTTTGCCGGCCCCCTTGCGACCTGTGACAATTGGCTTTCGGAATTTGGAAACTTTATCAAAGTCACTTGGCTTGACGAAATACTTTAGGAGATTCGGATCTCGCTCGGCACTGTCGTTTCCCCAGTCGATGTCAGAGAGTTTCAAACTCATGATTTTATCGTTAATGTTTTGTGATGATGTTTCTCAACAAGGTCTTTTGCATAAAGGCGTCTTGGTTGACGTAGTTTTGGCCCACATCACACGGTACAGGATTGTTTTTGGAGTCACTGAGCACGATTACAGTTTAGGGCAGTAAACTGGTTTCGCAAACAAATTGTGATTCCACCTGCAAAGGGAGCTACGGTGCATGTGGTCATCAACACTCAAGAGGTCCTCTTTGCTATATCTCTAAACCGCGAACTCCGACTTCTCCGGGAAGCCCCTTGCAAATCGAGAGCTCGATTCCAGGGAACGCTTTTCGGTTTTCGTTCTACCCGTCTTTTGAGCGAATACTGGCTTGTTTTTCAAATCACGCCGGACTCTGGCAAGGGCTCGCGTCCGCCCAAGAGCCACCCCATTTTCTTGAACGAGCCCGGGAGACCCTCATCGAATTGCCGCCCTGGATCGCCGTCTCCTTTCCCATACAGAACCATACTGACCCTGCATCGCCTGCAACCGGATTTTCGAGTCTCTTGTTCGCCAAGCTTTTAAGTCTCAAGCGATTCATTCACGCATGAAAGGGACCAAAAGCCCGGACGCGCGGATTCTGGACGCCATCAAAGGATTGTGCGTCAAGCTCAAGGAAATCGACCAAAAGATCGAGTACCTCATCCGCAAGACCAAGGGCGGAGATGATTCATCATTCAATGTTTTTAAGCCCTGATTGATCTTTTGAGGTCCGGGCACCACTTGCAGTCATTTTTAGCGTTTTCACGCCAACAAAGACTGCCAGAAAATTAGAAAGCCCGCCACGGGGATGCCCGTGGTCGTAGCCATGGCTTTTTTCAAAACTTCAGAATTTGCCGACCGCTCCCGGACTTGAAAGCCAAAATGAATTTGGCGGTCTGGGAGGCATTGGCGAAACAAAAAGGAAAGGAAATTGCATGAACACATGCATCTTGTCAGGACGGCTGGAAAAGAACGCCGTCGTCAAAAACACGCAGAAAGTCAAAGTCCTCTCGTTTGTCGTCGAAACCATCTACGGATACAACGGCGAGCAGAAAAGGGACCTCGTCGCCTGTGTCCTGTTCAAGCCGAGCCCGGAACTCGAGGCCCTGCTCGTTGGCGAAGGCCAGGGCTTGTACGTGGAACTGGAGGGCCGGGTCAGTTCGTCCGTCTCGCAGACCCAGGGGGAGAGGCGGTTCAACAGCGACGTGATCGTTCGCGGCCGGACCCTTGCTGTCCAAGACCATCCGGAAGTGAGTCATGGAACAGCTTGAATTGAGGCTCATCCTGGCGACGCCTCGGCAAAATGGGGCGGTAAAACCGAAGACCCGGGAGCCACCGCAACCCAAGGAGTATAAAGTCGTCGCCCTTCGGGAATGTCCGTCGCCGGAATCCTTGGAATACTGCGATCAGCCGGACAAAGCGACGCTATACTGGAACACACATGTCAAATCGCACCCCTACTTCACCCCTGATTGTGAATTCTTCGTGGTGGTGCTTTTAAACACGCGGCGGAAGGTTAAAGGCCACGTTCTTGTGAGCATTGGGATTATGGACACCCTCCTCGTACATCCACGCGAGGTTTTTAGAGCCGCGATCATTGCCGGAGCAGCGGCCATCGTTCTGATGCACAATCATCCCAGCGGAGATTCTGCCCCGTCCGAGGCCGACATTAAAGTCACACGGGACATGATCCGGGCTGGTCAACTCCTGAAAATCGAAGTGCTCGACCATGTGATTGTCGGACATGGCTCGACCCACCACTCGCTTCGCGCCCTCGGCTATTTTTATCAATAGCGGGAGAGTTTGGCCGGCGCGAATTTAGCCCGCCAAACCGGGCGCCAATTCGCCATCGAGGACAGGGCTCTGCCGGCGGGCAACCCGAGCGCGATGGCGACTGTCAAGCCGATGCCAAAAGGCACGACACACGGCCTGCTCCTTGTCCGGGTGGATGGGGAGCAGGTTTTTCGGAGGTGAATCAACCCGTGAATCAAGCCCGAAACAAGTTAATTCGGGCCTATTCCGGGAATCAAGCCGCGCAACCAAGCAAAATTAACCAAGAAAGACCAAAAAGTTTCGCCGCAAAGGCGGAACCAATCATCATGAAAAACACCATATACGTCGTCGTCCTCGGAGGGGTGGTTCAAACCGTGACCTCCATCCCGAGCGGCGTTGAAGTCGTCGTCCTCGATTATGACGTTGAGGACGCCTCAGCGGAGCGGCTGGCCATCAGCCCTCTGGATGGGGAGCCATGCGCGCTCGCCCGCTACACCAACGGGTGCTAATGCCATGCCTCCCCGCACCATCATCGAGATGCTCAAGGCGCTCAAACCGGTTCTGAAAAACCGCAAGAAAGCCGGGGCCATCCTGGAAAAGTATTGGGCGGACAAAATCGCCATCATCTGGACCGAAGCCAGCGCGCATCGGGCCGCGAACGAATGTCAGACCGCCCTGACCAGAAACGAGGCGCGGCGAATTCTCCGGCAGGTTCTGGACAGTTACGACCCTCAAGACGGCGTCGCCTGGTCAACCGTGACGACAGCCATTAAGGAAAGCGGACTGGGCCGGAACCTCGCCAAGAACGAACTCAGGCGCTTCATTGAAAAAGACATCATCACCATTCAGAAAGTACCCTCACGCCCAGAACGCACATGAACAAACTTCTCGCAATTCTCTCCCTGTCGGCTGCCGTTGCCTGCCTGGCTCTCTCGGGAGGAAGCACCACGCAACAAACCTTTCCGGCTTCACACCTGACGATCTATACTGTTGACCGAACGCACGATGCCAGATTTTTGCTATTCGAGGCCGCCTCAATGGTGGCGTGTTTTTTCTTTCTCGTCCGGAGTCAACGCGAAGCAGCCGCAAAACAAAGCCCCTGATGTTGACCCTCCGCTGTCCTACTTCTCCCAATTCGGGCAATATTGCTCGCTGAAAAATCTCATCTGACGCCAGTATTTCGCTGGGTTGTTTTCTTTCATTTCCAAGAGTTGCGCAAGTTTGGCCGTGCTCTGGATCATCAGCTTTTTCATTTCCTCATCCGTGATTCGCGAAAGCCCAGGCGTCTCAAGCAGTTCAGAATGCTTTCCGGCGTGGAGTTCCTCGATGAACCCGTTCCGCACAGCACTGCAAATCAAGGCGTTGGCTTCTTCTCTGAATGTCAATTCTCGTTCCATGATTCCTGTGATTTTCAACCATTGAAGAATTCTTCCGCGCGGCTGTCAAATTCCTCTTTCCAGCGACGGCGACGCTCAGGGGCTCAGAACC
>Ga0207040_1082_pt1 | contig 28777 bp, 24 predicted proteins | sample Alteio_BWMinCont_72_FD_153279 | JGI IMG/M metagenome (GOLD analysis project Ga0207040, IMG submission 153279) | Enriched cells from forest soil in Barre Woods Harvard Forest LTER site, Petersham, Massachusetts, United States -... | ecosystem: Environmental > Terrestrial > Soil > Temperate forest >... | reverse complement strand
GCCGATTTCAGAACTGGCCAACATTCGTCAGGGAAACGGCGCCTCGTTCATTTATCGTGAAAATAATTCGCGGTACATCGGCGTGCAGTTCAGCATCGAGGGGCGCGACCTGGCGCGCGCGGTGGGTGACGCCCAGAAGGCCGTGCGCCAGTCCGTAGTGCTGCCGCAGGGCTACACGCTTGACTGGGGCGGCATGAATTCACCGCCGATGTAGGGAACCAAAAGGAGAGAAGCAGCGAAAATAAGCGTCGCGGCAATCATCGTCGTTTTCGGATGGTCCAGGCACCAGTCCAGCTCTCCCGCATAAACTCCCTTCACCCATTCGTACGGCCGGTTCACGATTTCTTTCACGCCGCTCTTAAACCAATACGAAGCGAGGACCGGCACAAGAGTGAGCGTGAAGATGAGCGAACCGAGGAGGGCGTAAGACATGGTCTCCGCCATGGGAACGAACAGCTTTCCGGAGGGCCCGGTGAGGGCGTAGATGGGAAGATATCCCGCTAAAATAACCGCGACGGAATAAAAAATCGGCCGGTCCACGTCGCGCGCCGCTGCCGCGATCACTTCGTGCAACTTGTAATCCTGCCCGGCACGTTCGGCGAGCTCGCGATAAATGTTTTCCATCATCACCACTGTGCCGTCGATGATGATGCCGAAATCGATCGCGCCGATCGAAAGCAAATTGGCGGGCACGCCTCGCCCGTGCAATAAAATAAACGCGAAGAGCAAACTGAGCGGAATCGTCAGCGCGACAATCACCGCGGCTCGAAAACTGACCAGGAAAAAAATCAGCACGATCAGGACGAGCGTCATGCCCACGAGCATGTTGTGCTCGACAGTGTCAATCGTGAGCCGCACCAGGTCGCTGCGGTCGTAGAACGGATGAATTTTTACATCCGGCGGTAGGATGCCGTGATTCAGCTCCTCCGTCTTTTTTTCCACGCCCTTCAGCACGTTCTGCGTCTGCTCGCCGCGCAGCATGAGGATCACGCCTTCGACGGAGTCATCATTTTTCTGAAAGCCGAATTCTCCAAGACGCGGCGCGCTTCCGATCGTTACCTCTCCGATGTCGCGGACCCGAACCGGCACGCCGTTATTATTTCCGACGACGATATTTCCGATGTCCTCCGTCCTGGTCACGAGGCCCAGGCCGCGCACGTAAAAAAACTGCGATCCCTGCGAGTAAAATCCACCGCCCGCGTTGGCATTGTTGGCCGCAAGCGCGGCCATAACTTGCGGCACGGCAATGTGATAGCTGTACGTTTTCGCCGGATCGAGCAGCACTTGATATTGCATCACCGTGCCGCCGAATCCGGAATCGTCCGCGACGCCCGGCACTGATTTATAAGCGCGCTCCACCACCCAATCTTCAATCGTTTTCAATTCCTGCGGGCTGCGGTCCGGACTTTCGATGACATATCGATATACAAGTCCGGACGGGCTGGACAGCGGCGAAAGGCTCGGCGCTACACCCGAGGGCAATTGCACTTGGGACAATCGCTCGAACACGACCTGGCGCGCAAAGTAATCGTCCGTGCTTTCCTGGAACGTCATGATGACGTCGGAAAGCCCGTACAGCGAGATCGACCGCATCACGGCCATGTGCGGCACGCCGTTCATCTCAACTTCGATCGGCAGGCTCACCAGACGCTCGATTTCCTCGGCCGCGTGGCCAGGCCACTGCGTGATGATCTCCACCATCGGAGGCGAAAGATCCGGATAAGCGTCCACCGGCATGCGCTGGAACGACAGCGCGCCCGCGATCGTCACGAGCACGACCAGCATCAGGACGAGGAACCGTTGGCGGAGAGCGAATTGAACAAACTGATGAATCATAGACGCGTGTGCCCCCGGTTCAGCGTTGGAGCGAATTCTGAAATTGCAAAAACAAACTGCCGTCTCCCACGATTTTGTCGCCCGCCTTCAGTGCTGTCGTAATTTGTGTCTGCCCACCCTGCATTTCGCCGAGCGTCACCATGCGCCGCGCAAATTGGTTGTTACCGGTTTGTATGTACACGTACGGCATGTTTTCGGTGTCGCGCAGAACGGCGGCGTCGGGAACCATCAAGGCGTTCGGAATGACGCCCGCGCGAACCTGCGCGGTCACGTACATGTCTTTCTTGAGGCGTTCGCCGGGATTGGAAGCTTCAATACGCGCTTGCAGGGTCCGCGTCGTTGGATCCAGAGCCGGCGCGATGTATTGAATTTTTCCGCGCACCTCGCCAGGATACGCTTCATTATCGATTGTCACTTCGTCGCCCACATGCACGTACGCCACATCATTCTGATAGATATTAACGAGCACCCACACACTGCTCATTTTTGAAAGTGTGAAACACTGCGTTCCCCCTGCCGCCAGCAGTTGCCCCGGCGAGCACAGGCGCTCCACCACTTCGCCCGCCAACGGAGCAAGCAGCGCCACTTCCGATGAAGCGGGCTTGGTTACCAAATCGTCCGGGTTGGATATCCCAAGAATCCGCATGGCCTGCTCGCTGGATTGCAGATCGGCCTCGGCCTGCGCGCGCGTCGATTCGGCTTGCTCCAGGTCAGCCTCCGCGATGGCTTTATGCGCGTAGAGGTCCTGGTCGCGTTTGTAAAACTTGTCCGCGAGCTGAAAGGCGTCACGCGCTTTCACGTAAGCCGATCGCAGCAGCGAATAATCGGGGCTGGTGACGTAAAGCATCGGCTGGCCCTGCGTCACTTGCTGGCCCGGGGTGACCAGGATGCGGCTTACCGGGCCGCCAACTTGCGAGATCACCGGTGTTGTCAGGAACGCGTTATACGCAACCACGCCGGAGAGGCGTAGCGTCCGCACCACGGTCGCCTGAGCGACCGCGAATATCTCGACGTGCGACATCTGCTCGGCAGGCAGCGTGAATAATTCCGCCTTGCTCTCCGCGCTTTCGGTGGCCGAGAAGGAAGTCATCTTGTTTGCCTGATCGCCCGTGGCTCCGCATCCCGCCAGCGCTAAGCCCAAGGCCAGCGACGCGCCGATGAGGGCTGAAATTCTGTTTCTGCGTATTTTTTGGATCCGGCGCGTATCGCTTATTTTCATGGCAAGCTCCTGGTGCCCACGGCCTGGCGCAATTGCTCGAGCGAGACCATGTAGCTGGCAAGCGCCTGCCGGTAGGCAAGCTGGGTTGCGCGATAGCTTCTCTCGGCGTCCAGGAAATCAAGCAAACTGGCGGCTCCGCGCTGGTAGGCGTACTGACTGATATCCCTGGAATCCTGGGAATCTTTCAAATAGCCGGACTGGTAGAGCCGCACGACCTCGTCATTTGTGCGCAGCGCTTCATAGGAGTTCTCCACATCCGTCAGTGCGATCGAAGCCTGTTCGCTCGAAAGTTCCTGCGATTGCGCAATCGCGTATTGTGTGCGGGCGATCTCTCCCTGGTTGCGGTCGAAGATCGGTAATTGAATGTTGAAAAAAAGCGACCCTGCGTTGACCCCGCCGAGGTGGTTGTATGTGAAGGTAACTCCCAGGTCCTTTTTGCCGTTAGCCTTGGCGAGCTTGAACTGGCCTTCCGCCGAAGTCACTCCCAATTGCGCGGCTCGTACATCGGGGCGCTGACGCAGCGCCAGCGCCTTCAGATCGTCTTTCCCGAGACTCACCGGCTTGTATTCGAGGTCGCCGACAACTTCATAATTCTCGGGAACGGATTCGTATCCGAGCAATTGTCGCAAGCTGGCCATTGCCTGGACGCGGGCCAATTTTGCCGCCGAAACATCGGTCTGAAATTGCAGCAACTGCAATTTGATTTTCAGGAGGTCGCGCTCGCTCATCGAGCCCGCTTTGGTCTGCTCCTCGCCAATCTCCACGGTCTGTTGAAAACTTTTCAGATCCGTGTCGGCTAACTCCACATTCGATTGCGCCAGAAGCGCGGCAATGAATAGCGAAGCGACGTTAAAGGTCAGCGTGCGTTCGTTGTCGCCCACCTCTGCGGAAGTCACGGCCGTCTGATCCTTTGCCGCCTCCAGCCGGCGCTGCCTCTTTTGGCCGCGTTCAATCAGGTAAGAGAATCCAAGATCGTATACCGCGCTCTGATCGATGTAGTCGCTGGTAAATGCTTGCGGCGAAAAGAACGGCATGTACTGCTCATCCACGAGCCCCACCGGATTGGGCCTCAGATTGGCGGTGATTTCCTCGGCCTGATTTTGCAGAATCGTGGTGCGCGCAGCCTGCAAGGAATGGTTGTGCTTGAGCGCTAGATCGATCGCGCCGTCAAGCGTGACCCGTGCCGGCGGATTCTGCGGCGTGACTTGGGCGCCCGCCTGCGCAGCGGCCTGGCCGGCAGCGAACAATACGAAAATTCCGAGGATGATGAGGGGCCGCGCTGTTCTGGCCCTGAACTTCGTGTGCATCGTTTATCTCCTGCGAGGAACATTCGGAACTCTCGCTTCGGCATTCTCGTTAAATTGGAGCGCCGGAAATATTCGAGAAGCCCGATTTAGTTGAAGTCGGAGACGAATAGCGCCTGGAAGAAAAAGCGCCTGGGCGAACGGATTAAGCAGAAGGAGGCGCGCGAGGTGAGGTCTGCGAAAATACTGGACCCGTGGCCAGGACCGAGTCTTGCGGCAACGGCAACGAAGCGACCGGCTTCAGCATGGACACGGACAGCGCGACGACTAACTGTGCCGGCGTCTGGTGACCCAAGTGGCAGTACGGGCAGCGCGCGTCGTCGTTCGAACCCTGGTGATTCCAATCGCTGACCACGCCGGTCGCGAAGACCAGCAGGACGATGAGCGCCAGCGAAACCCCGAATATTCGAATCGTCTTTTGCACGCTGCGTTTAGGCCGGTCTAAGCCGGGAGATGAACCTCTTGAATATTAACTGGATGTTGGACGTACGTAAAGCGTTGCCCGTTGCGCTAGCCTGAAGAGTAACACTTGGGGGTTCGTGGGACGGGCTTCAACCCCTCGGGTTTCGGTTTGCAGCTCCCGAATCAAATGCGACAGGCTGAAGTCCGTCCTACGCCGTCTGCTTTAGGGCTCGTTCGAGGATGGTGAGGCATTGCTGGGCGCGCTCGCGAAGCGCGTCGTCCCGATGGCCGGTGTCCTGTTGTCTCGAATGGAGCTCGTCGGCAATGGCCATCGCTGCTAGCACGGCAACCCGGACGGAGTCCACCGTTTGCGTCGCATCGCCCACCGCCTGCATTTTTTCGTCCACGTAACGCGCTAGTTTTTGGACGTAGGCCTCGTCCAAATCACCCCCCAACGTGTAGCTCTGCCCATAAATCTCCACTTTCACGCGATTTGACATTCCGTACGCTCCCTGCTGGACGCGCCTATTTTGTTCTGTTCCGGCGCTCGTGGCAAGCTCGTTCCGACAGGAAAATTTTCCTCATTCATGCCGCCTCTGTGATCCAGTATTTTATTGCGCCAAGAGGAATAGCTCGAGCCTGCGGGAATGTGGACCACAGCCGTACCTTCTTCCGCATGTGGGACGATTCCTCTTTTGGGAGTGTGGCTATGTTGCAGGATGCGCTTGTCAGGCGCTAACCAATTATTGGACGACGATGCGCAGGAATTTCTTTTTTCCCGCGCGCAGAAGAAATTCGCGTTGATTCGCAAAATCCACTTCGTGTTTCACATCGGATATGCGTGTGCCGTCGAGCTCCACGCCGCCTTGCTTGACCAGGCGGTCCGCTTCGCTGCGCGACGGCGCGAGACCCAGCTCGACGAGAAATACCGTAAGGCGCTTAGCCGGCCCGCGCGAAATCTTTCGCTCCGGCGCCTCGTCCGGCGCTTCGCGATCGCGGAAGACGCGCTGAAATTCCGCGGCAGCTTTTTCTGCCGCGGCTTCGCCATGAAATCCGGCGATGATTTCCCTCGCTAGCGACATCTTCACGTCCATCGGATGCGTTGCGCCCGAGTTCACCTCTGCCGCGAGCGCGGCGATTTGTTCTGGAGTGCGATCGGTCACGAGGTCAAAGTACGGCCACATCATTTCGTCAGAGACAGACATCAACTTTCCGAACATGTCCGAGGGCGGTTCGCTGATGCCTACGTAGTTGCCCAGGGACTTTGACATTTTGCGCTGGCCGTCCAGGCCGACGAGGATCGGCATGGTCAGCGCCACCTGCGAAGTCTGGCCATACTCGCGCTGGATTTCGCGGCCGACGAGGAGATTGAATTTTTGCTCGGTGGCGCCGAGCTCGACGTCGGCGTGGAGCGCGACCGAATCGTACGCCTGCAGGAGCGGGTAAAGCAGCTCGTGAATGGCGATGGGCAAATTGCCGGCGAGGCGCGAGCGAAAATCCTCGCGCTCCAGCATGCGCGCCAGGCGATAGTGCGCGCAGAGGTGAATCATATCGTGTCCCGATAGTTTTCCGAGCCACTCACTGTTGTAGCGAACCTCGGTGTTCTCGCGGTTCAGGATCTTGTAGACCTGCTGGAGATAAGTCTTGGCGTTCGCATCCACTTGCTCGCGCGTCAGCGGCGGGCGCGTTTCGGACTGCCCGGTGGGATCGCCGACCATCGCCGTGAAATCGCCAACCAGAAAAATCGCGGTATGGCCCAAATCCTGAAAATGTTTCAGCTTGCGCAGTACCACGGTGTGGCCGAGGTGCAGGTCGGGCGCCGTCGGGTCCACGCCCAGCTTGACGCGCAGAGGTTTGCCGGTCTTGAGCGAAGCTTCCAGCTTCGCGCGCAAATCTTCTTCGCGGATAATCTCCGCCGCGCCTTTGCGCAGGTACGCGAGCTGTTCGTCGACGGGCTTGAATGGAGGTTTCGCGGTCATGATGGATTTCGGAGCGTAATCACCCGGCGTCCCTCGATGCGATATTGGCCTGACAGAACCAGCCGCACCGCTTCGGTGTAAATACGGTGCTCTTCGGCGAGGATGCGCGCCGACAATGTTTCGTCCGTGTCGTCATCGCGCACCGGCACGACGGCCTGCGCGAGGATCGGCCCCGCGTCCAGATTTTCATCCACCAGATGCACGGTGCAGCCGCTGAATTTCACGCCATATTCCAGCGCCTGCCGCTGCGCCTCGAGGCCGGGAAAGGACGGCAAGAGCGACGGATGAATATTCAGAATACGCCGCGGAAATGCGGCCACAAAATATGGAGATAGCAAACGCATGAACCCCGCGAGGCACACGATCTCCACACCTGCTTTTCGCAATTCCTCGACGACCAGCCTGTCGTATTCTTCACGCACCAAACCCTTCGATGGAATCGCCTTCGAAGCGATTCCGCGCGCCGCGGCGCGCGCAAGGCCGGGCGCGCCTTCGCGATTACTGATCACCAGAACAATTTCCGCGCCGGGAATTCGCCCAGCCGCGATGCTGTCCGCCAGCGCCTCGAAATTCGATCCGCGCCCGGACAACAGCACGCCAATTCGTTGGGACATAAGAAAAAGACGTTAGCACAACCGCGCGGCGCATCCAATCCCGGCGCGCCTGATTCCGGGCCGCGTCCGAACGCACCCCAGCGGAACAGTGAACCAAGCCCGGCCCTGCGTACAGGTGTTTCCAAACCAGTTCCGGCTTAAGCTAGTCAGCACCAGCCCCCTCTATGTCTGGACGTGTGGTCCTCGCTCTTTTGGAAATCAAACTCAAGAGGGTGCTGAACTTACTATGCGCGCTGGTCACCGACGATCCCTAGCGGGAGCCTCATTTTTCCTGGCGATTGCGCTGGCGCTCTGGGGTTGCGCCGGCGCCACCAATTCATCCTCTACGACGAGCGCGGTCGCTCCAAGCATTGCGAGCCAGCCGGCAAGCCAGACCGTCGCGGCCGGACAAGCCGCGGTATTTTCCGTGACGGCAACGGGTACCGGGCCATTCACTTTCCAGTGGCAGGAAAACAACACCAACGTTGCGGGCGCAACATCTTCCACGTACACCATTCCGGCCACAGTTTCCGGCGAGAACGGCACAACCTTCCGGGTGATTGTCACCAACTCCGCTGGCAGCGTGACGAGCATTTCCGCGACTCTTACGGTTAACGGGCTCGTTGTTTCCGCGGGCACCGACGTGACGACGTATCACAACGACATTGCCCGCACCGGCCAGAACACGACCGAGACGAAATTGACGCAGGCCAATGTGAACTCAACGACGTTCGGCCTGCTGCGCAACCTCGCCGTGGACGGTCTGGTGGATGCGGAACCGCTGTATCTGTCGCAGCTCTCCGTGGCAGGCGCCGCGCACAACGTGGTGTTCATTGTCACTGAGCACGACTCGGTGTACGCTTTCGATTCCGACACTGGCGCGCAGCTGTGGAAAGCTTCTCTGCTCGGATTGGGCGAAACCACCAGTGACGATCGTGGGTGCGGCCAAGTGACGCCGGAAATCGGCATCACCTCGACGCCGGTGATCGACCGCGTCGCTGGCCCGCGCGGAATCCTTTATGCCGTAGCTATGTCCAAAAACGGCTCGACATATTTCCAGCGTCTGCACGCTCTGGATGTCACGACGGGCGCGGAACTCAAAGGCGGGCCGGTCACGATTCAGGCGACGTATCCCGGAACCGGCGACAATAGTTCCGGAGGGCGAGTCGTCTTCGATCCCAAGCAATATAAGGAACGAGCCGCGTTACTGCTTCTGAATGGCGTGATTTATACGAGCTGGGCTTCGCATTGCGATTTCCGCCCGTATACGGGCTGGATCATCGGTTACAACGAAACGAGCCTGGCGCAAACGAGCGTGCTCAATCTCATTCCGAACGGCAGCGAAGGCTCGATCTGGCAAAGCGGCGGCGGACTGGCCGCCGATGCGCAGGGAAACATCTATGCCCTGGTTGCGAACGGCACCTTTGACACCACGCTCGACACAAATGGCTTTCCGAACATACAGGATTTTGGCAACGGATACGTCAAAGTTTCCACTGCGGGCGGAACTCTCAAAGTCGTCGATTATTTCAATATGATGAACACGGTCAGTGAGTCGGGTGGTGACACGGACCTCGGTTCCGGCGGCGCCATGGTGTTGCCCGATCTGACGTATGGCACCGCGAACACTCTCAACCTGGCGGTCGGTGCGGGCAAAGACGGAAACCTCTACGTCGTCAACCGCAACAGCATGGGGAAATGGAACGCGAACTCCAACAACATGTATCAGGAATTGCCCGGTGCGCTACCGAACGGAGTGTATGGCGTGCCGGCGTATTTTAATAATACGGTCTACTATTGCGACGTTAACGCAACTCTGAAAAGCTTCCCCATCTCCAACGGAAAACTTTCAACGACGCCAGTTCAGACCGGCGCGTCTTTCACCTATCCCGGCGTGTTGCCGAGCGTCTCGGCCAACGGAACATCCAACGGCATTGTCTGGGCGATTGAAAATACGGGCTCCGCCGTCCTTCATGCTTTCGCCGCGAATGACCTGACCCAGGAACTCTACAACAGCAATCAAGCTTCCGGCACCCGCGACCAATTCGGCAGCGGCAACAAATTCATCACTCCCATGATTGCTGACGGCAAGGTGTTCGCCGCGACAACGAATAGCGTGGCCGTGTTCGGCCTGCTTCCGTAGTCATGCCGAGTGTCGGACGGAGGGAGAAATAGCATGACCGATGACTCGTAACCGCCCTTTCGCTGAGTGAACGCCAAGGTCGACTGGTGCATATCCTTCTAGCCTGGGTTTATCCGAGAATTGACAAAACGAATAATCTGAAGTCGAAGAGACCAGTTCATTCCGGGACCGCTGTCTCCACCTACGATTCTCCTCGTTCCGAAATTCCCTAAAAATGCGCCAGAGCGAGCAAGAATTTCAGAGCGGGAACTACAGGAAATCCCCGATCGTCGAACATTGCGCGTCCGAGTAACTTACTGAAGCCAACAGACTTAACGGCAATATGGATTCGATGCGTGAATGGAAGGACGCGTGCACCTTACAACGTTGAGTGCAGAGAGACAACGTATCGTTCTCCCCAGGTGTGGGGACAGCGGGCCCGTCTTCTTCATCTATGGTTAATTAATTGGCGGGCCCGCACCTAATTTTAAACTCTGCGGAAAAAGAAAGCCGCGCGGAGAATCTGGACCGGCATCTGGACCGTCATGAAAAGAATGGAACAATCGAAATATTTCAGCCGCCGCCAGACTGCAATCAGGCTGCGGCAGCCAATTGAATTATCACGTTTCGCGCCTTCTTCGTCTTCTTCCTCGAACGACTCCTCCACTTCCTCCTCAATTTCCTCATTCACCGTGCGGGGCCGGCTTCCAACGAGCGGGCCCCGCGACCTTCCTCAATAGGACAGGATTCAGTCTGTCGTTTTTTCGCTTAAATTCCTGCGCTCAACTTTTCCGGACTAAAAGCCACAAGTAAGTTGCGGCCCGTCCTGCTTGACGAAAGGGAACTTTGATATTTGATGGAGAAAATTGCGGGACAACGGAGCGCTAAAATACAATATCGATGAGAAAAAGAATTTGCCCGACAAACAGCAACGCCATGGCGCTGATCAGCACGATCGCTCCGCGCGGCCGCCGCGGCTTCACCCTTCGGTAGACCGGGTCGGAGAGATGCGGGTCGCGGCCTGAAACTTCTCCCCGCCAAATTTCCAGAAGCTCGCGCAGCCAATCAACCGCCTGAACGCGGTACGTCCATAGCAATCCGAGACCCAGAAGGGCCATGGTTTCTCCAACAGCGCCGAGCATGCCTACGCTACGCATCGATGTGGGGCATTCCTGTAGGAATGCTGAAAAGCAAAAGAATCTTCACCCTAAGCGTCTTCGTGGATTGTTTTCAACCGGACGATTTCGAATTCCTTGATACCCGCGGGCGTCTGCACTTTGACTTCGTCGCCGACATTTCGCCCGAGGAGCGCTTTTCCGATCGGCGAGGTCGTGGAGATCAATCCCTGCGCGACGTCCGCTTCCTCGGTGCTGACCAGTTTATATTCGATCTCGACGGATTTCTTTACGTCCAGAACCCAGACGCGCGAGCCGTACCCGGCTCGGTCCGCTGGAATGTTATTCAGATTCAGCATGCCAATGTCGCCCAGGCGCTTCTTTAACTGGCCCAGGCGCGCCGACACGTAGCCCTGCCGTTCCTTGGCATATTTGAACTCGGCGTTCTCGGAGAGATCGCCGTGGGCACGGGCTTTCATAAGTTCTTTCGGCAGCTCGACGCTCATCTCGTGTTCGAGGGCCGTAATTTCGTCCTGCAATTTCTTTTTAACGTTTGACAGTGCGTCCGTCATAGCTCTTTTTCTGCAATCAGGGTTTCGTGGTTTTCCCTGGCGGTGAGACAGTTTCGGATGTCTCATTTCGCGGAAAATCCGGGGTCACGTACCCACTGCTGGATTTGATGGAGAGGGGTGGTTCATACCCACCGATCTTAAATTGAGAACACGCAGCGGGTTCCATTTCCTGCGTTCCCTCAACGAATCATACTACGAATTACGCGAGGCTATGTACAGCGAAGTGCGATCACGGCATACCAATATCATGCAAATGGCGAGAGGCGCAAAAAGCGCCGTATCTTGTGTGTTTGCGGCGAATGACACGGCCAATGCAGATGCCCCGCGCCTCAACAACATCAGCCAAAACCGCGCAGGCAAGAGTGCCCGCTTCTTGAAGAGGCGAATCGTGAAAAATGGCGGAGAGGGGGGGATTATATTGCGCCTTTTTTCGCAACTCTCCTGTTTTCTGTCACTTCATTCATAAAACCCGTATTTTCTGTCGTTTAAGGTCGGGTCTCAGGAGTCTCATCCGTCTCAGCAGTGCCCTCCCGTCTCTCCTATGGACATCGAAAGTGCCCAAAAAAAGTAACATGAGTAACAAACCGGGATTTCCTTCCTGCGCCACTCTAGGCCTACCATTCGGCGACGGCTTCCGGCCCGTGCTCTTCGCTGGGTACACGCGTCCGAGATAGAACCGCGCCAGGGCCTGATTGGGATCAAACACCACCTGTCGCCGTCATTGCGCGATGATTTGGTCGTAATCTCATGATAGGTAGGGCGCGCTTCGCCGCCAGAATTTGTACTCACGCGCGTGGTACAATGATTCAATGGAAGTCATCGTTAAAAACCGGGATATTCTTGGCGGGACTCCTGTGTTTCGGGGAACGCGTGTGCCGATCCAAACACTGTTCGACTACCTGGAAGGCGGAGAAACACTGGAAGACTTTCTGGAGGGATTTCCTACTGTCTCGCGTGAATCGGCCGTCGCTGCGCTCGAAGAAGCGAAACACCTCTTGCTTGCACGTCCATAATGCGCATTCTGATCGACGAATGTATCGATGAGCGTTTCCGGAACTCTTTGCGCGGGCACGATTGCCAAACAGCCCGTTACGCTGGACTGGCTGGACTGAAAAATGGCGACCTTCTTACGGCGGCCGAGACAGCCAAATTCGACGTTCTCCTCACCATGGATCAAGGTATTGAATACCAGCAAAATCTAACTGGCCGAAGTATCGCAATTATCATTTTTCGCACGAAGTCGAACCGCCTGAAAGACCTGTTGCCGCACGTACCCGCTTGCCTCGGGTACATTGAATCCATTCAACCTGGTCAGATTGTCAGAATCGAGAGTTAGGTTAGCCGAAGGCAAAAGACCTACCGGGGCTGGCTGACAACATCTTAACTGCAAACTATGTCATTCTAAATGGTGCGGGATAACTGACGGGGTGTTCGCATGAAACCGTTGCGACTGGCGCTTGCGGCCCTGATCTTGGCATCACCTCTATTTGCTCAAAACGAGAGCGGTATTTCTCTGACGATTCGATTTGCCGATGGAACCAGTCGGTTCCATGTGGGGGAAATCATTCCGCTCGAATTGTCGTTCCATGCTTCCATTCCGGACATGTACGACATGGAGATGCGGAACTATGACCGGAGTGGCCGTCTAAACATCGAGGGGTTTCACGTTACGCCGCCAGGCCGTGACCCGCTCGAACGCTACTATTCCACCGGGGCATTTATGGGCGGTGGCCTGGGAGGAGCACGTCAACTCTCTAGCGAGCCTCAGGTCATTCGCGAAGAACTAAATGAGTGGATCGCCTTCGACAAGCCGGGCCACTATTCCTTATACGTGACCTCGGGTCGCGTTACTCGCCGAACTCAAAGTAAAGCTGAACCTATCGAACTGCGATCTAACGACTTGGAATTTGATGTTGTCGCTGCGGACGCGGCGTGGCAGCAACAAACGCTCAGCACCGCAGTTGTGACACTAAGCATGGGATCGAGCAACGAGGCCGAGAAGATCGCAGCTTTGCGAGCCTTGCGATTTTTGGATACTCCTGCAGCCGTGCATGAACTCGTGCTTCGTCTTGGCACACGCAGGGATCGCAGTGGCTGGAATGAAATCGCGGGTCTGGCGGGTTCGCGCTATCAGAATTTGGTCGTACAAGAACTCGAACAACAGATGGGTTCACCCGACATCGCGCTCACTGGAGACTATCTCTATATCTTGGCGAAACTCAAACTTCAGCTCAATCACGACGCTCTTCCGGCTTATCCCCAAAAGGATGCTGCGCAACAAAAAATCTGGAGCGAACGAATGCAGGCTTGGGAGAAAGAACTCAAAGAGCTACAGGATGGCCTCTACCAGAAAACGGCCGCGCTGGTGGCCACGAAAAATGGGGAAGCCAGAGCTGAGACTGTGCAGACACTGCTACTGCGCCCGTCGAATGGAGCTGACGACGTCAAACCACTCGCGGGACTACCGCCCCGTGAGGTTGCTGCAGCATTCCTGAATTTATCGCAGGACCAACAGTGGAATCTGCTGACCAGCTTTTGGGAACGGCTCAAAGATCAGGCCATGAGTGCGGCTCTCAAGAAGGTGGCAGAGCAGCCGAACATGAATCATCAAATGTTGCGTGATCTCGCGTTGCGGTGCCTCTACGATCTGGACCCAATTGAAGCTACTCCGATATTTCTAGGAGAAATCAAGCATCCTCATCTGGACAATGGCATGTTCACGGTCAAGGGCGAAACTCTAGGTCTGCTGCCTAACGAAAAATTGCCTCAATTTGACGAGATGCTTGCCGCTCGAATCGAGGATAAAGAAAGTCGCACTAAGGGTTTGGACGCGCACCTGATCGGGCGGTACTCGACCAAGGCCATCCTCCCGAGAGTGAAAAGCGTTTACGAGACCGCTGAGGGTCAGTGGGACTGCGTCACCGAGGACGGCTTCGTTGTTTATTTCCTACGAGTGGATCCGGACTACGGAGTCAAACGTTTGGCACAGGCGCCGAGCTTCTGCATGACAAATGCCCTGCCGGCGGTGATAAGAATGCATCGCTGGGGTGAAGTGGAACCTGGCGTCATGGCGCGTTTGAATGGCCCGGACTTAAATCGCGCGCGGCAGGCTGCCGAGACGCTAGCGAAGTTCGGCAGCCCGCAAGCAGAAAAGGCGTTGTGGGATCGGCTGCGCAAGTTTCATGAGCAATGGTCAGATCGGGGAAATGAGTTGTCGATGCGGCCGGGAATGCGGAGCGACGCAAACGAGGCTGTAGGCTTCCAATTCGGCTTAGTCGAAGCGATCGGGAGAGCACCGGCCTGGCTCCTGACAGACGACAAGGTCACGGAGTTGGAAAACCTGACGCTAGGGCAAGAGAGGGACAACGTAAAACAGTGGCACCGGACGTCCGTGGTCAATGTTGACGTCAATTTCGCCGGGCAACAAATCATAGCGAGCATAAACCAATATACGGCAACCGATCTCGCATCGCTGAAAAGCAAACTTGCGCAGTATCCTGGTGGGACGAAATTCTGGCTGAACATTCTTGGTCCGCCTGACCGCGTCGGCACAGTGCACGCGGCCATTACCGAGACGGCCGCAGAGCACGGCTTCGAGCTAGCTCAGCCTGAACCAGTTAATTAGGCGGGAAAACCGGGAAGTCCGATCGAACATCACTACAAAGGCTCAGTGCGCTGAGAGCGATTCGAAGAGGAATGCTGAGTTTTTCAAGATCGATTCATTACGAAGATGGATAAACATCACTTCGACTTTGTGCGGCACAACAGTGACAAGAATTTCTCGATGGTCAGAATTCGTAATTTCTTTAAAGGTTGAGTGGTGCGGAGAAGGGCGGCTTCGAACCCCCAAAAGCAAGATTCGGAAGTCCTTTTTTCTCAAATATTTACAAACAAACGTTACTTCACAAAATAGTAACATTCGGTGGGGACAAATCCACAAATGAGTAACACGGAAAACCGTTAGGAAAAAGGTCTGTATTTTCAACCACTTAAATTTCTGGCGGAGAGGGGGGGATTCGAACCCCCGTCACCCTTTTGAGGTGAAACTGATTAGCAGTCAGCCCTGTTCGGCCACTCCAGCACCTCTCCGCGGAACGATTGGCCGAAAATTTAGTGCGGGGACTGCGGTCGTCGGACCAAAGTATAGCACCGAGCGTCCCGCGGAACCTATCGCTACCGATCGACGAGGTTGTGCGAGGGGCATCCAGGGCTGTTCAAGCTTTGGAAAAAGAACTCAGTTTGAATCGCGGGGCATCGGCAGTACTCTAATTCACTGGGCCGTAATCTCAGCCAAAACCCGCGAAGGTGAGGAGGAGCTATGTACGTCATAACTGGGGCCACAGGACATACCGGAAAGGTAGCAGCCGAAAAACTGCTCGCTACGGGAGCCAAGGTGCGCGTCATTGGCCGGGACGCCAAGCGCCTGGAGCAATTTGCGCAAAAAGGCGCGGAAACGTTTGTCGCCGACATGGTTGATACGGCTGCGCTTCAAAAAGCATTTTCCGGCGCACGTGCCGTCTACGCCGTCATGCCGCCGAACGTTTCCGCCGAGGATGTTCGCGGATTTCAGGAAAAAGTGACCGATTCATTGGCCGCGGCCATTCGAAACAACGGCATTGGTTACGCAGTCGCCCTCAGCAGTACCGGGGCGGACAAGACGTATGGAACCGGGCCCGTCGTGGGCGTGCATAACTTCGAGAAAAAGCTTGAATCAATGGATGGCCTGAACTCGCTCTCTCTTCGCTGCGGTTACTTCATGGAGAACCTGCTTCCCCAGATAGGCATCATTCAATCGCTTGGATTCATGGCGGGACCGGTGCGCGCGGACGTGCCGCTTCCGATGATTGCGACAACCGATATTGGCGCAGTGGCGGCCGAATCCCTCGCCAAGCTGGATTTTGTGGGAAAGCAAACGCGCGAGTTGCTGGGCGCGCGGCACGTAACCTACACCGAAGCGGCAAAAATCATTGGCAACGCTATCGGCAAACCTGACCTGACCTACCGGCAGCTTCCGGGATCGGTCCTGAAGCCGGCCATGATGCAAATGGGCATGTCCTCTAACATGGTGGATCTGCTTTTGGAAATGTGCGAGGCGTTAAACACGGGCCACATGAAATCGCAGGAACCTCGTTCGACCCGCAATACCACGGCTACGACGCTGGAGACATTTGTCGCCGAAGTATTTGCGCCCGCTTATCGCGGAAAAGCCGCGGGGGCCTCGACTGGCTAGGTACGGACGAGACGTCTGCGTTCCGCACCGGACGGGTTGATCTGTACTTCGTGGGCTCGGGCGCACACAAAGCACCCATCCGCGTTCCGCCAGGTACGCTGGACTGGGAGATTTCGCGTGTCCGTGATTTACTTGCTGGCAGCGGCGACTTTTGCGGCAGCCGTCGCGCCGGCTTTTTTGCTGCGCCGGCGGGGCTTGGTGGGACGTTCGGGCGCTTCCCCCACTAGCTCCATGGCCATCAGGCCAGTAACGAACTTCTTCATGCCGACACTGTCGAAGTCAATTGTTGTTCGCTCGGTGTCGGATTCAGCCACGATTCCGTAGCCATACTGCTCGTGCTTGATGCACTGCCCTTCGGAAAGAACCTGCACAACTGCCTCCTTATTTGCTGCTGGTACCTGCGGAGCACTTGCGGCGAGGAGCAAGTCCGTCCCGTCCGCGACGGCGGCCGGGACGGACCCACGTTTGTCAGACTAGAGGCCGGTCACGTTCTCCGCCTGCAGGCCCTTGGGGCCTTTGCGGACCTCGAATTCAACCGCTTGCCCTTCGTTGAGAGATTTGTATCCATCCATTTGAATAGCCGAAAAATGGACAAATACATCCTCGCCGGACTGGCGCTGGATGAATCCGTAGCCTTTGCTGGCATTGAACCACTTCACTGTTCCTTGTTCTTTCACTTCTACTACCTCGCTTTAAGCTATTTGTGCATCTCGTACCGACCGGCGCGCCTCGCGGGGCGGGGTGCGGGGGCCTCGAATACCTCTAGCCCGTACACACAAACGGCTGCAAGGTTTAGACTTGCAGCCCCGTTGAACGAGTCAAAAGGAAATCACAAGAGCAACAAACGCGAATCAATTTTACCAAAAAAGCGCATTTATTGTCTAGATCGAACGTATCACGAAAACAAAAGCTTTTTCAAGGTAGATTGTCTACCTAAAGATCATGATTTCATTGCGTTACGGGAATCTCCCGCTTCCTTACCATTCCTCGTTTAGCGCTCGGTACGACCTCGGTATGGGCCGCTGAGCGCGCCAATGTTTGGCGAGCCTCCACAAAGCCGGCAATTGGGGTTACTCTTGTTTTGAGACGTCGCCTCCTCGGGAGGTGCGGGTCCGCAGACATGCGTCGCCAGTCGTTGATCGATTACCTACGGGAATACCCCAAACAGGGCCGCAGCCTCGCGTTCGTGCAGGGCTCGGGCTACCGGACTTCGCGAACGTCCTATCAGGAAGTTGCCGCGCTGGCTGCTCAATGCGCCCGGGAATTTGAGCGGGGTGGAATTGCGCCGGGAGACCGGATCATGCTTTGGGGAAGGAATTCGGCGGAATGGGTGGCCGCTTTTTTTGGCTGCATCCTCAGTGGGGCGATCGCGGTGCCGATGGATCCAGGAGCTACGGCGGAATTTGCCGGGCGAGTGGCGCAGCAGGTGGACGCGAAGCTCATCCTTTCTGATAATAGAAAATTACTGATTAGTGAACAGTGGCCCGTGATCGCGCTTGATTCCCTCCGGCAGTCCGTGGCCGGGCATTCGCGCGAACCATATGCTTCTCCTCCTCTTGATCGCCGCTCGGTCGCGCAAATCATTTTCACTTCGGGCACGACGGCCGAGCCGAAGGGTGTCGTGATTTCGCACGGTAATATTCTCGCCAACCTCGAGCCCCTCGAGGCGGGCATCCAGCCCTATTTGAAGTGGAAACGCTTTGTTCATCCGCTGCGGTTTCTCGATCTCGTTCCCCTCAGCCATGTTTTCGGACAATTCATGGGCGTGTGGATTCCACCCCTGCTCGGAGGGTGCGTCTGTTTTCAGGATTCGCTCAATCCGTCGGAAATTCTGGCGACGATCCGGCGGGAGCGCGTCTCGGTGCTGGTCTCGGTGCCCCGCGTGCTGGAAGCGCTGCGGGGAAAGATCGAGCGTGATCTTGAGGCCGAAGGAACGCTCGAAAAGTTTCGACAGCATTTTGCGGCGTCCGAGAGCGATAAAGTTCTTCGCCGGCTGTGGCGCTTCCGAGACATTCATCGCCGGTTCGGATGGAAATTCTGGGCGGTCATTTCCGGCGGCGCGACACTGGATCCGGAAACCGAGCGATTCTGGGGACGCACGGGATTTGCCGCAATTCAGGGTTACGGGCTCACGGAAACGACTTCCCTTGTCAGCGTGAATCATCCGTTCCGCATCGGACAGGGATCGATCGGAAAAGTGCTCGAAGGCCGCGAAATAAAATTGGATGAGAACGGCGAAATCCTCGTGCGCGGTGAAAATATCGCCGCGGGATACTGGGAGAACAACGAAGTTCACACCGTCGCGAAAGATGGCGAGGATGCGGGATGGTTTCGTACCGGCGACCTGGGAACGCTCGACGCCGAAGGGAATTTATATTTCAAGGGGCGCAAGAAAAACGTGATCGTTACGGCGGCGGGCATGAACGTTTATCCGGAGGACCTTGAAAGTTTATTGCGCCGTGAGCCGGAAGTGAAGGATTGCGTGGTGGTTGGGCTGGAACGCGCCGGAAACGCCGAGCCTTGCGGCGTTTTGCTCTTGCGTGATGAAACGCGGGTGAAACAGCCGCGCCACGCCGCGGGGATTGTCGCGCGCGTGAACGAATCGCTAGGGGAATACCAGAGAATGCGCTCGTGGTTCTTGTGGCCCGAATCCGATTTTCCGCGCACCTCCACCGGCAAGCCGAAACTCGCCGAAATTCGCGCCTCCGTCGAAGCGCAGTGGGGCAACGGGAATGGCGTCGCGAATTGGCCTGCCACGACCGGCGGAATCGGGGAATTGATTTCGAGGATCCATGGCCGAGTTGGCGAAGTCGATTCGGACGCGAATCTCGAAAGCGATCTGCACTTGAGTTCGCTCGATCGCGTTGAGCTGCTGAGCGCGCTCGAGGATCGCTATCAGGTGGACCTGAACGAAACGCGATTTGCCTCGGCCAGGACCGTCGGCGAACTCGGGAGCATGGTGCGCGAGTCGTCGTCCGTGCGCTCTGAATTCGTGTTTCCCCGATGGGCGCAGCGCTGGCCGGTGACGTGGATTCGCACTTTCTTTTATTATCTGCTGACCTGGCCCGCGACGCACCTGATGGCGCATCCGCGTGTTTTTGGCCGCGACAATCTTCACGGCGTGAAGGGCCCGGCGCTGGTGATTTCAAATCACGTGATCTACTTGGACGTTGGATTTGTCCTGGCGGCTCTGCCCATGCGAATGCGCCATCGCCTCGCCGTGGCCATGGGCGGCGAGCGGCTCGCAGAAATGCGCCATCCGCCGCGCGAGTGGTTTTTTGCGCGGCGCTGGCTCAATCGTATGAATTATTTTTTGGTCGTCTCGCTCTTCAACGTGTTCCCATTGCCGAAAAAATCCGGCGTCCGTGAAAGTTTTCGCTTTGCTGGGGATTTGGCCGATCGCGGCTGGAACATCCTGGTATTTCCCGAAGGCGATTTGACGCCGGACGGAAAATTGCAGACGTTTCACGCCGGCATCGGATTGCTTGCCGGCAATCTGAATCTACCGGTCCTGCCCATGCGCATTGACGGCGCCTACGAAGTCCGCGAGGCAGGCAGCAAATTCAATCGTCCCGGCCGCATTCGCGTTCACATTGGCAAGCCCTTGAAATTCCCGGCAGGAACGGACCCACAGGAAATCGCGCGAGTGCTCGAGCAGCGTGTGATTGAATTGGGATGGGAGCAGGAGAAAAATTAATTGGGAAAACTCAAGCGGCGGGCGAATAGATTTATCCAATTTATTTTGCGTGAATGCGGCTTTAGTAGCACAGCCTTCAGCCTGAAGTGTTAAGCCTTGCAAGGAACAAACCCCACAGGCTGAAGCCCGTGCTACGTATCGCTAAGCTTCGGCGTTCGCGCGGATCTGCTGCCAGCGCTTCGGGCGCTTCTTGGTGTCGAGAATTCTTTTGCGGAGGCGGATGGATTTGGGTGTGACTTCGACCAGTTCGTCGTCGGCGATGAACTCGATGGCTTGTTCGAGACTCAACTGGCGGTGCGGGATCAGGCGAATAGCCTCGTCGGCGCTGGACGCGCGCATGTTGGTTTGCTTTTTTTCCTTGGTGACGTTGACGTCCATGTCAGCGTCGCGCGCGTTTTCCCCTACAATCATTCCTTCGTAAACTTCCTCGCCGGGGCCGACGAACAATTCGCCGCGTTCCTGCAAATTCCACAGCGCGAAAGCGGTGGTGTGGCCCGAGCGGTCCGCCGCGAGCGCACCGGTCGGGCGCGAGGCCATTTCGCCGCCATACTCCGTCCAGCCTTCAAATAATGTGTGCAGTTGCGCCGTGCCGCGCGTGTCCGTAAGCAATTGCCCGCGCAGGCCGATGAGGCCGCGCGAGGGAATCGTGAACTCCATGCGCACCCAGCCCGAGCCGTGGTTCACCATCTTGCCAAGCTCGCCGCGCCGGCGCCCGAGCGATTCCATCACCACGCCGACAAACGATTCCGGGCAATCGACTACCAGGCGTTCGAGCGGCTCGAGCTTCTTGCCGTCTTCCTCGCGCACCACGATTTCCGGCTTGCCGACCATCAACTCGTAGCCTTCGCGGCGCATGGTTTCGATCAGGATGGCCAGCTGCAATTCGCCGCGCGCAAAGACGCGAAACACGTCGGTGGTTTCCGAATCGGTGATGCGCAGGGAAACGTTGGTGAGCAATTCCTTCTGCAGGCGCGAGCGCAAATCTCGCGAAGTGACCCATTGGCCTTCGCGACCCGCCAGTGGGCTGGTATTGATCGTGAAATTCATCGCCAGCGTTGGCTCGTCGATCACCAGCGGTTCGAGCGGAGCGGGATTTACGAGCTCCGTCAGGCTCTCTCCAATTTGAATTCCTTCGACGCCGGCGACGGCGACAAGGTCGCCACAGGGAACTTCTTCCGTCTCGACGCGGTCGAGGCCGAAAAAGGTGTATAGCTTCGTGAGGCGGGTGGGGACGAGTTCTCCCGAGCGCTTCGAGATGCCCACATCGGCGCCGCGACGGAGAGTTCCGTTAAAGACGCGGCCGATCGCGATACGGCCGAGAAAATCGCTGTAGTCCAGATTCATCACTTGCGCCTGCAAAACGCCGTTCGGATCGCCCTTCGGTTCGGGGATCGCGGAAACGATAGTTTCAAAAAGGGGCTGAAGATTTGTCGAGCCGTCGTCCAACTTGCGATGCGCGACGCCCGTCTTCGCATTTGTATAGAGCACCGGAAAATCCAGCTGGTCTTCGGTGGCTTCGAGATCGATGAAGAGGTCGTAAATTTCGTCGAGCACGGCAGCGGTGCGCGCATCGCTTCGATCAATTTTATTCAGCACAATAATTGGAAGCAGCTTGGCCTGGAGCGCCTTCTGCAATACGTAGCGCGTCTGCGGCAACGGACCTTCGCTCGCGTCCACGAGGAGAAGAACACCGTCCACCATTTTCAGTGCGCGCTCGACTTCTCCGCCGAAATCGCTGTGGCCGGGAGTGTCCACGATGTTAATTTTCGTTTCGTGATAGAACAGCGCCGTGTTCTTTGCCAGGATGGTGATGCCGCGCTCGCGTTCCAGATCGTTCGAGTCCATCACGCGCTTCATCACGACCTGATTGTCGCGGAACACGCCGCTCTGATGGAGCATGGCGTCGACCAGGGTTGTTTTTCCGTGGTCCACGTGTGCGATGATAGCGATATTGCGAATCTGCGGCATGGAATCCTAGCTTTCTCTTCGATTGTCGTTTCGGTGCCGGGTGCGGGCTTTACTTGAAGCCCGCCGGAATAAGCGACGGAAACAAGAATGGCTGCAAGTGCGAACTTGCAGCCCCCACGTTCGATTCCGAGAGGAATTACAAGTGCATCCGAAGCACTTAGATTACCACAGCCTTCGTCTTTGTGGTTTGGAAACCTTCCTTCTACATGCCTAAGTCCTTCATTTTGATTTGCATTGTCGGATTCGTGCAACCCGTCCCGGAGGTCCGACATCGCGATTGATGAGCTTTCAGGTAGAATCCTTCGGTACATGAAGTCACGGAAAATTCTCAAAGCGGCAAAGCTGACCGCCGTGCTCGCGCTCGCTTTCACCATTGCCTGGGCGGCGGCAGCGCAGACGGACTGGCTTGCGCCCGACCCGTCCGTGATCAGCAAGTTCCGAGACGAGGGCAATGAGCGCTCGCGTATCATGGAGGTAATGGGCTATCTGACGGACGTGTATGGGCCGCGTTTGACGAACTCGCCTTACGTTCGGGAAGCCGGGGAGTATGTCCTGAAAACGCTCACCGCGTGGGGCCTCGCAAATGTCCACGAAGAAACGTGGGGCCCATTTGGGCGCGGCTGGTCCAATGAAAGTTTTGAAGCGAGCGAAATTGCTCCGCGGCATTTTCCGCTGATTGCGTACCCAAAAGCCTGGACGCCCGGGACGAACGGGCCCGTGATCGCCGATGCGATCTATGCAAAAATCGAAAAGGAAGAGGATTTCAGCTCCTATCGCGGAAGGCTGCGAGGCATGTTTGTGCTGACCGCGCCGATGCGCATGGTCGACGCGCAATTCGATGCGCCGGCGCATCGCCTCACCGATCAAGAGCTGGCCGATCTTTCGCAGCCGCGCCCGCCCCAGCCCCCTTCCGATAAAGCCGCGCTCGACCGGCAGCGCAAGCAGCAGGAATTTAACAGCAAGCTCGTGAGATTTCTTACTGACGAAGGCGCCGTGGCCTGGCTGGAGCCCGCGCCGCACGACGGCGGCACATTGACCGTAATGGGCGGAGGCTCGCGCGATCCGAAGGATCCAACGGTGCTTCCGCGAGTCGCCGTGGACATCGAGCATTACGGCAGCATCTTCCGCACGCTCGAGAAAAACATTCCGGTGACGCTACGGATCGAGATCGTGAATAAATTTTATGACGACAACTTGGATTCGTTCAACATCGTCGCGGAAATTCCAGGAACGGACAAAGTCGATGAAGCGGTAATGCTCGGCGCGCATTTCGATTCCTGGGCGAGCGGCACGGGCGCTACCGATAACGCAGCCGGATCCGCCGTGATGATGGAAGCGATGCGCATTCTGAAAGCGAGCAACGTAAAAATGCGTCGCACCGTACGTCTCGCTCTGTGGACCGGCGAGGAAGAAGGCTTGCTCGGGTCGCGCGCGTACGTGATGCAACATTTCGCCGATCGAAATTCAATGGCGCTCAAGCCGGACCACGCGAAACTTTCGGCCTATTTCAACGTGGACAACGGCACGGGAAAAATTCGCGGAATTTATTTGCAGGGCAACGAAGCCGTCCGGCCCATTTTTGAAAAGTGGATGGAACCGTTCAAGTCCGACGGGATGGCCACGGTATCGGTGCGAGGCACCGGCGGCACCGATCACATTTCCTTCGATGAGGTGGGCCTGCCAGGCTTCCAATTCATTCAGGACCCGATCGAATACGAAACTCGCACGCATCACACGAACATGGACGTGTACGAACGAATTCAGGCGGCGGACCTGAAGCAGATGGCCGTGATCGTCGCGTCATTTGTATACACGACAGCAAACGCGGACCAGCTTTTGCCCCGCAAACCTCTTCCAAAGCATTAGGATTTTTGTAGTGCAGGATCTCGCCTCGCAAAAATAATAATCACCCACTTGCTCATACCTGGCGTGCTTAAAGCGGTAGTCCAGAAGTTTCGGTTGGAATTCGGAAGCGATTGATTCAAGCCTGGCATCACTGATAATCGGAAGTTTTCTACAGTTTAGAGTGCAGTCGATCGTGGGCATACAATCGCCTGCAATCCCCCATGAAGTTGTGCCAGTATATGCTGCCTTGGGACATGAAGGATCAATTAATCCACTTTTCGTCGGTACATAAGTGCGACGACTCGAAGCGGAAAGGAATCGCCGCATCGATGGACGTACGTAGCCGATCAGCATGGTCGGCTGTATTTGCAAAGAAATGGAGCGGAAGGCCGCCATACTTATTTCCGTGAGCGGCAATGCATGACGGACGACACAGCCTAGACGTTGAAGCACAATGTGTGCTTCTGACTCCGTACCGGTAAGTACCAAGCAGGGGGCCACATTTCTCGGGGCCATGCGATGATCGACAATTTGGTTCACTCAGCAAGGCGTCGGGTGTATAAGGATGCTCATCCGGGCCGTCAAGACGTAAGCCCTCGGGGTTCGAATGGCTGGCCCTCGGAATGATCCCGGTGCCGCCTGCGAGACACAGCTCGCGATCGTTAGGTATGGAGGCGAGTATGAACAAGCATACACACGGACGTCGGCATTTTCTTAAAACGGTGACTGCGATCGGCACAGCCAGCTTACCTATTGCGTCGGTTTTTGGATCGCGCCTCGTTTGGGCGGCTGATGGGGCCGAGAAGATGGCATACGACCCGGCGGCGAAGTTAGAGATTACGGTGACCGAGGTCGAGATGCGACGCAACTCGGCCGGACGGATGCTAAAGGCCCGCATTTATCAGCCGAAAGGAGCGGGGCCGTTCCCAGCCGTGCTTGATCTGCACGGCGGTGCTTGGAACGCTAAAGACCGCACCGCAGAGGAGCCGATGGACCGCGCCATCGCGAGCAGCGGCGTGCTCGTGGTTGCGATTGATATGACGTGGGGAAAGGAGGCTCCGTACCCAGCTTGCGTTCAGGATGCAAACTACGGCGTGCGTTGGCTGAAATCGAAAGCGGTTACTTGGAATGGCGATCCGTCAAAGATCGGCATCTACGGAAGTTCGAGCGGCGGCCAGGTCGCAGAACTCCTGGGCATGCGCCCGCACGATCCGCGTTACAACGCCATTCCACTTCCAGAAGCGCCACACGTCGACGCCACCGTGGCTTATGCCGCGATGCGGTCGCCAGTCAGCGATCCGCTCGCGCGCTACAAGAATGCCGAGAAGCTGAAGCGCGACAGCATGATGAAGAACCACACTCTCTTCTTCAACCCGTGGGACACCATCCACGAATCGAATCCACAGGAGATCCTCGACCGCCACGAGAAAATCACGCTCGTTCCGTTCTTGATCATGGCAGGCTCGCTCGACGACAACGTGTTGCCGGAGATTCAGGAAAAGTTCGTTGCGTCATATAAGTCGGCCGGCGGCGACATCCAATTCCAGATCTTTGAAGGCGCCGAGCACGAGTGGGTCGCCAACCCCGGGCCGCGAACCGACCGAGCGCAGGAGATGGTCAAGGCATTCATCGCGCGTCAATTGAAGGCATGAGAGATGGTCGACGGACTAGCGGTAACTCTGTTGGAGTATGCCTCTAAGGCATGAGTTCCCTATCGACGTACAATCGTCTGCCAGTACCCGGCATCGGTTATCGCTAGCTGGCTTTCCGCTTCTCGCTGCCTCGCTTTTTCTTCGCTTTTCCTCTTATTCGTAGCTTAGGCCTCATTCCGAGAACGCCCCATTACTCAGGCGCTGCATTCGGCTATCGGGCCGGGATTCCCTTCGTCTCCCTGATGTTAAGTGCCGATTCGGTTCCGGGTTCTACCAGACCACCGTGGGCCATGTTTCACTTCGCAGCGATCTGGCAGCCATGATCGAGCAATTCTTCACCAAACGCCAGGTCCCCTCTTCCTTTGTTGACTTGGTCTGCGAGAATAACAAATCCCTTAGTCCCGTCACCCCGAGTCAACCCGACAACCACGAGTGTGTGATTGCCCATATCTCGCGCTGCATCCGGCAATCTTTCTGCCAAAAGTTTGAATGGGTTATATGGGCTAAGGCGCTCGCCAGTTACCCACATTGCCATGTAGTGGTGCCCGAGAAGTGGAACATTAAGCAACGCCCATTGATCCCCAATTTTTCCTTCATTCTTATGCAGAGCTTCCAATATGTCGGCACGAATACAAGAAAAGTGGATGTGAAGTTGATCCTGGGAACGGCTCACTACCGAGTTGATTGCCATCCCAATGCCATCTCGCGGAAGCCTTTGGTGCAGCGCCTCGTTGATATGAGCTCGAACTTCCCACGCGTCAGCGAAATAGTTCGTCGCGCGTGGCCCACGAACAATTGGACTCTCGATTCCCGAGATTCGAGTAATGGGAACGAGCAAGAATTGAGTGCCCCCTCTTGGGTCCCGTAGGATCGCGAATCCATGTTCGATTCCGCCGCTCAGATCGACTTGAAGGCAGGGCTTTGGGTCGTGATATTCAGACTGGCCCGGGACACATAAGTTGTGTACGACTTCCCACAAGGTGCTGGGAGGGAGGTCGCTTTGAGCGGCATCGGCCGCGAGCAACTCGGAAGCGGCACAAGCGCAAATCGAGGCCAGAATTATCGACGCACAAAAAACGATCAGGCGGCTACCGAATCTGCCCTGTTTGACGTCATGGGATAGACCCGGGTTCATCTCAAAACTACTCTCTAATGAATTGCACACTCGAACAAGGCAAAAGTTCAATGATCTACCGCTTAGCTATCCCGCCTCAACACAGTTTCACATGGCCTACCGTCTCTTGGAAGGCTTGTGGAAACCCTTCAACAATTCATCGACCGTGATATTTAGACCGTCCGCGACACTCATCAATGTGTCGAGGCGCGGCCAACGTTTTCCGGTTTCAAGAAGCCCCATGCCAGTGCGGCTTAGTCCAGACCGATGAGCCAACTCTTCCTGACTTATGCCTCTATCGAGGCGCAGTTCCTTAATTCGGTTGGCTAGCGCGCGAAGGGTCCGATTTGATCGCATTCCGCCGAGTGTGGAGGGAGCCTTTCGCTTAGTCCACACACAATTGTGTGGCACACAAAAGAAGGCATAAGATGGTATGCTTTGTATCAGCGGGACGCGCTGGTGCTTGTAACACCAACGCATCCCTTACCACCGAGTCCCCCAAAGACGCATTGTGCTGTAGCGCACCAACCTGAGCAAGTCGTCGCGTCCCGCTCATTCCCAAGAGAGGGAGCGACATGATGCTGCAATTCCCATTCGAATATCCACCGAGCATTGAGATTCCACCGCCTACCGTGTTCGAGCGGTTCGCTGGATTCCTCGTGCTCTATTTCTGCCTGCTGTCACTGATCGCGTTTGCCCTCCCCCGTCCGTGGTTCCTGTGGTGTTTCCGCACGCTGTTTCCGTTCATGCCTGAAAGAATAGAGGAGAACGATCATGACTAAGAAGCCAAAGGTCGTGTGGGTCGGAAGCACGCCCGTAACCCCAATCAGCGCCAAGGAACGCAGGAAAATCGACAAGCGGATAAAGAAACGGTACGAGCGGCTCCGCAAGAGGTACCGCGAGGTTCACGGCAAGGTCGTGGACTTCATCAGCCATTCCATCCAGGACGGAACGCTGTACGTCACTGTCCGCTTCAAGGACAAGACGGACTTCTCCCTCCGATACGCCTGCGACATGTTCGTCGTCGGGGCCGACTTCTGCGACGTGAAAACCGGGGACTCCGAGATGATTCGAGAATACATGAGACCGATCCCGAGGTAGGGACGATGAGCATCTTACCCTTCACCATCTCGCGCTCGCCGGACCTAAGAGGTTTGAATGATGGCGTGCTCAACGAGTGTTCGGCATGGCGTTCTGATGCACCACGACATCGCGCTTGTGTCTGCTTTGTTACCACGCAAGTCATCCGTAAGCGCACGGCATACACAGACGATGCTTTCCTTGCTTGTAGCTACTGCCTGACGTAGTAGGACTGCTAATGGGTGAGTGGAAAGCACAAATTTGCCTGCGGGTTCGGCAAGCGTCGCGGGCCGAAATTAAGGTTTTTGCTGCGCGGGAGAAACGAAAACTCGGCAATGCGGGGGAGGTCATTTTGGAATGGGGGTTCGAGCAGCTCAAGGCTGCTGGCTCCATTGATCGTCTGCCGAAATACAAGATTCGGCGTTCTGGTTCTCATCCAAAAGGGCAGTGAAAAATGACAGGGGCTTGGTTGGGGGTACTCGTCGAAAATGAAATGAATGTGCTTGGTGTCAAGGACGACCGCAAGTTCGAGGTCCGCTGCAACGCCGGTGATGCCGGCGAGTTGCACGTTGGCACAAAATCGCTTTCGGTTAAGGTCGGTCAGCGCGTCCGAAGGGATGGTTCGGAAGAGATGTGGCACTCTGTTCTCATCCATTGTGATGAGGCCGAGGACGGCTCTCTGACAGTTAGAGTCATCGTCTACCATTTCGATTGGGATGAATCTCGCCAAATTGCGTTATTCGAATCGAAACCGAATCATAACGAGACGACCCGAACGTTGACTGTCGATCTGGAGCAAAAAGATGTGTGACGCCCAAGCTGTCAAGATTGTGGGCGACGGTATGAAAATTCGGAGTTAAAGTCTTGGTGGGCAATAGAACTAAAAGCAGAGGAGGGTAACATCGCCGTGATTATCGGGGACCGCCTGCGTGATATGCGCGTGCAGAAGAAGCTCTCGCAAGGGGACATTGAAAACAAAATCTAGCCCGGGGAGCCAAATCTTTCAGCATTCGGACCTGCACATCCGCGTAATCGTAAACTTGGGCTTC
>Ga0207040_1053_pt2 | contig 28781 bp, 25 predicted proteins | sample Alteio_BWMinCont_72_FD_153279 | JGI IMG/M metagenome (GOLD analysis project Ga0207040, IMG submission 153279) | Enriched cells from forest soil in Barre Woods Harvard Forest LTER site, Petersham, Massachusetts, United States -... | ecosystem: Environmental > Terrestrial > Soil > Temperate forest >... | reverse complement strand
GAAATTACGCTCAACGACGGAGAGAAACTCAGCGAGCACGTCACGGCCGTGCGCGGTACTCCATCGAACCCGATGACTCGCGAGGAAGTGGTTGCGAAAGCACGCGAGTTGATGGCTCCCGTTCTCGGCGCGTCGAATGCAGGCAACATTATTGACAAATTGCTGGGCCTTGAAAATTTGAAAAATATTCTTGAGCTGCGGCCGTTGTTGCAACGCACTTGATATTATGTAGCGCCTGCCTTCAGGCGGGCATTGTGGCTGGATCCAGAATGCCAGCCTGAAGGCGGGCGCTACATCGCTGCCAGCAATCTGAATTGCTGAGCTTGCGTTCCAGGGAGAAATCTACGGATGCGACGTGATCGCGACACACATTCGCAAGTTTGGGGCGCCAAAATCCATCTGACTCGGCGCGACCTCGTGAAACGCGCGAGCTGGGCCATTGCAGCGGCAGCGTTTCCGGCCAGCGTGAAGTTGGCCGCCGAAGATGTCAGCCCCACGATGCTCAAGCTCAGTTCCTACATGAGCGAAGCCCGCAACTCCGCGTTGCCCGATAAGGTTCTGCAAGAAACCAAGCACCACATCCTCGATACGTTTGCAGCCATGATTTCCGGTTCCGAGCTTCCTCCGGGGCGCATGGCCCTGAAATTTGCCCGCGCTTATGGCGGCCCGAACATTTGCACAGTCGTAGCCTCCGATATTCTTCTTGGACCCATTGAAGCGGCCATCGTCAACGGAGAGCTCGCTCACTCCGACGAAACCGACGATGATTACACGGGTGGAGGAGCGCATCCGGGCAGCGCCGTGGTACCCGCCACGCTGGCCATCGCGGAAAAAGTCGGCATCAGCGGGTCGCACTTCACGCGAGCCGTGGCGCTCGGATACGACATCGGCATGCGCGCGTTTCAGACGGTCGGTACCGGTCCCATCTTGAAAGACTCTCACGTTCTCGTCGGAACTTTCGGCGCTGCGGCCGCCGCCGGCTGCGCGCTCAGCCTGAATGCGCAACAAATGCGCTGGCTGCTCGACTATGCCGCTCAGCAGGCGGGTGCGGGATTTGCCACCTGGCGCCGCGATACCGACCACATCGAAAAAGGTTTCGTATTCGCTGGCAGCACCGCCCGCAACGGAGTAAACGCTGCGCTGGTGGTCGACCTCGGCTGGACCGCGGTCAATGACGTAATGTCAGGCCCGGACAATTTCGTCCTGTCTTACAATCCTAAAGCCGATCCTGAAAAAATGGTCGACGGCCTCGGTGAGCGCTACGAAGTCACGCTCACCACGCTGAAGAGGTGGACGACCGGCGGGCCCATTCAATCGCCGCTGGATGCTCTGCAACTCATCATGAAGAAACATCCTTTTGAGCCGGAGCAGGTGAAACAAGTTGTCGTGCGGGACGCAACCAGCGCCGCCTACACCGTGAACAACCGCGAGATGCCGGACATTTGCCTGCAACACATGGTCGCGGTCATGATCATCGACAAAACCGCCTCCTTCAAAGCGGCCCACGATAAGCCCCGCATGCAGGACCCGGAAATCCTTCGCGTCCGCGGCAAGGTGCAGCTCATCGGCGACGAGGACCTCGAGAAACTCATCCCCAAGCGCGTCGCCATCGTCGAAGTCACTCTGAACGATGGAACGAAGCTCAGCGAGCGCGTCGAATCCGTGCGCGGCACTCCGGAAAATCCCATGAGCCGCGAAGAGGTGGTCGCCAAAGCGCGCGATCTGATTCTTCCGGTCCTCGGCGCCGCCAAATGTGACGTCCTGATTGAAAAACTATTGAGTCTGGAAAACGTAAAAGATATTCGGGAACTTCGTCCGATCGTACAACGAAGTTGATGGGTGGCGCAGGCTTCAGCCTGCGGGTTTCAGGCCTGGCAAGATCTAAACCCCACAAGCTAAAGCCTGTGCCACTCGTTCAAAATCTAATTATCGTCGTCATCATTCTGAACGCGCGGTGGCGGCGTCAATCCCGTGAAATCGCCAATCACCTTGGCGTCATACGGCCCATTCAACTCATCGAATCCGGTCCCGAGAACTCCGATTTCGCCTTGCGTGAAAACGATATCGGCGTTCTTCTCGTGATTGACTTCGATCACCTGGTTGTTGAACTGGTCGCTGATGAGCGTGTTGCCGTTCCGCAGACGAACCGCGCGGGTTGGAAGCGGGGCCCCGATCGAGCCCGGCCGGATGTTCGTAATGAACTGCCACACTACGTTATCGTGCACGTCGACTTCGACAATTCGGTTGTTATTTGAATCGGTGAGAAGTGTATTTCCATTCTCAAGGCGGCTCGCAAACGCTACGCCACTTACCGTATCGTGCGCCGTAAACGTATGGATGACGTTCATCTTGCGGTCGACCTCAATCGCCCGATTATTATTTTCGTCCGCGATCAGGATATGTCCGTTCTCCAGCAATTCCGCGCTGTTGGGATTATTTAGCTCATCGAAGCCTATGCCGGAGAGTCCCGTGACGCCATATTGCCAGACGATTGCTTTCTTCCGGTTCACCTCGATCACGCGCTCATTGGCCTGGTCGGTAATCAGGAAATGGCCGTTCGGCAGGACCGTGGCGGCCACGGGCGTATTCAGCTGGTTGAAGCCCGTTCCGGAGACGCCGCCGTCCTGGCCGTACTGCCAGATAATTTTCCCGTCTTCATTCACGAGGATCACGCGATTGTCCGGGCACCCATTCACCGGGTCTCCGCAACCGGGAAGTGGCGGAGCCACGCCGCCGGGAATGCCGGTACCCGAGATCAGGGTCAACTCTCCATAGCGCTCCGCGTCGTTGGTCCCAACGACCGAATGCGGGCCAGGAGCACTCGCTCCATCCCCGAATTGCCAAACGATTTTGTGAGTTTCCGGGTCAATTTCAATCACCCGATTATTGAACTGGTCGGCGATGACAATGTGCCCCTTCTCGTTGAATTCGTGGTTTTCTCCCGCTTGCGCCGCGGCTCCCGACATCAGGGCGCCCACACCGAATAAAATTGCAGCGCCGATCGCGGCGGCCCGGGCGAAATGGGGGTTTCGTTCATCCGATCTGATGAAATTTGGCATAGCGAAAATCCTCCGCAGTGTTTAAGCAAGTTGAATCGATTGCTCGATTGGTGCGAAGTATGATCGCGGGTGATCGGGGAATTGTCAGAAACGAGTCCAAGTTTCGTCACATTTTTGTAAAGTCGAGGGCGTGCCCGGTTCTGTGTGTAATAGTACCGGTGCCGCGGTCGGTATCTGTCACCCTGATGCTTTTGGAGTCGAGTTTCTTAATTTAGAAGGAAGGAGGGAAGACGATGCGGATTGTATTGAACATCGTAGGTGTGCTCTCGGTGTTAATTGGCGGCATCTGGCTTCTGCAGGGAATTAATGTGTTGCCGGGAAGTTTCATGACCGGACAAACGGTCTGGGCCGTGCGCGGCGGCATTTTAGTTTTCGCGGGGATCGCTGATTTGGTATGGGCAAACCGGAAACGCCGACGAGCAGCTTGATGCTGTTAAGTGGCGCAGGCTCAGCCTGTGGATATCAGCCCATCGGAGGACCAAACCCACAGGCTGAAGCCTGCGCCACTGATTAAGAGAAATTCGACTTAGTGGTGCTCGTGATCCCCACCGTGATCCTCACCGTGATCATGGCCTCGGTCCCCACCGCCACGATGCTCCTCCGGCGCCCTCCGCCCTTCCCGTGCGGCACCGCGCTCGCGGTCTGAGCGCTGCTCCAACTCGTGGCGCTCCTGGACGCGGTCGCCCGGCCCATACCGATGAACACCCTCGTAGCCATGAGAATATTCCTGGCGATTGTCCCAGTTCCGTCCCCACCGCTCATTATTGATGAATACGGCTCGCCTGTCCCAGTCAAACCGGTTGTAGCCCCAGCCCCATGGGCGGAAAAATCCTCCGATCGATATGCCATAGCCGAAGCGGATCCCACTGCCAACATAAAATCCGGGTCGCGGCGCGAAAAAGACGACCCGCGGGTCGTAGTAGGGCACCACAACGTAGCCGGGATTGACGGGCATAATCGTGATGTACGGTCCACCGCCAACAATAATCTGGCCATTGCTTCGCAGGTAGCCGTAGTCACGAGCCCTTCGCCGCTCCCGCTGTACGGCATCCATCACATCCTGCTGCTGTCCAAGAAAAGCGTTGCCGAGGTCGGTCGTCCAATTCATGTCGGAGGCCATCATCTCCAGCACGGACGGAAACGGCAGCAGCGCCTGAACGCTGGGATCCCATGGGAGCCGGTCGCCTTGGATCGCGTCGGCCAGGGCTTCCCCATGGAGGTAGTGATGTTCGTCCGCCCATCGGGCCGCGTCCGGAATCTGATCGGAATTCGTAGCGGCGGCGAGAATCTGAGCTACGAGCGGATCCGGGTACAGCGCGATGCGCGCCGCCATCTGATCAAGCTGCGGCGGCGCAAATGACGGCGGAGGCCCCTGCGCAAATGCGGGAACCACGGCCAAAGCTGCAAGTATCAAGATCAGTTTTATGATCCTCATTTTATTTTCCTGCTTTCTATTAGGAACCGAAGATCCAGTGTGCCGGAATTTAGCAGCGCAGCCACTCCTGGCCATGCGGTTCCGAGAGTCACACGCTCTCGCTATGCGACCGAGAACAGAATCCCAAACCCGGCCATAAAATTGTAGCGCACAAGAATGCGACTCGCTCTGAGGAGGATCATGTATTGTGACTCCGGCGATACCCTTACTGAAAAACCCGTACGCTTGACTCTCTTCACTGTGTGGCGGAAACTCAGCTGCCCTGAAGAAAAGTTTGCGCGATTAGTGATTTCCCGGCCTCTAAGGCTGGTCGCATTTGTTCTAAGAATGGAAAAACTGAAAACCGGCAGGCTGAAGCCTGTCCTACTAGGTGACCCATGATTCGACGCGATTTCTGCAAGACATCGCTTGCGCTCGCCGGGTTCGCGCTGCGCGGCGAACACGCGGACGCTTTTCCGAAACCTGCGGAAGAATTGCCCAAGGCGCCGGGGCTCACAAAATACGTCTCCGAATTTATCGTGAACACGAAGTACGAAGACATTCCGGACAACGTCGTCGCCCTCGGCAAGAAAACGATTCTGGACGGGTTTGGACTGGCGCTAGCCGGATCCGCTTCCACCGCGGGTCCGCTCATCCGGAAATACGTCGAGTCGCTTGGCTCGTGCGGCGGCAACTCCAGCATAATCGGAACGAAGATCAAGGTTCATCCCCGCTTCGCCGCGCTGGCCAACGGCATTTCCATTCACGCGGACGATTATGACGACACGGGTTCGGCGCTGCACGTCGCGGCGCCAATTCTTCCGCCATCGTTCGCGCTGTGCGAATTAAATCGGCGCAGCGGCAAGGACCTGATGCTCGCGTTTCACGTGGGCGTCGAAGCCGCAAACAAAATTGGCGATGCCGTTTCTCCGCGTCATCAACAGGACGGCTATCACACGACCGGAACGATCGGAACATTTGGAAGCGCCGCGGCCTGCGCGAAGCTTCGCGGCTTGAATGCGGATCAGACCGCCATCGCGCTGGCTATCGCCGGATCCGAAGCCAGCGGCCTCCGCGATAATTTCGGCTCGATGACCAAGCCGTTTCACGCCGGCCACGCCGGCGAAAATGGCACGGTCGCCGCCGATCTTGCGGCCATCGGCTGGACCGCCGCGCCAGATATTCTGGAAGCGCCGCTTGGATTTTTCCAGGTAGGCGGAGGATTTGATCCGAAAACGATTGTTGATCGCCTGGGCAAGCCGTGGATGTTCGCCTCACCCGGAGATTTAATTAAACGCTTTCCGTGCGGAACGATCCAGCAGCAAGTAATGGATGAAATGCTGCGCCTGATCCAGAAAAACGATATCAAGGCCGCGGACGTGGAAACGGTCGAGGTCGGCGGAAACTTGAGCAACTACAAAACGCTTTTTCAGCACCATCCGACGACCGGCCTTCAGGGAAAATTCAGCATGGAATATGCCATGAGCATCCTGCTGATCGAGCGCAAAGCAACGCTGAGCTCGTTCACCGATGCGGTGGTGCAGCGCCCGGATGTGCAGGACATGATCCGCCGCGTCAGATATTACGTGGACCCTGAGTACAACAAACTGGAATTGCAGGGAGCTTCCCTGCAGGCCATGCTCGTCGAGCAGAGCTTCCTCAAAATTTATATGAAGGACGGCAAAGTTATTTCCGGCCGCACAGAGCCCGCCAAAGGAAGTCCGGAAAATCCGATGACCTACGAGGAAGTGGCCGACAAGTTCCGAGGCAACGCCGAATTCGCCAAGTGGCCTTCGCAAAAGGCTGAATCGGTTATCGAAGTCGTGAAATCACTCGAAGGCGCGCCCGACATGGCTCGTTTGACGGCTGCCCTCGCCGCTTGAGATGCGATTGCATCAATCTGATTTCAGACTCAGTCGCCGCGTGCTGATGAACACAGGACCCGCTTTTAGCCTTACCTAACGCGCGTACGATCCAGTTTTGAGGTCATCCAGCACCGACGCCGCGCGCGGCGACCAGCCCAATTCCTTCCTGGCCTTTTCGCCGCTTACCTGTTGATCGAGGACCAGCGCGTCGGCAAATGCGTACATGGTTTTTCGCGCCTCATCGAGCGGCACCGCTTGCGTTTTGCCCTTCGTTCCCGCGCCGGTGCTTGCGGCTTCGGCGACGTCGCGCACGCGGTAGGACGGTCCGTGGGCCGCGTTGTAAACCGATCCCGCCGCGGCTTTTTCCAGTGCCAGAACGTAGAGCTGTGCAAGATCCTCTACATCCACGAATGGCCAGCGATTCTCGCCGTCTCCGACGTAGCGCGCCGCGCCTGTTTCCCGGGCAGACTGCACGAGCATTCTGGGTATGCTGCCCGCTCGCCCGTAAACGAGCGCCGGACGAATCACGATCGCGCGCACTCCGCGGCCTTTGTAGCCGACGACTTCCTGCTCCACGGCAGGACGCTGCGCGACGAGCGGCGTCGGATTCAATTGCGTGTCCTCGTTCGCAACTTTGTCCCCGGTTGAGCCCAGCACCCAAACGCCACTGGTATAAACAAATGCTTTCCCTGTCCCTTCGAGTGCCTTGAGCATTGCGCGAACAGCGGCCGCGTCCACCTGGGCCGACTGCATATCGTTGGTGTTGGCTGTGTGGATTACGCCTTCGGCGGCACGCGCCGGCACGGCAAGGGTCTCTGGCTTGAGCAAGTCACCAATGCATGCGCGCACTCCGCGCGCCTCAAGCTGCTTGGCTTTTTCCGGCGTGCGCGCAAGACCGATTACTTTGTGTCCCGCCTTCAGCAACGCTTCGGCGACCGCACTGCCGATGTATCCGGTGGCGCCAGTCAGAAAAATTTCCATTTGATTTTGTCCTCCGAGAGAGAATCCATTGTACTGCCGGGTGACAGGAACTCAAATGTGGACCAGTCGTCACACGGTAATCCGCATATTTATTATGTAGCGCCCGCCTTCAGGCGGGCAAATGCGGGACCATAGATGCCCGCCTGAAGGCGGCTCTGCAAACACATGTTCTGCGAGGTCGGTTCGCGACCGGTTTTTGTCGCAGAACTACTCGTGGCTCGGTGGGTTTTGCCGTACGCCACAAAGGCGCACAGTTAAGAGTGTGCTACTTGTACTGGATTTACGGACGGTGTTCCTTCGCGGGAGTGGAAACGGGCTTAAGGGTAGCGCGCCAGCAGCGCTCGCACACTTCATCGGGGTACACGAAATAGTTGGAAGACTTGCCGCACTTCTTGCATTCGAGCGGGATCGGCCGCGCCACTCCACGCACGTTCAGTCCGCGTGAGAGCGCCTGCCGCTCCACCCACTTGACGAATTCGACGGCCACGTTCCGGTCATGATAGGGATGACTTTCTTCCGGGGTGAGAAAAAAAGGCCAGGGGCGAAGAAGTACCGCCAAGCCCACGATTGCCAGAGTTACCACCAGCGCCAGGATCATCGACGTGCCCCGCTTGAGCTTTCACATCGGTAAAACTACAACTCCACATTAGCTTTGATGCGCCTCGACGTCGTCATGGTTGTTGCAACTCCGAAGCGTATCGGTTACGTGTGCAATACCGGACATTCGAACGTTCCGTACTCCTGATCTTCGCAAATGTCTTCGCGCTTCGAGGGCAGTTTTGCAGGTTGCTTTTCCTCTAGCGCGTGCGATCACGCAGGACATCAAACCTTGTGATCGTATAGCCCAGTGCTGCCCCTATAAATACATCGGACGGAAAATGCGCGAACGTGGGAACCCGCGAAAAGCTGATCGCTCCGGCCAGCCCGTACATCACCCACGGAACCCAGCGATGTTGCCGGTATCGTTCCGCAATGACCGTGGCCACTGAGAAAATAGCTGCCGCGTGGCCGGACGGGAAACTGCTGCCTTTCCCAAATACGGACACCTTGCTCTGGAAGAAAGTGTCGGTGTAGTTGCTCGTCGGCGGAACTGCACTCGGCCGCAGTCGCCGGCTGACGATTTTCATCACCACTTCGGGTATCGCGCTGTCCGCGTAGGCTTCGCCCGCAAGCAGGGCGGTCTGCTGGGCATACGAACTCTTGCGCGCGAGTCCGTAAATATAAAATGTAGCCGGAATTAAAGCAGTAGCTATGCCGGTATTCGTACCGCTGAATATTTCATCGAACTCGTCGAACGCGGTGGTATTTCGGAGATGCACCATGATGTGCGAATCCGCGGCCATAAGTCCGCCCGTTACGCCGACCACTGCAACCGTGGGTAGCAAGTGCTGTCCTTGCGCGAGATGGAACGGGAACAACCACACCTCCTTCTGGTCGCCCAGAATGCGCACGGGGAGGTTCTTCCAGGTCACGGGCTGGTACGTTGCCGCCGGGTCCGGATTATTTTGGATCGGCGGCCCGGGATTTTGCTCATCTCCGGAAACGTTTTCGTCCGGCGCGGCCACCGCCTGCGCGCTTTCCGTCACACGGGAATCCACCACATCTTGTCCCTGGTGTGTGGTCTCTTGACCCTGCAGAGTAGGCGTCACCAAAGATGTGATAAACAGTACGAAGCAGAAGAAAGAGAAAGCCCGGCCGGGAAGTCCCATCCGGATGTGCGATCGATTCACCGGATCCCCTGTTGAATGCAGACACTCGCTCGAGCGAGTCATAGACAAGCCAGTATCGGAGCAGCGGCATCCGTTTGCGAATCCATAAACCGCTGTAAATTGCGTGAATTTTCCGTGTACAGGTACTCGCAGCTTCTTCGTTACGAGTGGGGCGCGAGAATTTCAACCAGCTACTTTTTATCTGAGGGAGCAAGCACAGCGTTCCCAACCTGTTTGTTGTACTCCGCCATATCGACGGGTGAGCAGATTAACTCCGCCATATCGAAGCCGGCCGGCTGCAAGTGTAGAGGAAATTTGCTCAGACCTAGCCACGGTTCCGCATACATTTTCGGGTCGATAATCTTCACCGTGAGTTCCAGGTTGTCATGATTCACACGGTGAAATGTTTCCTCCACGTGTAAATCTTCGCTGTGCGGACGCCCTGCGTGATCGACCCAGCTTCTGGGATTCAATCCAGATGTCTCGACCACGAAGGTGTAGTCGTCCACCCATTTCCCGACGGAGTAGCCGTTCCATCGCGGCTCCGGGTCCTTAGGGAGTTCCCGCCCATCCGTCCAGATGACGCGGTAATTCCCATAGAACTGATTCAAATAAATCACCTGATTTGTCGTCTGAACGAGTTCGACGGTCCGCAATTCGTAGAGTTCCATGCGCGGGAACCCGATCGGGTCGCACTGGTCCACGGGATCGTTGGCGAGCGCAGCCGGCACCTGTCTGACGCTCGGTCCAGAGGGCTTATTGGCCTTGAGCGCCTCGAGGCCCTCCGGCGTGTAGTGTAAAGGACGCATGATCCCCGTCTCGTCGGGCCGCCCCCCTTCGACGCCTTGTCCTCGAGGGGCAAGCAGCGCCGGATGCTCCAACGCGCCACTCGGCTGGCGTCCTCCATCCAGCTCCGCCGCATCCCAAACTCCCGACAAGTCACGGCGCGGAGCAGGGGCTGACTTCTTTCCGGCATACCAGGGTTTGATCGGTGGGACGCTATTCCATTTGTCGTCCGGCTTCGTTTCTTCTCCAGTCGTTTTGGACGGAGCCGTTTGCGCGCGCAGAACTGCAGAAAACGCCGATCCCGCAATCATGATAAATACTAAAGTGGCTAATCGCTTCGACATTTCCGAAAGGCCTCCGGAAGATTCGTTCCAAACCGTTTCATTGTTCTCGCAACCAAATCAACCCAATGCACAGGCTGGACGCCGACACGTTCGGGCCGCCCATTTCCGCAACGAGCTTAAAAGCGCTCGCGCGAATTCTACGGCTGGAACTGCTTGCCATTGATCACGATGCGTTTTCTCGGCGCGGTTGGACTGGAACTCCCCAGGAAACCCACCGGGTTGCCATTCTTGGCCTGCATGGCCTCGATTTCCACTTCGTCCCCGGCTTTGAAAGTGTTTTTGCTCCAGCCAATCTGGGTCATGGACACGGGATTTTGAGCTTCGACGACCCAATGCACCAGGTTGCCGCCCTCGTCCTTGGCGTCGACTTTCACGAATACGTGCGGATTCGCCCAAACATAGTCCGTAACGGTTCCCTTTACCGTGATCGTCTTGGTCGTATCGTATGCCGCATTGCCGTGATGAGCGAACAGAGAAACGGAAACCGCCAACAGGCCCACAACCAGGAAGGAAATACTCCGAAGAATATTTTTCATTGCGCTTCTCCACCTTATTTATTTTGCGGGGCAGCCTTCAGTCTAGCACTTCTATTATTTTGCTAGTGATTTTCTCTGTCGCCGCCGGTGTTGCCCATCAATTTGTTATACCGCTCATACTCCGACGGCGACCAAATCATTTCCCGCACATCGAAACTGGCCGGCTGCAGCTCAAAAACAAATTTGTCCAGGGCAATCCAGGGCTTGGTATACATTTTCGGATCGTCAATCGTTACGGTCAACTCCAGGTGGTCGTGATCCAGTCGTCGGAACCGCTCTTCCACGCGCAGGTCGGCGCTGTGCGGGCGCCCTGCCCGATCGACCCACGTTCTTTCATCCATCCCCACGGTATCTACGACCAGCGTGTAATCATCGACCCACTTGCCAACCGAATATCCGTACCACCTCGGTTCCGGATCTTTGGGAAATTCTCGGCCGTCGGTCCAGATGACCCGCCACGTTTTGCCGAATTGATAAAGGATGACCACGCTCTGCGGCGTCTGAAGCACTTGCGTCGTTCGTAATTCATAGAGATTTTCGCGAGGAAGGCCCTGCGGATCGCCGTACGAAAATACGGGATCATTTGTGTCCCCAGGGAGCACGCTCCTCGATCCGTTGCTCGGTTTTGTGCGCTTCAATTCCTGCAGCCCCAAAGGCGTGTAAGGCAACTGATGTTCCGGCTTGCCGTCATCGGGCGCCGATTTCGCGCCGAGCGGCTGGATCCCGGTCAATTCCGGCTCGTCCCATATTCCCGAAATGTCATGCCGGGGAGCGGGGGCCGGCTTCCGATCTTTCGCCAGCCCGGTGATGGGGCGTCCCCAGCCGTCCAGTCCCGGTTCCGTAGGGGCCGATGAGCTTGGCTTGTCTGTCTGGGAACGCAACGGGGGAGAGAGGACCAACGCTGCCAGCACAATTCCCGGAACAACAAAAAAGTGCTTCCACATTGTGTATACCCTTCCAGAGAACCCGCGCGCCCGAAGGCGATTCAGTATTTCGGAGTGTCTTCCGGTTTGACTTCCGTCGCCGGGTTGACTCGGCCCGGCAGTTTTTGGCCGTTTGAGAGAATCACGTCGATGATGCGCCCAACAGGGGCGCCGCTCTTGACCGGAAGCGCAGTGAGCGTAATTTGATCCCCAACCTTCAAGGATTTGTCGGTCCAACCTGCGCGGCTCATGGCGGTGGGGTTTTCCGTCTCCGCGACCCAGTGGACGACGTGGCCGCTATCGTCGGTTACGTCAAGCTGTAGCAAACAGTGGGGATTGGACCAGATCCAACGTGTCACGGTTCCCTTGAGAGTGACCTTCCTATCCGTGTCATAGGACGCGTAGCCGTGGTGCGCGAACAACGGAAGGGAAGCCGCCAGCAGGCCCGCCACCGCGAAGGAAATGGCCGCAAGCTTGATTCTCATGGCACTCCTCCATCGTATCTTCCATCAAGGGACAGCATTCAGCGTTGCGCGGCTGTTTGAGGGCGCAAGCGATTCCAACGATTTCTATTTTTACTTCCGAATGCGCACCTTATACACCCGAAAGCGCCGTGAATGCACCACATTGTTTGCATTAAGTGGCGCAGCGTTCAGCCTGCGGGGTTGGATGACCAGCGCGTACCGCCCGATAGAAAACACATCACTGCCGGTAAGCGGGTCTCACAGCGCCACAAAGTACCCGCCCACCGGTATAGCAATATATAACCAGATATCATACATACAAGATCAATCAATCTACGCTGTCCTGAAGGCCGGGCGCCTAGTCCTCCGCGCCGCTGAACTTCTGACCAGTAGTTTTTGAGATAGCATTTCGGTAGTTTAGTGCTGGAGCACACCAGGCCCACACCAGCCCTTGGGAGGGAAAACGTGTTCTGCGAACGCTGCGGTTCCAACTTTCTGCCAAAACAATCCGTGTGCGCGCGCTGCCGTGTAGCGGCGACGAGGCACTGGTTTCAGCTCATGAGCCTTTCGACGCTGCTGGTCGCCGCGCTTTGCAATGCCCTCGTGGGTTTGCTGGTGCTCCCGCGGCTCGCCGCGGGGGGCCACTCGCACTTTCTGTTCCGGGCATGGTTGTGGTTCGACTACAAGGCTGCGCTGTACGGCTGGGTGCCCATCGCCTGCGCATTGCTCGCCTGGGATTATTTGGTCTGGAAGTCTGCAAAGCCCCGAGTCAAGGGGTGGTTCACCCGGAAACTCCTCACTTTTTCGCTTGCCGCCGGCCTCGCCCCCATGCTGCCGTGGTGGATTCCCGCTGGACAACCGCCGGGACAATTCCTGGCGATGATCGGAAAGTATCCCGGCGTGCCCTCGCTTCTGGCTTGGGCCGTCGTGCTCGTTGTCGTAGTGCTCCTGTGCATCAACGCGGAATCGCGCGACTATCTACTAGGTCATGGGAAGGCGCTAAGCGTGGTTTGCCTGGGCTTATTGTTGCTCGTGCTGACCATGGCCGTAGTGGGCTGGTCGGTCACCTACTAATCCACACCCACTTAACACACGACCGCGCTGTTCATAGGCTGCGGAAGAATTCGAGTACTGGCTGTGCGCCTTTATTAAGCGCAGCAAAACCTGCGCAGCCAAGAGTGGCTATGTTACAAAATCGGCCCGTCGCGGACTGTTCCCACAATCACTTCAACGCGCAAGGAATTCACTTCCTACGTATCCGAAGCTTGTGACGCAGCTGAGCGCCAATTATTTCTTCTTCACTCGTAACGCGAGACAGTCGCAATCTAAACACGTTCGAACCAGATTCTCCCACCAAACTCTTCGCCAAATGTCGTTGTAGCTTATAATCGAAAACGGAGGGGTGGGTGAGCGGTTGAAACCGGCGGTCTTGAAAAATTAAAACGCCGGTTGGCTATCTGATACGTCTAGGGATCGTGTCCGAGGGCGTCGTCAAACTTACACAAACGAGGGCGAGAGCTATCGCCCCTTCTCCCGTCCTTGATAGCGGTCGCACAGCAGCGTTTCGACGACATACGTTATCTCAATCTGGTAAACCACCCCGAAAAGGATGAAGTACAGAGCCGTGAGAAGGCTTCCGGCGTTCGGGGCCGACGATGGCTTTTAACTCAGGTGTTAAGGGTTTGTTCCTGGTGCCATGCCACTTGCGCCAATCGCTTCGATATCGTTTGGCACATTTGACGCACCAGAATTTCTTGGACTTCTTCTTGGACTTTGCTCTCGTTGGCAGAGGAGCGGGTTGCGGAAATGCAACTGACCACCTCCTCTGCCGATGCCTATTCGCCTTTGCTCTTGTGGGCAAATGAGGCGGCCATGACTCTACAAGCACAATGCTATACTTCTCGAATCCTCTTTTCTTGGCCCATGCCCTCGCACGTGCCCTTGTAGGGAAATCGTCAAATTCCTCTTGCTCTTTGCCTGCTTCAACCACTACATAAGACTTCATTTCTTATCTCTGCAAAGCATTATGTATATGGCCTAGTAACTTTGCAACACTTGGCAATACGGGTCCAGATGATAGTATCGTCAATCTTGGGGGCGGGCCCATACCGCGGCCTGGGCCTGGTTGCGCACACTCAGTAAGAACACTACAATTCATGGCTCAATGCCGTCGAAAATCCATCAAATTCTTAGCTCCATTGTTAACAGGAAAGGTAATTAGTAATTTCATATGGCAAAAATCGAAGACCTGATTGCCCAAATTCCCGACGAGCGACTCCGCAACGGAGTCGCCGCCGAGGTGAAGGCGTTGAAGAAAACTAAAAAGTTCGGGCTCGTTTTTGAGGAGCATCTGCCGGAAACGGTGTGCCTGCCGCTATTGACGGTGAAGTCGGGCGACCTCGTTGCGCTCAAACGCGAGAGCGGCAATCAGCTTTGGCGCGTTATAAGCATCCGCAAGAACATAGCTGTCTGCGACGTTGCCGTGGATGATTATTCGTCACACAAAGAATCCAACAAAGAATTCCCCCTTACAGACCTTGTGATTGTCCGCAGTTTTGGTGACGCTATTTATCCGGCGCTTGTGTCCGTGGATCGCATTGAACGCGGCGGGCCGGATAAGCCGTGGCATATGCTCATCAACGCCGACAACTTTCACGCACTCCAACTTTTGCTCTACTGTTACGAGGGCAAGGTAGACGTGATTTATATTGATCCGCCCTACAACACCGGTGCGCGCGATTGGAAATACAACAATGACTACGTGGATAAGACCGACTCTTTTCGTCACTCGAAATGGCTCTCAATGATGAAAAAACGACTTTTGCTTGCTAAGCGGCTGCTCAAATCAGACGGAGTCCTGATCGTCGCCATTGACAAGAATGAATTGCACCACCTCCTGATGTTACTGGAGGCGGATTTCCCAGAATACGAAGCCACGAATATTTCAGTAGTTCACAATCCTAGAGGAAACATCACTAATAATTTTGCACACACAAACGAGAACCTTATTTTCGTCACTCGTCGCGGGCTTTCAGTGGTTGCGCGAACTCGTCGTCCTAACCAGCAACCTCGGAAGCTGCGACGATGGGGGCACAACTCGCTACGGACTGTCCGAAAAACCATGTTCTATCCAATCTACGTCAAAGGGGGCAAAATTGTCCGTATCGGTGAACAGCCAAAAGATGATTTTCACCCTGCGGGTAGGAATGTTACGACCGCCAATCAAGAGACGGAAGTTTGGCCGATTGACCAGAAAGGAGTTGAACGGCGTTGGAACTTTGGATTGGACTCCATCGAAGATCATCTGGATCGAATTGTGGCCCTTAAAATCGAAAACGGCGATGTTGATATTTTTCTTGATGCAGAATCGTCCGTCCCTAAAACCGTTTGGACTGATACATGGTGTGAAGCTGGAAAACATGGCGCGTCTTTAGTAAAGCAAATCGTAGGCAAGGAATTCCCATTTCCGAAATCTGTTTACGCCGTTCAGAGGTCCATCGAGCTAATCACCCGTGACCGCGGGAACGCGCTTGTGCTGGACTTCTTTGGTGGCTCGGGAACTTCAATGCACGCAACGTGGCTTGCCAACCGAAGCGACGGACAAAATCGCCGCTGTATTCTTGTAACGAATAATGAAGTCAGAGAGACAGAACACAATCGCCTTCTTAGGGATGGTTTGTTTCCGGGCGACGCGAAATATGAGGCCTTTGGTGTTTGCGAATCCATAACTTGGCCGCGATGCCGAAACGCCCTGAATGGCGCTCGTGAAGACGGTGAATTACTGACGGGCAAATATCTGGATGACGTGAAGCTCTCGGACGGATTCAGCGAAAATCTCGAATATTTCCGCCTCAACTTTCTCGACCCCTCAGAAGTCGCTCGCGGTGATGCGTTTCAAGCTATCGGGCCAATTCTATGGATGATGGCAGGTTGTCAAGGCAAGCGTGAGGACTCAAAAGGTACACAAGCCTGGTTCATCCCGAAACACGCACCGTTCGCGGTGCTCATTAGAGAAAGAGAATTCCGCGCCTTCCGCGAAATGCTGACTGAACGCAAAGATATGGAATGGATTTTTCTTGTCACTGATTCAGAGGAGAATTTCGGCCTGATGCGCCGCGCGCTGGGGCACAAGTTTCAATGCGTGCAGCTTTATAAGAGTTATCTCGAAAACTTCCGTATCAACACGTCGGAAGCATTGGGGCAAGGCGGCGCGGCATGAAACTGGAATTGAAATCATTTCAAGACACTGCTGCGCGCGACATTATTGGTGAGTTGGATGAGGGGCGGTCGTCTGCTGCCAAAGGCAAATTGCAAGCCGTCATTCTGGCTGCGCCGACAGGTTCAGGAAAAACCATCACCCTCGCGCAGGTGATCGATTTCACATTCGGCGGTGGCGATGGAATTTCTGCACGACCGAACACTGTGTTTCTCTGGCTGTCGGATTCGCCGGAATTGAATGTGCAAAGCAAAAATAAACTGTTGAGCGCATGTGACGAACTGCCATTCCACAAAATGGTGACAATTGACAGTGACAGTTTCGATGAAGACATCCTACAGGGCAGTCATGTCTATTTCATTAATACGCAATTACTTGGTAAGGACAAGCTGCTCACTAAAGAGCCGGGCGACCGGAGGGATTTTACGTTCTGGCAGACCGTTGCCAACACCATAGCCCGCGCGCCGCAGGATTTTGTTCTAATTATTGACGAGGCGCATCGCGGCGCGACTGCCAGCGACCGCAATCGCACGACGATCATGCAGAAGTTCATACTCGGCTCTCCGGCGGACGGTTTGCCGCCTATCCCTCTGGTTCTAGGCATGAGTGCGACGCCACAGCGATTTACTTCCTTGCTCGGAACTGCAAACCGGACTCAACGACCAATCAACATTGACCCCGATGAAGTTCGCGCGAGTGGCTTGCTTAAGGATTTGATTGTCGTTCACAATCCCAAATCCAATGTTGCCGGCGATCTGACACTGCTGGAAGAAGCAGCTAAGACATGGAAGCGCTTCACTAAACTCTGGGAAGATTATTGTGTTCAGGAAAAGGAAAAGGGGATAGTTCGCCCGATTTTTATCGTGCAAGTCGAAGATGGGACAGAAGGAGTTCTAACGCGCACACGGCTCGACGATGTGGTTCGCGTAATCGAGCGGCAAAGTGGAACACTTGCACTGAATGAAATTGTCCATTGCTTTTACGATGCGAGCGATATGCAGGCGGGAGGTCGGATTATCCGCAAGTTGGAGCCGTCGCGTATTCAGGAAACTCCAGATGTCAAAGTTGTTTTGTTTAAGACGGCACTTTCAACCGGCTGGGATTGTCCGCGCGCTGAAGTAATGATGAGTTTTCGTCATGCGCAAGACCCGACCAGTATCGCGCAACTGGTTGGTCGTATGATTCGAACTCCATTGGCGCGACGAATCACCACGAACGAAGTGTTGGACACCGTCGAATTGTTTCTTCCACACTATGACTCCGAAGCGCTCGAAGAGGTTTTGAAATCCCTTCGCAATCCTGAGGAGGGTTTGGGAACGCGTGCTGAATCGTCTGTGGAGGCTTACTCGCGCAACCCGACGATGGCCAAAGTGTTCGAACATCTGAAAACATTGCCAACGTATTCGGTGAATCGCGTTCCCAAAATGAGCGATGTCAAACGCGCGTTGCGTTTGGCTGGTCTTCTTGTTCTTGAAGGCGTGGATCAGGATGCGGACGAGCAAGTGCGCGAAGTGTTTCTCAAAAAACTTAGGGAACTTCGGGACAAATACGCCAAGACAGTTCCGGAATGGGGCGATGTCATTCGTGAGGGCGGCCAAATTGAGGTGGACGTAACGCAAGTTGCCGTTGGCCAAATGAAGATTGCGGGCGCGAAGTCTATGCGGTTGACGCTCTCAGACGAAAACATTGAGCAGCTCTTCGATCTGGCCGGGTGGATGCTTGCTGCTGGCGAGGGATTGCATCGCACTTATTGGAAGACATTTCACGACAAGGAAAAACCGAATCAAGCCAAGTTGGAACTGATCGCTATCACAAGGCAACCGGAGACGCTTCCCGCACTTGAGAAACTTGCGATAGAAGAGTTCCATGCGGGTTGGAAGAAACACAAGTCAAAGATTAAAAAACTGCGCGCTTCAATCCGGGCGCGCTTCAATGCGCTGATTCAAGCGAGTGGCAAAGCAGCGGTGCAAGATTGGGATTTGCCGGAGCAAATCGTCGAGAAAAAGGATGGTGGGATTTGGGAAAAGCATCTTTACTGCAATACGAACGGCAAGTTTTCGACAGTACTCAATACCTGGGAAGAGGAAGCTCTTGAGGGCGCGATGAGAGAGAAAGATTTCGTTGGCTGGCTGCGCAACTTGGATCGTCGAGAATGGGCACTTTGTATTCCTTACGAATTGGGTGGCACAAAACCCTTCTATCCTGACTTTGTCATTTTGCGAAAAAACGGAAATAGTTTTATTGTTGATATTCTGGAACCTCACGACGACACCCGCGTAGATACGCTCCCAAAAGCAATAGGACTCGCGAAATTTGCTGACGCACACGGAGGCAAATTTGGTCATCTCGTCATCGCCAGAAAGAAGGGTGAAACGTGGGAATTGGCGGACATGAACGACAAACCTACTCGCGTAAAGACGGAGGGGATGCAGCCGCAAAGTAACATTGATAATTTATTTGAGTAGCCAAGCTAACTTTGCCTGATGTCATAGAAGATGTCAGAGCTCGGATGGCAGGAGGAATGAATTTGTTTTCTACAACCCCGAGACCGGAACGCCACTTGTTGATCTCAAGGGGGGCTTCGGTTTGGCTTGTAGGAAAGCAGGGATCGAGGGTGTAACGTGGCACACGCTGCGGCACACATTCGCGTTCCGGCTCGTGAATCGTGGCGTGGACATAGTGACAGTCCAGCAATTGCTTGGGCATTCGACGATCACTGTGACCATGCGTTACACCCACACAAATCTCGATTGCAAACGTGCGGCGGTCGCTAGACTGGAAAATTATAGTGACAGTTTGGTGACAGTTCACCCGGAAATGCAGCCCAGGAAAGCCCAATTGTCACAAATCCATCGCTAAGATTTAGATTACGTTACAATTAGAAACGGAGGGGTGGGTGAGCGGTTGAAACCGGCGGTCTTGAAAACCGTTGGGCCCGAAAGGGTCCCGGGGGTTCGAATCCCTCCCCCTCCGCCAGCTAGTCATCGAGTATCTTTCTTTGCAGCACTGTTCCCGTTAAAATAGCACGATTTGCCGGCATAAACGGCCATTTGTGCACTTCTGAAAGGACCTGAGATTCTCCGAAAAGCGAAGAATAGCCAATGGTGAGGCCTGATTTCTCGCCTGCCCCACCGAGTAGGCCCTTTCGATTAGGCCGCTGCCGTGACAGCGTAGCGTGGATTCCGTCCGCACCGATCCCTGTATGGATAGCGGTCTCCGGTCTTCCGGAAGGCAAGGAAGCGTTCAAAAAATTCATGCGGCGCGTGCGCAAGGCCGTGGGAGGCAAAGACAAGTCCGCATCGGGAGCCACACGCATCGCCGGCACGACTAACTACAAATGCAAATACGAGCCGGATTTTCCGGAGGTGAGAATTGTTGATACCGTACCTGGTGGCATCATGACTCCGGCCGAAGGCGAGCGCACCTGGCCCGACTATGAGCGCTGCGTTGCGGGTGCACCGCCCAACCAGGAAAGCAGCGGCCAGGACCGTAGCATGGCGGATTTTTTCTGGTGCATGATGGCGGCGCAACGCGGCTGGAGCATCGACGAAGTCGCAAATAAATTACTACAGGTCGGCGCCAGGGCACAGGAGCGCGCGCGGATTCACGATGAAGGCTACGCGCTCATCACAGCGCAGAACGCCGCCGCTGCGGCGGAGCGTGGCAAACAGAGGGGCAGGGGATAGATCGTTTATTTTGGCACGCTAAAGATGGCGATGCGTTTCCCGCTAAAATTGATAGTCTCAGTTCAAATCGAGACCAAAAGTATTTGCCGCTTATATGTCTCTCATCAATAATTTACGGAAGGCAAGAGGCAAAACGTTGGGACACTACTGAGATTACATATTTCTCTATATCCAGAGTCGGATCTACTGCCGGGCCGCTGCTCGAGGTCAGAACCTGCCAGAGAGAGTGGCAGCCTGGTGCGCACCCGCCCTGCTGGTGGCGGTACCCGACATATGGACAAGGACTTGAGCTGGCCCCCACTAGCTTTCAATCGTGACACTAGTGACGCAATTCCCCACGTTTTCTCACCCGTCACGTGTACTCTTGTGCTCGATTGAGTTGCGCGAGGGTAGGATCCCCGTAGGCAAGGGGTGCATTGGGCACATGGTTTACATAAATCATTTACTGGATACAGTAGGTGTCTGTAGAATCTTTCCCAGGGTCGACCTGCTCCTCTCGCCTTGAAGCTCCTTCCAAGTCGATCGTCTGAGTTTTCGATTTGCTATTGGAAGGTAGCTTCCCATTCAAGTCATTTTTGCGATCTGTAAAAAACCGCGTTTGACGGTATTGCGGAACGTGCCGTTGACTTATGGCATCGCCCGGAACCTCCGTCGCGATCATGGTTCAGCGCCCCCGATGGTGGCAATGTCCTTCGTGAACGCGAGCAATTCTATTGAATTTAAAGAAGCTCACGCGGAAAGGGATTGGAGAAATGTGATGGCGTCCTTTGGAACCTCTCGAGTGCAGCTGGAGATAGTTGTGGTTAGTCTCAGTATGGCTTCATGGATAAACACGAGGCAGCAACTCATTGGTGATCATCAATGAGTCCTTTTATCGCTCAAGGGACGCCTGCTGGGAACAGCGCGTCCCAACAGACACTCTCTATGAATTTTCGCAAGGTGGAGAGGCACGAGTGGTGGCTATGGTCGGCGGCGGTATCCGTCACATTGGTGCTGACCGCCGGTCTCGCTTCCTTTTTACTTCCGGGTTTGAGAGCAAGCCAAATCGACCAAACTATTTTCCCCCTTCTACCGGAAGTCGTGAGAGCGCTCCTGGGGCTTGTATTGATATTCAACATTTACACCCTGTATCAGCAGCTGCAGATAAGCAGGATTCGCCGCAATTTAGTCCAACGGGAAGAGCTATTCAGGCTCATCAGTGAAAATGCAGCTGATCTGATTGCGGTTGTCGACTTAAATGGGAATCGAATCTACAACAGCCTTTCGTACGAAAGGGTTCTTGGATACTCAGCAGAGGAATTAAGAAATTCATCTTCCTTCGAGCAAATCCACCCCGAAGATAGAGAACGAGTAAAAGCGGGGGCAGAAGAAGCTCATCGGACTGGCGTGGGCCATCCGATGGAATATCGATTCCGCCACAAGAACGGTACTTGGCGGGTGCTGGAATCCACGGCAAGCGTGATCCGGAATTCGATAGGTGAGCCTGAAAAATTAGTCATCGTTAATCGCGACGTCACAGAGCGGAGGCTCGCAGAGGATGCGCTCCAACGATCAGAGTCAAGCCCCCGGTCCGTAATCGGAGATGCGCCGTATGGTATTTTCAAGGCGAATTTGGCCGGGAAACTCCTCCTGGTCAATCCCGCCCTGGAAAAGATGCTGGGTTATGGGCCGCGGGATGAATTACTGGCTGTCAACCTGGCGACGGGAATTTACCGCCATTCCGCCGAACATCAAAAAACAAACAACCTGTTTTTGCAAAACCAACATTTCAAAGATATAGAAGTCGAATGGAAGCGGAAGGACGGTGCATTCATCACCGTGCGATGTAGCGGCTGGACAGTGAAGGACGAGAGCGGCACTTACATTGAGGTCTTTGCGGAAGACGTTACGGAAAGGCGGGTGCTCGAGCGGCAGCTTCGCATGGCGCAGAAGATGGAGGCGGTCGGGCGGCTTTCCGGAGGGATAGCCCACGATTTCAACAATCTGCTTGGAGTAATCATCGGTTACATCCAAGTGATAAAACGATCGCTGGTCCCCGGGCAACCCACTTATGAATACGCCGAGGAAATTGAGAAAGCCGGCCAACGCGCTGTCTCGCTAACACGGCAACTCCTGGCCTTCAGCCGTCAACAGGTTCTGGAACCAGTCATTTTGAATTTAAACACATTGGTGACCGATATGGAAAAGATGCTGCCTCGTCTGATCGGAGAAGACGTCCAGCTGAATTTGGTCCTCGACCCCATTATCGGGCAAGTCAAGGCCGACCCTGGACAAATTGAACAAGTCGTGATGAATCTGGTTGTCAACGCGCGTGACGCCATGCCGGATGGGGGCAAGTTGACAATCCAGACAGCAAACGCAGAACTCGATGCGGCATTTACCAGGGAACATCCCGGATCCGTCGCGGGCCGGTACGTCATGCTGGCGGTCACGGATACGGGCGCGGGAATGGATCCGGAAACTCAGGCGCAGATTTTCGAACCGTTTTTCACCACCAAGGGACGAGACAAGGGAACGGGGCTGGGTCTCGCCACTGTTTACGGCGTCGTAAAACAAAGTAACGGCTACATTGCAGTCGAATCCGAGAAAGGAAAAGGAGCCATCTTTAATGTTTACTTGCCTCGTATTGAACAACCTCTTGTCATCCCATCCAACAGCGCTCCCGAACCCATGACGGTCCGAGGATCAGAGACCATATTGTTAGTTGAAGACGCGGAGCCTCTGCGGATGCTGGCGCAATTGTTTCTCGAGGAGAACGGATACCACGTCCTAACGGCGGCGAACGGTGCTGAAGCCCAACTGGCAGCGGCGCAACATACTGGCCTTATTCATTTGCTTCTTACGGATGTAGTGATGCCAGGAATAAACGGACGCGTCCTGGCGGAACGGCTCGCTCCCCAAAATCCCGCGATGAAGGTTCTGTACATGTCCGGCTACACGGACAGCTTTATCGCCGGTCATGGGGTCCTTGAGGATGGCATCCACTTACTCTACAAACCCTTTAAAGAGGAAGTACTGATGCGCAAAATCCGAGAACTTCTGGACGAAGATAAAGAGACGAGGGAACCACGCAGTCTGGCCGGCACAGAACCGGTGGTCGCCGGATCCGGCGTCACCTCGGAAAAATAGGAGGCCCTCGCATCATGGATAAATTGTTGATCGTTGACGATGAGGAGGCCATGCGGCGTCTCTTGAGATTAAATCTCGCGGACTGCTATGAAATCATCGATACCGGAAATCCGGAACAGGCCCTTGCCATGGCCCTCCAGGACAAACCCAGCGCCATCCTGCTCGACCTGAGGATGCCCAATTTTTCCGGTTACGAGCTTTGCCGAACATTCAAATCCATGACGTTCACGCAATTGATTCCAATCATCATCATAAGTGGAGAAGTGGGTGCAACCACGAAAGTATTGTGCAAGGAGCTCGGCGCTGCGGAGTTTTTCGAAAAACCGGTTGATTATAACGCGCTCCGAGCCAGCCTGGCGAAGGTGTTGCACGCCGCGCAGCCCGACAGAAGGCACGAAGTGCGAGTTCATCTGCGAGTCATGTTGAAGCTACAAGGAACCGATAACAACGAACAACCATTCGCGGAAATAAGCAATACGGAAAACGTCAGTAAAAGCGGGTTCCTGTGTGGCTGCACGGCGCGACTGAAAAAAGACTCCATGATCGAGGTGTATCTGGTTAGTGGAGGAACGAAGTTGGTTGGCAAAGCACGCGTGGTCAGGTCCGAGGGGAGCGACACGCCATACCCGCGTTATGCGTTCCTATTCGTGGAGAAAGAAGGCGATTGGCTTCTCCAGTAGCGTACGTTTCCATTCAATCCAGGCCTCATTATCTCCTTATCATCTAATATAGTACGTTTCATTATAATGTCCGATAATAAAATAAACTATTCGAGGTGTCCTGGAATTGTCTGAGTTTATAAGCTCGTCACTATCCAAGCTTGCTGTTCAATGTTGGATAGATAAATGGGGCAGATATTGTCACTGTGCCTGAAGCGATAAAACGGCAAGGAAAGCAGTTGCAAAGAGCATTGGCCAGACATCTACACGGCAGGTGACGAAGTGTTGATGGGAACGCCGCGTTGGGAAAGGGAAAGCGCTGAACGTGTCGCGAGCGAGGTTGCCGTTGTCGCCGGGAAGCCCAAGTGTGTCAGCCTGGATGTCGAGGAAACTGTTCTTGAGGTGCGAGCGAAATTGTCGCAAACGGAACTCGTGGCTAAGAAAGTCGAAAAAACATTGCGTATGCACACCACCGAGAGCCGGCTGAAGGAATTATCGCAAGGCCGTTCCTGGATGCGGGCATTGCGCGGTGGCGATGCGGCAGTTCCGCACCGGAAGAAAGCCCTATGAATCGTACGGCTAAATTCAAATTGAGACGTTACATCGCGGGTGATACACAAAGCTCACTGCTGGCGCTCGCCAACCTTTCTGCACTTTGCGAGGCAAGCCTGCCGAATCACCCCGAGATCGAAGTGGTGGATGTATTCGGAGAACTGAAGAGGGCATTGGCAGACAGCATCATCATGCCCCCTACTCTCGTCAAGCTCGCGCCGTCGGCAGTACAGAAAATCGTCGGCACACACAGCGAATCAAGTCGAGTTATCGAGGTTTTGGGGCTGAGGACCCTGGCCGCGTGAAACGAACAAAATCAGAGGCGCACGGGAACACCAATGATGAAATGTCCTCGTTGATAGAGGCGTTGCGCAAGACCGGACAACGGTTAGAAGAATTAACAGCTGGTCAGGTAGATACGGTGGTAGACGGCGACGGCCGGACACTCTTATTGCGAGGCACTCAAGAACAATTGAAGGAGAGTGAGAACCCCACGCAGGCAGGGATACTCAACGCGTTGCCCGCACGCATCGCGTTGCTCGACACCAAAGGGATTATCATCTCGGTGAATGATGCGTGGGTGAGATTTGGCCTTGCGAATGTGTTTCAAGGCTTGGGAAATGAGATAGGCCAGAATTACCTCGATATTTGTGACCATGCCCTGGGGGATGGCTTTTCTGAGTCCCACCTCGTCGCCGAAGGCATTCGTTCGGTGCTGGACGGGGAGAAAAAAGACTTTTCAACCGAATATAGTTGCCACTCGCTCACCGAACAGCGCTGGTTCGAACTGATAGTCACACCTCTGCGCGAATATCGACAGATGGGCGCAGTGGTTATGCACCTCAATATCACTGAACGTAAGCTGATGGAGCGATCGGTACAGGCTGGTAAAAAACGATTGCGCGACCTCATCGATGGACTTGGTCCTTCCATTTTCGTGGGACTGATGACCCCGCAGGGAATTCTAATCGAAGCTAACCGTCCCGCACTGGCGGCGGCTGGCCTGGCACTAGAAGACGTGGTAGGCAAGCCTTTTGATGAAACGTACTGGTGGGCTTATTCGCCCGAAATCCAACAGCAGCTGCGTGAAGCCATCGCTCGAGCCGTGCTCGGGGAGGCTTCGCGCTATGACGTACAGCTGCGCGCGGCGGAAGGGCATCTTATCTATGTCGACTTCTCCCTGCAACCTACGTGGGATGAGTTCGGCAAGATCGCGTATCTGGTCCCATCCGCCAGCGTCATCACAGATCGCAAGCGAATGGAAGACGCCTTACGTGAGAGTGATCAGAAATTTCAGCAGTTGACGGCTAACATCACCGATGTGTTCTGGATTCGTTCGGCGGACATGCGTCATGTTCAGTATGTCAGTCCAGCCTTTGAGCGGATTTGGGGTCGTTCTATTGAAAGCCAATATGCCAACCCGGGCCAGTGGTCCGAGTTCATCTTCTCGGAGGACCGTGCTCGTGTACTGAGCGCCTTCGAAAGACTTGCAGAAGATGTGGCCAGTATCGACATCGAGTATCGCATCCTGCGGCCTGGCGGCGAATTCCGGTGGGTTCGCGTCCGTGGTTTTCAAATGAGGGATAGCGAGCACAAGCTCGTCGGCCACAGCGGGATAGTCACCGATATTACCGAACGCAAGCAAATCGAAGAGGCGTTGTTTGCGGAAAAGGAGACGGCCCAAGTCAGACTCAACTCGATCGGTGACGGCGTGGCGTGTACAGATATGTTGGGAAATATCAACTTCCTTAATTCTGTTGCGGAGAAAATGACTGGCTGGACCCTCGAAGAAGCGACAGGCCGCCCTGTTTCAGAAGTCCTTCGAATCAGGTCCGTTACCGTCCGAGAAGGATTCTCCAATCCAATTAAAGAAGCAGTTGGACAAGACAAGACCGTAGAGTTGCCATTGAACTGTGTCTTCATCCGCCGCGACGAAATTGAAATTCCGGTCGAAGGTTCTATCGCTCCCATCCTCGGTCGTAAGAACCAAGCTACCGGAGCGATAATTGTAGTTCGCGATGTGAGCGCGTCCAGGGCTATGTCGCAGCAGATGGTCCATTTGGCCGAACATGACTCACTTACGGGCTTGCCCAATCGATTGCTGCTGAACGACCGTGTAAGCCAGGCAATCGCCCTAGCTCCGCGTCACAAAAAGAAAATTGCTCTCTTATTTTTAGATTTGGATGGGTTCAAACACATCAACGATTCCCTGGGACATTCGATTGGCGACAAGCTTCTTCAATCCACCGGGAAACGCCTGGTGGATTGCGTTCGAACCGCGGACACGGTAAGCCGTCAAGGAGGGGATGAATTCGTTGTCCTACTTTCAGAAGTTGACGATCCTGAGGATGTTGCTGTTGCCGCGAGGAGAATGTTGAAAGCTGTGGCTGAGCCTCAAATCATAGACCAGCACGACCTTCATATCACAACTAGTATTGGCTTGAGTGTATACCCCGATGATGGCCTGGACGCGGAGACCCTTATTAAGAACGCGGACATGGCGATGTACCAAGCAAAGGAAAACGGACGCCAAAGCTATCAATATTTCAAACCGGCGATGAATGCCCGAGCTGTGGAGCGGCAATCCATTGAAGAGAGCCTTCGGCGCGCGCTGGAACGGCGGGAATTCGCACTGCACTACCAGCCGAAGGTCAATTTGAAAACAGGAGAGATTGTCGGCGCCGAGGCGTTGATACGTTGGACGCATCCCACACGAGGCTCAGTTTCTCCGGCACAATTCATACCCGTTGCGGAAGACTGCGGCCTAATTCTTCCCATCAGCCAGTGGGTTCTTCGTGAAGCTTGCAATCAGGCTCGGGCTTGGGCAGACGCAGGCCTTCCTGCGGTGACAATGGCGGTGAATATATCCGCGATGGAATTCCGGCAGGATAGCTTTTTGGAAGATACATTCCTTCTCCTCAAGCAGACGGGCCTCGATCCCAGGTCTCTCGAACTAGAACTAACCGAAGGTATCCTTATGAAACGCGCCGAGTCCGCTGCAGCCGTTCTCCAATCCCTGAGAGCACACGGGGTCCGGATTGCAGTCGATGATTTTGGGACTGGTTATTCCAGCTTGAGTTATCTGAGGAAGTTTCCGATCGATGCCTTAAAAATTGACCAGTCCTTTGTCCGTCAAATCACAACGATTCCCGAGGATACCACTATTGTGAGTGCGATCATCAGTATTGGCAGAAGCATGAAACTGCGGGTCATTGCTGAGGGCGTGGAAACACAAAAAGAGCTGGCATTTCTCCAGGCTCACGAGTGTGATGAAGCGCAAGGGTACTATTTCAGCCGTCCGGTGCCTGCCCAGCAGTTCGCCAAGTTGCTCGAAATTGGCGTTCCGGAAGCAATTCCACATTATCAAAGCCACAATCAAAAGTAGATTTGCGGAAGAAGTGCTTCGTTCTATCCCGGTGTGCTAATCCCTTTGAATTTACTGACAGGGAGAAGCTTTACGAGTGCCAAAACCGCCAAGACCGCTGCTCGGCGGAACTCTGTCGGCAAACAATCATTCATTGAAGGTGCTCGACCCTAACTCACTTCGTGGTTCGCATTTGGAATCAATCATGCTCAGAATTTTCTCAGCTAATCCGATAGATTCGACCACCGCGGATTCGCAAGCCGGTGATCCGTTGAATGATTCGAGCGCATCCGATGGAAAGCTGGTGCGATCGGTGTGCCGCATGCTGCGCTACGGGTCCAAGTTCGTGGATCAAGGTGCGAAGCTCTCCGAGGCCCAACATCGCGATCTACAGATCAAACAGATAGGATTTCAAGTCGTCTAACCTCCTACAGTCTAAAACGTGGGAGTTTCTGGGGAGCGAAAGGCAGATTCCCCAAATTTCTGAAAACACAGAGAAGTCAAGGTAGAGGAGAGATCTGTTGGAGTCGGATCGTGCGCGCCCAAGGCGGGCGAATTGCCCGGAAACTAAATCGCGCCCATCAATCTTAATATTTTACTCCTTGCCCGTTATTTAATTATTTCTGAAAGGAAGCGAACGCTACCTCTTCGCGGAGAACCCTGTAACAGGGAAATTCCATTCCCAGATTATTCCCTTTTCGGCCCCTGTTCTGATTCGGATCAAAGACCCAGGTTTTCTCCGCAACCGACACTCATATGGGGGTTTGAGTCCCGTGCATCCCATTCTGATATGCAATATTCCCTGTTGTTTTCCCTGTTTGCAGGGAATTTGCCGGAGAATAGTTCGCGAGAGACTGCATCCACCGCCAGTTCATTCCAGGGTGATTCGGCTGGCTGCGGCCGAATGCACTTCACGCCGCTACCAACAGGGGACGGGCACGTTTGATCCGCTCGCGTTCGCGCGGCGAATGCATCGCTTTCCAGAGATCGCTGCGCCGCTGTACGTTGAGCCAGAAATCGGGGCCGTTGCCGAAGACCCGGGCCAGGATAAGCGCGGTCGGTGCGGTGACGTTCCGGCGGTTCTTGCACAGTTC
>Ga0207040_1051_pt2 | contig 28912 bp, 32 predicted proteins | sample Alteio_BWMinCont_72_FD_153279 | JGI IMG/M metagenome (GOLD analysis project Ga0207040, IMG submission 153279) | Enriched cells from forest soil in Barre Woods Harvard Forest LTER site, Petersham, Massachusetts, United States -... | ecosystem: Environmental > Terrestrial > Soil > Temperate forest >... | reverse complement strand
GCGGCTTGGCTATTCCGCAAATCCCCTTCTATCCTCCATCTTTGCCAATCTTCGACGCCGCCGCGGAAGCCCGGAGATCGGCACGCTCGCTTTCCTGACCGCTCATGCGCGCCAGAATGATTGGCGCAACCATCCCGGGAGCTACCGCGACTTCTTCCTCGGCGCGCGGGAGCGTGCGGCCAAGCAGGGTTTTGCCGTGGAGGCGCACTGGGCCGCCGAGTCCGGAATGCCGAGTCATCGACTGAACTCGATTCTTCACGCGCGGGGAATCTCCGGCGTGATTCTGAGCACCCGGGATGCCGAGCAGCATTTCGCCTCCCTTGATTGGGATCAGTTTGCGCTTGTTCGCATCGGGCTGTCGCAACAGGCGTTCCCGGTCCACTGTGCCGTAAACGACCAATATCGGACCGTCCGATTGGTCGCCGGACAACTGGCTTCCCGCGGGTACACGCGCATTGGTCTGGCCCTGAGTCGGTGGCAGGACGAGGTGACGGACCATAGTTGGCTCGCCGGCTATTCCGTTTGGCAGCAGACACAGCCGACCCGCAATCGCGTGCCGACACTTGTGGCTGCCAACTTTTCCGACGAAGCTTTCTTCGCCTGGTTCAAGCGGCATAAGCCTGATGCCGTGATATCCGTGAATCCCGATGTCGTTCGATGGTTGCGCTCCGCCGGCATCTCGATGCCGGAGAAGGTGGGCGCCGCCGTGCTCGACTGGAACGAGGATTGCGGCGACATTGCGGGAGCGAACCAAAATAGCCGCGACGTCGGCGCCGCGGCGGTCGATATCCTGTTGGGCCAGTTGCGGCGAAACGAGAGGGGTGTTCCAGGGCGCCGTCGGACAGTATTGATCGAAAGCTCGTGGCGCGACGGCACGACGGCGCGCCAAGTCCACGCAGAGTAGCGTCGGACACCAGAGGATCCGATTGAGGGCGGAGGGTGACGCGACGACCGGTACAGCCGGTCGGATTGAAGGGTTGGGCGGCCGGCTGGTGTTATGCCCAACGAACCTCGTATCGCATCAATATGAAACTCCACTACCTGCCTTTGGTTTGCTCCGCCCTCTGGCTTGCCGTTCCGATCAGCGCCCAGACGGGCGCGGAGGCGACGGACCAGAGTTCGCTGCAGATCATCCAGACTGACGCGCCCGGTTTCCCGTTGAAGTTGAACGACAGCATGGTGATGAATGGCGACGCGACGGTCGCGATCCGTGTCGACCGGGACGGCAAGCTCACGGACTGCCTGGTGACGGAATATTCGCGCAAGGAGTTCGCCGACACCGCGGTGTCCGAGCTGAAGGCTTGGAGCTACGTTCCACCCCGCGTCAACGGTTCCCCCTGGTCCTCGGTTCAGGAAGTGCACTTCGATTTCTCCCGGACCGGCGTGGTGGTCAGCGTTAGCGCGCTCGATTTCGACATCAACCGGGTCGATGAGATGGCGGAGGGCAGTTATTCCTACCATTCGCGCACCCTGCGCGAGCTGGACCGTATCCCGACGCCCATCCATGTGGTGTCCCCGGTCAGTCCCGCTCCGGTCGCGGGCGAGAGTAAACGCACCGTGACGGTGGACTTCTATATCGATGAAGAGGGTCAGGTGCGCATGCCTTCGGTTTCGCGAGCTGAGGTCGGCACCGATTACGCCGCCTGCGCACTGGACGCAGTCAGGCAATGGCGCTTTGAACCACCGCTTTTTCGGGGCCGGCCCACGCTGGCATTCGTGCAGCAGAAGTTCAACTTCGTGGCCAGGCAGTAGGGGCCATAGCGGGTCGGCGCGGAACCGTCCATGTGGGGCGGGCCTGTCGGCCCGCTTTTTTGTGGGTCAAACGTGCCCGGGCGGGCCGCTAATACACTTATTCCGGGCCGGAACGGGCTACGGCCGCGTCGGTTCGTTAAGCAGGCCGGCCAAGTTCTCCCGCAACTGCCGTCGGGCGCGGTAGAGCCGGGTCTCCACCCCGCGATCCGAGCAGCCGGTGATTTCGCCAATCTCATGATACGAAAGGTGTTCGTAATAGTGCAGGAGCAGAGTGACCTTCAGATCATGCGCAAGGCGCTCAATGGCGGCGCGGACGGCGGCGAGGGTTTCGTCCTGCTCCAGCACCACATTGGGCGAGGGATCCCCGCTGACCAGTTTTAGGCCTTCCTGCGACTTCGCCGAGCCGTCGGTGGCGGGGACATCAAGCGCGACCGTGGGATGCCGGCGCAACCATCGGTAGTGGTTGTGGCAGAGATTGGTGAGGGTCGTGAAAAGCCAGGCGCTGAGCCGGGTGTCCGGCCGCAGCCGCAGGCGCTGCTGGTAGAGGCGCACGAAGGTTTCGGCGACGAGGTCGTGCGCATCCGTGCTATTTTGCAGGTAACGATAGGCGAAACTGTGCAGCGGACGCTGCCAGCGCGCGATCAGCCGGTTCAGCGCGACCGCCTCTCCCTGCTGCAGGGCAAGCAAGCTGGCCTGGTCGGCGGCGGTATCGGTGGTGGGCACAACGCGCAGGGCGGCGCATCAATTGACAAGTAGGGGGGCGGGCGCCTCGACGGCTGCGACGAGCCGGATGTAACGCTGCCGTTGTTCCGGAGTCATGACCTCGGTTGCGGCGAGCACGAGCCGTTGCGTGGAATCCTGGCTTTCGTTGCTCACGTGCCGGCGGAGCTCGACGTAGCGGGCGAACTCGAGGAAATCCACCTGATCCGTCGTGCGGCGGGAATGCTCGAAGGCCCGGAATTCAGCCTGCAGCCCGGCCAGCTGGGCGGCGATGGCCCGAAGGTGTGGGCCGGATGCCTGATGGATCTCCTTGATTCGGGCGAACTGGGCGTCGTTGAGCTGCAGCTCTGTCCGCATCCAGGCAAGCTGGCCGTCCAGCGTGTCGATCGGAGCCGGTTGGTGCAGGCGGTAATAGGTGAAATGCACACCGAAGCCGACCGCAAGGCCGAGGGCAAGGTTCAGCAGGGTGCGTTTCATGTGTGGGGCGGCTCAGCCTTCTCTGCGAGTAGCGGGTCGATCAGCAGCAGATAGCTGCGGGCAAGCTGTGCGCTGCGTTCGCTTTCCAGGCGGTTAACGCGGACCTCGGCAAGGAATAGCCCGAGGAGTGCGCAACAGGCGATGAACAGCAGTGCGAACGGCGGCCGGGCGAACCAGGCTTCGACGGCGGCCCGCCAGTCGGATCCCGATTGGGGCCCCGCTTCGGCAATGCGGTGCCAGACATCGGCGGAAAGCCGCGATTGAGGCTCGGGCGCCTCGGACCAGCGGTCCAACAACGGATCAAGTGGATCTGGTGGTGGTATCATGGAGTATGGCCAACGGTGTGTAGTATAACACCGGTGAAGGCCAAAGTCCTTCCAGATATCCTTGCGTGCCGTCCGGGCAGTATCAGCGAAGAGGGCGATTTGAGCTGGCGGCCTCACAGAGATTCGGACCCATTTCGCCGATCGAGATCGAGTCGCCTGACTTGCTTGCCGTCGCACATATGCTTTCATTCGCCACTGCCGGAACTCGTTAAGGCTGCAGCTCTTTGGCCAAACAACGTCGTGGAAGGCGCCCTATTTCATTCCAGTGCCGAACCTTAAATGATTATAATGACGGCGTTTCCAGCCGAGTATGGGAGGGCCGCCGGAAGGTGAAATCATGCGAAGACATACCTCGATGAGAATGGAACGGCCTTTTCCCTTGCGCACAAACCGAATCCGCAGCTCTTGGCCCTATTGCATTGTCCTACTTGTGATTTCCGGCGCGGCTTTCGCCGAGGCCCCCTTCCGGACGCCGATTAGCTACGAGGATGCTGACAAGCGCGCCGGCGTGTTGCTGGCTCAAATGTCAACCGAGGAGAAGCTGCAGCTTGTAAGCGGGTACAATTCATTCTTCATCCACGGCTTCCCGCGCCTCGGAATTCCCGCGCTGCGGATGTCGGACGCAACCCAGGGCCTGCGCCTGAAGGCGGACATCGGGCAGACGATCGAGAAGTCGACGGCGTTCCCGGCGCCCATTGGCCTCGCGGCGACGTGGAACCCGGAACTCGCGTACCGGTATGCCCGGAGTATCGGCGAGGAGTGCCGCGCAGGCGACGTCGCGATACTGCTGGGACCCGGCATGGACAATTACCGGGTGTCGCAATGCGGCCGAAATTTCGAGTATTTCGGCGAAGACCCGTTGCTTGCGGCGCGGATGATCGAGCGCTACGTGCGCGGAATACTCGACACCGGCACCATCCCAACCCTGAAGCACTTCGTCGCGAACGACACGGACTTCTACCGCCGGACGTCCAACTCAGTCGTCGATGAGCGAACCCTGCACGAGATCAACCTTCCGGCGTTCAAGGCCGGAATCGATGCCGGGGCGATGGCGGTGATGACCTCGTACAACCAGCTCGACGGCGAGTGGTGCGGGCAAAGTCACTATGTGATCACCGACCTGTTGCGCGGCTCGCTCGGCTTCCGGTGGCTGGTCATGACCGATTGGCATTCGGTGTGGGACGCACAGAAGATCATCCAATCGGGCCAGGATCTCGAGATGCCCGGGAACACAAACATCACCAATGACGCCGCGCGGCTGCTGGGCGAAGGCAAGGTGGGGATTGCGGACATTGACCGGATGGCGCGGGCCATCATGTGCACGTGCATTGCGATGGGGCTCTACGACCGCTCTGTGAGGGACGACGCGTTTCGGGAACGATTTCCGGCGCATGTCGAATGCGCGCTGGAGACAGCCCGCCAGGGAATCGTGCTGCTCAAGAACGACGGCGTTCTGCCGCTTGAGAAATCGGATGAGCGCACGATTCTGGTCACCGGGCTGTTCGTCGACGAACTTGCCAGCGGCGGTGGCTCGGCGCGCGTCGAGGGCTACGACGTGACCACGATGCGGCAGGCGCTGTCGGAAACCTATGGCGAGCGTGTGTCTTTCGTGGCGGAACCGACCGACGATCAATTGAGATCAGCGGGAACCGTCCTCGTGAGTACGGGGACATTTGACAGCGAGGGCAGCGATCGACCGTTTGCATTGCCCGATCTCGAGGAGAGGCGCGTCGAGCGGGCGGTCGGGCTCAACACGCGCACCGTCGTTATCATCAACAGCGGCGGCGGTATCCAGATGACCGGTTGGAACGACCGGGCGGCCGCCGTCATATGCGCGTGGTATCCGGGACAGGCCGGCAATCGCGCCTTGGCCGAAGTGCTCTGCGGTGACACAAACCCCTCGGGGAGGCTGCCGATTTCGATCGAACGCAAGTTCGAGGATTCTCCCGGTTACGGCTACATCCCGGAGGGCGAAGCATTGTACAAAGGGAAGCCGCCGATCGAGGAGATGAAGCACCCCGTGTACGCGATAAAGTACAGTGAAGGCGTGTTTGTCGGCTACCGGTGGTATGAAAGCCGGAAAATCGCTCCTCTATATGCCTTTGGCAGCGGGTTGTCCTACACGAGCTATGCCTTTGCCTCTCCGCGGGTGTCGGCCGCGACGGTGCTTCGCACGGAAGACGTATCAGCGACCTGTCGCGTCACGAACACCGGAACCCGATCTGGCGCTGAGATCGTGCAGCTGTACGTGCACCCAGTGGACCCGCCGGTACCTCGTCCCGAGAAGGAGTTGAAGGGGTTCGCGAGGGTTGAGCTTGCGCCCGGCGAATCGCGGGAAGTGACAATCACCCTGACGCCCCGGGATTTTGCCTTCTGGGATGTCGCACGGCATGACTGGACGGTCGCACCGGGCGACTACGAACTGCTCATTGGCGGCGCTTCTGACCAGATTGCACTGCGCAAGAAAGTGACGCTGCGTTAGCCCGCGAGGAACATTATGTTGCGACTCAGTGGGGCGCGGTCGGTGTCCGATTCGAGTTACATGGGGCCATGGACAGATGATGCCATTGAAATGACTCGTTAACTGGCCAAATCATAGCGACGCGAATCCTGGCCCATTGACCATTATACGCGTCATTTTCCAGAGTCAGAAGGCCCGGTACCTTTGCTGGCGTCCCCACGGGGATTCGAACCTCTGTCGCCGATTGAAGCTAAGTCAATAAATGACGCGGACTTAGTTGAGAGTTAGTTCCTTATGATCGGAACCAACATACAGGGACATTCGTCGATGTGAAGGCAGAAACAGAGATTCGGGCAACCTCTTGGCAACCTGCCTTCAGTGCTACTCGGAGGCCTAGTTTGCCGGCGATAACTTCAATCGTCGATCCGGCCTCCGCAGAACTCTGCAATCAGCTTGCCGCACGGCGCCTCGCATCCAGTTCGGGCCGAATCCGTTGAGAGCCGGCAACTCCGCGTCCGACTATGAGAGAAACAAATCGGCGCTTACCGCAAACCTGTTTGAGAGCTTCTTGATGTGCTCGGCTGTAAGGCTGCGCTCTCCTTTCAGGATACGATATGCGATGGAGCGATCCCTGCCGATGATAGAACCCAGATCGTCAGCCGATAGCCCGTTTTCCTTCAAAAGGAACTTCAGCGACGCAACTCCCTTAACGGGCATAGGCTCTCGTATGATCTCGCGCTCGTAGTCCTCAATGATCCTTGCCATCAGTTCGAGATAGTCTTCCTGGTCGCGATTAAGCTTAATCCCCGCGAGTGCGTGGACGATCTCCACCGCGTTGTCGTAGGAGGCTTGATCGTGGATGGGGCGGGGAACTAAAAGAGAGACCAAACCAGTGTAGGTCTTGGGCAAGGAAGAAAATGCGGGGGTCTTGGTTGTCCTTTTCACATGGATGAAATCAGGAGCTTTGTAACTCCACAGTTGCAGCCAGTTTTCTATGGGAGCTTCGCCGACGGTTGTTAGGGGAGATCTTCAATGCTAATGGGAGTCCTGTCGCCTCGACATACCGGGTGATTGTTGAGAGGCGGACATCCTCACCGTGATTCTCGAGTCGCGAAAGCGCAGTCTTCTGCATCTTCACGCGCTTTGCGAATTGCCCCAGAGACATGCCCGACTTCTCGCGATGCTCAGCCAAGAGCACGCCGATGGCATATCTTTGGTATTTACTCTCAAAATTGGCCCACGCCTTGGGGTTGTGGCTTTTGCGGCCACTGATGAATTTTTCGATTTCGCTCATAGTTTTGTCTGAGTTTTACTATTCAATTGTCCTCTAGTTCGTCAAAGAGCTCTTTTCTCGTCCTTGCGCCGCAAATAATCCCTTCGGCGATTTTCCGCTAACTCCAGCTCCTTGTCTTTTAGGTCCATCGACTTTTTGGCGATCCCATGGACAGCGACGATAACTGCGTTGTCCTCGATGAACGACAGAAGTCGAAACTGCTCTTTACCGTAATGTACTTTAATCTCCCAAATATAGTCGGAGATCTTTTCAAAGAATTTCTTCGGCACGACGGGATTCGGATACTCTTCAAAGAACCTCACTCCTATTGCGACCGATTGGGCGCGGTCGTCGTCGAGCTCGTTCAACCAGTCCGCAACAGGCTTGGTGCCGTCGGTCTTCTTGTAAAACTCGACAACACGATATTTTGTGCGGCCGTCTTTCAACCTGCGTTAACATAAATGTTAACATGGTCCTGTCAAGTGCAGCGCCTTTGAGCTCAATTCGCACAAGGTTGCCATAGAATCTGGCAACCTTCGATAGATGCTTGCCCCTAAAGGAAGGACTCCCCACGGGGAGCGGTTTGCACATCAAGGATTGAAGTAATTGGTAATCTGTATCTTACGCTGGCGTCCCCACGGGGATTCGAACCCCGGTTGACGCATCCCGTAACCTGGGGCTTCGCCGACAAGAAAAGAATCCGCCCGATGTTGGGCGGGTTCCGCCGCGCCAGGGAATCGGCGTCTCAAGGTCGGCAATCCGCCGAATCGCGAGGTCGAGGTAGGACGGTGAAGTGAGAGAGGCGAAGGCTCTGGAGGCGCGACACCCGTTGTCGGCGCTCCGATGCGGCCCGTGGATTGGAAACGTGGGGGCACCCTCATCGCCGCGCCGCCGCCAGTTCCTCCTTCGCCTCCAGAACCTCATTCAGGAATCCGGGCTCTATCCTCTTGATCTCCCTTCCCGGCCACTTGTCCGGAGCCATGTTGTAGGGCCGCAAATACTCCACCGCATTCGCCAGGCTGGCGCCGCTCGGCGCCGTATAGCCGGCGAGATCCACCCCCAGCCCGGCGGAAAGCCGCGCGACCAGGTATTGGGCTGACAGGTTGAAGGTGCTGTAGTCCAGACTGTCGGTTCGGGCGAGTTCCAACGGCTGCCTGCCGTCGGGCTCAATCTGGCTGGTGATCCGCGCAAAGTCCTCGTTTGCGAGGCCCCGGGCGACATCGTCGCGGCCGACGTACCGCGCGATCGCAATCGACTGCGCCAGAAACCAGGTTCCGTGGTTGTTCGCCGCCAGGTGCTCGGCCGCGCCATTCTTGCTCGTGAGCAGCCACTGGAGATATTGGCTAAACCACGCGTGGATCGCGGCCTCGTCAGCTGCCCCCAAGGCCGGTGAGCCGTGGAGCATCCGCAGTGCGTCGACCACTCCAACAAACCCGCGCGCATCAAGAATCCCCTCGGCGCGGCCGCGGCCGCCGTCGTGGCCAAGGGCGATCTGCGACCACTCAAGGTTCGGGTGCATGATCGTCGCGGGATCGACGAACCAAACCCTCAACCACTCGACCGCCCGACGGGCACAGTCCTCGCGGCGGAGCACCGCCCATGCCTCTGCGAGCTCTACGACATTCCTGTCCATCTCCTGAAGACGCGGCTCGTCGCTCAGGGCCACCTGCTCGTTGTTTGAACGGCCGTCCCTTCGAACAAACGGAAGATGGCTGGGCGTGTCGGGGTTGGGCCAATAATAGCGGGCAAAGCTGACGTAGTCATGGGCGTCCCCAGTGGGGGAAGGCTTGGGCTTTTCCACAATGGAGACGATGCGGTTTGCCAACGCCGCACCCACGCCGGCCTCAATCTCATGGGTTTGCTTCCCGGATATCTTGATGACGAATGGCTCCAAGCCGGACGATTCATTGGCCCAGGCGGCAATAACGCATCCGAATGCCGCGTATATTACCGATCGCCTAAGAAAGTGGCCGGCGGCCGCCGAAACGCTCATGACCCGATGAAGAATGATCAGCCGCCCGGGTCAAAGACTGTATTTCAGGAATATCCCCGTCTCGGCTCGCGGTGCGCCAAGAAGGACCGATTCTGAGACATTGGTTAGAATGCATGCTAAAGGCCGTTCGAGGACACATCGAAATAAATTCATAATTATGAATTGCGTGCTTGCATTGGGGTCCGCCGTTTGATGAACATCCGCGTCTCACCCCAGTATTCCTTTGGACGGCGATAGTTTACCTTGCGGATCTATCCAACCGGAACGCCGCTGACCCCGGCGATCCGGCCAATATTCAAGGCCGCCTTGAATTGTAAGTTACGCAGGCACGGATCAGGCGATCGCCCGCAAACCGATAAGTTATTCTGCAACAATGACACCAACCACCCCACTGCGTCGACTGACCGTCGTCGCGGGCCTCGTGCTCGCGACTTTGCACCTGAAGGCCCAAACTGCCCCGAATCCCCCCAATGAACTCGCGGGGGGCCTGTCAAACGAAGTGACCACGCTGCCCACATTCGATGTCGGGGCGTCGAGTAATCACGGGTACACCTCGGATCAGACCACGACGGGAACGCGCATCGCATCCAATCTTCGCGACCTGCCCTTTTCGGTGAGCACCGTCACCAGTGATTTCATCAATGACTTTGCGGCATTTGAGTTCAACGACCAGGTTTCCAACATCACGTCGCTTGCGATCTCCGAGGTCCAAGGCCAATACGTGCTCCGGGGTTTCCCGATTACTACCCAACTCGTGGACGGATTTCGCCGCCTCGGCCTGATCGATTCGGTCAACATCGATCGCATTGACGTGATAAAGGGCCCCGCCGCCTCCATCTACGGCTACATCCAGCCAGGGGGCGTGGTGAACATCACGACCAAGAAGCCCCTTGAGACTCCGGAAGCCGGAGTCGCGGTATTCGGCGGCGATTACGGATTCTATCGCGCCCAGGGCTATGCCTCGGGCCCGATGGATAAAGCCAACAAATGGTTCTATCGGGTGGATTTGGCGGACGAGAGTCGCGATTACCAGCAGATGTTCAAGTCTTTGAGCCGGTATTATGGAGCATTTCAGGTGCTCTACAAACCTGACGACAACACGAGCCTCAACCTCAAGATCGATGACACCTTCCAGCATGAGCACCGGGGCAACCAGCTCATATACATCAAGGACGCCTCCTCGACGATCGACCCCTACCGGATATTCCCGTCGGGCGCCGATAAGGGCCAAAATGAGACGATTAGCAGTTACTACCTGGGCCTGGCGTACCCCAACAACCCCTACAATGCGGCGCTCTACAATTTCAACAACTCGGGGCCCGAGGAATTCAACGACCGCGGCATGCAGAGCGGGACGCTAACTTTTGAGCACCGCTTCAATGACGTTTTTTCCCTGCGAGAAGGGTTCAACGTCTTTAGCCGCTCGTATGAGCGGCTCTATGTCGACGGATTGAACTACTCGATTCCGGCGGCGGCCATCACCGGTCAGGCGCCGGAGCACGATTATGAGCCTCAGCGCAACCTCGCCAATCAGATCGACCTGACGGCAAAATTCACGACCGGCCCTGTCTCAAACCAGGTGCTCCTGACCGTCGATTTCAGCCAGGAGACCGATCGAATCCAGGATCTGCGCATGGATGCGACCAATGCCGCTCTGCAACCGGTCAGCACGCTCAATCCAAACGCCCCCAACTGGGCCTTTACGACCTACAAGCAGGACCCGGCGCTCTATGACAGCGCCCAGGCCAACACCTGGGACAGGGTGGATGACTACGGCCTTTTCCTAAACGAGCACGCTTCCATGTTCGAGGATCGCCTAAATCTCGTCGCCGGCGTCCGCCTCGACACGGTCGACACGGATTTCAAGGACTATGCCGCCTACAACTATTTCACGGGAGTATTCAGCGAAGCGGATCTCAGCAAGAGGGTTCCGTATACCCTGTCGCATCAGATTGGCGTGAGCTACCGCATCGTCGACCCCCTCACGTTTTTTGCCAACCAGAGCAACAGCTTCAACCCTCAGCCCAATTATGTCGCAGGCTCGGGTGCCCTTTCTCCGAACACCACGAGCAAGGGCTTTGAGTACGGGGCCAAGGTCTCGATGTCTGACAGCCTGGCTTTCACTCTTACCCACTATGAAGTCTACCAGTACAATTCGACCTACCAGGTTACGACCACGGAAGGGGCCGCTAGCGTCACCGACTATATCAACATCGCCAAACAGGTGTCGCGCGGCGATGAATTCGAGCTGTCGTGGAACCCCACCAAGGATTTCCAGCTCATCACCAGCTACAGCTACGACCAGGCTACGATACTCCAGAGCAATCCCGAGCAGCTCTTTTTGGTCGGGACTTCAACGCGCCGCGCCCCGGAGGACCAATTCAGCACGGCCGCACGCTACCAATTTGGCGGCGGCGTATTGAAGGGGCTCTATTTTGTGGCCAATGAGAGGTATTACAGCAAGAGCTCGGTGAATATAAGCGGCGGGCGAACGGCCACCGGCTCGGGATACTACAACTTCTATCTACCCAATGGCCTCCTGCCCTGGCCCAACCTGCCCGAGGGTGTTGCGGTGCCGGTCAATCTAACCACCCGCCTGGCCGCAGGCGGCAATCCGGCCGCCGCGACGATCGACCCGAATTTGGTGCGCCTGCCCGATGGACGAGAGAAAATCTTCAACCAGCCTTTCTGGCTCACAGATATCGGATTCGGCTACGAATTCAAATCCGGAAAGTTCGGCCATACCGTGCAGGTCAACCTCAAGAATCTCTTCAATCGCCAGTACACGTATGGTTCTGGGATCGCAGGGGATCCCTTCACCTACGTTGTCAGTTACATGCTAACTTTCTGACAGTGGTTTGACATGCAGGCCAGCGCTGCCCGGCTGTTAGGGCGCATTGACCTCACGGCTTATTGGAGAAATTCAGGTCAACTTTCCGCCGCTAATTGGCGTCGCGGAGAGGTGGCAGAGTGGTCGAATGCGCCTGACTCGAACGGCGGTGTCTCAGTTGTCGAATTGATGGGAACCCTCAACCACGCAGCGAGGGAATCAAGAGCTTGGCAATAAGACTGTGAAGCCCGCCTCACGGAAATGTCGATCCGTAGTGAGCGCATCTGCGAGCCTTAGCTCGCGCATTACGACAAAGCTTGTGCAGTCGGTAAAAGTGTAACCGTGGTCTGAATGTTTGCGGAAAAAAACCTTCGCGGCATCAAATCGGTCCGTTCCGATCCACTCCAAACGGATACCGGAGGATTGCTCAACAAGATCGAGTACCCGATTTGCCACCAAGGCACCGCCCCGAGCATTGCCGAGATTTACAGTTTCAGCGACGATGTAGTCCGTCGTAACGATCCGTCTATCAGTGTCTACTAGCCGGCCGACCTCCCTTTTCGCTGCGGCATGCCCGGCGTCGTTCCGGTCCACCAGCGCATAGAGGGCCGATGTATCTGCGAATACCTCACGCACCGCCATAGAGTGTGCGGTCGATTTCTTCGTTAGTTAGTTTGCCGCCCGGACCGGACACGGCGAAGCTGTCCAGATTGCGCAGCGGGTCGTTCGGTGGAAGCCGGAACCGGGCCGGCTTTTGCGCTGGCACGAGCTGCGCGACAGGCCGCCCTGCCCGAGCAATTGTGATGCGCTCACCTTTTTCCACTCGTTTCACCAAACGGGAGAGCCCGCTTTTCGCTGCGTGCATATTGACCACCGTCGATGGCATCCTGAGAGGTTAGCTAACCGATCGGACTAATCAAGCCGAATTGGCATCCCCACGGGGATTCGAACCCGGGACCTCAAATGAAGCTAAGTCATCAAAATAACGCGGACTTCTATGATAGTTAATTATTTAGAACGAGCAGGCAAGTGAATGAAAAGGCAACGAGGCGAAGCCATGAACACAATTTCTGGCAACCTGATTTTGGGTCCGTGCGCACTGTCACCTTGCGTCGAAAACTTGGACGGTCAAATTGGTTCTGTGCCCTCATTTAGAATCTCGAGATAGTCTTTGTAGGCGAACACCCGGTTGCGCTGGCCTCCCGTCCTTTCCTCGACAATGCCGAGTTCAGCCAGGCGAAGGAATGCAGTACTAACGGTAGCGAATGTCGGCGCCTCCTCCATCAGGCTGATCGCGCGGTTCACCGACAACATCGGACTGCGCTGCAGCACCTCATGAACACGCGTGACTGATCCTACTGCACCTCCGAGCTTTGAAATCTTACGTTGGTTGCTCTGAAAGAGGCTGAGCACACGGTTGGAACTCGCCGCTGCCTGGTGCGCCGTTGAGGCCACGCCTTCAAAGAAGAATGCAAGCCACTCTTCCCAGGCCCCTTCGGTGCGTACGCGCTGCAGAAGCTCATAATATTCCTTGCGGTGCTGTTTCAGGTAAAGGCTGAGATAAAGCAGCGGCTGTTGAAGCACGCTTTCATGGCAAAGAAGGAATGTGATCAACAGCCGCCCTACACGTCCATTTCCGTCAAGGAAGGGGTGGATCGTTTCAAACTGCACGTGGGCAAGTGCAGCCTTTGTCAATGGAGGCACTTCCTTTGGGTCGGCATGAAGTAACTTCTCCAACGCGCCCATGCATTCCAAGATTAGGTCGTGCGGTGGCGGCACGTAATTTGCGTTGCCCGGACGGGTACCGCCGATCCAATTTTGTGTGACGCGAAATTCCCCGGGTTGTTTCGAGCTTCCCCGTCCTTTCGCCAGCAGCTTGCCATGGATTTCACGAATAAGCCGAAGCGAAAGCGGAAACCCTTCACGCATGCGTTTCAAACCGTGCTCCATAGCAGCCACGTAATTCGAAACCTCGATAACGCTTTCAGTTGGTATGCCGGGGGCCTCGGCATTCTCAAAAAGAAGAAGCTCCGAAAGTGAGGATTCTGTGCCCTCGATCTGGGAGGACAGCAATGCCTCCTTCCGGATGTAAGTATAGAGAAATTGGTTTACGTCGGGCAGTTGGCGGGTGAGACCATCCAAACGACCAACTTCGAGCATCGCTTTCTGTGAGAGCGCTTGAAGTGACGCGTCCCAAGCAAGCGCGGGTACCGGAGGCAGTGGATTTGGGACAAAGGCCCGGACTGTTTCGCCTGCGAATGACGTCGGCAAGAAATAGCCGGTAGGACCGCGCATGAGGGTTTTTATTTCAAGACCCTCAATCAAAGCCAAGGATTATTTTAAATTAAGCAGATTATTAAAATAACGAATCTGTATTTTAAGACATCCATTGGATCATTTCTCATTGATCATAAAAATCTTATATAAAAAAGCATCCAGGGAGCCGGCTCCTAGGCGCGACCGCTTTCATGCCATCGCGCTCAAGGTCTTAAAGAGTTCCGGATTGAGGGCCGTGCCCGGTAGGTTGCGCTGCCCCCAGAGGGCGACCGCCCCGACGATGGGTGCCAGTCCGCGGCCCCGGGCCGTCAGCTGGTAGGAGTACCGCGGGGGATTCTGCTGATAGGGGACCTTCGCGATCAACCGGGCCTTCTCCAGGCGCACCAGCCGCTCGGCCAGCACATTCGTTGGGATGCCCTCGGCCCCGGCCAAGAATTCCCCGTACTTGGTCAACCCGCGGAAAAGGTCGCGGACGACCACCAGCGTCCAGCGGTCGCCGATCAGGTCGAGCGAGCAGGCGATCGGGCAGTTTGAACGGTGGGCGTCCTTCAGCGTGGCCTTCTTCATCGGAAGGAAAATAAGCTTGCGTCTTGCTTTTCGCAAGTCACTTCCCATGGTGTCACTTGTTATTAGCAAGTAACTCAACTCAATCCAGAAATCCCATGAATCCCCTCTCCTCCATTCCACCTTTCCTGCAGGGCATTGGCGCCCTGGTGATCTTCGCCGAGGGCGTCTTCCTGGTCGCCTGGTATGCGCGCCAGGCCGAGCACGCCCGGCCCGACGCCGCACCAGTGGTTGCCGGCTTCCTCTCCCTCTGGTTCGCCGCCGCTCTTCTGCTCGGTGACAGCGCTCACTTCCCACTGCCGAGCGAGAGCCTGCGGCAGCCATTGAGCGGCCTGGTCGCCCTGGTGCCCTTCGCCGCTGCGCTCCTCTGGGCCTTTCGCTCCTCGGCCGGCCGGGCGATCAACTCCGCGACCGCCCCGGCCGCGCTCATCGCTGTGCAGTTCTACCGGGTGGCAGGCGTTTTTTTCCTATTCCCGCACTTGGCCTACGGCACGCTACCCGGGGGATTCGCCTGGCCAGCCGGCGTAGGGGATACGATCACGGGCCTCGCCGCGCCCTTCGTTGCTCTCGCGCTGTTGCGCCAGTGCCGCGGGTCGGTCACCTTGGCCGTAGCCTGGAACCTTTTTGGCATCCTCGACCTGATCGTGGCTCCGGCCACGGCCACGTACTTCAGGGTGCCCATCCTGGCCATGTATCCCCTCTCGCTCGTGCCGCTTTTTGTGGGGCCCCCGCTTGGGATACTGACCCACGTCCTCTCGCTCCGAAACCTGGCGGTGAACCGAAATGTGCCTTACGCGAATATTGAGAAATGTAAGCACCTTAGCTCGTAGCCAATCCGTAGCCTCCGGTTCTGCACTCCGACGGACGGGCCTCAGGGCTTCTGGGTAGAATTGCCACTTGACGTTGACACGCTCAAGCTGCGGATCGATGCCCTGGAGGAGAAGATAAGCACCGCTCCCGGCCCCATTTTCTCGGTGCGCCACCAGTTAAAGAACTATCTGAGGATTAACTGCGGTCTTCAATGGACACCGGCGTTTGAAAGGGCGATCCAGACACTTGGGCGGCTTGCCGCAAAGCAGCTTGTTGCAGGATAGAGGGTTTCTTGCCTCTGATCTTCAGGTTGCAGTGCTACGAGATAGCGATGATTGAATTCAGTGTCCGATTCCACTATCTCTGGAATTCAACCAACAACGATCCCTTTGTAGGGTTTGGCATTAGAAACTCGCAAGCTGGACAGGCCGTCCACGTCAACTACTCCGCTTCTTATGAGGCGTGGAAAAACGTGCGAATTGGTTTCAACGGGTACTGGTTGCAGCAGGTGACAGATGAAAGAGTCGACGGTACATTCCACGCATTTGGTGTCTTAGAAGATGGGCGATTGACAAGAATTGAAATGTAATACAGATGTAGTGCATGGCGACTCCGACAAAACCGACCTCGATCAGATTATCCGATGCTGAGAAACGCAGGATTGGTGCTGCAGCTAGAAAGCGCGGAATGAGCCCAGCTGCCTTCATAAAGCGGGCCGCTTTGGAGGGCGTGGGCCAGTCAAACGACGCCAAGCTTCTTCGCCTTGAAATTCTTGCTGCCGGCCTTTTGGCCGCTGTAGAGGACGAAAGGGATTATCGGACAGCTTCCTCGCGTTGGGAGAGCCACGAAAAGAATGGGACTAGGCTCTATACACCCGAGGAGGCTAAGCGTGAGTTGGGTCTATAGGGTTGAAGAGTCTGCGTTGCGCGAGTTGAGAGATCGCGGTCCTTCAGTGGCCGCGGAGGTGTTTGCTTCTTTGGACACGAGAATTTCCGGCTCCGTGGATCCCCGCCAGTTTGGGAAACCGTTACGTGGCCCACTAAAGGGCTTTTGGCGCTACCGGGTCCGTGATTACCGGATACTATGTCGCTTGGAACAGGGAATTCTTACGGTTGTGGTCATTTCGGTGGGCAATCGATCAAGAGTATACGGCGATTGATTGCTCGAGGCGTTTGAGACTCCGGTCACGCGGCCAATCGCAGAGAAGCCGGAAAAACAGGCAGCTGTTCCGAAGCTCTAAATGCCTTTCTGAAATACTCTCTAGATTGCCGACGGGCTCTTTTTCCTAGACCCTAATCCGTGGCGTCCCCACGGGGATTCGAACCCATCTCGCCCGTTGAAGCTAAGTCGCTCGATGATTTGGACTTGGTTGATTAATATTGGCTTAGAACAGGAAGAAAATTGCATTCTCGTGCAACAAAGTGAAGCCAATTTCACTTTTTTTGGCAATCTTTGGGCAACTCGCATCTCACATTGCCGTCTGATAATCCGGCGGCTCACGACAGGGCCACAAATCTTGTGAAATTCAATTTCGAGTTCGGAGTCTACCTTACAGTATCCAGACGGTGGCGGTTCTCGATTTGCCTTGTTGCTGGCTGAAGTTCACTGCTTGAAACGATACCACCGGCTGCCAGAACTAAACTTGTGCACCTCGGTATAGTAATTGCTCCAAGCAATGCAGCGGACTTTTGGGCATTAGTTGGTGCCTGTGCCTCTGTGCTTACGGTCCTCATAGCTTACTTTGGAGTGCGGGCCGCAAATCGGACAATCAAGGCTTCGATTCAGGCCGCCGAGGGTGCCTTTGATCCAAAGCCCAATCTGAGTATCCAATGGCCCGACGTAAACGAGTACCACGATTGGCACAAAAACACCGGCAACGACTATTACGAGACCTTCTGGCTAAGGCTTCCAATAAGAAACAACGGTAAAGGAGATGCCCAGAATGTTCAAATTCACGTTGAGAGCATTTCTCAGGCGCAAGAGCTCGGAGCATATGAAGCACTCAAGATCATCCCATTTCGTTTCCATTGGGCCCACACCGACTCAGCCGAGACCTTTATCCCAAATTGTGGCGGTCTGAGGCTGGCAGAAGTCGGTTCTGGCATCGAAAGTTTAATGCTTCGGGGCGATCCCAAAGGATCCCATTTTGTACTGCCCTGGCTTTTGCTTAATCGTGGCAATGAGTACGAGCTCGCTTTGACGATGACCGCCTTGGGCTCGCGTCCAAAGAGAGAAACCATTTTGATCAAAGTTGGACGCACATTCTCCGCGCTCGCAGATTTGGAGCACGCCGATCCCGGCAACGTCAACAAAGCTACACTCAGAATTCTACCGCTGAGGGCCGCAGAACTAGAACCGTTAGCGACGATCCACCGAGCCGTTGACCAAAGTTAGGAGAAAAACAGGTACCCGAATCACCTCTAGTCGTCTGGTTGAATTCCACCAAGAAGAGTCCATCTTTGGTTTCCGTCATAGCGCAGGTGGAGTGTGAAATGGCTTCTTATTTTGGCACCGAAGCTGTTCTGCGCATCAACCCAAATCTTCACTTGATACGTTTTATCGGGAAACTGACTTACAGCGTTCGAGGGGTTTTGATAATCTCCAAATACGCTACCAAAATCCGCAGTGGAGGGGGCCTTGAGCGATTCCTTTACAAATTGCTGCGCCATCGTAAATGCATCAATCCCGTTGGGTACATCCGGTGCCGGCTGCGCTGGCGGCGTTGCGACACTCGGCGAGCTATCGGATAAGGCCCCAACAATCACAAAGATGACCGTGAGCCCGAGAAAAGCGGCTACGATCATGGCACATCCGCTTGTCTTCTTTTTAACCGGCGCACCGCAATGCGGACACGTACCCGCCTGGGTGCTTACGTCATTTCCACATTCAGGACATTTGACTAACGCCACGCCGGGTTTCTACACGTGCGGTATTCGGAAGCGAGAAAATCTATAGTTGGTGTCAGTTGCCTGGCGACCACCGACGCTTAAGTGCACCCACACGATCAAGGGTGGCAGGCATTGAGCAGCGCGAAGCCAAGCGGAGACGGCCTGAAAATCGTGCCCCACTTGGACAATCTGAAACCAAAACTAGTCGTTCCAACCCCAGAATGCGGTTGGTAGAACGCACCGGCATCGTTCCTTCCAGGAAATTCGTCGATGATTAACCCGAGCCGATGAAGATTTTGAAGTGCGATCTGAATGTCTTCATCCTTTGAGGATAATTCCCTCACCAGCATCGACAGGGTAATGCCGCCTCCAGGTATCGTTCGGAACATCTTCCATCCCTGACCGCTCATAAAACATAGGGCCTGCACATCTAGCGGTTCGAGCGAGGCCAGCACGTCGGCGAAAACGCGCTTAAGGTCCATCCGCTTGTTTGGATCAGTCGCATTTGCGAGCAAACAAGCCCACATGTCTTGCAAAGCATCATTGTCCTCCAAAGAAGCCCGCTCCAATATCGGAATCGCGTACTTTGGCGTTATGGATTTGGTCGAACCTTGCAATTGGCGCGCCGCTATGAGCGCCTCCCATTTGTCTTGGATAAGCAGGAGGTTTCGGGCTCGGTACGCCTTAATCTTATCGTGAAGGATGCCCCCAGCTTCTGATGCTGAAGTCCCGAGAATTCGATCGAAGAAGTTCCCAAGCCTTTTTGCCACGTCGATGGCATTATCTGTTGCATGTGCAACTGCCTCTACGGCTTTTGCTGTTTCCGATCCGATTGGTAGCATACCTGTCAATATACTGTCGTTGCTAATTTAGGCCAGCGAATCGCTTCGAGTCGGTCGCATCAAATGTTATTGGAATACGCCGTCTGGATCGAATTGAAACCTACTCCACGCCTCATAACGGAGCAGCCATGCGAAATATGGCAGCTCCTGCGCTAGCCCGTCAGCGATAGGATGAATAGCCACTAAACCTGCGGCCTCGGTGAAATAGCTCCCCTCCTTAACTGCGTGCAACGTTGTATGCCTACCCGGAAATGGGAACAGTCCGTCATAAACGTGATGAATGGGCCATCCTTTCCCTCCTCTCCTTATTGGACGCTCACCATCGGCAAGAAGAAACGCCATTATCGCTGGACCGTTGCTGCGCCTGTCGGGGACAATTTTCCTTTCTTTCAAGACCCGAATTTGCTCTGCTGAATATCCGTAGTAATCCATGCGCCTCGTGCCAGGCATGAAAAGCAAACGCCGCTGTGGCCAACGGACGAACCCTGCTTTGTGCTTCCAAACGGAGCCTGTGATATCCAATTCAGACGCCGACAGCTCGTCGCGCATTCTCGAAATGAGTTCGGGAAGTGACACGGATTTTCGGGCCCAAACGTTCGACCGCTATGGATGTTGGACTGCCTGTTTTGGAGGCGGTACAGCATCCTGCAAAGGGCTCGGTGTTGGTGTCGGCTGGGTCGAGCCGTCCGCCAATCCTCCCCTTGCTGTCCAGGGAAAGGGGAGTGCTGAGAATTTTTTCCCGATTTCACCCGAGCATCCTCCGATAAATCCACCGACTAGACCTGCAACAATAAACCAGAAGCTAAATGATACCTTTTTGAGGAATGCAGACCTTTTCCAATTGGGCTTCTTTAACTCTTTGATAGCCGTTTTCCATCCATGATCCCCGTCCACTTTATTTATGATGTAGGCGTCGGTGGCCGCGTGAAAAAGGACCAGATCCTTCTTTGCAAGATATAGGAAGAGGTTTTCGGCCTCTACCATGGTTAGCGGTGGCACTGGGACACTGGCATCGTCCCTTCTATTGGCCTCGGTCAGCGTTGAAACGCGAAAGGTGTAGGGTTCGTCCCGTTTGGACCATAGCCATTCAACGAAGGGTACAAATCTATTCATAGGACATTATAGCACAGTGGTGTACGCGGCTAATTACGCTGATAGCGTTTAAACGGCGTTCATCAATGATCGAAAAACCGATGCCGCTGGGGAGAAGGAATGTAATTGCCCCAAAACGCCGAAACCCGAGGCTTTCGGGAGTAGTGCCCCTTTGTCTTCCCGCGAAAGAGCGTACATTCTATCCTTTTAAAGCGGAATGTGCAGGCATAAGTGTCGATCAATGAAGCGGCCTGATTATCCTACTGTCAGCCCATGGCAGCGAATCAACGCCATCCTTAGATCTGAATGGCAAGAATTCGCTCGTACGTTTTTTATAACTTTGGCTGTAATTATTGCAACGCTTGTAGCAGCCGAGCCACATTTATCCTCAATTGATCCGCGCATTTGGTGGGCACTTGCCTTTTGCGCCATTTCTTACGCGGTCAGTTCCTTTGTTTCCATCTACAAGTCCGCATGGACCAAGAGATATGACCCCACCTTGGCATTAAAGTACATGGATGTGTTCTTTGTGGACATAGAAAAGGACCGGAAGCTCGCCACAGAAGCGCTGCTCGTATTCCATTCGACCTCATCCGAATGGCGCACCTATTCGAATCGCTTCGAAATCGATCCTGTTTTGGATCTTCTAGACGATCTCGGTTTTCTTCTTCAAGGGGAACAAATCAGCAGTTGGGTATTGTGAGAGGGACCCCGTCGGTTAGACCGGGGATCGGCGAAAATAAGAATGAATATTGAGGGAGGGGTCCGAGGGGAGGGACGAAGTCCCTCCCCTCCCTTGATTGAGTTTGAGCGTGGGATCAAGCATCGAGGACGACGGGGGTCGGAGCGTTGTAGACTTCGGCCGGCGTCGCGCCGTTGTGGGCGCGGTGCGGCCTCAGGTCGTTGTAGAATCGGAAGAACGTGTCGAGCTGGGCGTGGGCGTCGATGAGCGAGACGTAGTCCTTCAGGTAGATCTCGTCGTATTTGACCGTGCGCCAGAGCCGCTCGATGAAGATGTTGTCGATGGCCCGGCCGCGGCCATCCATCGAGATGCGGGTCGGCCGGTCCTTGAAGACGCCGAGCCACTCGGCGCTCGTGAACTGGCTGCCCTGGTCGGTGTTGAAGATCTCGGGATTGCCGTACTGGGAGAGCGCCCGGCGAAGAGCCCGGGCGCAGAAGCTGGCATCGAGGGTGTTGGAGAGCTCCCAGGCGAGGACCTTGCGGCTGTGCCAGTCCAGGATCGCAACCAGGTAGGCGCAGCCGCCGCGGATCGGGACGTAGGTGATGTCGGCGCTCCAGACCTGGTTTGGCCGCGTCACGGCCATCCCCTTCAGGAGATACGGGTAGACCGGATGACCGGGATGCGGCTTGGAGAGCCCGCGCCGCTTGAGGACCAGCGCCTCCATGCCCATCTTCCGCATCAAACGCTGCACCCGCTTGCGGTTGACCCGCCAGCCCTCCCTGGTGAGCCAATAGACGAAGTTGCGCGACCCGAACTGGGGATAGGCCAGGTGCAGCTCGTCGATCGCCCGCATCAGGGCCAGGTTTTGCTCCGAGGCGGGCCGCGGGCGGTAATAATGCGTCGCCCGTGGCACGCCCAGGAACTCGCATTGGCGCTTCACCGTCATCTTCGGATGGTCCTTCTCGATCAGGCCGCGGCGGCGATCACAGTCCAAGCTCTGCAACTTTTTTTTTCGCCCAATCGTTCTCAACCTGAAGTTGGCCGATTTTGCGGTACAGTTCCTTCTCGCGCTCCGCGGCCTGCGGGTCGTGGTCGCTCCGCTTGCCGAAGAGCTCCGGCAAACGATCTGCGATCTCCTTCTTCCAGGCGGTGACTTGGGTAGGGTGTACCTCGAATCGGGCTGCGATCACGTGGACGGGCTCAATACCTTTGAGCGCTTCCAGCGCGACCCTGGCCTTGAACTCTGCACTGTGGCTGCGTCTTTTTGACATGGCGGGATCGGGTCTGTTTTTGATCTAACGGGACCGATCCCCCGTGTCCAACTTCCGGGGTCCCTCTCATTGTACCAATATTTCAGCTATTGGATTCAATTGTACTATGAAGCCTCCAAAGGATACATAGAACTCCGGCAAGATGAAGATTCCACGATATGGGAACATCTGCCGGAATTGTATCAGGAAATGATGTACATCCAGTCACATAAGACCAAGAGACCCATCAGCGATTTGATCCTCGGGGACGGATTACGTGATTTATTGGAGGCTGAAATGCTACCATTCGTTCAATCAAAATAGCGCCTCTAACCTTGCTTTGTTTGAAGAGTCACCACCCGCTGTTGAATCAAAGTGGGTTTGACGCTCTGGCCCGCCCCTAGATGCCACCAGACACCAATGCCGTGCTCTCCACCTCGGCCAGCATAGTTACGCTATTGGGTGGAGTTGCCGCAGTCGTTGCGGGACTGTCTGCATGGCTGGGAAGAGTTTGGGCGAATCGCATCAATCATCGCGAACAAGCCGCTCTGTCTGCGGAGCTTGAGAGTCAAAGGGCGAGATTGAGTCAGCTAGCTGGCATGCTTGGATTGACGGGGTGCTTTGTCTCGGGTTTTGCCCAAACCAGCACGCTCACGACTGACGTTTCCGATATGGGGGTCTTCGCGCTTGAACGCCATGACGAGGGCGTGGGCAAGGGATACCTTTGAGATGGCGATGGATAATAGCGGAACGATTTGGTACCACGCGGTGCCCAAGATAAAGCCCGAGCATCACTATGTTCAGAAACGCTTCACGCGCCCCAGCAAGCTCGGTAGCTTTACCTTCTCACAATATCTTCGACTGGCCCAGGCCTCAAACGAGATCACCGCCTTCGATTGGGCCTTTGAGGCATGTGGAAAGCTAAATCACATTCGAAATAAGATGGCGCACCAGCTTCATCCAGGAGATGTTGAGCCGGACATCGCCGGGTTCGTTGACCACGTGGTCAAGCAAGGTCGGGCTATCTTCCCTCAGGAGCTTATGTCGTGTAACCGTCCCGAGCTGCGGTTTGCAACCTTCGCCGTCTACAGCGCTCCGAGAAACTTTAATCGGATGCCTCTGCTTTCACTTACGCCTCCAAACCTGCTATTGGGCGCGTTAACAGATACCAAGATGGATGCCGCCATGGCAGCCAAGACTGCGCTGGGTTCCTAGACGAGGGCGAGAGTCGACGTCTCGCTGCTCCCCGTCCAGTTGAAGACGAGCGTGGCGTCGCGTGTGGTTACCCCGTGGCCGGAAACCAGCACTTTCAGCACGTACTCACCCTTTCCATCGAAAATGTTGATCATGCCTTCATCGCGTACCATCACAGGACGGCCACCGACCTCCGGTATCTGAACGTCTTGACCGCCGAAGGAATTTGAATGAATGGCAATCACGTCGATAAAATTTGGTACCTTTGGGAGCAGGAGCTTGCCTCCGGCGTCAAGGGAATGAGAGGGAGCAAACGGAAGTATCCGCGAACCTCCAAACGATATTTGCCGCCCGTTCTTCAAGACTTCGACCAAGTTGCACGTGCACCCGTCTATTCCTTGCTGTTCGGAGGCATTCTCGACTCGGAGTCGAAGGTAGGTGAGATTTGCATCCCGGCTAAATTCCCGGCAACCAGGAATGGTCATCCCGCACGCCAAGGAGAAGCGTGCCTTGAGTCGTTCATTCAAGCTGGCGAGCTCATTCAGTAAGCCGCTCTCTCGATTCTTGCTCTCTCGTTCATTGTCTCGCTCACGTTTCTTGTTTTCTTGTTTGAGTTCCCGCTCTCGACGGACGGGTACCCAGAGGAAAAAGAAGATCAACAGCACCGCTGCCGATAATTCTTCTACGTTTTTTGTCCACGGCTTTACGGCCCATCCCCATGGCAAGCTCGGGAAAAGAGCTCGAGCGCCCCAGAGTATCCACACCAGTAGTGCCGAGATGACCATAATCCTCGGAAGGAGTTTCTCTTTGGCATCTACGATTACGGTGAAGTTTTGCCAGTGATAACTCCAGAAGGCGCGGAATCCGTGATCGTTGTGGTCCGAGTTCATCCATGTATCCTTCCGGATGACAAATAGTTCGTCAACGCTCTGCGCTTGGATGTGCCGGTTGTTAGGGGTATTTGTTTCGGTTTACGTGATCGACCGGCCGATCGCCTTCGATGCAACTAAATGCCGTGCCGTCATCCTTTCTGCCATTGGAAGCGGAGCTGATTACCTGATCATCTTGGACCCTGCGGAGTTCTCCCAGGTCCTTGGGATGACCGCTTACGGGTCAATGTGCGTACTTCCAGGACAGCTCTGATTCAGATGGGCATCATGGAATGAAGGCGGTGGAACATTGTGCCTGCGTCCATGTGGTTTGGAGTTGAGACGCAATATTTCGAGGCGCCAATTGGCGCTCAGATCGTCCGGACACCGGGACTCGAACCCTGGTTGACGCATCCCGCTATTGCCGATCAGTCGCTTACCCGTTTTCGCTCTGAGAGCAGACAGTTGCTACTTCTGTAAACACCAAAACTTCTGCCAGTATTGTTGCGAGTCCCAATGGCGAGCAACAATGCAAGTTTGAGGCCTAAACTGGAGATGGAGACAATCCCAATCCTCCGAATGACCACGAGGTCATCAGTTTTTCTTCCACGGTCGATGTTCTGTCGTACCATCGCGCCCCCAAAAAATCTTCGGTGCCATTGAGCCGACACTCACGTTTAATTTCACCACAATTAAGTTCTTCGGTGCCCCAAATGCTCGACATTTCCAGGGCACAAGAGCCAGCTAACTTCCCAATCTGATGGGCATCCTTCGTATCATCTTAGCACTGTCCGTTGTCGTAGCACATGTTGGTCCATTATTCGGGCTGCAATTTTTCGGCAACGGGGTGATGGCTGTAGAGACATTTTATATGCTTTCTGGGTTCTATATGGCCTTAGTGATTTCGATTAGATACCACGGCCGTATCCGTGACTTTTATTTCAATCGGTTTCTTCGTCTTTTTCCGATCTATTGGATTCTCGTACTAATCTTTTTTGTATTTGGGACATTGTATCGGATCTTTGTCGGGAATTCGTTGGGTGCATTGGCTGTGTGGCGGGAATGCCACGATCCACTGCTTTGGATTTGGGGATGCATATCCAATCTGACAATGGTCGGCGCGGACTGGGCTCAATTGTATGGGCACTTGACCAATCGCAACGGAGAGGGCGTCAACGGGCTGATCGCCATTCAACCAATTTGGAGTGTCTCCGTGGAGATCGTATTCTATCTCGCGGTACCATTTGTAATGCGGCTGAGCAAATTCGCACAAATTGTAGTATTCCTTGGTGCGATTGCCTTGCGGGCCATTATATGGGCGCTTGGTGGCCACCAGTGGACCCTATGGCTGTACTATTTTGCACCAGCTACATGGGTTTTCTTTATGGGTGGAGTACTAGCGTACCATTCCATGACCTGGTTTGAAAAGCACGGTTGGTTCAATCGCTTTGGAGTCTCAATCGGACGCATACTCGCCTGTTTACTTGTGTTGCTAATCGTGTTCTACAGCGGGAATAAGCTACTTCACTTTCAGGATTGGCGTTACTACGCAGCCGTCTGGTGCTCGTTGCCTTTTGTTTTTTCCGCCTTTAAGAATTCAGCCATTGACGGGGCTTTCGCAAGTTTGTCGTATCCAACCTACTTGGCCCACTACGTCATTATTTCGCTTTATTCGCCGCTGCGGCATTTTGTGCCTCCTCAGGCTACGATTTACGCAGTTGTTTTTCTTTCATTCCTTTTATGTCTTGTTGTGCTCAAATTCGACGCCTCGATTCAATCGCGTTTCAAACGGATCGTTTAGCTACGCCAGCAGGTAGATTCGGACCACTTTCTCGATAAGGCGCGTTGTTGCCGCGAATCGAGTTACAATGGGCTACGGAGATGAGATTTTCTTTGCGTTCGACCAATGCAATGCTGAACGGGAGCCGCGCAACCCAACAGAAGTCGATTGGCGTCTGGGGAGGAGGGCGGGCGTTACCCCATCATGGTCGCTGGTAAAAGTTCTTAAGCGGTTGGCGACGTCCTGAATCCATTTGGCGGTCGACGGAGTCAGGGATTTTAGACGGGGGATTTGAGAGGAGCAGTGACCATTCTTGCAATGGCCGTGAGGCAGTTGCCAGTCGCGTTATTTTACATGGAGAAAAAAACCAAATAAAACGACCTGCCAATAGCCCATCGAATTCGGTCTTGGGATTGATATAACAGATTATTCTTCCGAGAGCACAATTGTGACAGAAGCTGGGGGTGAGCGTCTAGCTATCGGATTATCGGCACAGGACCGGCTCATAATTTAAATTACACGCAACTGGAACAAGACGATTCAGCAAGTACGAGCGGATGTCGGCTGAGTAGGTGTCAAAGCGCGACTGGCGAATTGGAATTCATCGAAGGAGGTTCCCGTTTGAGTGGGAGCTGTGAGCGATGAAGCTGCGCAAGGAGGAGGTTTTTGCTGCAAAGCTTGGCGGGTGCGCGAGTTCACCGCTCAACAGTTCCTTTCGGCAATGTCGTTTTTATCCGACAAGTTAATTTTTGGCGAAAATTGACCATCGACTGATCCAGAATTCGAAGAGTGCGCAGCAAATCGCAGTCTGGAAGCGACTTGATGGGCATATTTGCAAGAGTTTCATGCGGTGGCACATTACGGGCCACGAATGAGTTATTGGGAGAGCTCAAGGCGACGTGATGTTTGCCGTTGTGTGCAACGGAAAACACGTAATTACACGTAATTTCATCCGTTGATCACTGGGCGGTGTCGCATTCGATCGCGCAGTGACTCCAGCCAAGGCCTTTGTACCGTGCGAAGTATTTCAAGCCATCGGGTTTATTTTATCTCGAAGTTTCGTGTCCATGTCTGGCGATATAACCAACGATCGACACGCAAGGATTCCCGAGCGGCAGACATTCGGAAGCCTATTTGTATCGCTCGCGATGGTTGCGTCATTTGTTTGTCGCTCGTATTCGCAGTCTATTCCCAACAGCTGGGAGATGCAGTACCTTGGGAACCTGAATTACGCTGCGAGCGCGGACCCCGGCGGGGTAGGTCGCACGATCCTCCAATCCTATCAGCAGGGCCTGAGTCCGTGGCCTGCGCCGACGGTGGCAAGCGGACTGCAGGCGTGGTACCGGGCGGACAAGGGGGTGGTGGCCGACTCGAGCAACAACGTGAGCCAGTGGACGGACCTGTCGGGCAATGGGTACCACATGCTTGAGGCGCCGACGGCGGTGGAGCCGACGCTGGCAGCCGGTGCGATGAACGGAAACCCGGCGGTGCAGTTTGCTGGATACCAGGTGCTGGCAACCCCTGTGCAGGAGAGCCTGCAGACCGGGTCCGACGACATGACGGTGATCACCGTGATCGCACCCGCGGCGACACAGGGGAATGGCGCCACGGTCTTTTTTTGGGGCACGGACGGCAACATGCCCTACGGCCTGAGCTCGAACGCAACCAACTCATACCTGATGAACTGGCCAGGCGGGGACGGGAACACGTGGTCCTCGCCGGCGCTGGGCGCGACGGCAGGTCAGGTGCAGGTGATCAGTGAGGAGAAGAGCGGCACGACCGCGCAGGCCTACCTGAACGGGGCAATGGTGGCTTCGAAGGCGGTGCCGGCGACGATGTCCGCGACAAACGGGATGCTGGCAGTGGGCACCTGGGGAAGCCCATACTACGGGTCTTTTGGCTATGAAGGGCAGGTCGCCGAGGTGCTCGTGTACAACCGAGCGCTCTCGACCGCCGAGCGCCAGAGCATCGAGGCAGCCCTCACCTCCAAGTATGTTGCGGCAGACAGCAATGGCAACGGGATCCCGGACAGCTGGGAGATGCAGTACCTTGGGAACCTGAATTACGCTGCGAGCGCGGACCCCGGCGGGGTAGGTCGCACGATCCTCCAATCCTATCAGCAGGGCCTGAGTCCGTGGCCTGCGCCGACGGTGGCAAGCGGACTGCAGGCGTGGTACCGGGCGGACAAGGGGGTGGTGGCCGACTCGAGCAACAACGTGAGCCAGTGGACGGACCTGTCGGGCAATGGGTACCACATGCTTGAGGCGCCGACGGCGGTGGAGCCGACGCTGGCAGCCGGTGCGATGAACGGAAACCCGGCGGTGCAGTTTGCTGGATACCAGGTGCTGGCAACCCCTGTGCAGGAGAGCCTGCAGACCGGGTCCGACGACATGACGGTGATCACCGTGATCGCACCCGCGGCGACACAGGGGAATGGCGCCACGGTCTTTTTTTGGGGCACGGACGGCAACATGCCCTACGGCCTGAGCTCGAACGCAACCAACTCATACCTGATGAACTGGCCAGGCGGGGACGGGAACACGTGGTCCTCGCCGGCGCTGGGCGCGACGGCAGGTCAGGTGCAGGTGATCAGTGAGGAGAAGAGCGGCACGACCGCGCAGGCCTACCTGAACGGGGCAATGGTGGCTTCGAAGGCGGTGCCGGCGACGATGTCCGCGACAAACGGGATGCTGGCAGTGGGCACCTGGGGAAGCCCATACTACGGGTCTTTTGGCTATGAAGGGCAGGTCGCCGAGGTGCTCGTGTACAACCGAGCGCTCTCGACCGCCGAGCGCCAGAGCATCGAGGCAGCCCTCACCTCCAAGTATGTTG
>Ga0207040_1079_pt1 | contig 29171 bp, 34 predicted proteins | sample Alteio_BWMinCont_72_FD_153279 | JGI IMG/M metagenome (GOLD analysis project Ga0207040, IMG submission 153279) | Enriched cells from forest soil in Barre Woods Harvard Forest LTER site, Petersham, Massachusetts, United States -... | ecosystem: Environmental > Terrestrial > Soil > Temperate forest >... | reverse complement strand
TCACGATGTCTCCAAGGAGCGCAAGGCTGAGAACGCCCTGCGCGAGTCAAATCAATTATTAAGTCATGCGCGTGACAATCTTGAGAAACGCGTTCAGGAACGCACTGCGGATCTCAACGCCGCCAACAATAACTTGCGAGACCTCTCGCTTCGTCTCCTGCAAATGCAGGACGAAGAACGCAGGCACCTGGCCCGCGAACTGCATGACAGTGTTGGCCAGATCCTTTCAGCACTATCCATGAATATCGCCATCGTGCAATCTCAATCCCACAAGCTCGATCACCTGGGTGAGCGAGCCGCATCCGAGAATGCCACCCTTGTACAGCAGGTTTCCAGCGAGATCCGCACCATTTCGCATCTCCTTCATCCCCCGCTTCTTGACCTTGCGGGCCTGGCCTCCGCGCTACGCTGGTATGTGGACGGTTTTTCGGAACGCAGCCAGATTAAAGTCGACCTGAAAATTCCGAATGATTTTGACCGCTTCTCGGATGACGCCGAACTGGCCATCTTCCGAATCGTACAGGAATGTCTCACCAATATTCATCGGCATTCGGGAAGCCCCACCGCGGAAATTCGCATTCAGCCAGAGGGCGCCAGCCTGGTTGTATACGTTATTGATCACGGCAAAGGCATCTCGGCGGAAAACCAAAGGAAACTGGCGGCGTCGGGGAATAGCGGCGTCGGTTTTAATGGGATGCGAGAGCGCTTGCGGCATCTTGGCGGCTCCTTGGAAATTCGATCGGATGGAAGCGGGACCGCCGTGATTGCAACTCTACGAAATGCTCTAATTAATCCCGGAATGTACAGCGAAGCGTCGGGACAAAACCAGACTAACGATTCGAATGGATCTTAGAGTGGATCCGACTAAAGTCCACGATACTTTCATTTTTATCCACACCTCGGAAATATACCTCCTTCCCATGACAGGCGTGACTGTGGCTCTGCAAATGTCAGAAGACATAATTGACGTCAAACTGCAGCCGCTTGAGCGAATCGATTGGCGGATTTGAGCTGCCGAAATTCAATGGACGGCCGAACAGCCCGATGAAATCAAGGATTACATTACTTCTGATCGTGTAGAACACGCTGAAGCGATGCTCGGTTACGTTGCTCCCCTGATAGATCTGGTTGTAATTGAGATTGGACAGAACCGCTTCGCGCTCGATGAAAATGCGCGTGTAGCCAAACTGCAGATCGTGCTTCTGAAGAATCCGGCCAACCTCGGCTTCTGCCCAGTAGCCGCGCCGCTGGCTGGGATTGCAGGAAAAATTCACGGATCGCGTGTACACGGTGGTGAGGCTGTTCGCGGGCTCAGGCAGAATATTCCCCACGTTCGCGCAGGCCTCCGTGTTTTGTACGAAATCTCCAATAATCGCGACGGGCCACCGCTCCGAAGGAGTTTTCACATCAAAGCGCGCGATGGAATCGAACAGGCCGAACTTTGAGGCGAACTGCGCATTGACAACCGATGTAACACCAGTGGGTTCGGGTGCGCCGTTAACGGCTACCACCGAAGTTGCCGTCGTTGTGGTGACGGAGTTCTGCACGGCGCCGCCACCCCCCGCAAGGGGCAACAGTCCAATCAACGGCGTCGCCGGGTTTTTAGCGCCCGCTTTGGCCAATGCCAGCGCCATGGGATCGGCGTTGTGAAAATTGTAGAAGCCGGCGTACGCGGTCAGCTCCAGCCAACTGGCAAGTTCCCACTCAGTTTGAAACTGACCTCCGTAAACGGCGCTTTGCATAAGACTTTTGTTGCCCGTTGAGACGCCGGCAATTTGGGAGAATGGCAGTTCGAAACCGACGAAGGTCACCCGTTTGAAGACGGGCGTCGAATTAAACGCGAAGTTTAACGTTTGGCCAAATCCTTCGGGATTCAAATCCTTATCCCATGTCAGCTCGGTGTTGTACCAGGGATAGGTGAACTTTCCTGCTACCAGGTTCAGCGGCTTGAAATAACTGGGACGGTATTGGACGAAAACTCGATCCAGGGCAATCGGCTTACGCGCATAGAAACCCGTGAGGGTTTGATTCGTGGAAGTCGGATCGTTGAGGTTGCCGGAAGCAAGGGTGAATCCTCCGGAAAGCTCGTCGCTGAGTTGCGCATCGACGTTGAAACGCAGCCGGTAGTTTTGCAGGTTCTGATCCAAAGATCGGTCGCTCGGGCCGCCAAAGAAGGCGTCCTCTCGCAGGCGGAAGTCTCCGCTAAATGACAGGGGGCCAATCTTCTTCAGCCTGCGCTCCAAGTCACCTAGTCTCCTGTCCACACTTCCTTGTGCCGGCGGAGGCGCCTGAGGCTGGACGGCCGGGGCCGCGGTGACGACAGCAATGACGGTAGGCCCGGCAACGGTCGGCAAACTAGAAGAAGCGCCGGGCGACGCGGGTTGGGCGAAGGCCATGAAAACCTCGGATTTGTTGCGCGGCGCTTGAAGTTCCGCCTCCAGAGCGGCGATTCGATCCAGTTCGTCGCGAATTGTCGCGCGCTCGGCCTCTAGCTCCTCGGTTTGTTTCGCGATGCGGGCCGACTGCCCTTCCACGGTTTCCTTCAACTGTTGCAGTTCGAGCAACAGGGAGGATAAGGGCATCGCGGCAGCCGGATTCGGCTGACTTTCGGTCGGAGCCGCGACAAAGCCGGCAGAATCCGACTTGGCAGAATCGCCTGCTGATGCCAGTCCCGCTCGATCGCCCGCATGCAAGGTTGCCGAGAGCATAAATGCCGCCAGAGCAATAAAAGACTCGACGGCTAATCGTCGTTTCAGCTTTGCGTATTTGAACATGAAAATCTCTCCTTTATTGCGACGAATCTAAAAACAAAAAACCCACCTGCCAGATTTTTTCCGGCGGTGGGTCTCAAAAGTGCGGGGTTATGATCTTGGGATCTAGATCTTCACGCTCCTGCACCCGTAGGCACACACGCCCAGAATCCGCAACACAGACAACAGATGGGCGAGCCTTGGGCGTGCAGTTTCATCCGAGACAGGATACGCAAACCAGTTCTCAAATGCAAGAACCACTTCGGCTCTTGTCGCGGACAAGTCCGGTTGGCCGAAGTTCGCTTCGCCCTGTGGGCAGATTGGCGCCGAACGTCCCGGTAGAGCCGGTTCGATCGAGTGGGATTGGCATGCGGCAAGTGTCTCAATTTGAACAGTTTTTTGCTTGTGCTCGCGCTAAAAGTATCCCAGCTGCCGGTGAAGGCCATGCCAAAATCATCGGAGGGTGAACAATTATGACCGCAGAGGAAACGAAAGACTATTCGCGCGATTTTTCTATCTGGATCGGCAAGCCAGTGGTAATGCTCGTGGCTATCCGCCAATGCCTTTTCCCGATGCCTTGCCGAATTGTTGGCGAATCTGCCATCGACGTTCGCATCTGGCTCGAGCGCGGATGGGAAGTGGATGTGCGCAAAGAATTGATTGTAGCTGTGGAAGAAGCCTTCACTGACAGGGAACAATTTGTGAATTGACGCGGCCAAGCGGTGATGACGTTCCCGCCGGGCTCGACGGTTGATTTCTACGAATGAGAAGGAGACTTGAAATGATTTTGCTGATTATTCTTCTGGTGTTGTTATTCGGCGGTGGCGGCGGCTTCTATGGATACTCCAGATGGGGCACTGGTGGAGGCCTCGGTGTTGTTGGAACGGTTTTGCTGATTCTATTGGTTGTATACCTGGCAGGTGGGATTCGTTGAGGGAGCGGGTGCATGCGACGTAAGAAGAGGGGCAAAAAAGCCGGAACAGCGTCTAAGAAAGGGATCATTGCAAGCGTAACGCAGGAGATGGCACGGCCCAGGATGGTCGAATCCGCCCAACTAGAAACGAATAAGCAACTTCAACCGAAGGTAAGAAGACCGGTTTAGGTCAAGTTCCCTCCTACATCCTCACAGACTATCCAGCGGGATCTTTCTGACGCGTTGTCGTCACGCCTTTCAATATCCCGACTCCCAAAAGCACTACGGCGCCCACGGCAATCCAATGCGCGGGCACGTGCAGTAAGTATGCGCCGTAAATCAAGCCGCCGATGACAACTGCGAAACCCGTCGCGTAAATTCCGAATGACATAGGTTTTGCTTCTCCAATCAGCCCATGCTCCTGGATTGGGATCAAGAGGGACCGATCCTCATACTAGTGGTCGGGCCAACATGCTTCTGTGCAGAAAGGAACACATTGCGATATTGGCTTCGTGACTGGAAGTGATCCGCGGAAAGTCGGACGTCTGCGTGTTCAGATGTGAACAGACTATCCGCGGATTGCACATTATAAATCGACGTTCATGCACGGAGGTCGATATCTGGCTTACAAATAGGGCTAACGGAGGCTCTTATGTCTTCAGACAACCACATCGGTCAGAATACACTCGGTCGTTTCCGAATCTTAGGAAGTTTTTGGGCCGTCTACGGCATTATTCGCCTGGTCATGGTGCTCGGCCTGCTGATTTATGACGGGACCGCCACTTTGATGTTTGGCGCCCTGCTCAACCGAGTGCCTGACCCCTTCGCGCTGATGGGTATTTTCCATTTCATATACGCAAGTATGATCGTCTTGTCGGCCATCTGCGGCATCATCGGCTTCGTGGCCGGGCTGGCTCTGCTCGGAGGAATGCGGGCAGGACGTAAGCTCGCCCTCATTGCCGCGATTTTGTCGGTGTGCGATATTCCGCTGGGTATAACTCTGGGAATTTATACACTCGTGGAGCTGCTACCTGTTGCCACCGCGCAGCTTTTCGCACACTCATGACTTAGGCGATCATCGGCCGGGTCCATGAAAGAAGGGAAACGATGTTTCTGATGGCTATTCTTGCGGTCTTCGTTCTCGTGGCCCTGGTGGCCAGCCTTCCAATTTGGCCGCATAGCAAAAAATGGGGCTTCGGGCCCATTAGCTTCGTCAGCCTGGTCATCCTGATTATTCTGATTTTATTCTGGACCGGCCATCTGTAGGACAAATCCGAGTTTAGTATCCCGAAAATGAATAAACTTAGGGCCAAGCGAATTCAGCCGCGAGTTGGAATGCGGCCGGTCGCTGCCATTGCAACCCTGGCCGTGCCTTCGGAAAGTTCATTGCCGCGCCACACCACGCGCAGGTCAGGCCTCACGAGGAGCAGATCGTATTCGTAGAGTTCGCGTGCTCGCTCACTTGCGACGTCGAAGACGTCGAGCGGCGCGCGCAATTCTCGAAACGATTGCGCGAGACTTGATGTATCGGCATGCGGGCTCGCGTCGACGCACCCTCGGCCGTGTTGTCTTTCACATTCGGGTCGTAAGCCGCGCGCCAGCCGAGCCGTCCCGTCATGGCCGCGCGAGATGCTTTCACATTGCGCAAGCCGATCGGCCGGCGCTCCGCTTCATAGGAGGAACGCAGCTGCGCGCCGCCCCGGCCCGCGAGGATCGCCGTGAGTTTCCAGGAAAGATCGACGGCATCGCCCACGCCTGTGTTCAGTCCGAGTCCACCTGTGGGGATCACGAGGTGCGCTGCGTCTTCGGCTACAAAAACGCGGCGATCTGCGTACCGCTCCGCGCAGAGTAAGTGCTGCGTCCATTCGTTGACGGAAAGCATCTCGAACTCGATGGGCATCGCCAGCGACTTCCTGAAAATCTCAGCCATTTCACCATCACTGGACGCGGCCGCGTGCAGCGTCCAATGACGTGTGCTGTCCTGAAGAATGATGAAGGGGAACAACGGGCCTTCGGCAATGTGGTAATGGCGTCCCCTGCCCATGGGAATTCGCCCGTAAAGATCGTCGCAGCGGATTAGCGCCTGCCGCAGCTTGCGGATATTTCCTTCGCCTTGCAGTTGAATGCCAAGCTGCTTGCGAACGGTGCTGGAGCCACCGTCGCACCCGACGAGGTACGAGGCCAGAATCGTTTCTTCCGCCGCGTCCTGGCCCTGGACGACAGCGGTCACGGAATTCGCGTCTTGCGTGAATGAAATAAATTCGCAGCCAAAGCGGAAGGTAGCGCCGGGAATCTTTTCCACGATTGACCGCAGAAGCGGTTCGAGCGTGTGTTGCGAGATCAGTTGATACGGTTCGAGCAGGCCGCCGTCATTGTGCGCGGCGATCTCGGCGATGGCCTCGGCTACCGAAGGGCAAGGCAAATGAGCGAGGGGAGGATCCACCATGGAGAGAGCCAGGAAAACGTCCATCGGTACCTCGCGCGGCAAGCCGGCATCGCGCAAATGCTCGGAGATGCCCAGACGACGGTAGATTTCCATCGTGCGGGCGTTGCAGTGCTCCATTTTTGGAAATTGAATGGCGGTTGTGTTGCGCTCGATCGACGTGCGACGCACGCCGCGTCGGCCCAGGTCAAGCGCGAGAGTGAGTCCTACCGGTCCCGCGCCGACGATGAGAACTTCAGTCTGCACCGCGCGTTTCGCTATTCGTTTCGCTTCATGAACCAGAATGTAGTTTGTGGCGCCGGCGCCACAAAGGACTGATTCCGATCCAGGCTTAACGGATCAGCTTATCTTGCGCCTGGTTTGGCGGAGTTGCCTGCTACGCGATCCAACTGCACTTCCGCGTGGTCAATTCAATTCCATGCTTTCTTCATTTTTCTTTCGAGCTTTTTAATCTGGATCAAATGTTTTGGACTGAACGGTAGCGAAGGATAGTAACAATTCGATTCGTGAGTACAGAAGCAACCGTCCGCGGCCGTTTTGCGGCGCGCCTGCATCGCGGGAGAGAACCACAATTTCTGGAAATCCCAGCCGTAGTCCCGCAAATTTCCGACAGGGTCCAGGATTTCGCAGGATGAAACGGTTCCTTCGTCGTAGATCACTCCACCGGCGGTTCCCGCATAGCACGTCAGCTGGGCCTGCTGCGTCTCCTGGGTCTCGGCGATCAGGCCATGCATATAAATGTCCAAAGCCGCTTTAAAAAAACCGATGTCGCCTGCGTAGTGGTTCTTGATCGTCCCATTCCGCGAGTCTTCATCGATTCTGGCAGCGAGCCGGGCATATCGCGCGCCATCTATATCAAGTTCTTTGGAATCGGCGGCGGGTGGCCGGATATAGTTGAAATTTATTTTGTCGGGCTTCAACTCGTTTTTCAAATAGTCGTACCATTCAAAAATCGCGCCCTGGTTCGAGTTCATGAAGCACGTGCAGGATTGCACATCGAGACGTGGGTATTCCCTCTTCATGGACTGCAGCATGCGAGCTGTGTCGATGACGATGTCCCACGATCCGGATTTCCGGCGAATCCTGTCATGCTGCTCCTTTAAGCCGTCGATTCCGAGAGCCAAGGTGACATTCAGGTTCGGACATTCCTGCAGGATTCTGGCGACATCGGGAAAGAGTCTCTTCTGGATTTGACCGTTTGTGGTGATGTACACCGATTCGAGCCTGTTGTTTTCGTAAAAGGCTCGCACGATTTCCGGCAGATCTTTTCGCGTGAACGGTTCGCCGCCGGCGAGGATCAAGACGCCGAGATTTCCTCCCAGCGTTTCGGAAATCATTTCGATTTCGCGAGTGGTCATTTGAAGCTTCTTGCGCGGCGCATCGTCAAGTTCATCGGTGAAAAAACAGTGCGTGCAGCGCATGTCGCATACCGATGTAACAAGTATGCTCAAAACAGCCGGCGAGAACGGCTGCCCCATGGCTAATTTTGCGTAGCGTTTTAGAAGGTCTCTCATTGTTTTAGTAGCACGGGCTTCAGCCTGTGAATTTTAGTGTTTGGAGGGACTAAAACCCAGGCTGAAGCCTGTGCTACTCGCCGGGTCAACGTTGTTGATGATGGTCTGAGTTCAGCAGGCGGTGACCATCGTCTTCGACGCACGGAGGCGATTCCTCCAGTGGATCGTCGGAAGGCATAATCACTCGGGGCGGCATCGTCCACGGCGCCGCCAGAACTTTTGGATCGTCCACTTGCGCCTGCCAGACCAGATTTTCGCCATCGCGCCATAGTCGCTCGGTGACGTGCATGGCATCGGTATGAAAGTATCCGCCCTCACCGAACCAGCCGTTCTCCAGGAAATTAGTTACGTCCACGACCAGGGTATTTTCCTCCCAATGAGCCACGGAATCTCCGTAGTAAGACGGGTTCGCGCCTTTTCGGTGCGCGCGGCCATCGGTTGGGATGATGCGGTAAGGATCCCCCGACACATCTTCGTAAAGAAAAACCATTTCGCCTGGAAGCTGAATAATCCTGCGCGGCGGACCAATGCGCGGCACGCCGGGCTTTCCGCAATAGAACACTTCATCCGTCTTGCTCTCGTTGTCGAACAGGTCTTTCACTTTTTCCCGAAATTCAGATTTGTAGGAAGGAGCCGGGGTTGAGGGCAATGCGCCCGAAACAGCCTTTTTTGCGGGCTTGGCCGCGCTCTGATCGATTTCCGTCGTCACAACTTTTCCGTTAATCTCTTTCTTCAAAATGACGGGCGGCAGATCGATCGCATAGGCCCAGATTCCGCTGAGGTCTGGATGCTCATCCGCGGCGCGTGGCATTTTTGCTGCCGTTGCGGCATCTTTGTCGTCGGCGTTCGCAAGTCCGGCAAACAGCAGCGCTGCCGAAAATACGAAAACAAGTCGGTGTTTCATGGCGTGGATACTCCTTCTCACTGAGTATTGGCCGAAGGCTTGAACACGAGTTCCAACGAGTTCCCGTCGGGAAATGTGATTTTCAAAAGATAGCCGTAGAGCCCGCCGGCTTTCGCGCGCACTCCCTCTACCGTGACGTTTTGCCCAATCGCTTTCGCAAAATCGTCTCTCCCGAGCGAGACACGTCTGAACCAGGAAGGCGGGTTACTCTCAAACTTCCAATTCTCCACGCTGCCATCGTCTTTTTTCGCGTCGAGATAAACGACAATGTGCGGATTGATCCAATCGACTTTCGTCACCGTGCCGGTCAGCGTAAACTCCTTCGACATATCGAAAACGGCCGAAGGCGAGTGGTGCGCCCGCAACTGTGCCGCCGACAAGAGCAGCGCTCCGACAATTAAAATAGCGGAAATCTTGTGTCTCAAGGAGGACCTCCCCTTTAACACCTTGGGCGGAGTATATCACGCGGCCCAAGCGTTGTGATCAACTAGGTCGCCGCGAGTGTGAGCGATGAATTGCGGATTTTGGTGGCCCTTGCGTCCCGCCGGCGATTTTTCTCTTCGCTGGACGCTGTAAGACACCGGCGGGACGCCGGCGCTGCGAAAAAATCAAGGAGCGATTTCCTCGAGTGGCCGGCCGCTTGTTTCAACCATGCAGGTTGCGGCGACCGCGCCAACGGCGCTTACGCCCGCGAACATCAGAAAAACGGAATGTATGCCCCGCGCATCGACCATGAAGCCCACAAGCGCGGGTCCCACCGCCGAAGCGATTCTTAACCAGGATGTTGCCAGCCCGGTTCCAATTGCGCGCATGCGCGTGGGATAAATTTCCGGCGTGTAAAGATAGAGCACGGCGTTTATGGATCCAATGATTCCATAACCCAGCGTGCCCAAAATCATTACGGCCCAAACTTTTTGCTCGCCGATTATTCCCAATAACGCCAGCGTTCCTCCACCCAAAATAAAAGCCGCGACCGTCCAGTTCCTGCGGCCGATTCGATCGATGCTGAACGCGCAAACGAGCAGAACAGCGACTTGTGCGACATTGGTCATCGAAGCGGCACGCAACGATTGCCGCAAATTCAAGTGATAAACAGTGTTGTACAAACTCGGCATCCAATTATTCAGGCTGTTGGCGATAAAGTAGGCGCACGCCCAAAGAGTCCAAACGATCAAAGTTCGTCTTCGATAACTTTTCGATAGAAGTTCACTCCATCTTCCGCGTTGCGTCAGGCTTGCCGTCGAAGTGGCAATGGAAGTTGCCGCGGGCGGAAATCTGCGTTCGGTGCTGGCTTCAATCCGTTCGACAATCGCTTCCGCTTCCCGAATGCGGCCCCTGGAAATCAACCACCGCGGCGATTCCGGAAGTTGAGCCACGAGATACGCGATCAGCAATCCCGGAATGCCGCCCAGGAGAAAAATAAATTTCCATCCAAAGGCCGGCACGAGCCACGCGCCGATTTGCCCCGTGGCCAGAAGGCCCAGAGGAAATATCATTTCGTACAGCAGAAAAAATCTTCCACGCCCGTGCGCCCGCGACAGTTCATTGATATAAGTGGCGGCCACGGGCATTTCGCCGCCAACGCCGATTCCCTGCACGAGGCGGCAGGCAAGCAGTATTGAGAAATTCCCGGCGAGCGCGCATCCAAAACTCATAATGGACATGATGGCGATCGCCGCCGTCGTGCCGCGAATTCGCCCGACTTTTTCCGCGAGCGCGCTGAACACCAACGCGCCCGCGAGTTGTCCGACGTAGCTCGCCGAGATCAGCAAGCCGCTTTGTTGAGCAGACATGTGCCACAGCCGGATGAGAGTGGGCAGCGCAAACGCGAGCGATAAAGCATTGAACGCATCGAAGAAGGTCGCGCTGCCCATGACCAGGCGAGCGTTCCCGTGCCATCGCGAGAACGGCACCTGCTCCATTCGCAGGAGCAGGCTTGCCCCGGCGGTGACGCTGCGGCTGGTTCGCTCGGACTCGCGTCTCCCGGCGCCAACCCGGCCGTCAAGATGTTCCACAAAGTCTCGCAATTAAACCGAAGATGAAATCGCAGAAGCTCAACAATTCACATCGCTTCGATATTTTCCTCAGATCGCATTGACGTACGGTTCTGTAGGAGTCAAAGGCACGTTCCAGGCATCGTAGCCGTACAGCCAACTCGTGTCCTCGTCTCCGCCTTTCATCCAGGTGTTTGCGCTTGAGATTGCCTGGATGCGCGAAGTGCGCGGTTTGCGATGAGCCTCATAGCGGCGAAATGCGCCTTCCATGTCTTCCGCGCCGGTCTCATCGAGGCAGCGGGCGAGAATCGCGGCATCTTCGATCGCGGTCGCCCCGCCCTGCGCCATGTAGGGGGTCATGGAATGGCAAGCGTCGCCGAGAAGCACGATGGGCCCGTCGCTCCAGCGCGGCAGAGGTTCGCGTTCGAGAATCGCCCACTTGTGGCAGTCCGGGCAAGCATCCAGCACCGCGCGCACATCAGGATGAAAACTTTCATACGCCATGCGCACCTCGTTCACGTCTCCCTTTGCCGACCAAGATTCGCGCGTGACCCAGTCCGCTGGTTCGGGCACGCTGGTTACAAAATAAAGCTCACTTCGAGCGGCATTCGTGTAGTAGATAACAATGTGGCGGTCGGGGCCCCACCACTTGGTGCGCGATCGTCCGATATCCATTGCATTGAGCAAAGCAGATGGGAAAATGGCGCGATACGCGATACGCCCGTTGTGAATCGGCGCGTCGGGACCGAGGATAATATCGCGCACAACAGAATGAACGCCATCCGCACCGATCACGGCATTTGCATGCGCGCGCGTTCCGTCGGCAAATGCGAGCGTGACTTGGTCCGCGCGTTGTTCCAGCCCGATGAGTTTCTTGTCGAGGTGGATGATATCTTCAGGGACTACGGATGCCAGGGCATTGTGCAGATCCGCGCGGTGCATGCAGAGATAAGGCGCGCCGAAAAGTGTTTCCGGCATGGGTAATTCTCTCAACACCTCTCCCGTGTCCCACTTCCGGTTCAAATGTGAATATGGCTTGAATGACGCGGCGAGAATTTTTTCCTCTACGCCGATTCGTCGCAGAACCTTCATCGAGTTTGGCATCATCTGAATGCCTGCGCCGATCCGCGCAAAACGGGGCGCCTGCTCATAAACGCGCACGTCAATGCCAATCTGGCGCAGCGTGGCCGCCACAGTCATTCCGCCGATTCCCGCTCCGACAATGGCGATGGAATTTTTTTTCGCGCTCATTTGCAATTGGGAATGCTGGTTAAACGCAATCGGTCAATTCAGGGACGCGCGCTTTTCGTGGCGCCGGCGTCCCGCCGGCGATTTTTCTCTTCGCTGCATGTTGCAAGACGGCGGCGAGACATTGTCGCCACTTCACGACAAGTCGCGTCGATTATGCGCACGGCCGTGTTTCGCCTTTAATTTGAGTGCGGTGCATGACGCGGCGCGAGCCGGCGTCAAAAGGATCACGCCTGTGCATGGTGCACCGGTTATCCCACAGGACGAGATCGCCTGCTCGCCATTCGTTGTGCCATTCGAGTTCTTTGCGGTTCGCCTGCGCCCATAGCTCGTCGAGCATGGATTCAGACTCGGCGAGCGAAAGCCCTTCAATGTAGGCGTTGCGCCGCCGGCCCAGGTACAATACGCGCCGTTTGGTTTCCGGATGCGTGCAAACGAGAGGGTGAAACGTGCCGGGGGATTTTATGGGATCATCCACCGCGGCGATTCCCTGCCGCACATAGCCACCGCTGTTGTAGGTGCCGTCGTGCTTGAGCGATTTGCCTTCGATGCGCTTCTTAAGGCCTTCCGGCAAGGTCTCGTACAGGAGATACATGTTATTGAAGTAGGTATTGCCTCCCGCCGGCGGTACTTCCAGCGCATAGAGGATGCTGGCCTTTGGAGGATCCTGCAGGTAAGACATGTCCGTATGCCAGGTTGCCTCGCCAGAGCCGAGGCTTCCGATGGGCGCGCCGTTCTCCATCACGTTGGAGACGACGTAAATCTCGGGATGCCCTTCGACGAAACGGCGTCCCGATTCCTGAATGGGAGCCCAATCCAGTTCGCCGAATCTTTTGCTGAAAGCGACGAGGTCTTCGTCCGTCAATTTCTGTTCGCGGAAAAGGAGGACCGAATGTCGAAGCCATGCCAGATAGATGCTCGCGAAATCATCCGTGCTGATTCTTCGCAGATCAACTCCCTGAATTTCCGCGCCGAGGACTTTTCCGGCAGGGATGACTTTGATGCCCGAGCTGCTCCTTGTTTTCAACGATTCGCTAGCCATGGAAATCCTGATCTCCCCGTTAAGTTTCGCGGCGGCGATTGTTCAAGTCAAGCTGCCCCTCTTGGGCCCACTAACAAAACGTCAGCAAAATCAGCACTATTCCGTGCCATCTCCGTTTGGATCGATCGTATGAATCGGCAAATCGTAGTGCGCTTCCGTAAGTTCCCAGCGGCGATTTTCTTCGCGCTTCATGGTGGCTTGGTCCGGGAAAAGTTGCTTTTCCACTTCGCTGCCGTGTCCCGAAGAAGAAATATTTTTGTAGGCGATCACGATGCGATATTCCCAGCGTGAATCTTCTCCCGCGTGGTATCCCGGCCGGTAGACCGTAAAGCTCGTCAGGTAACCGAGTTCTTTCTCGCGGTTCAGAGTCGCGATCTGATATTTTTTGAAGAGCTGCCAGAATTCGTCGGCGTAGCCCCACTTTACTTTGTAAACCCATTCGACAAGATACGGTTTTTCCGATGCGGTCGCGGGAGGGCTGCCGCCTGCCTGTTGGGCGCGCGCCCGCGAAACGCCGCCAAATGCAGTTGCCAGGACGAATATCGCAATCAAGCGCGACTGGGAACATGGACTCGTCCGAGGGTTCATTTTCAATTCCTCCTTGAGCGCCTTTAGGATCTTATTTCCCGGTGCCCGCCGATTTTTCAACGGCGCTATTTTTTGGGCGCGGGAGGATTCAGCGGGTACGTTTTTAGATTCAGTGGACCATACCCCAGGTGGCCGCCGTCCCGGTCCACATTGTTTTCGTCGCATGCGAATTCATAGAGTTCATCGCCGGGAGGCATGGCCGTAAATACCCGCGAAAACGTCCACGGCTTCGTGTAAAACTTTGCATCCTCGACCGTGACTTCGTGCGCTAAATGATCCGCGTCCGGCCGCGACCACCGCTCGACAACGTGCATGGCGTCGCTATGCGGATGCGCATCGTCGTCAATCCAGCTCAGCTTATCCTTGAATCCCACCGAGTCGATGACCAGAGTGTCTCCCTCCCACTTGCCGATGCCCTCTCCAAAAAAGGAAGGCTCAATATCTTTCGCGTGTCTGCGGCCATCCATGGGAATCGTCCGAAACGTCCACATCAACTCGTATAGAAACACGATGCGGTTCGCGTTCTGAACAATTTCAAACGGCACGCCACTGATGCTGGCTCGAGGTATCCCGGCAAACAAGCACAGCGCCTCCGGATTAATGGATTTCGTCAGATTATATTGGTACGCTTCTTCTCCGGCGGGAGTGAACGGCGGACCGCCCACGCCCTTGAACATCCCGCCGAAAATCAGCGGCCCTTTCCACAATCCTGACAGGTCCGGCTTGCCATCTCGCGTACGCGGAGCAGGTTTTAGAGGGCCGGCAGGTTCCTTGATCGGTCCAGACGCGCCGGCTAACTCCCCGTACGGATTTTCAGGCGGCGGTGTCGATTGCGCCCGCGCGAACGGCTGCATCCACAAAAACGCAGTCACGACAAAGCACGCCATAAGGACTCGCATGTGCGTAAACTATCGGAGTGCTATGGCGGTGTCAAGGAACGCACTTCGCGCGGCTTGACCAGCTTCTTCCCCTGATATAGATTGCGTTTCGTGAGGAATAATTTTGCAGCGTTGGCCGCCTTCGCCGCTCTGATGGCGGCGATGCCCGCGCTTGCCCACCATTCTTTTTCCGCGGAATTCGATGGGAGCAAGTTCATCGAACTCAAGGGCGTCGTCACTCGGATCGAATGGACGAATCCGCACGTCTATTTCTACCTTGATGTGAAGGATGACAAAAGCGGCACAACAAATTGGGGCTGCGAGGCCGCGAGCCCCGGCTCGTTGCGCCGGCAAGGCTGGACTCGTGATTCCCTGAAGGTGGGAGACCAAGTCATTGTCGGCGGCTATCCCGCCAGAGACGGCTCAAAACTTGCGGACGCGAGAAGAGTAACGCTGCCCGATGGCCGCAGAATTTTTGGCGGAACTCCCGGTGATGGCGGACCCGGAGAAGCGAAGCCTTAGGTAGCAGAGGCTTCAGCCTGTGCTACTTACTTATCAACCCCTAGCAACTCCACGTCAAAAATCAGAGTTGCGTTCGGCGGGATCGCGCCGCCCGCGCCGGCCGCTCCGTATCCAAGCTGGGGCGGAATTCGCAACTGCCTTTGGCCTCCTACTTTCATTCCCGCGACTCCTTCATCCCAGCCTTTGATCACTTGTCCAGCACCCAGAGGAAAAGAAAATGGCTCGTTGCGGTCGCGAGAACTGTCAAACTTCTGGCCGCTGGCCAGAAAGCCTGAATAGTGGACCTTAACCGTGTTTCCGGGTGCCGCCGTTGCGCCGGTCCCAACGACAATGTCCCAATATTGAAGGCCGGAAGCAGTGGTCGTCGGCGATCCATTCACTTTCATCGGGCTCGACGTGCCGGCTGCTCCTGTTGAGCCGGGCTTATCGGAACTGCCGCACCCGGAAGCAAAAATGAGAACCATCAAAATTGTAAAAATGAGAGCGAATGGATGCTTCATCGTGCTCCTTAGAAGGACAGGCATCAGTCTGTCCGGTATTGATCTTCGTCAGATCGAAAAAAGCAGACACGCGGACACCGGCCCTAGTGCTGATCCGGCGCTTTGCGCACTGCAGCTTCCGCCCGCCAGCGCTGCCCGAGCGCGGGAATAATCGCGCCGCCGATATTCGCCACATTCAAATCGGGCAGAGGCGGCCGTTCAGCCCAGGGATTGATCCCGCGAATTAACGAGCCGACAAACCGGATATTCGCCCAGAGGAAATCTTTAAGCGAAGGCCGCGGCTTTCGCCCATTGGCTCGCAGCAAAAGAACGGTCACGTCGTCCGCGGTCAAATTGTCGTGATGACGATCGGCGATCTCCCGCAGCAGCATCTTGGTGAGGAGTTGCGGCTCGACGTCCCCGACGCGACGCATGATTTGCAACAGTCCCGCTTCGCCAAACATCTCCCCATCCGCATCGCGGGACTCAATCAGCGCGTCGGTATAGGTGAGTATGCAGTCGCCTGTTTTCAGTTCCACGTCAAACTGCTCGTACTCCGTCAGGCCGATAATCCCAAGAGGAATATTATTTGGCGCTTCATCGTCCGCCGGCTCAGTTCCCAGAAAAGTCCACTCCTGCTTTGCCGCCTGATACAAAAGCGGGCGCGGATGCCCCGCGTTGCACACAATCAAACGCTGCGTGGGCGCGAAAAATGTGGCCACGATGGCCGTTGCGAACGTTCCCGATTCGGAAAGCACGGTGAATTGCTGATTAAGCATTCTCACGAATTCCGTCTGGTCCAGTCGGTTGACGAACCGCCGCATCAGCGTCCGAAGATTTGCGGCAGTGGATGCGACCGTGTTTCCGTGTCCCGAAACATCGGCCAGCAACAGGCGCGTGATTCGCCCGGTGGCGCAGCTCGACGCGTAATAAACGTCGCCGCCGCGCTTGGCTTCGCCGAAAGGTTTGCTGTAAACCCACGCGTCCAGCCCTCCCATTTCAACTCGGCGTGTGGTGAGCTGGCTTCCGCCCCAGACTTCCATGCACGTCATTTGCTGCGACGGTTTCTTGCTTGCCGCAGCGTCGTTAGTTGTTCCCGGCATCGTTCCTATCCTAATTCAAAGAGCGAGTTGAAAAATATTGATCCAGGCTTGCTTTTATTTCGCCCATGCCGCGCTGCGCATTGCGATCGAGTGCGGCAACCACCGCGGAAATATCTTTTCCACTCACGGGCTCGTTATGCGAGTAATAATGCGTCCAGACCGTTGAGCCCGTTTTCGTTTCGCGCAATTCCAATTCCAAAGTGAGGCGGGCCATGAGCGGCGCTGCGGAAATTTCCTTGAAGTCGTACAAGCGGCCGTACAAGATAAAGTCTCCATGGGAATTACTCCGCAGCACATCCACCGCGCGGTACCTGCCCGAGGCTCGCAGGTCACGGAGCAAAACTCCCACAAGCATTTCTGTCGGCGGTTCGGCCCACTGTTGGTACTCGTACGTTCCCATGTTCTCGCCGTTTGAGCTGAACACGATGTGCTCTTCCCTGTAGAGGTGCGAAGCCCTCAGCGGGCCAAGCAGCAAGGTCACGGGATAAGGAGTCCGTTCCGCCACGGGCGAGGCGTCGCCCGGGATCGTAAGCTGGTAATACTTGCTGGGCCGCGCAGCTCCACACCCGGCAAAAAGTCCCGCCGATAGCGCCGCGATCGTGATGAGTCTGCGGTTCATGGAACTCCCCCTTTCGTGAGTTGTGATTCGTAATTCGTGATGCTCAAGTCAAGCGACCACGTGTTTTCACAAGTCGCGAATCACAAATCACGAATCACTACTGCCCGCCCGTTTTGTGCTCCGGCGGATTCGTCGCCCGGATCAGCGAATAGGGCCGCATCTTGATCGTCTGCGTGAATTCTTTCAGGTTCTCGGTGACGTGAAGCAAATTATCGAGAAGCTGATCGATGTTTTCCGAATTCACGTCGAGCGTCTGGTCGAGCTGGCCAGTCAAATCGGTCAGGGACTTCAACGCGCGGCGAAGCTCGGCGACGGCCTTGCGAATTTCGGGTTGCGTCTCGCCGATCGTGGAATCGATATGAGCCAATACTTCATTCGCCTGGCCAGAGGTTTTTCTGAAATCGGCGATCAGCGGCTCCAATTTCTCGCTCAAATCATTTATGTGCTGCAGGGCCGACCGAACCTGCGGTCGGGAATCCGCAACCAGCCCGCGCGTCTCCGCGAGCGTGGCCGAAAGATTTGCCCGGTTCTGCGCATTCAATAATTCATTGACGCGATCCAAGGTCACTTTCAGCTCTGTCGCCCGCGCGTCCAGCGTTTGAACAAGTTCCTGTGCCTGCGGCGCGAGATTGTTGACTTGCTCGACCAAAGCGTTGAAATCCACGTAATTCTCGGAAGGAAGCAAAGATCCTGGGGCCGCAATGCTGGCTTGCGCCGATCCCGGAAGGAGTTCCAGATGATTGTCGCCGAGCGGGCTTATGCTCATGATCTTTACTTTGCTGTCCGTTTTCACAATCACATCGGGCTGGACGCTGAACATAAGATCAATGTGAGTCGGGTCTTGCGGATCAATGCGCAGACTTTCCACTCGCCCGACTTTCGGGCCTCCCGAATACCGCACCGTTGCGCCCGGTTCGAGACCGCCTGCGAAAGGAAAGTGAGCGTGGTAGGCGTTAGCCGTGCTGCCGAATGCCCCATTGATGGCGAAAACCGCCATCAGTAGAATGCTCCCGGCAATCAGCACAAACAATCCCACCAGTGTTTGTTCGGTTTTAGGACTCATCCGCTTCCTTATATTTCCGGTTCCCTTTTTTTTCGGGCTTCCTATTTTCGGCAGCGCTTATTTCCCGAAATTGCTCAGGCATGACGCCGGTACCGTTCCGTTAGCGTCTGCAAATAATCCAATTCGCCTTCCACGTCCGGCTCGGCCACTCGATCCAGAAATTGCCGCACCCTCGGTTGCGTGCTCGCCCGCATCTCCTCGGTCGTCCCAATCGCCACAATGTTCCCTTTGTCGATCAACACCATGCGGTCCGCGATGAGAAAAGCACTCGCCAGTTCATGTGTGACCACGATGATGGTCATGTGAAACGCCTTCTTCAATTCCAGAATCAGCTGATCGATGCCCGCCGCGATGATGGGATCGAGCCCTGCCGAGGGTTCGTCAAAAAATAAAATCTCCGGATCCATCGCCAGAGCTCTGGCAACCGCCGCCCGCTTTTTCATCCCGCCGCTAAGCTGTGACGGCATGTGGTACTCGAACCCGGCAAGCCCGACCTGCTCCAACTTGAGCCGCAGCATGATTTCGATTGTTGAATCTTCAAGCTTCGTGTGTTCACGCAACGGCAAGGCCACATTTTCGCCCACCGTCATGGAGCCAAAAAGGGCTCCCCCTTGAAACGACATCCCCGTTTTTTTCCGAATTTCATAGAGCTCATCGTTCGAAATGGCGGCAATATCCTGACCGTTGATCCAGATCTGGCCCGAACTTGGTTTCTCAAGTCCAACCAGCGTCCGCAACAGCGTGCTCTTCCCCGAGCCCGAACCTCCCAGAATGACCAGCGTCTCGCCGGCTTTCACGTCAAAGTGAATTCCGTGGAGAATCTCCGTTTCCCCGTAGCTGACGCGGAGGTCCCGCAAGGAAATAACTGCCTTGGGCTCACTGAAATTTGGATGTATTTCGTCCATAAAAGACTCAACGGAACTATCCGTTTCCCAAAAAGAAAAAAAGCCCCGTAAAAACCAGGTCGACGGCCACAACCAGAAAAATCGAGATGACAACGGCTCTGGTGGTGGAGCGGCCCACTTGCTCCGCTCCTCCTGCCGTGGAGAGTCCCTCGAGACATCCCACCGCGGTGATGGTCACGCCAAACATCACGCTTTTGATCAGCCCCGAAACGATATCGCGCACGTACAGCGACTCGATTGACGCCTGAATGTATCTCCCCCATGTGAAATCCGCCTGGGTTACACCGAACAGCGCCCCACCAAGAATGCCCATCGTATTCGCCCAAATCGTCAGACAGGGCAGCATCACCATCATGGCCAGAAATTTCGGGGCCACCAGGAAATGAACCGGGTTGATGGCCATCACTTCCAGCGCGTCGATTTCTTCGGTGACTTTCATCGTTCCGATTTCCGCGGCAAATGCGGAACCCGAGCGGCCAATCACCACGATGGCCGTAATCAAGGGGCCCAGCTCTCTCGACATGGACAATGCCACGGCCTTCGCCACCAGGCTCATCGCGCCCAATTTTCCCAATTCGTAGGCACTCTGTAACGCCAAAATCAAGCCGATGAAAAATGTGATCAGGGAAAGAATCGGCAACGCGCGGACGCCCACTTCCATCGCCTGAGAGGCGGCACTCTGCAGTCGCAAACGCTTTCCTTGGAACGGCGCGACGAACGTGAAATAGGCAGCGCGGCTTCCGAGCGTTGCAAGCGCTCCGAGATAAGCCAGAGCGTCCGTGACGCTGGCGCCCAGTTGAGAGACGAGTTCCATCGCGTTTTCCGCGGCCATTGCAAGCTCACCATTGCAAATTCAATTGTCCCGTCGAGGGGAAGACGTCTAAGAGGCCATTGCCTGCGCTTCGTCGTCGTAGACTTCAAAAAGTTTCAGTAGACGCGAAATCTTCAGTACTTCGCGCGGTGACTCGTTCAGCCCAAACAGAACAAAGCGTGAACCGGATTCCCGCGACGCTTTGAGCCCCTCCACCAGCGAGGCCACGCCCGAGCTGTCGATGTACGCCACGCCTGTTAAATTCAACACGACTCGCGTCACGCCCTTTTCGCGAATTTCGTGCAACAAGGCCTTTCTTACTTCCGGCGAGTTCGACATGTCTATGTTTCCGGAAACATCCAGAATTGTGGCTTTATCCAGCTTACGGGAAGATATTTTCACGACAGGTTCTCCTCCGGCGATCCGCATTCGCCTTTCGAAGGGTGCGCGTATTTTACGAGTCGAAGCCGATTCAATCTGCCGGCGCGTTTGTACTCCACCGTATCCATACTCCCCCGAATAATATGCAACCCTAAACCACCAGGCCTTATTTCGTCCAGCGAGCGGGCGGGAAGTTTGGTGGTGTCCACGGCGAGCCCACAATCAAAGAGCAGAATTTCGACGCCCTGCTCCGGCTCCCCATTGGCGCGACGCTGCAGTCGATTGCAGTAAACCTCGATGGGCTGGTCGAGCCGGCCGTGATAGGAATGCCGCATGATATTAGCGACGGCTTCGTCCACGGCTCGAATGATGGCCCTCGTGTGTTCCGCGGAAAATCCGAGCATGTCCATCAAGGGCTCCAGCGCACCGCGAATCACGCAGAGCAACGTGGGATGACTGCGCAGCTCAAGCTTCAAAAGGAAAGCGCGGTTCGTCTTCGAGGATTTCTTCATGCCTCGAGGCTGTTTTGCCGCGACGGGATTCATGTTCAGTCCTCAGCTCTCTGTTTGGCAGCACCCAGACTACATGCAACGCCGGGGTTATGGCAAAGAAACATAGTTTTGCCCTGGGAGCAATGGAATTCCGTGCACGCGGGCTTCAGTAGCACGGGCACTCTTGCAGGTGCGGTTCTCGCCATCGTAATTAGGTCAGCGATCTAACCGTGAGGTTCACAAAATCACACAGCCAAGAGTGCCCGTGCTACTTGGATTTTCCGGATGCTGCCTGACTACCGCCCAGCAGCCGCCATGGCCATCGCCGGCTGCAGACCCAGCATCATCGCGGCGAATCCCGGCAAATCGAGAGACTGCGGCCCATCCGACAGCGCGCGCTCCGGGCATGGATGCACTTCGATGATAATGCCATCAGCGCCAATCGCAACGGCAGCACGCGAAGCCGCCGGCACCAGGCTTCGGCGTCCCGTTGCGTGCGACGGATCGACGACCACAGGCAAGTGGCAAAGTTCCTTGGCAAGCGCCACGCCTGCGAGGTCCAAAGTGTTCCTCAGTTCAGCGTCAAACGTTTTGATTCCCCGCTCGCACAAAACCACGTTGGGATTTCCGCCCGACAGCAAATACTCGGCGGCCAGGAGCCATTCCTTGATCGTGGCCGAAGGACCGCGCTTCAGCAGCACGGGCCGCGGCACGGTGGCAAGGCGCCGAAGCAATGGATAATTCTGCATGTTGCGCGCGCCCACTTGCATCATGTCCGCGCACTCTACGACCGCATCCAGATCCTCGACGCCCATGACCTCCGTGACGATCGGCAGGCCGGTTTCTTCCCGCGCTTCCGCCAGGATTTTCAAGCCCTCCAGGCCGAGTCCCTGGAAATCGTAAGGCGAAGTGCGCGGTTTGTATGCTCCGCCGCGCAGCAGTTGCGCGCCCGCAGCCTTTACTCCGCGCGCGGTTTCCATCAACTGTTCGCGCGACTCGACCGAGCACGGCCCCGCAATCACCACCAGGTCCGGCCCGCCGATCTTCACGCCGCTCACGTCCACCACCGTGCGCTGCGGCTGCAGTTCGCGGCTGACCAGCGTAAATGGCTGCGAAATAGAAATGATGTCGGCCACGCCTGGAGCAACGCGCAGCGATTCAACTTCGCTGCGGCGCCCGCGATTTTTTCCGACGACGCCGATGACGGTGCGCTCGGCGCCCTGAATCAGATGAGGGAGAAAGCCGCATTCCTTGATTCTGTCCATGACGTGTTGTATTTGCTCCTCGGTCGCTGTTGCAGACATGTTGACGATCATTGCGAATCTCCTTAGTCGGCGTTTACCCTCAGGGCAATAAAAAAGCCGCGAACCCTGTGGGTCTTCGCGGCCAGTTTGGGAATCTTTTTCGCGCTATCTAACTTTTCACTTTACCTTGACTCGCGCGCGATCCGCCCCTGGCCGCTTCCCGACCAAGGGAAGCGGTACGTAAAGGCGAACCAAGAATAATAGCGTGAGTGCATAACGAATGCGAGATTACTCAGGAAGAAGCGTATTGTCAAGGTTTTAAGTAGGACAGGCTTCAGCCGGATTGCAAGCTCCCGAATATAGAATGAAAAATGAATTTCAATCGTGCGCGAGTTGTTGATAAAACAGTTAACCCCGACAGGCTAAAGCCAGTCCCACTAGTCCGCCATCCCGCGCCGCACATCCTCGCTCAGCACAATCGCCTCGGACACTTCCTTCATCGATTTGCGCCGCTGCCGGCTCTGCCGTTGTATGGTGAGATACGCTTCCTCTTCCGTGATCTTGAGCTCGCGCTGCAGAATTCCCTTCGCGCGCTCGACCAGTTTGCGTGTCTCCAGCTTTTCCGAGAGGTGCAGGTTTTCGCTTTCCAGCCGCGCCATTTCGATTTCCGCGCCCACCAGAAATCCGATGGTTGAAACCAGCACGATTTCCCGGTCCGTGTATTCATGCGGCTCCCGATTTTGCAGATTGATCACTCCCACAATTCGTCCGCGGCACAATACAGGCACGGACAAAAACGCTTCAAACCTGTCCTCGGGTAAATCCTTGAACAATTGAAACCGCGGATCTCGCGACGCGTTGACCGCCACCGCCACCGGCTTTCCGTGCTCCGCCACCCACCCCGTGATGCCCTGCCCCAGCCGCAGCTTGAGCCGGTCCACCACATCGGGATGCGCGTTTTTTGAGGAGCGCAGGATCAGTTCGCCCTCTTCCAGCGCATAGAGGAAACACGAATCGCAACTTACCACGGACGCGGCGAATTCCACGATCTGAGCCAGCACTTCGTGCAGCGGGTCCGCGGCAGCCATCCGGCTGGCCATCTTGTGGATGAAATCAACCTCTGGATTCTCGGTCATGGCAAGTTTGGAAATTTCTGTATTCACGGTTCAAGGCTAAGCGCGGACGCCAGGACTGTCCAATTCGTCCTATGGATACAAACGATCAGTCTTTATTTGTTGTCACAAGCCATTAACAAGTTTTAATGGTTTTTTAGTAGCACAGGCTTCAGCCTGTGCCACTAAAAACCAATCTGGACATATCGCTGGAAATTTATTTTTGATTTTCTATACAGAGGCAATACGCTTCCGCCGCAAAATCTCCGCGCACCTTCGCGCCGCCTCGAGAACGAGGTATCCCATTTTCGGATGCGACGGTTCCATGTCCGGAGAGATCCCAAATTCGCGAAGCCTCTCGCTCGTCGTGGGACCGATCGAAGCCACCAGCATCCGCGAAAGCGCGCGGCGCAACGAGTCCTCTTCCTTCATTTCCGCCGCAATCTGCAACAGATGATCCGCCTGCGTTGCCGTAGTAAACAGGATCACGTCAATTGCATTGCGAGTAATCGCGGCGATCGCGGACCGCAAAGGGCCGGTGTCCGCGGGCAGGGCCCATTCGTAAACGGGAACGGAGGTGACTTGCGCGCCACGCTCGACAAGTCCCGCGACCAGGTCGGCATTCGGTACGCCGTATTCCTGCACCGCCACTCGCCGTCCCTTCATCGGAAACGCTGCGGCATTTTCGTCCAGCGCGCGCAAAACTTCACGCCAGGTATTCGGTTCAGGCGCGATAACGGCAATGGGGACATTCCATTCTCTTAGCACGGCCACGGGTTTCGGCCCGCGCACCACGATTGCAATTTTACGAAGTTCCGCCAAATACTGATCGAGCGGATAGATCGTCTCCACAACTCGGGCCAGCGCGCGTGTCCCGACTCCCGTCAGAAAAACAACCATGTCAAATCCGCCGGAAAAGAGTTCCCTGCCAAACGCCGCCGCTTCGGTATTCGATTCGAGAGGCACCTCACGCATGGACGGCGCAACGACAGCCTCGCCGGCGTAACTCGCAATCAATTTCGCCATTTCCGTACCGCGCCTGCTTTCGAGCGAAAGCACGCGCAGCCCCTCGAAGTTTTTCTTCGACTCGCCGCTTTCCATGGCCAACATCATGCAGTAATTTGTGCATGCGCCGCAAATCACGATTGCGCGCCTGCCGGGTGATTCGCCGATGGAAAAACAGGCGCGAATAGTGTAGAAACGTTCGGCACGGGTCTTTGCAAGCCAGCCTGCGCGAGGTGAGTGTGGACGATCATCGCTCCGAGAAATCCGAACCTCTTGTTCAGCTTTCTGAAGTGGAGAAAATAGAAGGCAAGGTCAAGTCGGCTTTTTACGAACTGCGCGAGGGCGAAGTCTGGTTTTCGAAAGAAATCAAGCGCGAGCACCGCCGGCTGAAAACTTCACTCGCGCGTTATCTTCTGCAATCCCGCTTTCTCGCCGTTCTTAGCGCGCCCTTCATTTATGCCGTAATTATTCCGTTTGTTTTGCTCGATCTATTCGTCTCCGTCTATCAGGCTGTTTGCTTCCCCGTCTACGGCATCCCCAAAGCTCGCCGCAAGGATTACATCGCGATTGACCGGAACCAATTGGGGTACCTCAATCGGCTCGAGGGAGTAAATTGCATGTACTGCTCCTACGGAAACGGTGTGCTCGCCTACGCCGTGGAAATTGCCGGGCGCACAGAGCAGCACTGGTGTCCCATAAAACACGCCAGGCGAGTTCAGAACGCACATAAGCGCTATTCGGAATTCCTGCCGTACGGCGATGCCCACGCATATCGCGAACAAATCGAACAAGTCCGCAACGACTTCAAGGACTTGAAGGAACGGAAATAAAAAACCCCTTCCAGCCCGCACCTTCGTTGCGCCACTACGCCTGGCCGGACGATTCCGCGGCCGTCGATTATTTGACTTGAATGATAAGATCGGTCGCAAGGAAACCGTTATGATCCCAACGTATCGGATCTCCCGGGCTTCGCGTCGCAACTTCCTGAAGCACATTTCCGCGCTCGCTGTTTCCAGCGGCTTTTTCCTGCGTGATTTGCATGCGCAAGACGCCACGTTTGTCACCGCCGAAACCGCCTTTGGCAAAATTCGCGGCGTCGACATCAACGGAATCAAAATCTTCAAAGGCATTCCCTACGGAGCGAGCACCGCCGGCTCGAACCGATTTATGCCGCCAGCGGAACCCGCGGATTGGTCAGGAGTGCGGGATGCCCTTGCATACGGGCACAGCGCCCCGCAACAGGATCCGGCCACTTCCCAGCCTGCTCCGGGCGTGCTGACCGTCTCCGGCTCGAACCTGCCACCCGAGGGGGAAGATTGTCTCGTACTAAATATTTGGACGCCCGCAGTAAGCCCTGCCTCCGAAAGCGCCCCTAAACGGCCCGTAATGTTCTGGTGCCATGGAGGCGGCTTCGCCACTGGTTCGGGATCGTCTCCCGACAATGACGGAACGAATCTCGCGCGCCGAGGCGACGTGGTCGTGGTGACCATCAATCATCGTCTGAATGTTCTGGGTTTCGCGAACTTGAGCGAATTCATCGGCAACTTTGCGGCTTCAGGTGATGCAGGAATGCTGGACATCGTGCAGGCGCTGAAATGGGTGCGTGCGAACATCTCTCAATTTGGCGGAGATCCAAACATGGTGACCATCTTTGGCCAGTCCGGCGGCGGGCGCAAAGTGGAAACTCTGCTGGCAATGCCTTCGGCCAAGGGCCTTTTCCACCGAGCCATCGTCGAAAGCGGCGCGGCGGTCAAAGTGGTCGATCGCGACGTTGCCGTGCGCAATGCGGAGCAACTCCTCGCCAAGCTCGGCATCGACAGGAAAAATGTGCGGGCGTTGCAAAAGCTTCCCGTGGGAAGAATCATGGCCGCGTACTTCGCCGTGGTGAAGGACAATCCGGATGTCGACCCATCGTTCGGTGGATTTTCCCCATCCGTGGACGGCAAAATCGTGCCGCAGCATCCGTTCTATCCCAGCGCTTCGCCTGTTTCCGCCGATGTTCCTATGATGATCGGCAGCACGCGCACGGAAATGACGCTGTTCTCATTGGATGATCCCTCCGCGTTTTCGCTAAACGATGCGGACATGCGTAAGCGCGTTAATGATATTTTGGGTGGACAAGCGCCAAATATGATCGACCTCTACCGCAGGCTCAATCCCGGGGCCTCTCCATCGGATATCTACTTTTTGATTGCCAGTGATTACCGCTATGGCGCTCCCACGATGATTGCTGCGCAAAGGCGCGCCGCGCTGGGCAAAACGCCCGTATTTCTGTACTACTTTACTTGGGAGACTCCCGTGCTGGGTGGGCAGCTCAAGTCGCCTCACACTATGGAGATTCCATTCGCGTTTGACAACGTGAAGATTTCAGAGCGGCTGACGGGTGGAGGAGCAGATGCCATGGCCCTCGCCGATAAGGTGAGCGACGCATGGATCGCCTTCGCGCGCTCCGGAGATCCGAACACATCGAAGTTGCCGCATTGGCCCGCCTACGACGCCAAGGATCGCTCGACAATGGTCATAAATAATGTGAGCAAAGTGGTCAGCGACCCGCTGCGGGAGCAGCGTCTAGCCATGTTCCAGGCATGGAATTTCAGTTAAAGAAATCCGGTTTTCAAGTCGAAACGGGAATTTCGGCGGCTCGATGAAAACTCCGACCCTTGCGTTCTTTTCCCAGCGCAATCGTCACGATGAGCACGGCGATCGTGACAATTTCAAATCCCGCGAGCGCCCACTGGTAACCCACATGCTCCCGCAACATGAACTCCACGGAATTGGTCGGTGCGGCGATCAGAATTCCGAGTTGATACGCGAGACCCGGGACGAGGCCGCGCGTTTCATCCGCAGACAGCTCGCTCAAATGAACGGGAATCACGCCCCACGCGCCTTGCACCCCGGCCTGCATTAGAAAGGAACCAATTGCGAGAACAATGAGCGAGGTGCCGAACGCCCAAAACGGAATCACAAGTAACGCCAGAGACATCGCGGCGATCATCGTGACCCTTCTTCCCAGCTTTTCCGAAAATTGCCCGAACACAATTGCGCCGACGATCGCCCCGATATTGTAAAGAATGGCCATGTAGGACTGCATGGCGGGAGTAAATTTGTGCACCGTGCCGAGAAAATCGGGATACAGGTCCTGCGTGCCGTGCGACAGAAACATCATGAATGTCATCAGCAAGACAAGATAAAGAAAACTTTTCCATTGCGTCGCGACGATTTTGAGAACCGCTATTGTGGACGGGGCGCGATGCTGTTTCCACGCTTCCGATTCCGGCACGCGCGCGCTGATGTAAAACGCCAGGAGCGCCGGCAGTCCGCCCAGCCAGAACATCGGGCGCCAACCCCACGTGGGCAAAACAAACCGCGCCACAATCGCCGCGAGGATGTATCCGAGCGAATAGCCGCTCTGTAAAATCCCGGAAAGAATTCCGCGTAATCGTGGCGGAACCGATTCCATGGCCAGCGAAGCCCCGATGCCCCACTCGCCGCCCATCCCGATGCCGTAGAGCGCGCGCATGACCAGGAAAAATGTGAGGTTGGGAGAAAATCCGCACGCCAGTTCCACTACGGAAAAGAAAACCACGTTGACCATCAAAGGAACGCGCCGCCCGTACCGGTCGGTCATCAGTCCGAAGATGAGGGCGCCCACCGGGCGCATGACCAACGTCACGAACAAGGAAGCGATGATGGCCTTTTTTCCTACATGAAATTCGGCCGCGAGTTTGTCGATCAGGAAGACAACGACAAAAAAATCAAAGGCGTCGAGCGTCCATCCCAGAAAAGATGCCGTCACCGCGTGCGCCTGCCCGGAACTCGAAAGGCCGGCTACCCCGGTGTCCCGCTCCTTATTGAACAACCGTGCCTCCTATTGGTTCGGTCCCGACGCGCAGCGAGATATCTCGATAGAGCAAAGCTCCGCAAACGGTAGAGACAAGCAGCAGCGCGACTCCCGTGGCCGTATCGCCAAGGCAAACTCTTCCAATGCCAAACAATGCAGCGTATACCATGGCGCACCCCAGAACCCATGCTAATAAATTTTCGCCGAGGTCGCGCGTTTCCGGCAACTCGGGCGCGAGCGCCGCGATTTGGCGCCATCCCGCGGCGTCTGGCCGCACTTTCCTGTAGAAGCGAAGCAACACTTCCGCGGGTTCCGCGGGCGTCAGCAGTGTAACTGCTACCCAAACGGCTGTCGTCATGGCCGTCGTCGCCAAGGTGGTCTTCGCAAATACAACGGGCCCACTGCCGCCAAAAAATTGCCAGCGATGGAAAATCAGCGTCATCGCCAGCGCCGTGGCCATGGCCGAAATTTCGCTCCACGCATTGATGCGCCACCAATACCAGCGCAGCAGATACACTCCGCCCGTCCCCGCGCCAACTTCAAGCACCACTTCCCAGCCCTGCCCGATCGTAACGAGTTGCGCCGAAACATACGCCGACGCCGCCACCAGCAGCAACGTCGCGATCCGCGATATATTCACGTAATGTTTTTCCGTCGCATCGCGCCGGATGAATCGCCGGTAAAAATCCTCCACCAGATACGAACTTCCCCAGTTCAGCTGCGTCGCGATCGTGGACATGAACGCAGCCATGAATCCAGCGATCAAAATTCCGCGCATTGCCCGCGGCATAAAACGAATCGCGACCAGCATGTACCCCGTTTCCGGATGCTGCAACCCGGGATAAAGCGCCGCGGCGGCCAGCGCGGTCAATATCCAGGGCCAGGGCCGCAGCGCGTAATGCGCGACGTTGAACCACAGCACGGACAGTAATCCGTTCCGTTCATCGCGCGCGCTGAAAATCCGCTGCGCGATGTATCCGCCGCCGCCCGGCTCAGATCCCGGGTACCAGAACGCCCACCACTGCACTCCCAAATGCACCAGAAACGTCAGAACCGGAAGCGTCCATAAGGCTTCGCCCGTCAGTCCCCTGGAAAAATCCGGAAACATCGCCGTGATGCGCGACGCACCAGGCCCGGCGACCTCTCGCATCGCCGAAAGTTTCGCAAGCATGGCGTACATGCCGCCCGCTCCCCGCACGCCATAATACGCGACCGCAATCACGATTCCCATTTTCAAAACAAACTGAAAAAGGTCGGTCCACAATACGCCCCACAAACCGCCGAGCGAAACGTAAAAACCGGTGAACGGAATTAAAAAGAA
>Ga0207040_1075_pt1 | contig 30127 bp, 30 predicted proteins | sample Alteio_BWMinCont_72_FD_153279 | JGI IMG/M metagenome (GOLD analysis project Ga0207040, IMG submission 153279) | Enriched cells from forest soil in Barre Woods Harvard Forest LTER site, Petersham, Massachusetts, United States -... | ecosystem: Environmental > Terrestrial > Soil > Temperate forest >... | reverse complement strand
TTTAGATCCAAATGTGGAATAATATCCGTCGCCTGCGGCTCCGACTGCCGTAAGGAAATATTTTTTCTGCCTTCTGGCCCAGCTACTCTTGTGCGCAGGGCCAACGCAACGGTGCGGATTTTTTTCAAGAAAAACTTAAAAAATCCGCCCATCGCCCGGCTAACCTGTTTTCCGCTCGCAAAAATGCTCGCAACATAATATTCGTTATCAAAATAGGTCTTATCATCGGCGCGGGTATGCGAAATTTTTTGTTTTTGGAACAGGACATATTTAAAAAATTTCGCATACCCGCGCCAGTTATATTTTTGAAGCTATTCTGATAACGCACTTTTATGTTAAATAGCCGCACATTCCCCCCATACTGCCTGTATTTGTATTATTTTTTGCCCACGCTTCTGAGGAGTGCAGATTCTGTGTAGCTTGATAAGATGAAGTGGCCATTATATAAGGATAGAAAAAAGTCCATTGCAAATAAAATATTGACGTTCTTGGAAAAGAAGAAATGGATTTATACGCGTTGGGTCGACGCAGAGTTGAATGACCCTAAGTTTCACGCATTTTATGTCAAAGAAATAAATGATCAATTCCCTAAATATTCCCTTCAAGATATCGTAGCTGCCCTTATCCTTCTCAAATCAAATGGGCATATCATAATGACCGATATTCCTAATTTCACTTTAGGAAATATAAATGTTCCAAATTCAGCTGGTGCGCAAGTCCAAATGCTTTGGGAAGGATATATTGCCTTTAAGGAAAAGTATTATGTTTTAGAATTGTGGAAAGACTGGGCGAGAAGGCTTACTTACCTAATCGCGTTTTTTACCCTAATAGGTTTTGCTATAACAATTGAACAATATCTCTGGTCAAGATATAAACAAGATAAAGCAGCCCAACGATACATAGAATGGAAAAAAAACAACCTATTACCCGACAGCAGCAGATAATAAATAGCGCGAAGTTATCAAACGAGAATATTCTTCGTAACAAAATCTAGATATAAATAACGTCTTGCCACACGAGCCACCGCGATTTTGAGTTTAGGATACGCCTAACGACGGTTGGCTATGAAAAAATAATACAAATACAAAAAGCCAACCCTACCCTTGCGCTACACAGCCCGAGCGTCGGTGGAAATGTTGCACAAAAACCTTAACATTTCCACGGCCTACGCGTCTAAGCTATTTAGACATAATATTGTCTTATCAGAAAAAGACCATTCATTCGCGCATCGTTGGATGCGACGGAATATTTTTGAACTTTTTCGCGCGATAAGAAATTTTTATGTTAAATAGCCGCACAGGGCTATGGGGTATTTATTTTTTTTACCCACGCTCCTAATATGCTACCGCATTGCTGGATTGCTAAGTAATTTTAAATAAAATGAAAATCATAGCTGTTGAACCTCAAGAAGATTGGCCGCATAAAATATTAGTGTTTCTATTTCAACACTATACTGCATTTAACGTCCCTATGAATACATTTTTGCAGAATGATGTATTAGTAGGTCGAACCGAATCTGCTGGAAATTTAGGCAGAAAGATTGTCAGGACATTAGATGAACTGAAACTACAAAATCTACTTACATGGGAACCGACTGATATGAAAATCGAAGCCGTAACATTAAACCCAGATCTGAATGATAACATAAGTGTTACGTTGGCCGTAGTTATGTTTCACGCCAGGCTAACCTTTGATGGTTTGAAATATGTTGAAAATTATTTAAGACTGAAAGGTCAGGATATAATTCGAAGGCAAAATAAAGTCATCACGTGGTTATCAGTAGGCATAACATTCTTAACAATGGTTTTTATTGCCGTTTCGGCTATAATAAGTATAAGCACAGATAGACAGCTACACAGGATAAACAAACAATTCCGAATGCAACGGATATCAATAGACAGTATAAAACAATATCAGAAATCAATGAGTCACTCAATGGATTCTGTCTCACTTCATTTACCAAAAATGAAATAATTTTGCGCATAAGTCATATATTTGCTTACGCGCATATCGTTTGCTCAATCTAATCAGAGGTAGCTATCAACTACCTCTTTTGTATTTTCGTCGCCTTCGGCTCCGTTAGCCATGAAAAAAAAATAAATACAGGCTTCGCTACCCTTGCGCTACACAGCCCGAGCGTCGGTGGAAATGTTGCACAAAAACCTTAACATTTCCACGGCCTACGCGTCAAAGCTATTTAGACATAATATTGTCTTATCAGAAAAAGACCATTCATCCGCCCATCGTTGGGTACGATAAGTATTTTTGAAGCTTTTCTTATAAGAAGTCTTAATGCTTAATAGCTGCTCAGGGCTCTCCTCCGAAAAAGGATTTAATTTTTTTAGCCGTGCTCTAAAGAAAACCAGTGGACAAGATATGATAATCGGATACCCTCCCATCTCCGATTGACCGGTCGCTAAGATCCATTTGTTGACCTCAATTCTGCACTTTTACCGGATAGGGTGGCCGGGTTGGTTCGATGGGCGGATTTTTCTTTAATTCATCCAGGGCAATCTCAATGGCTTTATCCAGCTGAGGATCTTTTCCCCGGATGACTTCACTAGGCACCTGTTCCACTTCTACGTCAGGGGCAACTCCCACATTTTCCACGACAAAGCCGTCCTTTGTCCAAATGCCAACATTGGGCGCCGTCACTCCGCCACCGTCCAGGAATTCAGGGAATCCTAAGATGCCAACCAGACCACCCCAGGTACGCGTGCCAACCAGTGTACCCACATTGAATTTCCGAAACATCCATGGCAGCATATCGCCTCCGGACCCTGCAGACTCGTTGATGATCATGACTTTTGGTCCCTGTATGGAAGCACTAGGTGTCTTAAGATCTTTCCCATAGCGCATGTTCCAATATGCCTGGTAAGGATTGCGCAACAGGTTGATATAATAGTCAGCCAGCTGACCACCCCCATTAAATCTTTCATCAATGATGATTGCTTTTCGATCCGCCTGCGGATAAAAATATCGCTTGAAATAATCATGTCCCAGGCGGGCAGTATTGGGAACATACACATAGGCAACCTGGCCATGAGTAGCTTCCGTTACCCTTTGCAAATTGGCTTCCACCCAATCCCGGTTGCGAAGGTCAAATTCATTGTCAATCGGTACAACTTTTACAATCCTGGAGTCCTTGTAATCAGGATTGGGTCCTACAGTTATTTCAATGATCTTGTCGGCGGTATTTTCGAAATACTGGTACAATTCATTTTTTGCGAGAATATCTTGACCATTCACCGCAAGCAAATATTCGCCCGTCTTAACATTTACGCCTGGTTCGGTCAACGGAGATCTCATATTGGGGTTCCAATTGAGCCCTCCATAAATCTTTTTTATCCGGTAACGATTATTCTCGATTTCGTAGTCCGCGCCCAGCAACCCACCCCGGACGAATTGAGGTTGATATAATTTGTCGCCAGGGCTGGTGATGCGGTGATGTCCAACGGAAAGCTCACTGCCCATCCATTGTATCAGCAGGTTCAAGTCATCGCGGCAGGCCAAGTCAGGAAGGAATACGGCATATTTCTTTTTGACGGCCTCCCAATTATTTCCATGCATGCCGGGGTCATAAAAGTAATCCCGGTTGATACGCCAAGCTTCATCGAATATTTCAGGCCACTCGGCTACAGGATCAATCTTCACCTGGATAGCTCCTACATTGAGCATTCCCTTGCCAGGCTCCGGTTTTGCACCGGCATTGGTGATCCCCCAGTTGTTATCCTTTGAGTAGAGCATTTTCTTACCATCGGAGGAGAGTATATATCGATCCATCGGCATCACTTCATCGTCCTTTCTTTTCTTGAAATTGTAATTATGCAAGGTCCCTGAACCATTATCATCATATTCAATGTAATAGACATTATCATTTTCCCCGGCACTCAGGTTAGCCATATCTCCCTGCTTCACCGGGATATCAATGATGCGGTTTTGGATGCCGTCCCAGTCGATTTTCAACGCGATTGGGACCCGAGTTGTTTCCGGCTTAGCCGCCGCTTTGTCTTTTGACTGATCATTTTTATTCTCATCCTTTGGGGTTTCCTCCTTCTTTGCCGGCTCTTCATCGCTTTCTTTTGCCAGCGGGGATATAGTCTGGCTTTGCAGGGTGACCAGATAGATGGCGCTACTTTTTCTGTAGTCTTCATTTGACTGGTCGAACCAGTTTATGACAGGACCAGCGTCGGTGGAAGCAAAGAAATACAAATACTTACCATCCCGCGAAAAGCAGGGCTCGGATGCATCGCTCAGGCCATCGGTAACAGGATATGCTTTTTGCTCATCAACAGAATACAAAAACACTCTTTTGAACTGAGTGGAAGATACCTTGGTATAAGCAATCCATTTTGAGTCCTTGGACCAGTCACTAAATAGAGTTCGGAAGACACCCGGACGATAGAGCTCATCTGCATCGATTTTCTTAATTCCTCCGCTGGCAAGGTCAAGCAGGTAGAGATTTCTGCCATTATCGGTATAAGCAATTTTTTTACAGTCTGGAGACCACATCGGGTCCACATAAAACCCCGTGCCGGTCAGCTTGTATGACTTTGCCTCTCCCCTGCCGTCTTGGGATTGTATTAGAAGCTGATATTCTCCCGTTGCATCGGAAAAATAAGCTATTGACCTACCGTCGGGAGACCAAGTAGGATTTTTTTCATGAACGGACATTGTATTGGTGATGTTCCGGTAGTCACCTTTTTCAGCAGGAACGGTTACAATCTCACCCCTGAAGTCAAAAACGGCTCGGGCGCCTGTTGGAGATATATCAGCGCTCCGGATATATTTTGCTCCTTTGGCAAAACGCTGCCTTAGTTCCAGCAGGTCTGCCGCAATACCAATAGTCAATTTTTTCTCCGATGCTGTTGCCGGATCATAAATATGAAGATAACCCGCCTGTTCAAATATGACCTTTCCATTCCCTGCAGACGCATTGAGAACAGGAAAGTCTTTGAACTGGGTCAGCTGTTTTATTTGCCCGGATGACGGCTCAAATGAAAACAAATTGAACTCTCCGCTACGGTCACTTCTAAAATAAATCATATTGTTTATCCAGGCGGGCTGCACATCATTGGAACCTCCATCGGGCTGTGGTATTTTGTGCATGCTTTTATCGGCAAAAGAAAACTGCCATATCTGGGAAATTCCTCCTCCCCGGTAATGTTTCCATTCTTTGAACTGGTCGGTATAGGGGTTATATGCCATCATTCTTCCATCGGGAGAAAAGTCAGCATAAAAAGCATTGGGGATTTCTAACTGGGTGGCGGGCCCGCCCGTAACAGGGACAGTGAACAATTGGTAGTAACGACCGTTGAACTCATTTCTTTGCGAGATAAATAGAACCGATTTCCCGTCCGGAGTAAAACCACGGACCAGATCAGCGGCCGGATGCCAAGTCAGCCTCCTGGGAATGCCGCCTTCAATTGGAATAATGTAAACATCCGTATTCCCATCATACTGACCATTAAAAGCGATCATCTTCCCGTCGGGCGAAAAAACCGGATTGGATTCGATGCCTTCATCAACCGTTAATCTACGCGGCTGCGAACCATCAAGGTTCGCGACCCAGAGATCCTCTGCGTAGATAAATGCAATAAGATCGGCGCTGATCGCAGGTTGCGACAACATTCGCGTATCCCTGGTATCGATATCATTGGCAAAAAGACGCCCTGTAAAGAATACGGCATACAGCAATACGATGCTCAAATTAGATGATCTCATTTCATGATAAATTAAATCAGCTTTAAGAAATAAGGAGGCGAGGTAGGGTAAATTATCTCGATAACTGGAATAAAGTTATTAAAAACCTGAATCTGCCACTTATTTGTTTGAGTTTCCGACAACGTTGCCACTGAATTTTATATGAGTGAAGATCAGATGTGAGGCCTCAAAAATCTCTATTAATTCTAGGTAGAAATTTGAAGTTTAAATTGAGGTCTCCAAAAATCACTTTTTACGCAAAAACCCATGCTGAACATGCTGTCGTTCATGACCGCTACTGCCAAGAAGAAATACTATTCAAAGTGGATTCTAAACTCAGTGGCTCCCGGGGAAACCGTTTTTAATGAGAAAACAAACCCATGATTAAGCAATATTTCTCTAATTACCGTGAGTCCGATCCCTTGACCGTCCTTTTTTGTGCTAAAAAAAGGGGTGAACAATAATTCTTCTGATTCTGCTGGCAAGCCCGATCCGTTATCCCGGATGATGAGTTGTTTTGGATGAGTGATGGTAACAAGGGTAATCATCCCTTCGTCAGGTATAGCCTCTTGCGCGTTTTTAATAATATTGATGAATATCTGCTCCAATTGCTGGCCATCCGCATTGACCATCAAATTTGGGCTTTCAAACTGAAATTTGATGCAAATGTTCCTTTCACCAGCCTTTAACTGCATAAGGTCAGCTACCCTTTTCAACAAGGGAATCAGGTCGATCGTTCTTTTTTCAGGCAGCGGGATGCGAACGAGATCTGCAAAATTCCGCATGAAATGATTAAGGTTATTATTTCGCTCTATTGCTTCCTGAAGTGCATGTGAAAAGCGTTCTGTGAAGGCTGCCGACTGCAGAGTTGACTGCAGAATGGAATTGACCGGGCCGATGGTATTATTTACTTCATGGGCCATCATCCGGATCACCTTCCCATATGTCTTCTTTTCAGCTTCCAGTATTTCAATGGTGAGCTCTTCTATCATGACAAATTGCCGGGGAAATCCACGGTCTACAAATTGGGATTTTTGGATCTTAAAGGTGATTCCATTGTTAATGGTGAAAGTTTTCGCCTTTCCAGAAACCAAAGAATTTATCTGTTGCATGACAGGATGATCAATCTCATTAATCGATTTTTTCAATATTTCCTTCTCTCCCATTCCCAATAACTCAAGGGCTTTGGGGTTGGCCTGATGGATAAGCTGATCGAAATCTAAAATCAAAATCCCCATTGGGGATGTGTTGATGAGCTTTTCCAGGAACAAATGTTGTTGTTCCTGCTTGGTCCGCTCATGCCTGAGCTCGTCTATCATCCGGTTGTATACCATGATCAGTTGGTCCATTTCAAATTTCCCGGTGACCAGGAATTTTACGTTAAAATCCCTGTCCTTTATCGCATCGGTTCCCTGCATCAGCAGATTGATGGGCTGGATCAGTTCGATGTAAAGCTGCCACGCGATGATCAGCGATATGATGATGAAAACTTCGGAGACAATGAAGAGGATCTTGAATTCCCTGAATATGAAGTAAGACAGGACCAGCGCCACGATGTGCAGCAACGCTACAAACAAAATGTATTTAGTCCGAAGTCTCATCGTAAGGAATATTGTATTTCTCGAGACGCCGGTAAAGTGCGCTGCGGGTGATACCGAGTGATTTGGCCACCTTAGTAATTCGGTTCTTATGATACCCCATGGCTTTATGGATCATCTGGATCTCCATTTCTTCCAGCGTAATATTACCCACATCGGGAAGGGGCAGATGCTCCCTTTTCGTTGTGGTGATTTCCGACTGGCTGACAAAATCATTCACCTCGAGATGATCTTACTTGGATACCAGGATGGTTCTTTCCACCAGGTTCTTTAGCTGCCGGATATTGCCGGGCAATGGAAGTTCCTGCAGCCATTTCACGGTGCTCTTGCTAACTGATAAGTTAGGCCGGTTGTAAATTTCCCGGAGATTGTCGACAAAGAAATGCACTAGCAGGGGAATATCCCCCGGTCTTTCCCTGAGGGCAGGCATCCTGATTGTGATGAGATTGATCCTGTAGAGCAGGTCTTCACGGAAAGCACCCTCGGCAACCATTTCCGCCAGGTTACGGTTCGTGGCGCAAATCACCCGGAGATCAACCGTTTTCGATCTGCTGCTGCCGAGCACTTCATAAGTCCGGTCCTGGAGCACCCTCAGCAATTTCACCTGGCTGCTCTGGTCCAGATCACCGATCTCATCCAGGAAGATGCTTCCTTTATTAGCCATTTCAAACCGCCCGGTCCGGTCGGTTTTCGCATCGGTAAATGCACCCCGGGTATGCCCGAACATTTCACTTTCGAACAGGGAAATAGAGATGCCTCCAAGATTGACTTTTACAAACGGTTTATTGCTGCGAAGGCTGTTCTGGTGGATGGCTTCAGCTACAAGTTCCTTGCCGGTGCCGCTTTCACCCATGATAAGCACCGACGCGTCCGTCTGGGCAATGCGTCCAATCGTTTCCAGGATTTCCAGCATCTTCGGATCCTCTCCGATAATATGCTGGAACTGATACCGGTCGTCCAAATTCAGCCTGCTGAGTTTCTCCTTTTTCTTATCCTGCAGATTAAGTAAAGTAGTGATAGACTGAAGGAGATGGTCATTGACCCAGGGTTTGTTGATGAAGTCGTTCGCTCCCGCTTTCATTCCCTTTACGGCAAGTTCGATCGTTGCCCATCCGGTAATGAGAATGATCGGCACGGAGGGATTTGACTTCCTGATCTGTTTCAGGAGTTTCATGCCCTCCTCTCCCGAAGTTTCAATGGAAAAATTCAAATCCAGGATGACTAGGGAGGGCGTGTTATGGTTGAGCCAGGCAATCGCCTCATTAGGAGAACCGACTCCCTTTGACATTTGGCCTTCATGCTGCAATAATAAAAGGAGAGAAGTCCGGACTGCATTGTCATCATCAATAATCAGTATCATATCGGAGCGGGCAATTTAAACCATTTTTGACAAGGCTATCCGTGGAACGGCCCTACGGGGTCCTTTCCATGATTTGCGGAGCCTGCTGTGGCCCATTTACATACCAGTTCACACTATTCTTCATGCAGGGCTACCGCAGGATAAATGGCCGCAGCTTGTTTGCCGGGATAAAGGGAACAAAGCAGGACCAGCAGGTAAATGAAGACCAAGGATAAAAGGATGGCCGTCAGGTACACACTGGTCGGCAGGTCAAATACGTTGAGCAGGGGAAACTGCACCGCAAAGAAGCTCCCGATGAATAAAGCGAAAGTGGCCAAGATCATGGATTCACTCACCAGTTGTCCGGAAACGGATTTACCCGAAGCACCGACTGCCCTGCGGAGACCGATCTCGCCCCTGCGCTGGTTAATATTGTACCAAAGGACGCCGAAGAGCCCCAGGGCCACATTGACGATCAGGAATCCCGCGACGATCAGGAGCACAATCATAGGCACTAGAGTGAAATAATTGATATTTTTTCTCTTATTCGTCAGGTGTTCAATTTCAATATTTGAATTTTTCATGTAGTTGGCTAGCAATTTGTAAAGGCCTCCCTCAAAAGCGGCATCGGCATCCGGCTTAACCAACAGGAGTATTTTACCCAGCCACCTGTAGGATCCGGTATCTGTTCTGCTGTAAAGTCCTGCTTCTGTACTGGCAAAGTCACCTTTTATTTTAATGGGCTGGAATACGCCGATTATTTTCATCTTTTGTTTATTGTCACCATCGCCAATAGTCTTACCCAAGGCATTATCCTGCCCGAATATTTTTTCCTTCAGGTCGGAATTGATCACAATGGGTTTGTCCTTGGCTATGGCATCGGCTTTATTGAACCAACGGCCCTCTAGCAGCTGCATATGCAGAACTTCAGGGTAATCGTCATCTACCGTATACCAGTTAATATTATCCATCCGCTTATTATTATAGGTAATCCCGCCTGTGTTCTGGTTTTGGGCGAAAGGAATATTGTCACTCGTAAAACTGATCCCCTCCACCTGTGGCAGGCTCCTGATATTTTGAGCCAGGGTTACATATAACTGGTCCAGGGAATCGGTATTTTCGGTCTGGAACGCGTTATTGTAATCGACAACCCATACATTGTCATAGGCCAGTCCCATTGGCTTTTTATAGTTCTGGTAATAATAAACGAGCAAAGTAAAGACCGCGAATATCACGAGGAAGGAAACGAGCATTTCTGTGAACAACAAAAAGTTCTGTTTCTTTTTATTCCAGATCAGTTTGAATAGGTGCTTGATCATATACAATAAGTTTATAGTGTCGAATGGCTAGGAAGTCTTCAATGCGTTCACCACATTCAGTTTTGACATACGCCAGGCAGGATAAACTCCTGACAAGAGGCCAAAAATCAGGCAGGTGATCAGGCCGATGAACAAGACGGTAAAATTGATGGATAGGGTAAGGTTGGCGATCAGGTTGGCACGATTGATCACCTGGAGGATGATCACCGACAACAGGACACCGATCAACCCTCCCAGCAAAGTGAGGATCAAGTTTTCCACGATAAACTGGAACACTAGTGTCCTTGAGGAAGCGCCAAAAGCTTTGCGAACTCCGATTTCCGAAGACCGTTCCATAATCCTGGTCACATTGATATTGACCAGGTTCAGGGTGGGGAGCAGCATAACAAATAATACAAATATCGCGATGGCCACCAGGGCATAGGTCAAGCCCGATCTTTCTTCGCTGCCCGTGTCCAGAAAGGCTCTGATATAGGTATCGGCATGGCTGTAAATATGTTCAAAATCCTTGCGTTCCATCGGAACCTTTTGCACCATCTGCTCATACTCTTCATGCATTTTAGGCAGGTCAGCCTCGGATTTAGCCAGTAGTATTCCCGTATAGCCACCCCGATACCCTTTGTCACGATAATCTGTTTTGGACACGGTATAGGGAAGATAGATATCGCTGAATGTCATATAGCTGGTGACCGGAACATTCCCGACCACACCCATTACCCTATACTTTACATTGTCGGCCTCAATATATTTGCCGACCACCGAAGACTCGTCTCCGAAATATTCCCGTTTCATGTCTTCTGAGATGACCGCCACTTTTTCTGCATTGTCCACCTGCTGCCTATTGAATGGCTTGCCTTCCACAAAATCATAGTCCAGGATATTCCAATAGTCCGCATTGGTGTATTTATAATAAAGCGAGATCTTTTTATCTCGGATATAGGTATTCGTTCCGTTGGGCGCGGAAGAGATACCCAGCTTAATGGGAATTTTGAGGCTGCCGGCATAATGACTTAGAAAATAAAAAGAGAGTGAACCGGAAGACATATTTCCGGGGCCATCTTCTTCCATTCTGGTGATATACAGGGACCTGTCCCTTTTCCGGTCGGGGTAATCATCGCCGACTGCTTTTTCTATAAAAGATGTTAACACGATCAGTATCGTCAGCGTAAAACTGATCCCAAAGAGGCTGATGAAAGTGAAAAATTTCCGCCGCTTTAAAACTGCAATAGCTATTTTGAAATAATTCTTGAGCATATAGCAAAAATTTATTGTACTTGTGAGCCATCAAATAAGCGGACCAGGCGGTGGGTCTTCCTGGCCATATGTTCGTCGTGGGTGACCATGACGATCGTCGTGCCTTCATTTTTGTTCAGGTAAAGCAGGATTTCCATGACGTCGCTTCCCATGGCGCTGTCCAGGTTCCCGGTGGGTTCATCGGCAAGGATGATCTCCGGCTGTCCCACAATGGCTCTCGCGATGGCTACCCGTTGTTTCTGGCCCCCGGAGAGCTGCGTCGGAAAATGTTTCACCCGATTGCTTAGGCCCACTTTCTCAAGCGCAGCAGTGGCCAGTTGTTTGCGCTGTTTTTCCGAACAGTTCCGGTAAAGCAGGGGCAGCTCAACATTGTCCAGCACTTTCAGGTCATTGATCAGGTGGTAGCTCTGGAAAATAAAGCCCAGTTTTTTATTCCTGAATTGCGCCAGCTGCGTATCGGAAAGATGATCGGTATCTTGGTCATCAATCTTTATATTGCCATTGGTTGGGGCATCGAGCAGGCCCATAATATTGAGCAAGGTGCTTTTGCCGCAGCCGCTCGGACCCATGACGGACAGAAACTCCCCTTTTTCGACCTCCATGCTGATACTGCTAAGCGCGAGAGTTTCCACCGTGTCAGTGCGATAAACCTTTTGAATGTTCTGTAGAAGTATCATTGATTTTAATTTTAGAGGTATATGACCCTGCAGCACATTCTTAAGCGCTGGCAATGCCCTTGGCCTCAGTTATACAATATTTTTTCGTTCTTTTCAAAATCATACAGTGACAAATAACGCAACTGGTAGTATGCTCCCCAAAAGTCCCTGAGCGCAGAGATATAGTCCCTTTTTGCCTGATCCTTTTCCTGCACAGCGATACTCAGGTCCGTGACGCTCAGGTTTCCGAGCACATATCTGTCCTTGGCGATCTGAGATTTTTCGCTGGCGATACTGTCCGCTTCAGCGGTCAGCAGCAGTTGGTCCTTCATCATTTCGAATAGGGTTACCTGGGTAACGATCTGCTGGATGAATAGCTGCCTTTCTTGTTCTACAGTGTATTCCGTCAGCTGGAGGTTTGCTTGGGCCGTCCTGATCCTTGATTTAGCCCGGCCCCAATCCAGGATGGGTATCACGAAGCTCGTTTGCACTAATTGCTGGTCCTGGGGATTCTGGTAAACATTCTCAATCGTCGCCGCACTTTTCGAATAGCCCAGGTTGGCGGTGAACGTGGCGTTTAATCCATTATCCCCCCTGGCCTTGGCCACATCTCTTTTGGCTTCCGCCACCTTGCGCGAAAATGCGATGGCATCCGACCGGTTGGAATAGGCCTCCGACAATACTTTGTCCGTGGATACATTCATATTGATGGATGATGGAGGCAGGCCAAGGGCGATCTTTTCGTCACCCGATAATCCCGTAAAGGAACGAAGGTTCAGGGTGGCTATTTCCATATCGCGTTTAGCCATCCCCGCGGCTTTCTTTGCCTTTAATTGTTCCAGCTGCAATTGGAGGATTTCATTCTTTGATATTTTTCCGAGGGCCAGTTTTTCATTGGCGATGCGCTGGATCGTTTCGGTATTCTCCAGGTTGGATTGAGCGATCTGCAGGTTCACCTGGGCCAGGAGCAGATCGAAAAAATAGCCGGTGGCGATTATCGATACCTGTTCCATGGATTCAATATAAGCCTGTTTGCTTTCGTTGTACTTCAGGGGCTCAATTTTATTATCCCATTTCAAGGTGTTGAATTGCCAGAGTGGTTGGGAGTAGCCGATCCCGTAGGGCAGGGCATTGTAGAGAACATTCTTCTGGTCAAAATCATCATAGCGCTGAAGCTGGGTGGTACCGTAAATCGTTCCGCCTGTGGCTGCGATACTTTGGCTAAAGGAGAGGTTGAGGGATGAATTATCATAATGTACTGGCTGAAAGAGTATGCTTCCATTGGGTTGCACGACCTGGTTAAACGTCTTGGTGAAGGCAGGCAAGGTGCCGCTTAAAGACAATTGGGGCTGATAGTTGGAGCGATAGGTGCGCCACAGCCAGTACTTGGTCTCCCGGGTCGTGACCGCTTGCTTGGATGCGATTGATTTTTCTTTTGCCATCTGAACGACTTGTTGCAGAGACAGGGCGAGCGTATCATTTTGTTGTCCCCGCACGCGGGTGCATAAGAATAGTAAAATATAAAACGCTAAGGGTCTCATTATACAAGTCTGTTTCTGCCCGCTAATTACTGATCGTAATCTCCCGGGTATTTTTATATTCGCTCATATCTGAGGTAATAATCACATCCCCGGGCTTTACATTGTCCTTGATCTCTACATAATCGAAATTGGTCATGCCGAGGTGAACCGTTCGCCGCTCTGCCTTCCCATTTTCCACAACAAAAATGTCTTGTACGGGTGAACCTTTGAAAGCTGCACCATTTGCCACGCGAAGCACATTATGATGGGATGAGGTAGCCAAAAAGACATCCACTTTCATGTTGGGACGCAACAGCAAATTGTTCCGTTCGTTCAAAGCGATTTCAAAGGATACGATCCCATTCTGAACGGAAGGATATATATTTACTACGGTGCCCCTGATTTGCGTTTCATTAATTCGCACGATGGCTGTTATGCCATTGTGCAATTGGTCAATAAAATTATCAGAGATACTTCCAGCCACCTTGAAACTTTCTAGATCGGCAATGCGCGCTATTGGTTCGCCTTCCTTTATCGCAGACCCGATGTTCCTATTGACCCAGGTAACTACGCCCGATCGGCTGGCTACAATATTGGCGAGAAGTAGCTTACGCTCCAGATCGTGTTGGTCGTTCTCCTGGATTGCTGCAGCAATCTCTGCTTCCTTCATTTCCACCTGCATGGTTTGCTGCTTGTTTTTGATTTCGTTCTCCAATTGTTGCTTTTCCAATAAGGCTATTTTCAAATTCAGCTCTGCCTGGTCCACACTCTCCCTAGTGCCTCCCCCGGCTTTCAATAAGCGCTTGGCATTTTCCACATCTGCTTGCAAGCTATTGATCCTAAGCTGTTTGATTTCGTTATTGGACTTAAGGTCATAATAGCTTTTGTCCAGGTTAAGCCTTAATTTCTTAATATCATTTTTTTTGGACTCCAGCTGAAATTTCAATTTTTCTAACGCAATCCGGGAAGCCGTTTTATCCAGGGTCAGAATGGACTCGCCTGCCATGACCCGGCTGCCCGCATCGAGGATGATCTTTTGAATGGAAGCATTAATGGGGCTGGTGATGGTTTCTTCAAATTCTGGCAAAACTTCACCTGAGGCATTGATGGTGTTTTCGATGTCACCTTTCTCCACGACCGCCGTAGTAATGGCTGATTTTTTCAAAGAGGCCTTGAGAAAGAATTGAACCAGTAGAATGCAGCCAATTAGGACCACCAAGGCCAGGCAAACCCAAGCAAAGGCTTTCGTTTTTCTTTTCTGTAAGACCTGCTCTGAAAGAGCGGTATCCATAACTGGCCGTTTGCATTTCGAATCAAGACCAATGCCAATTGCAGGTATATGATAATCAATAAAATGAGCAAAATTAGGAAGCTGAAAATGTCCGGAAATGAACAATCCGTCCGAATGGATAGGACTAGATTCCGTGAATTATAATTTCATGTGTAAGAAACGATTAACCAGTCAAAAAAGTTTTGTCTTGCTGACTAAACCTCTAGAGCGCTACTAGGTTTGGAGATAAGTGCTTTATAAGACTTGATATGAGCAGGGCTAACGATTTCAAAATTAAAAAATGGTATTTCCAGTGACCCTACTAGAAATGACAGGGCTTTTTTTCTTTGACTTGATTTGGTCCAATGTATCTTTAAAAGCAAAATATAGAAATGCGATTTATCTATTATTGTCCAATTCTCATGCTTGCCACACTGAGCTGTTTTAGCCAGGATGGCAAGAAATACGGCTCGAAAGATTTAGCTGCTTTAAACTCCCTTCCTGCCAAATTTGAGCACTATTGGAATACCCACAACATGGATTCTATGGGTACTATGCTAACGGAAGATGTGGACTTTGTAAATGTAGCGGGAATGTGGTTAAAGGGCAAGGCAGCCACTGTTGCCAGACACAAGGAAGTCCAACTTACTCAATTTAAAAGTAGTGCATGGACCACGGATAGCGTGGACATAAAATACGTAAAACCAGATTTGGCAATCATGCATATTGGCTGGGGAATGAGTGGAGACTTTGACCCTGACGGGACTCCGCGAAAGCCAAGACATAGAATTTTTACCTGGGTTGTTAATAAGCAAGATGGGCAATGGCTGCTTTTGGCAGTCGAAAATGTCAATATAAGGGAGCCGGTTCCATCCCCCAAATAATCGCAGATCTTCGGTTAGGTAACGCCAAGGTCTCCGGATAGCCATACCTCCATTCCTTTTCGTATTGGGTCATGCAAGACCCGGGTTCCCCTGGTTTAGTCTTGAATCTGCTCCAACTAGTCGCCTGTAGGAAATAAACGACGCGGACTAAGACAGCTAAGCATCATAACTATCTATAATTTTGTTGGGTAGGCGATTGCAGTCTTTAATACTATTTCTTGCCTACCTTTCAATGCAGGTCATCTCTTATTTGATTGAATCTCATGGCAAAAAAATGGTTGTCTAATAAAAGGATTGTTATAGTCGGCGGCACGGATGGAATGGGACTATCCGCCGCTATTGCATGCATTGAAGAGGGCGCCAGGGTGATTGCGTTAGGCAATAATTCTGATCAGGAGGAAGCGGTAAACAAACAATTTAAAGAAAATGGCGCCGCACTCATTGCAGATGCCCGAGAAGAGAATACTGCGGAAAAAGCTATCCAGGCCTGTGTTGACCGATTCGGAGGTTTTGATGCGTTGTACCATGTGGCCGGCGGCAGCGGCAGGAAGTTTGGAGACGGTCCTTTACATGAAATGGCCGCAACCGGCTGGCATCAGACCCTCGAACTCAATCTGACCAGCCTGATGTTCTCAAACAAAGCGGCATTGCATTTTTTTATGGAACATAAACAGGCGGGAGCGATTGTAAACATGAGTTCCGTGCTTGGCTTCTCTCCGTCTAAAGAATTTTTCGCGACCCACGCTTATGCAGCTGCCAAAGCTGCGATTATCGGACTCACGAAGTCCCTGGCGGCCTATTATGGTTCACATAACATCCGGGTAAACTGCATTGCCCCCGGGTTGGTCAAAACGCCAATGGCCGCTAGGGCTGCTGAAAATGTTGAAATCATGCAATTCATCCAAACTAAACAACCCCTGGATGGAGGCAGAATCGGCATACCGCAAGACATTGACGGCGCCGTGGTCTTTTTGTTATCCGATCATGCTAAATTCATAACCGGTCAGGTGATTGCTGTAGATGGAGGTTGGAGCGTTACCGAGGGCCATTATTGACTTTCCTTTATGTCGAAAGTGTTAATCGGTGTGGATTTGGGCGGCACAAGGATCAAAGCGGTGGCCTTGGACAAAGCGGGGAATACACTTCACCAGATGCATACCCCCACCCTGGATGATAATGATTTATCCTGGAAGGGGGCCATAGTAGGCAGCATAGAAGAATTGAAACGCAAACTGAAACTGGAGGACTTTGCCGTTGGTATATCTGCGCCGGGCATCCCTAATCCCAATAATTCCTCCATCGCCCATATGCCCGGCCGTTTGCGCGGGCTGGAGAATCTGGATTGGTCTGCTTCCATCGGAAATAAAACATGGGTCCTCAATGACGCCGTAAGCGCAATGATGGCCGAAACAACGCTGGGAGTGGCAAAAGGCAAGCAAAATGTAGTGCTCATCACTTTAGGAACCGGTGTCGGAGGAGCCATTTTGATTGAAGGAAAACCTTATCAGGGCAGTTTTCAGAAGGCAGGTCATATCGGACACATTACGCTGGATCATGAAGGCGAACCGGACGTCACCGGAATGCCCGGAAGTCTTGAAGATGCCATCGGAAATGCCACCATTCTTAAAAGATCCCGGGGCAGGTATGCCGACACCCATTCATTGATCAGGGACTATAAGAGTGGCGACCTTTTCGCAAAAGAAGTCTGGCTCACTTCCGTGAAAAAACTGGCGATTGGCATGGCCTGTATTACCAATATACTTTCACCAGAATGCATTATCCTTGCCGGCGGAATATCGGAAGCCGGCAATGACTTATTTGGACCGCTTGAGTATTATTTATCGAGCTATGAATGGCGTGCCGGTGGTAACAGGACGGCAGTTCTTAAATCTCAATTTGGAGAAATGGCTGGGGCAATTGGCGCAGCTTGCTTTGCCATGATGCAGGATGGCTGATTAAAATGATCTCAAACATGAATCCGATTAAGTCTTATTTGGAAAAGTGCAGGGAAATTGCAGACAAAATAGAAGCCCAGGACGAAAAAATGGGTATTGCTGCGCAATGGTTTGCTCAAAGCATATTAGCCGGAAGAGTTGTACATGTATTTGGCACCGGACATAGCCGGATCATGGCCGAAGAATTGTGGCCACGGTATGGATCTTTTCCAGGGTTTAATCCCATCGTGGAACTATCCCTCACCTATCATAACAACGTGGTGGGCGCCAATGGCCAACGACAAGCCATGTTCTTGGAGAATGTTTCCGGTTTTGCGGAGCGGATTCTTCGGAATTTTGGCTTGGATCACCAGGATACGGCCCTAATTATATCTTCCAGCGGATGCAATATTGTCCCCATCGAAATGGCTGAACTATTCCAGAAAAAAGGGTTAAAAGTCGTGGCGTTGATCACTCAAGATCACCTGGAGAAATCTATTAGTAAAAGAGCGGATGGAAAGAAACTCGCTGATTTCGCTGACCTGGTATTGGACACGGGTGCGCCGGCCGGCGATTCCATGATCTATATTCCCGGGCTTGACACGCCCGTCTCACCTGGTTCTACGGTCGGTGGCGTGATGATCGTTAATGCCATCAAGGCGGAAGTAGCCCGGTTACTGGTCCAGGCAGGGCAACCGCCCAAGGTACTCACCGCCCCAGTCTTGGTGGGTGCTACAAAGGCTCAAGCGCTTTTTGAATCGGCATATGACGAACACGCGCACCGGATGGCGGATGTTTTTCGTGGGTCAGGAAATTAATGTTGCCAATTATATACTTATATACTGCGATGAAGGACCAAATTTTACGAACTACCGTTGTCGGCAGCTACCCCTTTCCCGGATGGCTTGAGTTTGCCTGTCAAAACCTGGATCAATTCGGGCCTGCCGATGTGGAAGAAATGATCGAAGATGCGGTTGTTGCTGCCGTGCATGATCAAACCGCTGCCGGATTAGACACCATCACCGACGGAGAACAAACCCGGCTCGATTTCAACCTATCCTTTTACGGATATATTCATGGAATTCGGGCCAATGAAACCGAGACCAGAAAATTTGGTCCGGCCGCCCATGACCAACGTGGCAAGCACGATATTATCGATTCCTTGTCGGCCCCGAAAGGATTGGGCGTGGTAAAGGAATATTTGCGCCTGAAAAGGCTCGCGCCCCCGGGTCCAGTGCTCAAAGCCAGCATCCCCGGGCCCTATACGCTAAGCGGGCGCTTATTGCCCAATCAACAATACAAGGACCGATATGCCATTACCGAAGCACTGCTGCCCATAATTAGCAAAGAATTAGAGGACTTAGTAGCGGCAGGTTGCCACGAGATTACCGTGGACGAACCTTCCATGAGTTGCTATGCGTACAAAGAAGACACCAAAAAATTGCAGGATATTTTCAACCGGACGGTAGCTCCCGTAGTTGGGAAATGCCGGCTCTCGACCCATATGTGCTTTGGAAATTTCAAAGGACGCCCTGTCGGGTTCAGAAGCATCAAGCCCATGCTACCGGATTTTCTCCACCTCAAGGTTAATGAAATTCACATTGAGATGGCCAATCGAGAATTTGCGGAGATCGAGCTGCTGAAAGTATTTGCCGAAAAAATGGATGTCGCGGTAGGCATTGTCGACGTAAAGAATTATTATATCGAAACCCCGGAAGACATAGCGGAACGAATCAATCGATGCCTGAAATATGTTCCGGCTGAAAAATTATCGCTTGCACCAGATTGTGGTTTGAGTCAAACCGCCCGATGGGCCGCGAGGCAAAAACTAGTGAACCTTGTGAAGGGGACACAGATGGTAAGAGAAAAAATATAAACCATGTCGCTGAAACCTGCAAGAATTAAAGACCAAGATTTCATTGCAGAAGTAGAGCTTTATCGCGACGATGCGCAGAATTTTCATCTCTGGTGGCTTGGGCAAAGCGGTTTCTTATTGCTGTGGAAGGGGAAAAAAGTGCTGATCGATCCATATCTCTCGGATTCGCTTACCAGGAAATACGCGGATAGCAGCAAGCCACATGTCCGAATCAGCGAACGAGTAATAGATCCTGAGCTGCTTGCCGGGATATCCATCATATCCTCTAGCCATAACCACACGGATCACCTGGACGGGGAAACCCTGATCCCTGTGCTGAAAAACAACCCGGGTTTAACCTTTATCATTCCCGAGGCTAATCGTGCTTTTGTATGTGAGCGGGCCAAAATAACCTATGAATTTCCCGTTGGATTAAGCGACGGCAAATCCTATTCGGCGGGAGAATTTGTTTTCCATGGGGTGGCTTCTAAGCACGACGAAATTCAAAGGGATGAGGAAGGGAATTGCAAATTTTTGGGCTATATCATCTGCTTTGGGAATTGGACCATCTATCACAGTGGCGACACCCTGTGGTACGACGGTTTGGAAGAATACCTAAAGCCCTTTCAGGTGGATGTCGCACTATTACCTATCAATGGCCATGACCCTAAAAGAGGCGTGGCCGGAAATTTAACCCCACAGGAATCAGCCAAGCTGGGCAAAGCCATCGGAGCCCGGCTGGTCATTCCCTGTCATTACGATATGTTCGCCTTCAATACTGCGGATCCTAGAGAATTTGAAGAGGAATCCAGGAAAATCAAACAACCTTATCTTATCCTCGGCCAGGGAGGACACTTCAGGAGTTCATCGCTCTAGCGAATGGATTGATTTTTTTTTGTGGGAGAAGGATTGGCGATTTCTGCTCTTTTAGGAGCTAACCACCATCCCCGTTGCAAACCCCTATTTGCTTCGAACCCATGCTGCGTAGAGGCCCTGATTGAATGAAGCAGAATTTCGTTGTAGGGCAATATGAACCACCGGGCTGGTATATCCCGTAACATTCACCGTCTTGTCTTCTTCTCCCCCATTGTGCAAGACCCGGAAAGTCACAGAATCTCCAATTTTCAGCTGAGAAATCCTTGAGTAAAAATCCGGGCTATTTTTTACATTTCGCCCGCCAAAAGCCAGTATCGCATCCCCGGCGTGAAGGCCCGCCCGCGCCCAGCAGGAGCTAGTACTGTTTAGGATAATATGAAAAAGGGAATCGCCAGCCGGACGCCACACATAGATCCGGGTATCTGTCTTGGGCTGCCCATTCGGAAGCAATGCTGGCGCAAAGTGAACTTCGCAATCCAAGGCGATATGCGGCAGGAATTCATTGAAGTCAAGAGATTTCCCCAGGTAGACATATTTTTCAAAAAAAAGCGAAATGGCTTTACCTGGACAAACGCGCCGGGCTGCCGATTCAATATCCCGGGCGTTAATTCCCCTTCCGCCGGCGAACTCTTGCCACATTCCGCGCATCAGGTCATCGAGGGTATGTCTACCCAGCGAATTATACCGGATCAGCAGGTCCAGCATCGAACCGAGCAGCTCCCCTTGCAGGTGTGTGCTGGCCGAATAGTCCCCTAGTGGGCCCGGAGGGAGATTCGACGCCAAGCTGACCGCCGCGGGAGAGAATAGGGTATTTCCCGTATCCGCATAATATTGGGTAATAAGCGATGCCAGGTGCTCCGTTCGGGTACTGTCTTCCGTGGGCAGTCCCGCCCTTCTAAGCACCAAGTCGGCATAAAACATCGTCAGCCCTTCCCCAAACCAAAGAACGTCAGAGTTTACCTGCGGGCCAAAATGGAGCCTACCCCAGCCTGCGGGACTAATCCCAACGAGGTTCCAGGTGTGAAAAAACTCATGCGCGATTCCCGCTTCGGCCTCGCTCATATGCTCTTTCAGCCAAACAACCGGAGCACCGAAGGTTACCGAATTGGCGTGTTCGAGCGCTCCAAACACACTGTCCAGGATCAGGAAGTCATACTGTTTATACGGTGGCTCGCCAAAGAGTCCCCAGCATTGCTTGGCAATCTTTTGGATGTCACCTACGAATTTCAGCGTGTCGAAATCCGGCTTGGCGCCCGACAAATAGGCCACCGTGTGTTTTACCCTGCGCAGCCAGAATGTCCACTGGTGCAGATTGCCAATCAGGATGGGACAGTCCAGGAGTTCCCTGGCCGACTTTGCTTCGTAAGATGTTCCGTCCACACTTTTTTCGAGTCCGGTGGCGACCCGCCAACCGATAGGCACATCGAGGCTAATTTTAACCGGATCAGCGGAATGGCCAACCAGGTACATGAAGGAATGCAAGCCACCGATCAGGCCTCCATAGGATGCTAGAAATGGCCGGTGCGCATAATGGGTGATTGGGGGGAGTTCAATCCAGTAGTGAACCTGGACCTCCTCACCCCGAACGTTAATGTCCCAGACGGCGCTGTCCGTTTTGCGCCATGCAGCCGGACCGGCAACTGTTTCAACCCGAAAATCTCGAACGAAGCGCCAAAACCGGTCATCGTATTCATCGTGGGTGGCCATGGCCAACTGAAAATGAAGCGGGGCATGGGTCATCGAAATGGTGATCCCATAGCCATGCAGATTGGTGCTGTCTACCTTTATAAAATACCGAAGAGTCGGAATCTCCCGTTCGGCTTTGGTTACCTGGGCCAGCGCAGCCCTCGCACCAGCCAGGTAAAAGGAACAGATTAGGATTCCCCATTTAATTAGGGTATATACCGGAATTTTCAAGAAGAAAAGATAGCTTATCCGTAGCAGATTTTACAGATTCATGTGCAATACTGACCCCTTGTCGAATTTTCAATGAGGTGCATTGTTCAGATGCTAAAAGGCAAAGGAAATTTGTTTGTATTTTTCCAGTCGAATGACCCGCTGCCCGGCTCTCCCACCCTCCCAATCTAGATTGCCGGTCTGAATTAAAACAATAGGTATGGAAAATCAATACAGCTACGTAACTAATCTTAATGTCAAGTTTGATCATTTGGAGCGAATGGACGTTTCACAAATGGTAAAAGACTGCACGGACAAATGGTTCAATCAAACCCTGACCCAAGTGAATGACAGCGTGGTCCGGCTAGGAATCGTCGAAGGGGAATATCATTGGCACAAGCATGAGTCCGATGATGAATTCTTCTTTGTCCTTGAGGGGCAACTCCTGGTCGACCTGGAAAATCAGACCATCGAATTGAACCCAAACCAGGGGATTACCATCCCGAGAGCTACCATGCACCGAACCCGGGCCCCGCACAAAACGGTCATGCTGATGGTGGAAAATAGCGGGATCCAGCCCACCGGTGACTGAACCCATATATAGGTTAATGGTTTCAACTATGAACCAGGTACCGGTTTTTTTCTACGGGCTTTTTATGGACATCGGCCTACTTCGCTCAAAGGGTCTAGATCCACAAAACCCCAGATTGGCCCAATTGCCATGATATCAAATTCGAATTGGAAACCGGGCAACTGTTGTGCTGGCACAAAACATGTCAGCATATGGCATTTTGATGGATTTGACCGGTCCGGAAATCAATGGGCTATATTGTCGTAAATCGCTGAAGGGATACCGGGCGGAACCCGTAATCGTTCTGATTGAAGGAACGCAGAGACTTGCTGCTTTATGCTACAATCTTACCAAGCCTCCATTGCCTGAGGAGCGGAATGAAAAATATGCCAAAAAGTTGAGAGCCCTAGCGCTTCAATGCAGGCTGCCCGAGGAATAAATCCAAACCATCGACTAACTGCCAAGTATATTTACAAGAACTTTTTCTGCTTTTCCTGGGCCTCACTGTCGTTGTGCCAATGGTCGCATTATCTTTATGGCCATCATTTTCCATTCCTGTATTGCTTTTTGCCTCCCCAATTCGCTGGTCGTGCCAATAAAGTTTATGTCGTTGGCGTTATTGGATTAATACGGAATCCATGAAAAAGCGATCCTTCCTTATTCGGGCAGCCCTGGCCCTGATCCTCCTGGTTTGGCTCGGCGGTTGTGCCACTCAACGCAGCGGTTGTCCTGCCCATTCCGGTGATCACCATATGGTAGGTTATTAATTCCTTCCAGCAAAAAGGGAACGAAGATTTCAAACACCGAAGTAGAGTGCGTCGGTAGGTTAACGATGTGCGTCTGATCCTAAAATTCAGGCGTGGTGGCGAAACAGAATGGATATGGTCTCGGGAATTTGCTTTTTGTCGTTGTCCTTCTTTATTTCTCTAAGCTTCTTTTGGATGGCTCCTGCGGTTATCTGGCCCGAGTTTCTTCTCGTCTTAGCTACAAGTAATTTAACGACAGCAGTACTGGCTTTTGGTTTCATCAATTAGGATTGTTATTGGATTATGCAGAAAATCAATCGGGTAACGCTGTGCCCAAACAATATATTGTCAACCCAGCGATCTTTCTGCGCAGTATTGCCCGCCTTTTTGAATTACAGAAAATAATGTAAAATGCTCATAATCAATCACCAGATGCATTTACCTAAATAATATAATTAGAAAGCCCCGCTGGATGAACAAGCGGGGCCCAACTAATGAACAAAGCTAGGTAAAAACTAAATCAGCAATATTCGTTGAAGGCAGCAATCAGATGATGCGCCAGAATCTGCGGCGGACGGCCTTCGATATCATGCCTTTCGACCATATGGACCAGTTTGCCATCACGAAACAACGCTATGGATGGAGAGGAAGGCGGGTAAGGCAACAAATGTTCCCTTAGCGTCTTTACGGCATCTATGTCAAACCCGGCAAAGCTGGTCGTGAGATGGTTGGGTTTCTTGGGGCTGTTTGCCAAAGCCATGAGCAAGCCTGGACGGGCTGCTCCAGCAGAGCATCCACATACGGAGTTGATCATAACCAAAGTGGTTCCTTGCTGGTCTAATTGATCCTGAACCGCTTCCGGAGTAGTTAGCTCCGTAAACCCGTTTTCGGTCAATTCTTCCTTCATCGGCTGGACAATTTCTTCTGGATACATATTTTTTTGTAGTTCTACGCTTGAAAAATCAATCCCAAAGTTAATCAATTTAGGCGAAGGCCGGCCGGTTCGGCCTAGGTGACCCCATAAACAAAACCAAGCCAGAAAAGTTCGGAGCGCCCAATCCGCAATACCGGAAGCAAACTAGTCGACCCTGGGATGGGCTCTCCTTGCCCTGTCGATCTGAACTATTGACACCCGGATGATTTGCATCCTGCAATTATGTCACCGATACGATGGGGGCCTGGGTCGAAATTTCCTGATTTGGCCGAATTCCGCCTGTGGTATGTCCTTTGATCAAATAAAGCGTAATCAACAACATTCACAACTAATACAACAACATTATGACACTTAGGATTAACAACATTCCCGCTCGAGCCTCCTTGACGAATTTGTTCGACGAGGTTCTGAACGGTTTTCCCAGCTGGGAAAGCAAAGATTGGAATGTGCAGAGCTTTGGAAATCCCCCGGTCAACATTCATGAGACCACCGACGCCTACCACCTGGAACTGAGCGTACCCGGCCGCAGCAAGGAAGACTTCAAAATCAACGTGGAAGCTGGCACCCTGACCATCAGTTTCGAAAAGAAAGAGGAATCTAAGATCGAAGGTTACAAGACCGTTCGTCGCGAATTCTTCTACCGGAGCTTCAAACGCAGTTTCCAATTAGATCAGCAGATTGACGCCAACGGAATTCAGGCCAAGTATGAAAATGGCGTATTGCAGCTCCTGCTTCCCAAGAAAGAAGAAGCTAAAGAAACAACCAAACAGATCAATGTAGCGTAATGAGAAACCGCAGAAATGCATTTCATAAGTAGTAGGTTTTGGTTAGATCCCCTTCATTCCTGAAGGGGATTTTTGTTTTCTTTAAGAATTTAATCCCGCGTTCTATATCGATTGGCCTAATTTTGCCGTTATTCGAATGCGCCCTGCTTAAATGAAATGATCGCATCCTCAAAGACTCATCCATTTTTTATTTTTTTAATCGTTGGGATGGGTAGCGCCATCTCCTGTTTTTCCCAAACAGAGGGAGTGCATCCCGTGGTCGGCCAACTTCCGGCGGACTCTGTAAAGAAAGAGGAAGATACCACCCTGCGAATCATCAACTTGAATCCCTACTTCACCCTTCACGTTGATTCCACGCTGAGCTACAAGTTGGATATCAACAAGGACCCCTCGCATTATTTTTGGTTTCTACGAAATTCGCCACCGGGCCTCAAAATCAACAAGGATAACGGTTTGTTGACCTTTCGTGCCGACCGGTCTTTTTTTCTTTCCGGCAAGCTCAAGTACGACAACCAATACCGGGTGTCCCTGGGAGTTCAAAACTTAAACAACCCGGTCGAACGGGTAGACACCTCCTTTACCTTGATGTTCTTCACCACCGAGATTGTCCCTTCCCACGTCAAGCCTACGGTGAGCAACGTGCTATACATTGAAGAGGGGGACACCGTGAACTTTAAAGTTGAATGCGAGACAGGAAGTTTTCCGATCGAAAGCATCAACTTCTTTTCGAATATTCCCATCAAGAACTATACGGTGGTGAAAAAATGTGATGATGATTTTAGCTGGTCACCCCCATTCGACTTTGTCAAGGAAACGGATTCCAGCAAGCAAAAACTTTTGGTGCTCACTTTTATCGGCATCAACAAATTTTTCGTCAAAGACACGTCAGTGGTTAAAATTTACGTCAAGGATGCGTTGGACTATCCGGTCGCGCTGTTAGAATACAATCAAGCCTTCTCGCGCTACAATAAATATGTTCTGCAGCTGAAATACACGTTTGTGCAGTTGGACCGGAAGGTAAAGCACGTGAGGAATACGAGATCCTCTTTTGACATGGGCACCGCTTCGACCGCCCTGGGAGGCACCGTCCTGGCTAATGCCGCGGGAACCGGAACGCAGGATGTGGGCAAAGTGCTGCCCAGTGTCGGCGTCACCCTGGTTCCGGTCAAGGAATTGGTTGCCCCGGCTCCTACCCCGGAACAGAATTCAGCATCCACCATTCGCGCTTCGATTAAACGAATGGAATATAACATGACGGACAATACCCTGGTTGGTGGAAAGGACATGGATATCGTGAAAAAAACCGCGAAGCTCAAAGAGGAGCTTAAGGAAACGCAAATTCAGTTGATTGACATGCCAATTGAAGAGGAAACGAGCGGCATGACCGAAGATGAGCTCAACGCATATTTCAATAGTCCCAAAGTAAATAAGAAATACCGGCTGAAGAAAAACAAGTAGCGGCCAATGGTCCGGATATCAGGTATATCCCAGGATTTTCAGCATACTTTGGGCGGTTTGTTCCTTGGCATAGATCCAATCGGACATTTTCCCGTTTTTGTCGTATCCGACGATGATGTGTTTCGGCGAAGGGATCAGGCAGTGTTTTATTCCACCATACCCACTGATCTGGTCTTGGTAGGCCCCGGTATGAAAAAATCCCAGAAACAGGGGTTCACCGTTGTTTAGCTTGGGCAGGAAGACCTCATTGATGTGCTCCTCGGAATCGTAATAATCGTGGCTATCACAAGTAATGCCTCCCAATACTACTCGTTGGTATTCTCCATCCCATTTGTTGATGGGAAGCATCAGGAACCGCTCCCCAATGCCCCAGGTGTCGGGCAGCGTGGTGATGAATGAAGAATCAATCATATACCAGATCTCGCGGTCATTTTGCATTTTCTGCCCGATCACACTGTAAATATGGGCCATGCTCTCGCCGACTGTATAACTGCCGAATTCGGTGAATATATTGGGCATGGTTACGTTGTTCCGCTTGCAGGCCTTCTTGATATTGCCCACGATCTCGTTGATCATGAATTGGTAATCGTATTCAAACCCCAGGGAATGCTTGATGGGAAATCCCCCGCCGATATTGATCGAATCCAGTTCGGGGCAGATTTTCTTCAGCTGGCAATACAGGTTGATGACCTTGTTAAGCTCGCTCCAATAGTAGATGTCGTCTTTGATTCCTTTATTCAGGAAAATATGCAGCATCTTCAGCTGGAACCGGTCTTCGTTGCCCTCGATCTTATCCACATAAAACTCAAGGACATCCCTGGCCCGGAAACCGAGGCGGCTCGTATAAAAAGGGAACGTAGGTTCCTCTTCGGCGGCCACCCGGATGCCCAGTTTGAATGGACCCTTGACTGACTTTTTATATTGTTGCAATTCGTCCCGGTTATCCAAAATGGGAACGCAGTTCTTAAACCCGGAATTCAGCAGGGAGGCGATACGGCTCGTATAGGGTTTCTGCTTGAACCCATTGCATATGACGTAGGTATCCTTGGTAATTTTCTTTTGGGCATACAACTTCTTGACGATCTCGATGTCGTAGGCATAAGAGGTCTCCAGGTGGATGTCGTGATTCAGGGCTTCTTCGATGATAAAGGAAAAATGCGAGCTTTTGGTGCAGTAGCAATAAAAATACTTTCCTTCATAGCGGTGCCGCTTTATGGCATTGGCGAACATTTTCTTCGCTTTCCGGATCTGCATACCAATCTTCGGCAGGAAGGTGAGCTTCATCGGAGTGCCGTATTTGTCGATCAGGGCTTTGAGGTCCGTACCGTTAAACTGCAGGTAATTATCTTTCACTTCAAAACCTTCCTGTGGGAAATTGAAGGTTTGCTTCACCAAGTCGGTGTAGGTGTTATTGTTCATCGAAGGATCCAGCTATATATCGATTTTATCATTGTGGGAGAACCATCGAGTGCGAAGGAACTCGTTTCGGGGTACAAATGTATATTTTTGATTCATTTGGAAAAAGAAAAACCGGGCGCTTCTGATGAGCGCCCGGCAAATAGCATGGCTAAGCATTCGCAGCAGCCTACTTTACGGAGACGATCAGCTGCTTGAAAGCCTCCGGTTCATTCATGGCCAGATCCGCTAGTACCTTCCGATCCAACCCGATCCCCTTGCTCTGGAGTTTGTGGATAAACTCGGAATAGGTCAGTCCTTCTTCCCGCACGGCAGCATTGATGCGCACGATCCAGAGCCTTCGGAATAACCTTTTTTTGCCTTTGCGTCCAACGTAGCGATAGGTGAGGCCCTTTTCCAGCACATTCTTCGCGACCGTATATACGTTCTTTCTTTTGCCGTAAAATCCTTTGGCCTGCTTAAGGATCCGCTTTCTGCGGGCTTTAGAGGCAACGGCGTTCACTGAGCGTGGCATGGGCTAAGATTTGCTGATTTAGTGGTAGTATTCGAGGTGCCGGAATGGGTCCAGAAATTTCATTTCAGGCGAAGCAGGCGCTTTACAAAATCCAGGTTTGGTCCGCTGACCAATCCTTTCTTATTCAGCGCACGTTTTCTTTTTTTGGATTTTTTGGTCAGGATATGACGCTTAAATGACTTCTGATGGGTGATCTTGCCGGTGCCTGTCACGGAAAACCGCTTTTTGGCACTGGAATTCGTCTTAACCTTGGGCATCTGCCGTCCAATTTGCAATGATACCCCGTAGGCGGGTCCGCTCAGGCGGAACACTTGGGAGCCTGTAGGGCAATGAACGGCTATCTGCCGTTTTCGAAAATGGAGGGCAAAGTTAGGGTTTTTAGCAGATTTTCGAAGAAAATAACTGCATTTATTACAGATCACTCGTTGCGGCCCCCGACCATGGGAACAAAGGAAAACTGATCAAATTCCTCTTCCAAAGCCCCACCCTCGGCTCTACGGGTCAGCCGGAGCATCTTTTGGACCTTCCCCTCTCCCACCGGTACAACCATTTTGCCTCCAGGCTTCAGCTGGTCAATAAGCTTATCCGGTATTTCTGGCGGCGCAGCCGTTATGATAATCCGGTCAAACGGCGCAAAAGTAGTCAGCCCCTCATACCCATCCCCATAAAACAGCTTGAGCGAAGGAAATTTCTTGAGGTAGGGAAATTGGCGGTTGGATTCAAACAGCTTTTTTTTTCTCTCGATACTAAAAACCTGGGCTCCCATCTCCGCCAGGATGCAGGCCTGGTATGCGCTGCCGGTGCCGATCTCCAGCACTTTATCGTTGGGCTTTATTTCAAGCAACTGGGTTTGATAGGCCACCGTGTAGGGTTGGGAAATCGTTTGACCCTCGGCGATCGGGAAGGCCCGGTCCTCGTAGGCAATCTTGTCGAATGCGGAATCCATGAAAAAATGGCGAGGAGTATGTAGCATGGAGTCCAGCACCCGCTCATCGGTAATTCCTTTCTTACGAATCAAATCGACCAGCTGCCTGCGCAGCCCTTTGTGCCGGTAGCTATCAATATAAGAACGCATGGCCTCCTGCAAGATAGCCCGAAAGAAATATTTAGCCGGTATATTTTTCTTTCGTAATTTTTGTCCTTCTCCTTTTCCCAATTAGAACGATATGGCCGGATTGCCTTCCCGTGAAAACGAACTCGTGGATCCGCGTTATGATCCTTTTACCGGAGGCAAATCCCTCCATGGGCAAAGGCAATGGGTAGGAGCGCCCGCGGTCATAGGTCATTGGTTGCCTGCATTCCTTATCCATGCTAAATTTTAATGATGAGTCCCCTTCGTGGAAGAAGCGGGTCCGAGAGTTTCCGGATAATGCCAAATTGGGAATTACTGGACTTGGCACATAAAATAGGACACCCATTTTTGAATAGAGAAAAGGAACCTGTATTGGAAAAAACGGCAGGGTAACGAAAGCGAATACTTGCAAGTTTTCTGCTTATTCCCATGCTTTCCTCCCACTTCAAGCCATTGCCAATTAAAACCATTGCTCATGATGAATGGATCTGTACGATTCCGCCTTTCCGCCCTGATGTTCTTAGAAT
>Ga0207040_1074_pt1 | contig 30264 bp, 27 predicted proteins | sample Alteio_BWMinCont_72_FD_153279 | JGI IMG/M metagenome (GOLD analysis project Ga0207040, IMG submission 153279) | Enriched cells from forest soil in Barre Woods Harvard Forest LTER site, Petersham, Massachusetts, United States -... | ecosystem: Environmental > Terrestrial > Soil > Temperate forest >... | reverse complement strand
TTTGTACCCAATTCCTCTTGAAGCGCCTGTTATAAAAATTTTCATAAGAATTACCTCTTGTTTTTCCCTGTGTATTTTTTAATTAAGCTGATGCTGTTTAAGCCACCAAACCCAAACGAGTTTTTCAATAAAATATTTATTTCGTGTTTTGTACGGGTGTTTCTGCAAACATCAATATCAACTTCAGGGTCTAAGTTGTCAATGTTTATAGAAGGGTGTAATTCGTTTCTGTTCATTTGTAAGATAGCGGCAACTGTTTCAACCGTAGCAGCGCTCCAACAAGTGTGGCCTAACATAGATTTAGGCGCGTTTATTTTTAATTTTTTGCAATGCTCTCCAAATACATCTTTAATAGAACGTAATTCGGTTAAATCACCTAATGGAGTTGATGTAGCGTGTGCGCTCACATAATCAACCTCTTCTGGTTTAACACCGCAATTTTTTAATAAGCGTTTCATTAAACGTGCCTGACCAACTTGCGATGGTTGAGGCAAGTGGTTACCATCTGATGATGATTCTACACCTAAAATCTCAGCATAAATTTTTGCACCACGCGCAATAGCATGATCATAATCTTCTAACACTAATGAAGCTGCACCGTGAGATGGAACAAAACCTTCGCGTTTAGTATCATACGGGCGACTCGCTTTTTCAGGGGTGTCCGTAAATGATTTGTATGAAATAGCACCCATAATAGCCATGCCTTGTAAATCAAGTGGTGAGTAATCAAGTACCGGGGCAACAACCATAGCAACCGGCACATCGTGCAATTGAATTTCATCAACTGCGCAACGCAATGCTACGTTACCACTTGCACAAGCAGCACCAACTGTATAAGCCGGCCCATGTAATTGTAATATATCGGTTACGCTACCAACATGGTGGGTATCTAAACCATATAAGGCAAATAAACCATCCACAAAATCAGGGTCGTCATTAAAAACATCATGATTTTCAAACGTGTAGGCTTGGTTCAGGTTATGACCCGCTACCACTGTAGCAATGTTGTTACCGTCTTTAATTTTGGTTATGTAACCAGAATCTAACATAGCCTCAACAGCTGTTTGTAAAGATACAGCGATAGAGAAAGGAGATTTTTTTCCTAATTTATTTAAACGATTAAAAACATCATCAGGTACTTTGCCTTTGTAGCTATCAATTTTAGCATTGATATCGTAATTCCCTAAATCGCCACCTACTTTGCTATAAATTTTGCTCGAATCTAAGGTTGTCCAATTACATATAGCAGATTTTCCGGCTAACAAGTTTTCTATAAATGAATCTAAATTATCTCCAATAGGAGTGTTGATTGACATTCCTGTTACAACTACGCGTTTTTTTAACATAAACGTTTATTTTATATTGTTTTGTTTTTTTATGGATAATATACTTCTAAAATACTGTGCGAATATATCTCATTATTTATTAAAACCTGCGCACTCATTAATCCCATAAAATCATCATCTTCAATAGATTTTACGCGAATTGTTAAAATATCGCCCGGTTTAACTCCCTTATTAAAGCCTGCATTATGTACACGGGTAAATAATCCTTTAACGGGTTCGCTGGTTTCTTTAATTTCTGTCGTATTATTTTTAGTAAAGTAAGACAAGCATAAGCCTGCTTGCCCCATGGTTTCTACCTGAAACACCCCCGGGTAAACCGGCATACCGGGAAAGTGACCTTCAAAAACAGGGTCTTTTGGGTCTACTTTACTGGTTACTTCAATAATAGCCGCTTCAACATTTACCGCTGTTATAGATGAAATCAACATAAAAGGCGGACGATGCGGAATGATTTTATAAATAGCATCCTTATCAAAGTTTACTTTAACGGTTCCTTTGGCGGGCATTTCTATAACATCTCTTTTTAAGCTGTTTATTAAAGCTTCTCTTTCTTCAAAGTTCACAGTACAATATTAAATTTTTATTTTTTTTAAAATGTTACTTAACACTTCACCCGGTCCAACCTCTGTAAAATCACACTCACCTTGGTACATAACGTACTCAATGCCTTGTAACCATTTTACACGATTATCTAACTGGTTAACCATGTTTTTTAAAATGCCCTGCACATCATCAGGATACGGCGCTGCCGAATAATTAGAGATAACAGGCACACTGCATTTATTTAACTTCATTCCCGAAATAAAAGACTCAAATTGAGCTTTTACCGGAGTCATGTATCTCGAATGGAAAGCCCCACTTACTTTTAAAGGAATAAACACAAAACCCTCCTCTTCAAAAAAATCAGCTGCTTTATCTAACGACTCTAACGGGCCTGAAATAACCATTTGAGCCGGTGTGTTTACATTGGCAACATCTATATCAGGAAAATTGTTCAGTAAAATTTCTTTCACCTCTTTATACTCTGCACCTACAATAGCAGCCATGCCTGTGTTTCCTATAGAAAACATAAGTTCGCCACGTTTTTGTACAATTTTTAATCCTGTTTCAAAATCAAAAACTCCAGCAGCGTTTAGGGCGTTAAATTCACCTAAGCTGTGCCCTAAATAATAATCAGGGGTTTTACCGCCTTCTTTTACATATTTTTGGTGAGTAAGGTAGTTTAGTAGGAATAATGCAGGCTGGGTATAACTTGTTTGGTTTAGTTTATTATCGGGGTTATTAAGGCAAATATCAGCTATATCATAACCCAAAGCACGGTTAGCAGCAGCAACTACATCCGGAAATTCTTTAAATAATTGTTCGCCCATGCCTTGGAACTGAGAACCTTGCCCGGGGAACATAATTACTTTAAGGGTCATTTTTTGAAATTTACCGCAAAAATATGCTTTTCTGCGAATATTTAGCTGTTTTGTTTAAAGGCGACATTTAACAGCAAAAGCTGGTCGTAAACATAACAGCTAATAATCACAAATACAGGCGCTGTTATAAGGGCTCCAAGCACATCAATAGCATAATGGGCTTTTAAATAAACAGTGGCAAAACAAATGCCGATAACAAAAGGCAAGCTACTGTAAAACAAGCTCTTGTGGTTTTTATACGCCACATAACCTAAAATAAGGGCTAAACCAACATGCGAGCTCGGAAACGCACCTGTAGGTTTTTCATACTCAAGCAAAAGATAACGCATAATTTTTCCAAAAAAATAAGGGGGCATAGGTTCTTTGGTCATGGTATCAAAATAGTACTGAGGGCCTGTAACAGGCAAAATATCATATACTATATAATACATATAAAACGAGAACACTACTACAAAAATAGGCTTATGAGATAGTTGCTTTTTACTAATGTAAAGTGTTATACAAACCACAGCTGTAATAAGATAATAGGAGAAATAAGATATATTCATCAGCTCATTAAACCAACCCTGCGACATAGTTTTTGAAAACTGCAAACTGGGCTGAAAACCCCATATAGCTTGGTCTATGCCCGAAAAATAAGCATCTAAATCCGTAGATATTATAATGTTTTTCATATAACCTGTTTCGGCATAAAAAAAACTAAGTAAAATTAAGGGGTAAAGGTTTCTAATAAGCAGAATAAACCTGCTCGAATTTTTTTGGTTTATATACGCCAGTATATATATAAATGCTACCACGCCAAACCTTGCTATAAAATGAGGCATTGGGTCTTCTAAATACGAAAACCCAAAACACATATAAATGCCCGACAATAAAATATAGAATATAGTAACTATATCAAGCGGAGAAAATAAGGCAAAGAAATTATAATTAGGTCTATTTTTCAAGTTTACACAGTACGTTGATACAGGCGGTATGTTTTATAAACCTGTGCATTTATATTTATTAAGGCTTGGTTCATCATTTCATTAGTCTCTAAAATTAAGGATGCTTCGGCAGCATTTATGCCTTTCGATCTGCCTGTTTTAATAGTTTTTGCATAAAAACAAGCTTCTATGCCAAGCTTGCGGTAACCTTCAATTACACCTAAAACAACTACGCGCATTTTATTTATTTTACCACGCCCAAATAGTAATTTAAAAATACCGGTTGGTAACAAGCGTCCTTTTTTTACATCTTTAAGCACTTGGTTTATATCCGGAAACGAAAAAGAGAAACCAACTATTTTACCTTCATTCTCAGCTACCAAACACAATTCTGGGTCCATAATTTGTTTCATATCCGCACACAAGTGCATAAATTCATTTTTTGTCATGGGTACAAAAGCCTCATTTTTTTCCCAGGCCGAATTAAAAACCACATGTGCTTTTTCAGCTTCTTCGGTAAACTTTTTCATGTTAACCGGTCTAATAGTAATGCCTTTTGTTTTTAACCTATTTTCAAATGCTTCAGAAACACGAAGTGCTTTTTCAGATACCTGTTCAGATGTTACATAGTAAGCGTAAAAATCTACTTTTTTAGCAAAGCCATACTGCTCCGCAAATTTTGAATAATAGGGTTTGTTATACCCCATCGACATCATGGGCGGTATATCAAAAGCATCTATATGCCAACCAAAAATTTCGTTGGTAGATATACTGGTAGGGCCAATAATATTGGTAAGTCCTTCTTTTTTTACCCATTCAGTTGCCGCATCAAATAGTTTTTTGGCTACTTCATAATCTTCTATGCATTCAAAAAAACCAAAAAAGCCATCGTTGCTTCCTGTAAATTTTATATGAGCACCATTTTTAATAGCTGCAATGCGCCCAACCAGTTTACTATCTTTATAAGCTAAAAACAGTTGAGCTTTACTATGCTCATAAAACGGGTGTTTGCTGGGATTTAGTAAATCTTTTTGTGCTAAATATATTTCAGGTACATAGTTTGGGTCACCTTTATATAACTCGTGTGGAAAATCTATAAAGTCTTTTATTTTATTTGGGAACGTTATTTTTTCGATAGTTATCATAATGCCAATTTTTCGATAGGGGCAAAAGTATATATAAATTCTTTTTGGTTGAATGTTAAAGTTAAGGGCTACTTAAAAAAGTTGCCGTAGCTAAACTCAATCAGTTTATCCACTTTTGCAGTAGTAGCAAAGGCTGCCTTGTAACCTGCTTCTATTTCAAGTCGCTTTAATGTCCATAATTTTTTATCATCGGGCATTACACAGGTTTCTTTATCAAAAAAATCAGCCAAATTAATTTTACTTATATCCACACTTAAGCCTGTTCCGGTAGCTTTAATAAAGGCTTCTTTAAATGCCCAAAAGGTGAATAAAATTTCAGGGTTTGCATTCCCGTTATTAAAAATCATTGCCTTTTCTTGTTCCGAAAACGAGTAGGACGAAAAAGTAGCTACATCCTGCAACTCCTTTATATACTCAACATCAACTCCCACTTCGGCATCTTTAAAAATAGCCAACAAGCCATATTTATTTCGGTGCGAAAGATTAAAAAATAAATTTGAGTTTTCCACATAAGGTTTGCCAAGCTCGGTATGGCTAAATTTTATTTCGGCAGCAGATATATTTAAATAAGCAGCTAAAACATTCCGCATAAAACGATGGTTACAAACATATTTTATGGCATGTTTTTCTTGTATAAACCGGGCGGCTTTTTCTCGCTCTTCGGTAGAAAGTATAGGAGTGTTTTTTTCAGCCACATAATCCTGTTCATTAACCGTGTATCGCCAAATGTGTAACTCGCCTTTATGTATAGTATGTGTCAAAATAGCTCTGTTAAGATGCGTAAAAGTAACCGAGTGTTTTGGTATAAGCAAAAAATCATATAAACCCGAAAGATTAAAATATCATATCTATATAGTATATTTGTTCTCTTAGTAACTTATACTTTAAATTATGTCGTGCGGTAGCGGATGCTCAACAGATAAAACAAGTGATGGTGGAAAACCTGCGGGCTGTGGCTCATCGGGTAGCTGTGCTACAGATAGTTGCAATAAGCTAACGGTTTTCGATTGGCTGTCTGATATGCAATTACCGCAAGGCGATAAACCTTTTGATGTGCTTGAGGTGCGTTTTAAAAACTCGCGCAAAGAATTTTATAAAAACCAAACTTCTCAAAATTTTCAGGTGGGCGATGTAGTGGCTGTTGAAGCTACTTCGGGTCACGATATTGGTGTCGTATCACTTGCGGGCGAGTTGGTGCGTATCCAAATGAAAAAGAAAGAAATTAATTACGATAGTGCTGAGGTAAGAAAAGTTTACAGAAAAGCACGCCCTGCTGATATTGATAAGTGGCGCGAAGTACAAGCCCTTGAAGTGGAAACCATGTACAAAGCCCGTACCCTTGCTATTACACATGGCTTAGCCATGAAAATTAGTGATGTAGAGTACCAGGGCGATAAAAGCAAAGCCATATTTTATTATACTGCCGATGCGCGTGTAGATTTTAGGGAGCTTATTAAAAGCATGGCTTCCCAGTTTGGTGTTCGTGTAGAAATGAAACAAATTGGTGCCCGCCAAGAAGCATCAAGATTAGGCGGTATAGGTTCATGCGGAAGAGAATTGTGCTGCTCTACCTGGTTAACCGATTTTAGAACTGTGAACACAAGTGCGGCACGCTATCAGCAATTATCGTTAAACCCATTAAAGTTAGCCGGACAGTGCGGTAAATTAAAATGCTGTTTGAATTACGAACTCGATTCGTATTTAGATGCCGTTAAAGATTTTCCGCAAACCGATAATTTAAAACTGGTTACAAAACAAGGCAGAGCCTTCCATCAAAAAACAGATATTTTTAAACGCCAAATGTGGTTTTCGTACGAAGGCAATGCGCAAACATTTGTGCAACTTACGGTTGACAGAGTAAAGCAAATTGTTGAGTGGAACAAACAAGGCATACACCCTGAAGAGTTGGTTGAAGAGGTGAAAATAAAAGCACCTGTGCAACCAACGAAACATCCTGATTTTGAAAACGCGGTTGGCAAAGACAGCATTAATCGTTTCGATAAAAAGAAACAGCATGGAGGAAAACAGCACCACAACAACAATCCAAACCGCAGAAGGAACAGCAACAATCCTCAAAATCAAAAAAGAAAAAATACGAAATAAACATGCAACGTGTTTTTAAAATAGTAGTTTGTTTTTTGGTTGTATGCTTTTTAGCATCGTGCAACAAAAATGTAGTGTATAGCAAGTACGAGCGCATTGAAGAAGAAAAAGGTTGGCCTGCTAAGCAATTAATAAATTTTGAAACTGAAATAGCTGATAGCAATCAGTTATACAATGTGTACATAAACGTGCGCAATGCCGAGACGTATCCATACAAAAACCTATTTATATTTTTACACACCACCTACCCAAACCTAACAACATCGGTTGACACTATTGAGTGCATTTTAGCTGATGAGCAAGGGCATTGGCTTGGTAAAGGCATGGGCGATTTGTATGATAACACTATTTTATTTAAGAAAAATGCGCACTTTAAACAAGCCGGCAAATATAAATTTGCGTTTGAACAAGCTATGCGCTACGGAAATAAAAACGAAATAGACCCGCTGTTTCTTATTATGGATGTGGGCATGACAATTGAAAAAGCAACAGAAAATTAATTTGCTTTCTGTTTTTCGTATGCTGCCTCACTAACTTCATCAGCAAACTCCTTGTAATTTAAAAGTAAGTCGTTTATAAAAACTTTTTCAGGGTACTGCTTTGCTTCTATGGTATAAGTTAATCGTTTACTGCCTACTACTTTAATTTCTTCGCACAAAATGGGCGATAGAATTTTAAAATAACTCAGTCCGTTTTTATACCGCCTATATTGCGGATATTTTATACTTTCAAGCAGAGAATTCATTGCGCAAAAATGCCATATTTTTTAGAATTAGTAGCACAACACATACATAAAAATTATGCTGGTGATTTAGATTCGCTTTGCGTAGTGCTACCTAATAAACGTGGTGGTTTATATTTAAAAAAACACTTAGCGGGTATTTTAAATAAGCCTTCGTGGATTCCTGAAATTATTTCGGCCGAAGATTTTGTAGAGAAAATATCTCACCTGCCAACTGCTTCAGAACTTACACTTACGTTTGAGTTGTATAACACTTATTGTAAAGTTGTAGAAGCCGATGCCGTTTCGTTCGAGCAATTTTTGCGTTGGGCACCCCAAGTAATGCAAGATTTTAATGAGATAGACCGGTACTTAATTGAACCCGAAACTATTTTTGAAAACCTACGCAACATAAAAGAAATTGAAAGCTGGAGTTTAGGTGAAGAGAAGCTTACTACGATGCAAGAAAATTACCTGGCTTTTATGCAAAATTTAGGCAAGGTGTATAAATTAATGAAAGAAAATGCCTTAGCGAACAAACAAGCATGGCAGGGTTTATCGTACCGGGTAGCTTATGAAAGTGTTGCAAAAAACGGTTATACGCTCCCTTACAAAAAAATACTTTTCTGCGGATTTAACGCCGTTAACTTAGCCGAAGAAAAAATAATTGCCTTTTTAGTTGAAGAAAATATTGCCGAAATATTATGGGATGCTGACACCTATTATTTAAAAGATGCAGCACAAGAAGCAGGTTCTTTTTTACGAAAACATTTTACGCGTTTTACCAAACAAAAAAACTTTGTTTCAGATGCTTTAACCACTTCGGTTAAGCATATTGAAATTACAGGTGTAGCAGGTCGTATGGCACAAGTTGCCGCAGCCATGCAAGCGCTAAATAAAATTTTAGAACAAGATACCCAATTACAAAAAACAGCCATTGTATTGGCAGATGAAACTTTATTGTTGCCTGTACTTAGCGCACTACCCGAAAAAATACATGCGGTAAACATCACGTTAGAGTATCCTACACACATTACACCTTTATACGGTTTGTATGAAGAAACTATACAGGCACACTTAAACAAAAAACCCGATGAGGCTTTTTATTTTAAAGATGTGTTATCTATCCTATACAACCCAATAGTTGCTACACTGGTTAATGATAATGTTGCCCTACACAAAACAATAAAAAAAATTAATCAAAGCAACATTATTTACCTCCGTACGGATTTATTAAAAACCTGGATGGGAGAAACCTTTACTGATATTGAGTTTCTGCTATTGCCTTTTACTTCGGTAAATGATTTTGTGTTGCGTTTATGTAAGTTCAACGAAAAGTTAATTCAAAAAACCTACGAAACAAAACACCGTTCGTTAGAGTTAGAAACCGCGCTCATCTTTCAGCAAAACTTAAACACGCTGCAACAAGCCTTTCAAAATTATCCTGAAACAAGTTTAAAGGCTTTAAAAGTTTTAGTAAAGCAAACGCTTGCTCCTAATGGAATTCCTTTTTACGGCGAACCTTTAAGTGGCTTGCAAATTATGGGTGTGCTTGAAACCCGCACACTTGACTTCGACAATATTATTATGCTGTCAGTAAACGAAAATGTTTTACCGGCAGGCAAATCAGGTGCATCTTTTATTCCCGACGATTTAAAACGCTTTTTGCAAATGCCTTTGTATAGCGAAAAGGATACTATTTATGCGTATCATTTTTACAGGTTATTGCAACGAGTTAATAAAGCCGCTTTAATTTATAATACAGAAACAGATACGTTTGGCAAGGGGGAGAAAAGTCGTTTTATAACTCAGCTTTTATCGGAGTTAAAAGAAAAAAACAAACAAGCCGTTATAGAAGAAAAGATTTTATCGCTTCCTGTAAATCAAGGTCAGCATGAGTTTGAAGTACATATACAAAAAACAGAAAGCGTATTAAACAGACTTACAGAAAAAGCACAGTCAGAAAAAGGCCTTTCTCCTACTTCGTTAAACACCTATAAAGAATGTGAACTTAAATTCTATTATCGATTTATTGCCAACATTAAAGAACCTGATGAAGTAGATGAAAACATGGAGGCATCTGCTATTGGTAACATTATTCACAACACACTTGAAAAAATTTACACGCCGCTTATAGACAAAGTTCTCACTAAAGAAAACATTTCAGCTTTAGAAAAAATATACCCGCAAACCGTAGACGAAGTTTTTATTGAACATTATAAAGAATCAGGAAACGAAAACGGCAAAAAAACAATTGCTTTGCATGTAATAAAAAAATACGTCGCTAATTTATTAGCCCACGAAAAAGAAACGATTGAAGAGCTTGAGAAGAAAAAAGAGAGCATCACCATCAGGCATCTTGAAAAAAATTTAACGGCTGATATATTTGTAAACACAAGCTCAGGTACCATTCCAATAAATTTAAGCGGCACCATTGATAGAATTGATTTTACACCCAGTACGTTTAGAATTATAGATTATAAATCGTCTGTAAAAAAGGAGTACGATACGTTTAATATAGAAAGCTTAAGCGAAGTTTTTACCGATGCCAAATACAGCAAAGTGTTGCAATTATTAGTTTACGCATGGCTTGCCTGGAAAAATAAAATTACCGAACCGGAAAAAATAAACGCCTGCATTATTCCTTTTAGGGCGCAGGAGCGTGTTTATAAAATAACCTTAAACAAACATCCATTGGTTTTAAGCTCCGATTTTTTGGCAGACTTTGAAGATAAATTATCGGCTTTTATTGCCGACATGTTTAATGCAAATACAAACTTTAACCCTACCGAAGAGTTAGAAACCTGTCAGTTATGTGCTTATCAAAGTATTTGTAATAGAAATTAAACATGAAAGCCGTTAGTTTAAGCGAGTTAAAAAAAGAGTTGCAGGAAATTCCACCTAAGGAGTTAGTAGAATTATGCGTAGCACTTGCCAAGTATAAAAAAGACAATAAAGAATTTTTGAGTTACTTGTTATTTGAAGCGCACAACAAAACAACTTTTGTAAACGAGATAAAAGCGGAAATTGACGAGCATATAACTACACTGCAAAGTCAACCTAACTTATATTACGTTAAAAAAGGTTTGCGCAAACTATTGCGTTCAATTACTAAATACAGCAAGTATATAAATGATAAAGCTACGAGTGCCGATTTGCTTATTTGCTTTTGCAGCAAATTAAAACAATCTGGCATTCCTTATCATAAAAGTCAGTTAATAGTAAACATGTACGAGCAACAGCTTAAAAAAATAAATACATTAATTAATTCGTTACATGAAGATTTACAACAAGATTATTTGCAGGATTTAGAAAATCTTATTTAGCTTCGTTCCATTAAAAACAATCGCATGAAAAATTTAAACGCCTTAATGCAAAGCATCATTGAGCTAACTACAACTATTGAAACAAAGTACCCGGAGTTGTATAAAAACTTAGATGAAACTCCTTTAACTATTGGCAAACACCCTGAAAAAGAAATAAATACAACCGACTTAAAAAACTATCTGCAAATTTTAAAAACTCAGTTAGAAGAATACATTAAAACGCACCAAAAGGCTTAATTTTTTTTCGGCTTAGGGTCATTCTTCATTTTAAAAATCTGGTTGAACTTAAACTCTATGCCTTCATCTGGTTTAAGTGCAGGCGATTGTAACAAATATCCATCTGGACTAATAAAATAATAAACAGGCAAACTTTTTATATTATACTGCCCTGCCAGTTTTTTATTTTTTCCACCATATAAAAAAGTCCATTTATAAGTAGGGTTTTGTTTTATAAAATTTTTAAAAGCCATCGTATCGTCATCTGTACAAACCGAAACAAACATTACTTTATCTCCGTATTTTTTAAAAAGCTGGTCTTGCTTTTTTAGTTCCTGTAAACAATCAGTACACCAGGTAGCAAAAAAATTCAGGTACGTGTACCGTGCTTTAAAACCGGTTAACGAAACAGTATCGTGCTTTATATTGGGAAGCGAAAAAATGGGGGCCAACTGCCCGGCGCGCATATTGTTTATGTTGCGTAAAACATCAAAAACAATTGTTTTATGCTCAGCAATTGTTGTTGAGCCTTGCAGCTGTTCTAACATCTCTTTTATTTTTTCTTTTTTAAAATGAGGCGCAAAATATAAATCAGCCAACGATTTTAAAACAACCAGTTCGCGCAATGTATCATTTTTTAATATGGGGTCGCCTTTCAATAGTTCATTTAAGTGTTTGTATTCGCCCTGTTCATTAATAGCATCTAAAATAAAATTCCCGTTTTTAGTATTGCTCTGTTTTTGCAAGTACTGTTTAAAGTATTGGTTAAAAAAACTCATGTATTCGTAATTGCCATAACTAATGGGTCTATCTAATAAATAGCGTTTAGCCAAATAAGTATGGTGCCTGCCCGTGTTTTCATTAAAAGACGCAAATGTGTAATCCACATAAGTTTTAAAATAACTTAGTTTTACCTTTTCGTAACGCTTGTTTATTTGCAACTGAAAAGAATCTAACCTTTGGTGAATTTGTTTTGTTACAAAGGCTTTATAATTTTTCTCCCAAAAAACATCAAAGCAATTATTAAAATCTATAATGCGTGCATTAAGTTCGGTACTATCTCCATTAATAATAAGGTTTACATTTTGTTCTGTTCCGTCAGCATTAAAACGCAAACTATCTTTTTCAGGAAAAACAATTCCGTATACAAAATTCGGCTGAACATAAATAACACCCGTTAAATTATCAGTTTTAATAAGGGCTATTTGTGTGCTCTTTATAGATAGACTAAGTTCAAAATTACCTCGCGCATCAACCGTATCTGATGATTGCAATGTTTGCGATTGCGTAATTAAATCATCATACAAATAAACTGAAATTTCTTTCCCCTTATGCGTAGGTGCAATGCCCCTAATGGTTACGTTTTGCGCAAACGAAATAAAAGGGGCAAGAACAAAAAACAGGAAGCTTATTTTAAAATATACTTTCATTACAACAGCTTAACGCTTTATTTAAACTAAAAGTATAAATTTTTATTTAACCTTGTTTTTCAAAGTTAGCAATAGCAGCATCTAAACGCTTCAACGAATCTTCTTTACCAAACAGCTCAAGCATTTCAAAAAGTGCCGGGCCACCACCAACGCCGGTAATGGCAACTCTAAATAACTGCATAACTTGTCCGGTTGGTATATTTAATTTTTCTGAAACCGCCTTAAAAGCATGCTCTGTTTCAGCAGCCGTAAAGTTTTGCAACGCGTTAAATGAAGCTCTTGCTTCTTTAATATATTCCAATGTTTGTGGATTCAGGCGTTTCTTTAACACCTCAGCATCATAGGCAGTTGGTGCTATAAAAAAGAAAGAACCTAAATTCCAAAACTCATTTACAAAATGGGCTTTTTCTTTTATCAATCGGCAAAAACCAATTACAAAAGGTTTGCTTGCGGTAATGTTATGCTCTTTAAGCATGGGCATAAATAAATCAGCCAACTCTTCGTCCGATTTTTTACGCAAATATTGTTGGTTAAACCATTTTGTTTTTTCAGGATCAAATTTAGCGCCTGCTTTATTTACACGCTCAAACGAAAACAGATTTATCAATTCTTCTTTCGAATAAATTTCTTGATTATTACCAGCATTCCACCCCAACATAGCAAGCATGTTTATAAACGCTTCCGGAAAGAAACCATGCTCACGGTAACCGGTATAGCTTTCTTTTGTACGCTCATCGTACCAGTTTAACGGAAACATGGGGATACCTGATTTATCGCGCTTGCTTAATTTACCATTTCCATCTGGTTTTAAAATCAAGGGAAGATGTGCCAATTTCGGCATTTGCTCTTCCAACCCTAAATAGCGGTAAATTAAAATATGTGCCGGGGCAGATGGTAACCATTCTTCGCCACGTACGGCATGAGAAATTTTCATTTCTATATCATCTACAATGTGTGCCAAATGGTACGTTGGCATTCCATCACTTTTTAAAAGTACTTTATCATCTACCTGAGATGAGTTTACAACCACCCAGCCACGTATAATGTCATTAAAACGTATCTCTTCATTACGAGGCACTTTTAAACGCACTACATAAGGCGTACCTTCAGCTAATAGTTTTTTAACCTCATCTTCGCTAAGCGTAGTTGAGTTGCGCATATTTTGGCGAGATACTGCATTGTATTGTGGTGCCACAACTTTAGCAGCCTCTAAACGTTTGCGCATTTCATCCAATTCTTCGGCCGTATCAAAAGCATAATAAGCGTGTCCGCTTTCAATTAATTTATCGGCATATTTTTTATAAATGCCTAATTCTTTACGTTCGCTTTGGCGGTATGGCGCATGCGGACCATCGCCAAAACCAACACCCTCGTTAGGCTCAATGCCACACCATTTAAGTGAGTCAATAATATATTCTTCAGCACCTTTTACATAGCGTGTTTGGTCGGTATCTTCAATGCGCAAAATAAAATCTCCGCCATGTTTTTTAGCGAACAAATAACTAAACAAAGCAGTGCGCACACCACCCATATGTAAACCACCCGTAGGACTTGGGGCAAAACGAACTCTAACGCGATTGTTGCTCATAAAAAATTTTTGCAAATATACGCTAAATGGCTAATTTGATGTCTTAAAATTTTATGGTAAAAGATTTTTTGTTGGACGTAGCCTCACTTGTATATCCACGCGTTTGTAGCGGGTGCCAGCAAAGTTTATTTAAACACGAAGAATTTATTTGCAATAAATGCTATTTAACCCTGCCCAAAACAAATTACCATTTACAGCAGGAAAATCCCATTGAGAAAATATTTTTTGGCAGAGCCAATATTAAAGCTGCCAGCAGTTTTTTGTTTTTTCAGAAAAAAGGGAGTGTGCAAAAACTACTTCACGCCTTAAAATATAAAAACAAACCTGAGGTAGCTCAACTTTTAGGTAAATGGTACGGACAAGATTTAAAAAAGAGTGATGCCTTTTCCAATATAGATTTTATCATTCCTGTACCGCTTCATAAAAAAAGAATGCAAAAGCGAGGATACAATCAAAGTGAACATTTTGCAAAAGGCTTAAGCGAGGTGTTACACATTCCCGTTATTACGAATGTGCTAATCAAAAGTAAGTTTACCGAAACACAAACTCATAAAACCCGTGAAGAACGTGCGGAAAATATTTCCACATCATTCAACCTCCAAACCCCAGAAATCATACAAAATAAAAATATTCTATTGGTTGATGATGTTATAACTACAGGTGCCACTACCGAGGCCTGCATTCTTAAACTGCAAGAAAATACAAATGCCAACATTTCCTTAGCCTCTATTGCTTATGCCATACTTTAAATTATTGTTGCATGAATATTAAAGAAGCACTTTTAAAAGAACACTCTAAAACTCAAATGCAAAAAATTGTTGCCTATGTGGGTAACGATAAAAAAAGGTTTGCCGAGCTAATCACCCTTATGCTTACAGCCGAGTATAGAGTTGCTCAACGCGCGGCATGGCCTGTGTCGTATTGTATAGAAACCAATAAAGATTTAATAAAACCCTGGTTCGCTAAAATGATAAAAAAACTGGGCGAAGAAAACGTACACCATTTCATAAAACGCAACACTTTGCGCGCGTTAGAGTTTGTTGATATCCCTGAAAAATATTGCGGAACCTTATATGATATTAGTTACACTTTTTTACACAGCATAAAAGAGCCTATTGCCGTGCGTGTTTTTGCATTAAGCGTATTAGGTAATATTTCTAAAAAATATCCTGAATTAAAAACAGAAGTTATACATAGTGCCGAAAGTCTTTTGCACTGTGGCATCCCTGCACTTGAAAGCAGAAGCAAAAAGGTTTTAAAGCAAATTAAAACCCTTTAGCTTTCTCAGTTTATTAAGGCAGTACAGGTGCTTGCGGACAATTTGCTAACCCCGCTTTAGCTTGTGCATGATTCGGGTTTAGCTTTAAGCATTGGTTAAATGCGGCTGATGCTTTTGCATAATCACCTAAAGAAAACGCTGCGCCACCCAAGTTATACCATATTTCAGGGTCTTGTGGAAAAATTTTCGACGCACGCTCAAACCAGTAGGCAGAGTTTTGCAACTTCTTATCCTTAGCATCCTGAAACGCTTGTTGTATATATACATTTGAAAGCACACGGTAGTAACTTACCAAATAAGGGTTACTTGGATATAAGCGATACGCCGTTCCCCAAGTTTCTTCGGCTTTATTATAATCACGTAATTTAAAATAGGCCAAACCTAAATTCAAATACCCGTTTACATATTTAGGGTGCAACTCTAAAGCATGGTTTAAATAGCCTTTTGCTTTCTCCAAATATTCAACTTCGTGTTTTTTGTTTTCAGGGCGTTCCGATAAATCAATCCAACGTGCTCCCGCGTTACCTAAACAAAGCACCGAGTTAGGCATTACATCCACATCATGCGTAAAAAGTGTAATATCGTTTTTCCAAATCTCGTTGCGGGTTATAGTTCTAATACCGCATAGTACAGTTAAAACAATAAGTACCGACCATAATAAGGCTTTGTGAACTTTTTCGGATGTGATTTTCTTTCTGGCTTCTTCTGTAAAAATCCAGGCTATACAAACTGCCCAACCTAACGAAGAGTGAAAAATCAAACGTTCACCCATAGTCGCCCCAATATCAATCAGTAAATTACATATCATTAAAAAATTAGCGAAAAAGAAAACCAAGCCCCAGGCAACCGGATGCTTTTTGCGAAATAATTTATAAGTAAGAATTGCTAAGCTTATATAAATAGCTAACGACAACCAAACCTCAGGACTTGTAAAATGACGATAAGGGATACTATTATACGAGTAATCAGAGCTTAATACATAAGGGAAGAAAAGCAGTATAAAATATTTTAACCATACAAAAACCTTAGTAGCTTTCATTTGGTCTCCACGTGCTAATAAATAAGGGTTATTTAAAAGCTCTGTATCCGGAATGCCTGTTTTAGCCACTACAATAGAGAACCTTATCATAAAGTAAACAACCAAAGCAGCTCCTAATGCAGCAAATAATTTAAAGAATTTACTAAAAGAAAAATTATCGATAAATAAATAAAGTGTAGCAGGTATAACCAAAACCAACGTTACCGCGTACTCTTTTGATAGCAGAGCTAAAAAATAATGTACGGCACTCCAAACTATGTATTTATTTTGCCTTGTTTCAGCATACTTAAATATATTTATAAAGGTGAGGCATATAAATATCATAGAGAAAATCTCATCCCTACTCTTCATGTTGGCAACCACTTCCGTATGTATGGGGTGAATGCAAAAGAGCAGAGCCGCCACAAAAGCCATATCGGGGTACTTGCTAAACAAATGGTTTTTAAACATGGCGTATATCAGCAACACACAAAGCACATAAAACAACACGTTATTAAAGTGCCTTAACATACAGCCTTTGGTAAGGCAATCATTATCATTATATAATCCGTCCTTATTTATATCCTCATCGGCATCAGGCTTGCCATTTAAATTTTCATCCCAACAATTAGCGGGGGGTAAATGCCCATCAGGATACTTGCCTATAAACTCCTGTTCAATAGCAAAACTCACAATAGATAAAGGACGATAACGACCACCCGCCAACTGAGCTTTAGCATTCATTTGCTTATAAAAACTATGATAGGCATCGCGTTTCATAATACTATCTATGCCGCCAAAACCTTCCATCACATATTCGTTTTTATGAATAACGATACCATCATCCAGCGCAAACTCGTTTTTTATAGTGTTTATGTAAAAAATAAAGCCAATTAAACCTAATATAATGTAAGGAACAATGGGTTTGCTAAACGGAAAAAGCGTGTACGGTTTTATGGTTGGTATAAATAAATCTGAGTTGGTTTTTTGTTTAGCCATATAATTTCTAAAAATTGAAACACAAATATAGTTTTTTTAGATAAGCAAATAAACGCGGCCTAAAATTCTCTTTTGAAATGTTTTAATAATTCTTTTACCGAAAACGTTTAACAGAGCTTACTTTTGCGAGGCTTTGAAATTTTTAAATAAAATAGCATTTTTTTTCTTCGCACTTTTTTGCTGTGTTAGTTTGCACTCGCAATCGTACGAGCAAGGCAGTACTAATTTTTCTGCACCAAAAAAATACGATGCCAATACAACCACCCGCATACTATTTATTTTTGATGATTCGTTTAGCATGTTTGGTAAATGGGGCAACGGCACTAAAATAGATGTATCTAAAAAATTAATGGGCGAGTTTTTAGATTCGCTTCAAAACACCCCTAAACTTCAATTGGCGCTGCGTTGCTACGGGCATCAAACTCCTTTCAAACCCAATCGTAACTGTCAGGATACTAAATTAGAAGTGCCTTTTGATGGTGCTTTTATCAATTGTAAAAAAATAAAAGATCGCATTAACAGGTTACAGCCAACCGGTACAACCCCCATTGCTTATTCCTTAGGCGAAAGCGCAAACGATTTTCCGCCATGCGATAATTGCCGCAACATAGTTATTTTAATTACCGATGGCATTGAAGAGTGCGATGGCGACCCTTGTGCGGTATCATTAGCTTTACAGAAAAAAGGAGTTTTTCTTCGTCCGTTTATTATTGGCGTTGGCTTAGATGTAAAGTTTGCTGATGTGTTTGGTTGCATGGGTAAGTTTTATGATGTAAGTAATGAAGCCAACTTTAAGCAGGTTATGAAACTGGTTTTTATTGAAGCCATATCTCAAACAACGGTACAGGTAAATTTATTAGACACCTACAAAAAACCAAGTGAAACGGATGTTACCATGACTTTTTATAATCAAAAAACGGGAGAAGTTAAATATAATTATTTACACACGCTTAATCATCGTGGTAACCCCGATACCTTGGTTTTAGACCCTGATGTAACCTATAAAATGGTAGTGCACACCATTCCGCCACAGGTAAAAGAAAACATTGTGCTGCAAAAAGGCAAGCATAATATTATTCCGTTAGATGCCCCGCAAGGTTACTTAAACCTGCAAACCGATGGCCCTATTGTATACAAATCATTACAATGTATGGTAAGAAAAAATGCAGAAGAAAAAACCTTAAACGTGCAAGAATTTGCTACTACCGAAAAATATATTACAGGCAAATATGATTTAGAAATACTGAGCTTGCCACGCATTAAACTACCTAATATTGAAATAAAGCAAAGTTCAACCAACGTTATAAAAATTCCTTCTGCTGGTATCATCTCTATTAATAAAGGCAATTTGGGCTACGGTAGCGTTTATTTAGAGAATGGTAAAAAATTAGAGTGGGTTTGTAATTTAATTGAAGGTCAGCAAACAGAAGTTTTTTATCTTCAACCCGGAAATTACAGAGTTGAGTTTCGTTTAAAAACACAATTAGAGTCAGAAAAAACAGTAGAGAAAAAATTCACCATAGAATCAAATAAAACAACCGCAATAAGCTTATTTTAATTATGAATAAAAAATTCCCTTACACCGAAAAGAAAGATACACGTTCAGGCTTTGGCGTTGGCCTGCACGAACTTGGAAAGAAAAACCCTAACGTGGTTGCCTTGTGCGCCGACTTAACAGGCTCATTAAAAATGGATGCTTTCTTAAAAGACTTTCCGGAACGTTTTTTTCAAATAGGCATTGCCGAAGCTAACATGATGGGCATTGCGGCAGGTTTAACCATTGGCGGTAAAATTCCGTTTACAGGTACTTTTGCTAATTTTTCTACCGGCAGGGTTTATGATCAAATACGTCAATCAATTGCCTATAGCGGCAAAAATGTAAAAATTTGCGCATCGCATGCCGGGCTTACACTTGGCGAAGATGGGGCTACACACCAAATATTAGAAGACATTGGCTTAATGAAAATGTTGCCGGGCATGGCAGTTATAAACCCTTGCGATTTTAACCAAACAAAAGCAGCCACTATGGCAATTACCGATTATGAAGGGCCTGTTTATTTACGTTTTGGCCGACCAGTAGTTCCTAATTTTACACCTGCCGATCAAAAATTTGAAATTGGTAAAGCCGTTGTTTTACAAGAAGGAAAAGATGTTTCTATTTTTGCTACAGGTCACTTGGTTTGGAAAGCCATTGAAGCCATTGAAATATTAGAGCAAAAAGGCATTAGTGCCGAGCTAATAAACATACACACTATAAAACCTTTAGATGACGCCGCTATTTTAAAATCAGTAGCTAAAACTAAATGCGTGGTAAGTGCCGAAGAGCATCAAATGAATGGTGGCTTAGGTGATAGCATTGCGCAATTACTATCTCGTAACACACCTGCCCCACAAGAGTTTGTAGCGGTTAACGATAGTTTTGGCGAAAGCGGTACACCCGAAGAGTTAATGCAAAAATATGGTTTAGAAGCCACAAACATTGTAGAAGCTGCTTTAAAAGCTATTGCAAGAAAAAAGTAATTTTTGCCAGCTATATTTGATTCTTTATTACTGCTTGTCATTTCGACCGAAGGGAGAAATCTTTATTTGTGATTAGTTTCTAAGTTCTAATTTTTTGAACTTGCTAAGCACAAAATTGTTTACAAATAAAGATTTCTCAGTCGTTCCTCCTTCGAAATGACATAGGTGGTTGTTTTTTCGCGTTATCCTACAATATAATCTTATCATTTTAAAAAGCGAACTGCTTTTTAAAAAACTCCCACACAACAACACCTGCACTAACAGCAATGTTTAGCGAGTGTTTGGTGCCGCCCTGTGCAATTTCAATTACGGCATCGCACTCGGCAATTACATTTTGTTGCACCCCATCTACTTCGTTTCCAAAAATAAGAGCGTACTTTTTAGTTGTGTCAATGGTAAAGTTATGCAACTGTATGGCCTGCTGTGTTTGTTCAACCGCACAAACAGTATATCCGCTTTGTTTTAATTGCCAGGTTACATGCATTATATCGCTTTCATGTTTCCAAACTACACTTTCGGTAGCACCTAATGCGGTTTTATTTATTTCTTTATTTGGCGGGGTACCTGTAAAGCCACATAGGTAAAGGGCTTCAACCGCAAAGGCATCGCAGCTTCTAAAAACCGAACCTACATTATGCAAACTTCTTACATTATCTAACACCACTATTAATGGGATTTTCTTGGTATTTTTAAATTCCTCCAGCGTTTTTCTGCCTAATTCTTCGTTTTTCAGCTTTAAATCCATATAAAGTTTAATTTTTTTATTTTAGAAAGTATGTTTATTATTGCGTCTTGAAAGAAACTTTTATTAAAACAATAAAACATGCAAAATAATACAATTAAATTATTATCGGTTGTTGCAGGCTCGGCAATTTTACTTACGGCTTGTGACGGGTTGGGTAAAATGGTTAAAAAACAAGACCTAATTACGCACGATGTTAGTCCAAAACCTTTAGAAGAGAAGGCAGATAGCGTTGCCTTTACCATTTCAGGAAAATATCCTGCTAAAGTTTTTGCAAAAAAAGCAACTGTAACAATAACTCCGGTAATTGTATATAACGGCGGTGGCGAAAAAGCCCTTGAGCCAATTGTATTATTAGGCGAAAAAGCAGTAGGTAACGGTCAAAAAATTCCTTTTGATAAAGGGGGTGCATATACCAAAACATTTAGTACTGGTTACGAGCCGGGCATGAAAAATGCTAAACTTGAAATACGTGCAAAAGGTGCTGTAAAAAAGAAAGAAAAAGAATTTAAAGGTGTTAAAATTGCTGATGGAACCATCATTACACCGCTTTTAGTTCGTAACGACGAAAAAGGAATTTTTGCAAAAGATGCTTTTGTAAAAACAACTCCAATGAATCAGGTTACGCATATATACTATACTATCAACCAATCAAACGTTCGTGCTGAAGAAATGAAATCGGAAGAAATGAAAACGGTTTCTAAATTCATTATGGATAATTTGAGCAACATGTGGTATGAGTTTAAAGGCATTGATGTATCTGCATACGCTTCACCGGATGGAGAAACTGATAAAAACGAGCATTTAGCTCAAGACCGTGCAAAAACTGCTACCGATGCAATGGTTGGTACATTTAAAAAACACGAAAACAAAAAAGTAACTTTTGGTAAAACTAAAGACCAATACAAAACCGTAACAACTCGCGAAGACTGGGAAGGTTTTAAAGCTGCTATGCAGGCTTCGAACATGAAAGATAAAGACTTGGTTTTACGTGTACTTACTATGTACTCTGACCCAGAACAACGTCGTAAAGAAATTAAAAACTTAGCGGCTACTTATAAAGAGTTAGCAGATCAAATTTTACCAAAATTACGTCGTGCTGAAATAACCATTATGGTTGACAAAAAATCGCGTACCGACGAAATGATTTCTCGTTTAGCTACTACTAACCCTGATTCTTTAAGTGTTGAAGAATTACTTTACGCGGCTACTTTAACTACTGATTTAAACACTAAATTAAGCATTTACCAAGCAGCTGAAAAACAATATGGCACTGATTGGAGAACAAGCAACAACTTAGGTGTAGCTTATTTAATGAATAACAAAGTTGATGATGCAAAAGGTGCTTTTGACCGCGCTTCTAAAAACGCTAACGGTAATGCCATTGTAATGAACAACACAGGTATCATTTACTCTAAACAAGGTGACCGCAAAACAGCTATGGACTATTATAACAAAGCTTCTGGTGCCGGTGATGAAGTTAACTACAACAAAGGTATCTTAAACATCCGCGATGGTAAATATACTGATGCAGTTACAAACTTTGGAAGCTACAAAGGCTTTAACTTAGCTTTAGCTCAATTATTAAACGGTAACCCTGAAAGTGTTGCAGGTACTATTGATGCAAGCAACGAAAAAGATATGGCTATGAGCTTCTACTTAAAAGCAATTGCTTCTTCACGTAAAGGTGATGCTACAGGTGGATTAGCTTTCTTAAAAACTGCTATTGAAAAAGACGCATCTTTAAAAGCTATGGCTAAAGATGATTGCGAATTTTTAAAATGGAGAGATAACGCTGATTTTAAATCGTTAACTAACTAAGATTTTAAAATATCAAAAACTAAAAGCCCTCTGTTAACCGCAGGGGGTTTTTTATTTAGGGTAACTAAAGTGGGTGGGTGGACCAGTTTACCTATACGCCTTGTACCAACCCACCCACTTTTATTAAATGGTGAGTGTAATTGAGTAGTCTAATCCCAAATAAAAAGTGGTGTACTATTCCAAAACATATAGGCACTTTGGACAATACAACATTATATATATTTATATAGGTACAAGGTTTGGTTTAGTATACCAAAACTTATACCCTGTACCACTTGTATTAATACATATATATTACTTTATTATTACTTTGTTATTACTTTTTTTGAATGCGTAGTTAGTTGTACGCTGGGTTTATAAAAACTGGGTGGGTTGGTACAAGGCGTATAGGTAAACTGGTCCACCCACCCAGTTGGGCAATAAAAAACCCTCCAACATTTCTGCGAAGGGTTTTAAACTTAAAGAGTTTTACTTGCTTTTAATCTCTTCTGCCAAATAAACGTAATAGCATTAAAAATAAATTGATAAAATCTAAGTAAAGAGATAAAGCCCCCATTAAACCTATTTTAGCTCTTCCTTCACCTGAAAATTCATCATCCATGTTTTTAATTTTTTGTACATCGTAAGCTGTTAAACCGGTAAATACAATTACACCAACAATGCTGATGATATAATCCATCATTGGGCTTTTGGTAAAGTAATTGATTAACGAAGCAATAATCATCCCGAAAAGAGCCATCATTAAAAACGAGCCCATTTTAGTTAAGTCGGTTTTAGTAGTTGCACCTAACAAAGCCATTACACCAAACAACACCGCTGTTGATGCAAACACTTTATAAATTGTTCCTATTTTGTAAGCCATAAAAATAAAACTCAAGCTAATGCCGTTAATGGCGCTATAAGCAATAAATAAACCTAACAAAACAGGGAAAGAAAATTTTTGCCACCCAAAAGACATAGCCAATACAAAGCCAAGTGGTGCTAGCATAACTGCCCAACCAAGTATAGATAAGCTTGCTCTTCCATCTTCACTAACGTTATATAAATAAGCAATTAATGATTCGTTAAAGCCAAATAGTACTGAAAAAGCTGCTGATATACCAAGTGCTAAAAACATCCAGCCAAAAGCTGAACTTAATAATGATTTTGATTTTGTAGTTTCTGTGGTATCCAAAAACTGGTCAATGTTTGTTTTTTTATAGTTTTCCATTTTTTAAATTAATTATAGTACAAATTTACGCTTTTAAAACGATTGTAAATAAAAACTCCCGCTATTTGGTAGCAGGAGTTTTGCAATTGGTGAGTTAATAAGTACTAATAGTAAACCATTCTTTTTACTTCGGCTAATTGTTTAGAGAAACGAATAACCTGACGTGTATAACCATATTCGTTATCGTACCAAACATATAACACAACGTTCTTTTTATCGGGCGATACAATAGTTGCCTGACTGTCAAACACCGAAGGACAAGGGTTGCCAATAACATCGGTAGAAACTAATTCGTTAGAAAAAGCATATTGTATTTGCTCTACCAAATTACCTTCTAACGCATATTTTTTCATCAGCTCGTTAACCTCTTCTTTAGTTACTTCTTTATTAATAGAAATATTTAAAATAGCTAACGATACGTTTGGTGTTGGTACACGCACCGAGTTAGCGGTAAACTTACCCGATAGTTGAGGCAACACTTTTTTCAAAGCACTTTCGGCACCTGTTTCAGTAATAACCATGTTTAAGGCAGCGCTTCTACCACGACGATATTTTTTATGGTAGTTATCTAGTAAGTTTTGGTCGTTAGTGTATGAATGCACCGTTTCAATGTGTCCGCGTTGTACGCCAAGTTCTTTATCAACTACATATAAAATTGGCATAATAGCATTGGTGGTGCACGATGCCGCTGAAAATATATTATCAGCTTTCATATCAATGCTTTCGTGGTTAACTCCATACACTACGTTTGGTATATCTTTAGCAGGGGCGGTAAGTAAAACTTTGCCAACGCCTTTTGCTTTTAAATGGCGGCTTAATTCAGCTTTATCTCTAAACACACCTGTGTTGTCAATTAATAGCGCATCATTAATGCCAAACTTTGTATAATCTACATCTTCCGGGTTTTTAGCATCAATCATGTGCACAGTATGCCCGTTAATGATTAAAGCGCTATTTGCCACATCTTCAATTACAGTTCCCGGAAAAGGACCATGTACAGAATCGGTACGTAATAAATCAGCACGTTTTACAATCTCTTCAGCACTGTTGCCACGGGTAACAATGGCACGTAAACGTAATTGTTCGCCTTTACCTGCTTGCGCAATAATTTCGCGGGCAGCTAAACGGCCTATACGGCCAAAACCAAACAACACCACATCTTTTGGTGTAATGCTGTGTTTTTGCGAAGTAAAATCTTTTAGTTTATGATTAATAAAATCGGTTGCAGATTTATGTTTGCCTTTTTCCTGATACCATTCAAAAGCCAGTTTACCAATATCGATTTTAGATGCGCAAATATTTGGAGCATTATAAATTTCGTGCGCCAACAAAACAGTATCTTTTACGGTAATAGGTTTTTTTACAATGTCTTTTGCATACATGTGCAGTTTCATAATTTCACTTGCACTGCGGTCAACCAACTGGTTACGAAACAAAACCAATTCAATAGATTTTTCGAACCATAATTTGCCAATGGTACTAATTAAATCAATGGTTGCTTTTTCTTGTTCAATCCAATCGTTTAATTGCTCCTGATAACCTGCGTTTACTTTTTCTAATGTACCTGCACTCATTGTTGTATGTTTTATTATTTAGTTTTTGATTTGTAATTACAAAGACAAAATAAAAAACCGCCTGTGATATGCAGACGGTTTTTCGTTAAAGGTTTAGCCTAAATATTGTTGCAATAATTTGCTTCGGCTGCTGTGGCGTAAACGGCGTACCGCTTTTTCTTTTATTTGACGTACACGCTCGCGGGTAAGGTCAAATTTAGCGCCTATTTCTTCTAAGGTTAATCCGTGTGGAATGCCTATGCCGAAAAATAATTTTATTACATCACGTTCGCGTTCTGTTAGAGTAGATAATGCACGGTCAATTTCTTTAGAAAGTGATTCGTTCATTAATTGCCCATCAGCACGAGGCGAATCGTGGTTTACCAATACATCTACCAACGAACCTTCTTCACCTTGTTGAAAAGGAGCATCCATAGATACATGGCGACCAGACACCTTCATGGTATCCATAATTTTATCTTCAGGTAAATCTAATATTTTAGCTAATTCTTCGGGGCTTGGCTCGCGCTCATACTCCTGCTCTAATTTAGAATACGCTTTATTAATTTTGTTTAACGACCCAACTTGGTTAAGCGGTAAACGTACAATACGGCTTTGCTCCGCTAAAGCTTGTAAAATACTTTGGCGAATCCACCATACAGCATACGATATAAATTTAAAACCACGTGTTTCATCAAAACGTTTAGCGGCTTTAATTAAACCTAAATTTCCTTCGTTAATTAAGTCGGGTAAACTTAAACCTTGGTTTTGATACTGCTTAGCTACCGATACAACAAAGCGTAAGTTAGCACGGGTAAGTTTTTCAAGGGCGTTTTGGTCTCCATCACGTATCTTCTTGGCTAACTGAACTTCTTCTTCAGCCGTTATAAGTTCTTCGCGACCTATTTCTTGTAAGTACTTGTCGAGAGAAGCACTCTCGCGATTGGTAATTGATTTGGTTATTTTAAGCTGTCTCATCTATTATATAATAATATAAAATCAATAAAAGAACGTAATTAAGGCCGCAAAAGTATGGCAATAATAAATCAAATCAAAATTATGTTACGAAAGCGTTAAATAATGTAGATGAATGCTTTAGTAGCTTAGATAAGGCATGCTTTTAACATTATATTTGTCAACCTAAAAATGGCTCTAATAAACTCTATAGCAAGCTGGTTCATGAAAAAACGCATGCACCAAATAGAGTTGTTTATGAAATATCCGCACGATGTACAGGACGAGTGGCAGAGGAAACTAATCCGCTCGGGCAGAGACACCGAATTTGGCAAAAAACACCAATTTTCATCCATTTCTTGTTATCCCGATTTTAAAGAACAAATTCCTTTACAGGATTACGAGTCGTTAAAGCCATTAATAGAACGAGTTAGGCGGGGCGAACAAAACATTTTATGGAATAGCGAGATTAAGTGGTTTGCCAAAAGCAGCGGCACCACCGATAAAAGCAAGTTTTTGCCCGTAAGTAAAGAAAGTTTAGATGGTTGCCATTATAATGGTGGCAGAGATATGGTTACCCTGCATTGCGTAAACAACCCTGATACTGAGCTTTTTACAGGCAAAAACCTGGCACTTGGCGGTAGCCACCAAACACAATACACAGGCAGTTATGAATCTTATCATGGCGATGTAAGTGCCATTGTGATACAAAACTTACCCGTGTGGGCCGAGTATTTTAGAGCCCCCGATTTAGAAATTGCCCTGCTTGATAACTGGGACGAAAAACTGGATAAAATGGCACGTGCCACCATGCAGGAAAACGTTACCAGCATGGCCGGAGTCCCTTCGTGGATGTTGGTTTTAACCCGCAGAATATTGCAGTACAAAAACGCCACATCTATAAAAGAAATTTGGCCCAATTTAGAAGTCTATTTTCATGGCGGGGTGAGTTTTACCCCCTACCAAAATCAGTTTAAAAAACTGTTTGCAGATAGTGGAGTAAAGTATATGCAAATTTATAATGCATCTGAAGGGTTTATTGGTTTACAAGACCAGCCAAATAGTGAAGAAATGCTGTTAATGCTCGATTATGGCATTTTTTATGAGTTTATTCCTCAACCCGAAATAAACAAAGTAAACCCAAAAGTTTGCCACATTGCCGAAGTTGATACAGAAACTATTTACGAGGTGGTTATAACCACTAATGCCGGTTTATGGCGTTACCGTTTGGGAGATACTATACAGTTTACATCCTTAAGTCCATACAGGTTTATTATTACGGGCCGAACCAAGCATTACATAAATGTTTTTGGCGAAGAATTGATGATACACAATGCCGAACAAGCCTTAAAAATTGCCTGCGAAAAAACCCATGCCCAAATAAGCGAATATACTGTGGCGCCTGTGTTTACAGACGAAAACCACGGCAAGCACCAATGGCTGATAGAGTTTGAAAAAGAGCCTAATAACCTTGATTTTTTTACCGAAATACTGGATAAAACCCTAAAGCAAATCAACTCCGATTACGAGGCAAAACGTTACAATAATTATGTAATAAAGCTGCCTGAAGTGAAGAGTTTACCCAAAGGAACTTTTTACAAATGGTTAAGCAGCAAAAATAAGCTGGGAGGACAATATAAGGTGCCTCGTTTGCAAAACAACAACACTATAGTCAACGAAATTTTAGGCATAATTTAAGTTAAAGAAAGTACTTAATTTGTTTGCAGATAAAAAAATTGTTCTAACTTGCAACGAATTAAGATTTTCATAAATTTTCAGTTATGTCGAAAAAAACAAGCAAAAAAACGATTAAAAAGGTCGTTTCGAAGAAAAAAGCAGGCAATTCCAAATCTTCTAAATCTGTAGCTAAAAAAAGCAAAGTTGTTAAAAAAATAGCTCCTAAAAAACCGAAAGCAGCAAAAAAAGTTGTTGCTAAAAAGAAGGTTGTTGCTCCTAAAAAAGTTGCTAAACCGGTTGCAAAAAAAGTGCAAACTAAAAAAGCAGTGCCGGCTAAAAAAACAGCTAAGCCTGTTGTAAAAGCAAAAGCGGTAGTTGTAAAAAAAGAGAAAGTAGAAAAACCTGTTAAAGCTGCTAAGCCATCAAAAATAGCGGTCGTAAAATCGGCATCTACTAAAAATTTAAAAACTATTTTTCAACCGGCTAAAAAAAATACGGTAGAAAAAACTGAAAAACATATTCCTGATCCTCCGGGAAAATATGAGTTAGAGTACATCATCCACACCTCTACGCCTATTTTATTTGAATTTTTAACCACACCAAGTGGTTTATCTGAGTGGTTTTGCGATGATGTAAATATCAGAGATAACGTATATTCTTTTCAGTGGGATGAAAATTTACAAAACGCCCGCTTAATTAAATTTATTGAAGAAAGCGTAGTGCGTTACCAATGGTTAGATAAAAACGATAACAGCTATTTTGAATTCAGAATTGAGCGCGATGATTTAACGAACGATATATCTTTAATTGTAGCTGATTTTGCTGATACCCCTGAAGACAGACATTCATCAAAACTTTTATGGGACAGCCAAATAGATAAATTACTTTCTGTTTTAGGCAGCCACTAATCCTTAGTTATTTTTTCTTTTATATTTCCACCTGCGGTGGCTCCACAGCCATATTTCGGGCTGTTGTATAATGTCTTTCTCCAACCTGCGTGTGTGTGCTTCAGATATTTGCCCTTCCGTAGTTTCTTTCGGATTATCAAAAAGCAATTCGGCAAAAATTTCATAGCGACCGCGTTTCCATCTTTTAATGCTTACGTACACTACCGGGTAATTAAACTTTTGTGCAATTTTTTCGGTGCCTGTAAACACAGGTGTATCTTGGTTTAAAAAGTTTGTCCAATAAGCGTTTTCAGGAAACGGAGTTTGATCGGCAATAAAAGCTGTTGCCGTTATGTCTTTACGGTTAGTAACCATATCGCGCAGCGTACTTTTCATTTCAATAAGTTTGGTACCTAAGCGGGTGCGCATTTTTATAATCAACTTATTAAAATAAGCATTGCTTAACTGGTGGTAAAGCACATATAGCTGGTGCTTGCTATTATCAAACACCGTACCCGCCCACTCCCAGTTACCAAAATGCCCCATTACTATAATAACGCTTTTTTGCTGCGCATAATAACTATCAAAAAGTTTTTGCGCATCTTCATTCATCTTACAACGTGTAAGCATAGTTTTTTTAGATACGGTAAGTGTTTTAAAAGTTTCTAAAAACAAATCGCATAAGTATCTGTAAAAATCAACGCATATTTTTTTCAGCTCCGCTTCTGTTTTTTCAGGAAACGAATTGCGTAAATTTTCCATCACCACTTTTTTCCGGTAACCCAATACATAGTACATGATTACAAAAAACAAATCAGATACACGGTACATCAACCAAAAAGGAAGAAGAGAAATTAAATACAAAAAAGGAAGTGCTATGTAATAAATTACAGCTTGCATAAATGCTTAATAGGCTCTAATAAGTTTGCCTTCCATAAAATGCACAAAGGCTTTATTAGCTACTTTGTTACCACCGGGAGTTGGGTAATTACCTGTAAAATACCAATCGCCTAAGTTATCAGGACAAGAACTATGCAAGCCTTCTATTGATTGGTAAATAATTTGCAGCTCCGCTTTTAATTCTTTCGGCTTTAATAATTGTGCAATTTTATCTGACACTTCTTGCGCAGTAAACGAACTATAAATTTCTTTTACCACATTAACCTGTTCTTCTTTTGCAAGCGCTAATTGGGCTTTTGCTTTTTCGTAAACTTGCTCAATAATGTTTTCTTTACCACGTTCTTTCAATAATGAAATAGCTGCTTCAAAAGCAATAAATTTATTTAGCACAGCCATATCAATGCCATAACAATCAGGAAAACGAATTTGTGGCGCTGACGAAACAACTACTATTTTCTTTGGCTCCAGTCTGTCTAATATTT
>Ga0207040_1070_pt1 | contig 31242 bp, 23 predicted proteins | sample Alteio_BWMinCont_72_FD_153279 | JGI IMG/M metagenome (GOLD analysis project Ga0207040, IMG submission 153279) | Enriched cells from forest soil in Barre Woods Harvard Forest LTER site, Petersham, Massachusetts, United States -... | ecosystem: Environmental > Terrestrial > Soil > Temperate forest >... | reverse complement strand
ATCTCTGGAGTCAAATGCACTGTTCCGCACGAATTCGTACAAGTCGCCGTGGAAAGCGTTGGTGCCGGATTTGGTGATTGCGTTTATAACCCCGCCGCTGGCCTTGCCATACTCGGCGGAGAAACCCCCCGTCAGAACCGAGAACTCTTCGATGGCGTCCACGCCCAGCGCGACGCCAATCACATTGCCGGGGCCACTGTTGGCGTAATCGTTGATGCTGATTCCGTCGAGACGGTAATTGTTGCTGGTTGGCCTTTGCCCGGAAACGGTCAGTTGTGCGCCGAAGCCTCGATTGCCGCGTGAAGAGGTAGCGTAATCTACCTGTGTTTCGATCTGGCTGACACCCGCGTTCAGCGTGGCGAGCGATGTCCAGTCGCGGCCGTTGAGAGGCAAGTCCAACACCGTCTGAGATTCAACCTGTCCCGTCAAGGTCGACGAAGTGAGATCGATCTGCGGCGCGGCCTCATTCACCTGCACTGTCTGCGAAGTTTCGCCTACTTTCATGGAGATGTTGAACTGCTGCTGAGCTCCTACAGCGAGAGTGACCGTCGAGAGGGAGGTATTAAATCCAGTCGCCGAAACCTTGACTTCATAGGCCCCCGGCGCCAGATTCGGAGCCGAATAATAGCCGGCGTCGTCGGACTGAGAATCTTTACTGATTCCGGTGGCAGTGTTTCTGACGGAGATCTGGGCCCCTGCAATTACGCTGCCCGAAGGATCTACGATCGTCCCGGACAGTGTTGCTCCGGTCACCTGCGAGAATGTTGATGCCGCGCAAATCAAAGCCATGATCGTCACAAGCAATGACGCAAGAATCTTCATTTGGTTGATCTCCTGAGCGTCGTGGATTATTCTCGCGGGCACCCAAAAGGTCAATTTACATATAATGTGTTTAAGATTAATCTAAACTTAATGATCTCCACCGATGATTTGCAGTTTTTCGTTATGCTCGCGGCTTCCAACTCTCTTGCCGCCGCGGCTCGCGCTTTGAACGTGACTCCCCCCGCTGTGACGCAGCGGCTACGATTGATGGAGGAACGGCTGGGGCTACGCCTTGTCGATCGCACGGGCCGGCGTATGGTTCTGACGGATGAGGGTGATCATCTCGCGGCTGGCGGAAGGCGTATTCTGGAGGAAATCGGCGGGTTGGCGGATACGCTCGCGGCCCGCCGCGCCGTGGTCTCGGGACATCTTCGAGTGGTGGCGCCGCTGGGGTTTGGCCGGCGGTATGTGGCTCCCACGGCGACCGGGTTCCGCACTATTTATCCGGGAGTCACGCTAAGTCTAATGCTATCCGACCGGCCTGCGCAATTGGCGGACGATGCCTGGGATTTGATGCTTTATGTCGGCCACCTGCGCAGCTCTTCCCTGATCGCGCAATATCTGGCGCCGAACGAGCGCTTCCTTTGCGCCGCTCCCGAGTACCTGGCCCAGTCGGGAGTCCCCAACAATCCAAAAGACCTTCTCAAACACAAATGCATTGCACTCCGCGAGAATGATGAAGACGTGACCATGTGGCGATTTAAATCCGCCCATCGCGGCAAAACGGTCGGAATTCGGGTCGAACCGACACTGAGCAGTAATGATGGAGAAGTGACGCATGCCTGGGCGCTTGCGGGCGCGGGGGTCATCGTGCGCTCGGAATGGGATGTGGCTGACGACTTGCGCGCAGGCCGATTGGTTCGAGTGCTTTCAGATTGGAAATTGCCTCCAGCCAATATCGTCGCGTTGCTCGGAGCGCGCAATGGACGCTCGGCCCGCACGGCGCGGTTTCTGCAGCACCTGCAAACCGCCCTGACACCAGCGCCGTGGCGGAGAAACTGCCCGGCAAGCGATCTTCTGAACAACGAGTTCCGACCGGGCCAGGATTCCGCGCTCGTATAGATTCGCTTCCCCTGCGTACAACGCTCGCCGATTCACAGAAATATGGAAAACGAGCTAAGACCGAGTGCTCAGATTCAAACTGAGACAATACCGACGAATTGTGATCTATTTGGCTAGCCACAATCCTGTGCTATTATCCCGCCCAAGCTGTAAGCGATGGAGGCCTTTCATGGATACATCCGTACGGTCGGCACGTGCATACCGCTTTGGCCTGTTTGAGGTGGACCTCGATAACGCCCAATTATCTCGCAAGGGCGTCCGCCTGCGCCTTCAAGAGCAACCCTTCCACATTCTGTCTCTCCTTCTGCGGCGGCCGGGACAAGTTGTCACGCGCGAAGATTTTCGCCCTCGCCGCCACTCCGCCACACTGTGCACCGTGCTGGACCTGATGTCGCTTTCCCGGTCGTGATCAACGAGCAGCCCACACAGCTTCCTGCCTTGCTTGCCACGGTCCTGCGATCCGACGGCACGAGTAACGACGATGTCTTCATCCTCGACGAGCCCGATAATCCACTCATCCTCGCCGGACAGACAAAGCCCTTCGGCACAGCCCAGACGGTCAAGATTTCCCGGAAATCCGATTCCAATGCGGTTCCCATCGAGCAGCAACTGCAGAAAGAAGGGCGCGCGAAAATCTACGGAATCTATTTTGATTTCGGCAGCAATCAATTGCGTGCGCAATCCGAACCCGTGCTGCAGGAAATCGCTCAGGCCATGAAGGCGCATTCCGACTGGAAGGTGCGCATCGAAGGCCACACCGATAACATCGGCGGCGACGCCTACAACCAGAATCTTGCGAGCAACCGCACTGAGGCAGTCAAAAAGGCTCTAATGGCGGAATACAGCATTACAGAGAGCCGCCTCACTCCTCAGGGATTCGGCGATACACGCCCCGTGACCAGCAATGACACGCTCGAAGTCCGCGCGCTCCATCGACGCGTGGAATTTGTGCGTAATTGATTTACAACGAAATGGTTGTGGAACGACACGCAATCGACCGTGAATTTGAATGAAACAAGATTCACAAGGAGGATTGAAATGCGAAAGGTACTCTCAGCAACTGTAATCTGTTTGTTGGCCGGAGTCGTTTTATTGGCCGCCGGAAAAGTTCAGCCGCTCAACGTCAAGACTGGTCTTTGGCAAGTATCAACGACTACTACAATGAACGGGCTTCCGGAGATTCCCCCGGAAATGCAGGCAAGGCTGGATCAAATGACGCCCGAGCAACGCGCCAAAATGGAGGCGATGATGAAGAGCAGGTTTGGGGGGACTCCGCAGACCGCAAGCTATAAAAAATGTGTAACAAAAGAAGAATTGGAAAGCAACCCATGGAACAAACCTGAAGAAAAGTGCGATTGGACGGTTGTGAATTCCACGGGCAGCGACATGGAAGTGAAAACAAACTCATGCACCACCGGAAAGAACGTAGGAATGATGCAGATCAACGTCGATCTGAAAATCCATGTCGTGGACTCTGAAAACGTTCAAGCGACGATGCAGCTCACGTCGACCGGGAACAACGGTACGACGATGGTAGGCAGTGGTACTTACACAGGCAAGTGGCTCGGCGCGTTATGCCCTGCGGGAACAAACTGAGCCTGACTTCCGAAGCTAGTGATGATCTAACCGTGAGTAAACAGCTACTTCCGGCTTTGGCTGATGCTGGCCGATGCCATTGTCCAATCCCAGTGTTGTCCAGCCGCCTCAACGATGGGTGCCACATCTTCCTGGAGCAGGTAGCGTTCCTGCGCTAATTTTTTCGCGGCCTCTTCGACGCGACGCACATAATCCGCTCGTGTGCCGTAGCGCTCTTCGACCGACAATCTCGGGTCATGACTCTTGTCGCGATCGGCGCGTGTTTTGGCGAATGGAATGTAGGAGCCGGCCATGGCGACGAGCGTGTCCGGAGCGCCGGTTTGTTCGCTGCGGAAAGCCCAGTCCGTATAGGTGCCGAGCGGTACCGCTTGTTCGGGCAAGCGAATGCCGCCCATGTCGTTCCCGTCAACGTCCACCTGCGGAACGATAAATGGCAAGACTGAAAAAACTCCGGGCTGGTCGGCGCGGTACCCGCCGGGGACGTGCACAGGCCATTGCACCGCGGACACGTTCGGGAATTTAATGTCCCGCTGAGCGACTAATGTCCTGTCTGAAAGCTGTGGATGCCGGCTGGGCGGGGGCGCGACGCCCTGCCGTGTCCAGCGATCGAGTGCCACGAGCAGCGCGCGCTGAGCCCATCGATAATCGTTTGGGTTGATTTTCAGCGGCTGCAAAGCGCTGTCCGCCGGCGGCCACGAACCGGCACTGTGCTTGGCTCCGGCCAGAGTGAAAATTCGCACGTTTGGCGGATCGGGCAAATCTTCCAGCCCATCCATGGACAAGTGCCGCAACGCGGCGACGCGGCCGCGATCCCAATATTCGGATCCCGAATCGACGAAAAATATTTTCGGGTCCTGCCCGGCGGGGACGCGGGCGCCAAGCCCGTCATGTTTCCCAGTCATCGGATCGGTAGTGACTTCATAACGAATTGGAAAAACCGTTTGTGTGAAAGATCCAAGCTCGTTCGGCAGGGCAAATCGCTGATTGAAGCTGCCAAAGGATGTCCCGCCCGTGTGGATGAACAGCGCATCGATGGCTTGGCGGCCTTGCTCGTCCGTGGTGAAACCTTCGTACACCAATTGGCGCTCGTAGCGCCCCACTTGCGAAGCGCCATACGTGTAAACGTATTTAACGTGGACAATCGCGTCGGAATTATTTTTGATTGCCGACGCCATGTCTCGCAGCGCCGCAAAGCCGAGGCCGGCGACCGGCGGATTTTTGCTTTCGTACGTGAATTGATAGGTCATGCCGGCCTTGAAGCCGCCCTTCACGGTCAGCCAATTCGGATTGAATGCGATCTGGCCATTCTCCATGCGCCCAAACTGCCAGTCTTCGCGCGGGATAAGGTGCGGCGTGGCGACCCAGCCTTCGCGGACCGTCAAGCGGTACGCGAGATTTTTCGGATCGAGAGGCGGATAAACGTCCGTGTTGTATTCGGAAGTGTATTCGTAGGATTCGGAAGCCTTGTCGGGAATGAACCACGGGCTGATCCATCCAGTAATCGGCTGACCGTTGTCCGTGGCGATGGGCGCCTGCAGCGCAATCAGATTTTTGTCTTTGGCCTTGCTCACTTCAAATTCCCAGCCGACGGCCACGATGGTATAGCCTTCGCGCATGAGCAGGCCGTCGCCAAAATCCGCGTCGGTAGTCGGATCGGCGGAACCCTTGCCGCGGTTGAACGTGTTCAACACGCCGACCCTGCCGCGGTTCACCACATCAAGAAGCGCGACACCATTGCCTTTCGCGGGATCTTTTGGCCTGATAATCAATAGGTCGGCCGAGAATTCCACTTTGCCCTGGCTGTTTTTGGGTGCTTTGTCGACATCGGCGATGATCTTGTTATGCGGATTATTCGGATCGACCTCGAAATACACTTTGCCTGTCAGCTTTTCGTAAGCTCCCACTGAGCCGAACGTTTTTCCGTTCAACACGTCCTGATGGCTCGTAATTTCGACCCGCGTAACCTCGGCGCGCGTCGTTGCTGGCGCGAGCGCTAAAAGAGACGACACCATAACAATGCCGAATATGCGTACAAAATTTCGGTTCATGGATCCCCCATATCGATGTGCAACTCTTATTGCAGGACTACTTTGTCAAACCTGTAGCTGAACTCTTCCGCGAGGAACAATGTCTTTTCATCCGGGCACGCCAGGGCGTGTATCGAGTCAAACCATCCGGGCAGCCTGCCAAGCTTGCCGAATTCGCCAAGCAATTTTCCACTCAAGTCGTATTTGTAGATGCGTCCGACGCTGCCGACAAAAATCACCTGATTGGGAGGCGGCGTGATGCACAGGGACCATGCCAGTGCGCCCACGCGCCATTCCTGCTTGAAGTTTCCGTCGGTATCAAATACCTGCACGCGGCTGTTCTGTCGATCAGCCACATACAGATTCGAATTAGAGTCCATCACGATGTTGTGCGGCGTATTGAATTGCCCGGGCTTCGTGCCGCGATCGCCCCAGTATTTAATGAGATTACCTTCCGGCGTAAACTTCACGACGCGCGAGTTCCCGTAGCCGTCCGTAATATAAGTGCTCCCGTCCGGACGGACGACCGTATCCGTAGGCTGGTAGAAACTCGAAGGTCCAGGAATCGCGCGCTCAATTCCGTGAGTCATATAGACCCACCCCATGTCCCCTTCGCGCCGGCCCAGGGCTTGCTCGACTCTTCGTTTCGGATCGAATTTCACGACGAGGTTATCCCCGGCGGCCACGTACCACAAATTGTCATGCGTATCGAACCGGATGCTGTGGGGAACGCGGAACAGCGGAGAAGCCTCGCCGAAGGAACCGATGAAGTTGCCTTCCTGGTCGAATTCGAGGATCGGATGGTTGCCGCGATTCAGAATAAAGATGTGCCCTTTTGAATTAATGGCCACGCCCACGGCTTCGGCCATAATCATGTCACTTGGAATTTTCAGGAAATCCCGGACGACGTGGAAGGAGAGCTCCGGCGCCTTCGAGGTTTCCGGCGCTTTGGGCATATCCTGCGCCCATACCGGTAGCGCCGCTAACAATAATCCCAACCACATTGAATGTTTCATAGTTCCCACCCGCGCTTTCATCCCAATTCCCGAATTGTCTCTGGAAAATGTCCCATATGGTGTGCCGTAAAGCTTCGGGAAAAGATAGGGAACCGGGAAATTGTGAGACGACTCCGCCCGGTTCCCTATTCGATCAGTCTTGTCGTTACCTCGAGCTAAAAAACAATCTTCAACGCAAACTGAATTTCCCTCATCGGCACTTGCGTGTCTTGATCGATCTGCCCGAAGCTGGGGTTGTCTTGGAGTAACGGGTCAAGCGCGACGAGATTGTCGGTCGGTCCCTGGTAGTTCGTGCGATTAAAAATATTGAAAAATTCCGCACGGAACTGAATGTTGAAATTCTCGCCAAATTTTGAGATGTGGGTGTCCTTAATGACTGACATATCGACGTTGAACAAGCCTGGCCCGATGATCGCGTTGCGGCCCAGATGTCCAAGGAGATTGGTGCAAGTGAGTGGGTTCAATCCGGCCTGAGTTATAGTCATACCGTCAAGATTCGGATTCTGGTCGCAGTTTGCATTCCAGAAGGCTTGATTGGGCGCGACTGGATAAATGAAGCAGGACGGCTTTAGGTACTGAAGGTTGCCGGGTTGAACGGCGTTTTTGGCAGTACACCCCGGAGCAAGATCCGGAATATCCATTTGCTCTCCGTTGGCTTGCCCCAATGGGTCCGAGTTGAAGAGGTTGCCCAGAGGCCACATCGGCACGCCGTCGCTCAATGTGAGGAGTCCCCCGATGCTCCAGCCTCGCGCCATGAGTCCAGCCGGCCCAGCAAACGCCTTGGGCGTCGGGATCTGGTACAACCAGTTAATCGAAAGATTCCGGGTGACATTAAAATCCGACAAACCACGGGTGATACGTCCGTCCCACCAAGGGGTGGCGGCAGTTGGGTTGGATGAGTAGTTGTCTCCGGCGAAGCTGCCCGACGAGTTGTCAAATGATTTTTGCCAGGTAAAGGAAACCTCAGCCTGCAAGCCATGGCTGATCTTCTTCGCATAATTCACTTGCAGAGAGTTGTACGAGGATTCGGAAAAGAAAGCGGTTGAAAGCAGCAATCCCTTAATGAACGGATTAACGATTGTGTTCGGAACAATCCCGGTGGGAGCAGGGCTCGTGACCGCCGGACAACTGTTGGCAATGGAAGGAGGGGGGAACAGCCAGCCAGCCGAACTCATGGTCGGAAAGCAAGTATTGAGCGTGTCAGTTTGGAAAGGATTATGGATTCCTCTCGATCCGGCATAGGCAACCGTCAGAGAACTGCTCGGCGTTATCTGCCTCTGAACATTAAGGTTCCATTGCATGACGTAATTGCGTTTTGGGTTACGGTCGGTGTACTGCCACCTGCCAGTTCCAGACGGAGCAAAAACGCCAGGAAAGTTTGTTTGCGCGGATACAACTGCCGCGGGTAGTCCTTGAGCGAACACGCCTTGGGGGAGTGGGCAATCCACGGCTTGCGTCGTACACGTCTGAGTAGCGTTTGTGTTGGTCAGATCAAGCTCGGCACCGGACGGGGAAGCTTGTAGAGCGTTCAATCCAAACATGAACGGCATCGGAAGAACATCAAACATCCCGAATCCACCGCGTATTGAAGTCTTGCCGCTGTTAAATGGATCCCACGCAAAACCAACTCTTGGCTCGAAATTTTTGAGCGTTGGATTCGAATCAAAAACCGTATGCGCGAGACTCGAACAATTCGATTGGGGAAGGCCATTGATATCCTCCGAACAATTGCCAGGGTCGGTCCAAAGCGTTGGCAGAAGGATAAATTTTCCGTTCTTCTCAAAAGGAATCGTGGACATTTCATAGCGCAAGCCCACATTGACTGTAAGGTTGGGGCGCATCTTCCAATCGTCTTGGACATACCCGCCGAAAACAGAATTGCGATTGTAGTGTTTGGTATTCCCGGCGGTCCACGGCGGATCGGTGGGCATCCGCACGGTAAACGGCTCATTATTCAGGAGGCCCTGAATGGAACCAAACCCAACGCTTCCATTTCCGTTTGCGTTAACCAAATCAGTGTGATTTCGAATGAACTCAAACCCAAACTTCAGGGTGTGTTTGCCGACGGTGCGAGTGAGATCGTCGAAAAACTGATAGTTTTGAACCCAATCGCTGAATCCTCCCTGAGGGCTAAAACCGCCTGGGCCGGTAATGCCGTTGGGGCCCGCACTGCCGCCGCCCTGGCCCGAGACGCCGGGCGCATTGAAAGCCGTCGTGATTCCAAGCGATTTGTCGACCAGTCCTTGGTTGAAAACCGCAAGTCCTGGATTGGTGACGATGGACTGGGTCCATCCAAACCGGGCGCTATTTACCATGGAGCTGAAAGTGTGGACTTCCTCAACGGCCCCGGACATGTTAGGGAGTACATACCCGGTTGTTTCAAAATCAAAATTTTGGGGCTTGGCCCAATCGGAATAGTCGCGGTAAAAACTGGCGTTGATACTGTCCTTGTCGGAAAGCTTGTAGTCGACACGGATCGTACCGTAGTCATCGTTTACGGCTTGGTCGCCTGCAGTCACGAAGTTGCAAATATTGTTGCTCGGTCCGATCAAGCCGTTATTGCAATTCGCTGGAGTGAGAGCGTTGTAATATTTCGTAACGAAGTTGTCAACGCATTGCGATGCTTGTCCAGGCGCCAGATTTGTCATGTTTGGGAACGGGCATGCGCCAACCAACGCCGGCAATGGATTTCCGTTTGAGTCATTGAGGATGCCCAGCCTGGCATTCGGCGTAAGAATCTTGGCAGTAACCGGTATGCCCTTTCGTTGGCGGATTCCTTCGTAATCTGCAAAGACAAAAAGCTTGTTCTTGAAAATTGGCCCGCCGCCCGAACCACCGAACTGGTTGCGGACGAAGGGAGGTTTCTGACCAGGAGTAAGGTAGTTGGACGAGTCGAATATCTTGTTCCGGAAGAATTCGTAAGCGCTTCCATGAAACTGGTTCGTCCCGGATTTAGTGATGGCATTGATGACTCCGCCGGAGGTGAAGCCGTACTCCGCCGAGTAGTTCGCCGTCAACACCGAGAATTCCTGAATCGCGTCCACGCCCAGGCTTGCCCCGAGCACGTTCCCCGGGCCCGCGTTCGAATAATCATTCACGATTACACCATTGAGCCGGTAGACGTTTTGCGTCGGGCGGTTTCCGTCAATAGTCATCTGATTTCCCAGCCCGCGCAAATTGCCGCCGGGCTGGGTGACCTGTTCATGTGGGCGAACTTGAACTACGCCGGGTTCCAGCACGGCCAGGGAGGTCCAGTCGCGGCCGTTCAAAGGCAACTCCACGATCTGTGCGCTCTGAACGTTCCCGCTGAGGGTGGCGTTCTCCGTCTCAATCACGGGGGCGGCGCCAGTAACTTCCACCAACTGGCTCATCTCGCCGACCTTCAAAGCAAGGTTTAACTCCTGTTGAGCGCCGACTGTAAGAGTTACTTTCGTTGTCGACGTGTTGAAGCCTGTGGCCGCAGCCGTCACAACATAATCGGCGGGAATGAGGTTCACGAGGTTATAATTGCCGGTACTGTTCGTGGTGGTTTCGCTGGTTATACCGGTGGCGCCATTTTTGGCGCTGACTTTCGCGTTTGCTACTGCTCCGCCTTGCGCGTCGGTGATGGTGCCGGTTAGCGTGGCGCCGGCTACCTGAGCGCGCAAGGGAACAGAGAACAGGAGCCCGATCATCCAAATCAGTACGAGCATCACGGTCACGTACGATTTCTTCATGGTTGTATCCTCCCAGGTTGCAACAGGACTTCCGGAACTTCCCACGTAGCTTCTTCCCCAAAATTTTGGTGAGAGCAATATGCCGTTCTATGGGTGCCAAGCGCCGTATTCGCTTCAGGCGGGACTTTCAGGATTGATACTTGATTCAAGAAGTTTGATCTAGGAGGCACAACAATCGCAGGAGCCCTCGTGGCCCCGCGTCTCCCGGCATGGGTGGAAACACTCACGTGGTGCCTCCAAAGCTCCGCAACGCCGCCACTCGAGAAAACTTGTAACTGGAACTAAATACACTCCCCAAGTTGAGCGGTAAGTAGCACGTGTAGCGGACATTGTCAACGTCAATCTTGATTTGATGTCAATCTTGATTTGGCAATCTTGATTCGTGAATTTTAACTCGCGAGAGTAATGCGGGAAGGATATTCACCCAAGGGGAAGAATTCGCAGAGCGCGCTGCGAAGGGTCAAGCTTTTTCGGCGGATTTGAAGATGGAAGCGGGCGACGACGTTGCATTCCGCTGCGGCTGGATATATGTTGCCGGTCGGGGAGCGAAGCCGGGCGGAAAATTTGGACGCGGCCCGGCGCGGAGGAGAAAGACATGAAGCGACCGGTCGTGTTAGCGTTGTGCGCGGTGGTCGGGATTGGTTTGGCACTCATGATTCCGGAGGTGCAGGTGCATTCTGCGGATAAGGAAGCGCGTTTTCCGCTGCTTAAAGTGGAGCAGTTGAACGATCAGCAGCGGCCGTTTGCGGATGAGATTCTGAAGGTCTCGAGCATCGGAATTTCCGGTCCGTACAATATGCTGCTGCGCAGCCCGGTGATGGGCGAGCGCATGTTTGCGATGCTCGATTACCTGCGGTTCAACACTTCCGTCCCGCGGCGGCTGAATGAGTTTGCGATTTTGATCCAGGCGCGGCTGTGGACTTCGCAAGTGGAGTGGACGTCGCACTATCCGCCGGCGCTCAAGGCCGGATTGCCGCAAGCGGTGGCCGATGATCTTAAAGTGGGAAAGCGCCCATCCTCCATGCAGCCGGATGAAGCGGCGGTATACGATCTTTCCATCGAGCTGGCCACCAATCACGTGGTGAGCGACGGCACATTTAAAAAAGCGCGCGCAGTTTTCAGCGACCAGCAAATCGTCGATCTCATCACGGTCAGCGGCGTTTACATAACGCTCGCCATGTTGAGCAATACGGCCGAGGACGCCACTCCGGGAGGAAAGGCGCCGCCGCTCGAGCCTCTGCCGGCGCGGTGATTGTTTTGGTAGCACAGGCTTCAGCCTGTGGCCGTTAATTCTTGCCAAAATCAAAACCAGGCTGAAGCCTGTGCTACTGAACTTCCACTTGCGTTACTTCAATTCTGGCTGATTCGGCGTAGCCGTCATGACGGGCGAAGCCAAAATATAATTGTGGTAGCTCTCCATCATTTGCCACAGACCGGAATCATTCGGCGCGAGCACTCGGCTGGACCAATACGCCTTGTCGCCGTAGGTCGGCTGCACTGACACCATCACGACCGCATCGCCGAAATCCCAGGTGCGAATCCACAGCGCGGGAGCCGCTCCAACCTTGGGCGCGTCAGGATTGGCCGCTTTGCGCTTGTTCATTCCGATGATGCGGTCGGCCTTGGAAGGAGACGCCCCGCCGTACGTGCTGACGACGCGCTGATCCATATTATCAGCAACGTGTATTTCCCAATTTGCCTGGCTGGACTCCTGCGTCTGCCATTCGTCTAGGGAAGCTTTTTCTCCCGGCGTTAGCGGCTTGTAGGGCACGGCCTTGCAGGGATTGTTGCAGGGGATTTCGTAAGTCGGCTCGACGGTCTGGAAATCCCGCTTGGGCATGGCCGCAATTTCCGTAGTGTGCAGAAGTTTCCAACCGGCCGGGCGGTTCACCCAGAATCTCGCCGAATATTTATTGTCCTTGTTCCATTGGATCCACACGACGCTCTTGCCGTATTTGTGCTCGATGATCTTGACGTCGTCACCAGCCGCAACGAGCGGTTTCAAGCCTCCGCGGAATGAGTCTTCCCTAGCCCACATAATTCCTTCGGAATCGATCCAGCTGAAATCCGGATCGAGCCATTTTTCGGCGGCAGCTTTATCGCCCTTCGCGAGCGCCGCCACTACAGCTTTGTCGGCGGTTACCACGGCATCATCGGCGGCGATAGCCGGCACGCTTGCCCATATGGCCATTGCACCGGCGCACGCTAACCCCATAACGACTACATGCTTCGCCAAACCATTCATGCTTCCTCCTTGGATCTTTTGTTGCGACGATTCGTGCATTCTATTACATCCGCGCATGCCGGGGTCGATTTGTTGTGGAGGGTTGTAGTGGCACAGGCTTCAGCCTGTGGGTTTTGGGTTTGATGTGGATGAAACCCCGCAGGCTGAAGCCTGTGCTACTGTGGGCGTACTAACAGACAGGATTGTCCCATCCTCCCGGAGGCGTCACGTGCGCGACCTCGTCGGGGCCCCACGTGTCCCGCGCGTAGGGATAGATGGGCGTGCCTTTTTTCAGGACGGGATCGACGATGCGCCACGCTTCCTCGACGTAATCTTCGCGCGCGAATAACGAATTATCGCCGGCCATTGCCGCGGTAAGCAGACGTTCATAAGCATCCATGTCACCCGCCTCGGAGCTGGTGGCCACCATTTCGCCGGATTGCAATCTCATTGGCTCACCGGGCGCCAGCGTCATGAGTCCCATGGCGATCACCACGTCGGGATTGAGGCGAAGGCGGAGATGGTTTTCGGTCAATTTATTGTCGGGAATCAGAGTAGGAGGCTTGCGAAATTTGGCGAATATTTCCGTGCAAGTTACCGGCAGGCACTTTCCGGCTCGAATATAAAAAGGAACGCCTTTCCAGCGCCAGGAATTTACTTCGAGCTGCAGGACGGCGAACGTTTCCATCTGCGAGTCCTTGGAGACGCCAGGCTCATCGCGGTAGCCTTGAAATTGGCCGCGGATCAGATTTTTTCCTTCAATGGGCGGAATCGCTTTCAGCACTTTAACTTTTTCGTCGCGCACGGACTCGCCGTCGGCCCTGACCGGAGGCTCCATAGCCAGATTCGAGAGCACTTGAAATAAGTGATTCTGAACCACGTCGCGAACCGTTCCAGTTCCATCATAGAAAGCGCCGCGGCCCAGCACTCCGAAATTTTCCGCCATGGTGATTTGCACACTCTCGATATAGTGGCGATTCCAGAATGCCTCCGCGAACGCGTTCGCGAAGCGAAAGACCAGCATGTTGTCCACGGGCCGTTTGCCGAGGAAGTGATCGATGCGGAAAATACCGTCTTCATCGAAAATGGACAGCAGGATTTTGTTGAGCTCCATGGCCGAAGCCTGATCGTGGCCGAAAGGTTTTTCGACAATGACTCGCGCATCGCCCGCGCCGTGCGATTTAGCGATATTTTCGACCACGGTTTCAAACAGTGCTGGGGGGATGGCAAGATAGTAGGTGGGCCGATGAGCGTCCTTCAACTGCTCGCGAAGGGCCTCGAATGTCGCAGGATCCTGGTAGTCGCCGTCCACGTAACGCAGGAGCGCGCTCAACTCTTGAAACGCCGCGGGATCGACGCCGCCGTGTTTTTCCAGGCTGTCCTTGGCCCGCGCGCGAAGCTGATCGAGGTTCCACCCCGCCTTGGCCACGCCCACCACCGGCACATTCAGATTCCCGCCTTTCACCATCGCCTGCAGCGCGGGAAAAATCTTTTTATAGGCCAGGTCGCCGGTGGCTCCGAAGAAAACCAGCGCGTCGGAACTGCTATTACTCATCCGCTGTCTCCTTAAGCAAGTAATTAGCTTTCGGTGAGATCTTGCTGCCCGCGTTATTCTTCACCGGCGCGCAGGATTTTCCTGGCGCCGGCGCCACGACACAGCATCTTCGCGTGGCGCTGTAATCTTGGGTTAGCTGGCGGCTTTCAGCGGATTAGCCTTGCCGACCGAGGCGCTCTTGGTGTCAATGACGCCCATCAAGTTGTTCCAGGACTTCACGAATGATTTCGCTCCTTCGTCCTGCAGGCGCGCGGCGAGCGCGGCGATGTCGATGCCCGCCGTGCCGAATTCCGCGAGCACTTCTTCGCAATCGCCGCCGTCCGCCGGCATGAGCCCAGTCAATTCGGCGTGAGCGGCCAGCGCCTTCAATGTGGCTTCCGGCATGGTGTTCACCGTGTAGGGCGAGGCTAGAGCTTCAATATAGAGAAGCGGCGGTGCCTTCGGATCTTTCGTTCCCGTGCTGGCCCATAGCGGCCTCTGCGCGCGCGCGCCGAAATTATAAACGCGCCGCCATCGCTCCGACCCGATCATGGCGAGAGCAGCCTTATAAGTGCGTTGGGTGATGGCGATGCCCAGCTTGCCGCGCAGTTTCTCGGGAACTTTATCGGCAATGGCGACATCCCATCGGCTGACGAATAAGGAAGCGACCGAGTTTACCAGCGGATTGAGCCCGGCGGCGATGCGGCGTTCGATGCCGCGTATGTACGCCTCGGCGGCAGCCAGGTATTGCTCGCGCGAGAATAAAAGCGTGACGTTAATCGGCACGCCGGAAAAAATCGCCTCTTCAATCGCGGGAAGCCCTTCTTTGGTGCCGGGAATCTTGATGAACAAATTCGGGCGATTGGCGCGCGCAAATAAATCCCTGGCGGCGGCGATCGTTTTCTTCGCGTCGTAGGCCAGAAGCGGCGACACTTCGAGGGAAACGTAGCCGTCCACCCCATTCGTTTTTTCGTGGATGGGCCGGAACAAATCCGCGGCGCGAGTCAGATCCTCCAGCGCCAAGTCGAAGAATAAGTCCTCGCCGGATTTGCCTTTTGCTACTTTCTCAGCGATGGACGCGTCGTACGCGGGACTGTTTTTTATCGCCTGGTCGAAAATCGTGGGATTGGAAGTAAGCCCGCTGACCGACCATTCATCGATGTAGCGTTTGAGCGTGCCGTTATCGAGAATGTCGCGCGTGATGTTATCGAGCCAGAGACTCTGGCCCTTGTCGTGAAGCGCTTGCGGTGCATTCATATTTCACCTCGACCGTGGAATGGCTCCTTCCCTATTATCGCCCGGGAAATGCGATCCTGCTGCAAAGAATTGTGTGCCGGGGCCATTTTGAACCAGGGCGTGCCGAAGGGGATGCCGGTGGTGGTACAATCCCAACTCCGAGTCGTCCTATGGCAGACGCCCCAGCTTCCGGCGAAGCCGTTCTCGAGCTCATTTCGCCCGAAAACACCCGCCGCCTCGTGCCACTTACGGAATCGCCATTTGCGATTGGCCGTGGCGAAGCGGGAAATCAGCTCGCGATTCCCGACCGCCGCATTTCGCGCAACTGCGCGGCAATTCTCCGCGAAGGTGATCAATATACTCTGGAGGACCGCGGGAATCAGCTCGGCATTTTCGTCAACGGCGAGCGAATTTCCAAGCGGACCTTGCAGGATGGCGACTCTGTCACGTTCGGCATCGAGAATTCCTTTCAAGCCGTGTTTCACTCCACTGCACCGGAAACATCGATTGAGAATCTTCTTACCCGCATGGGACGCATTTCCTCGGTCGAATCTTCTCCGGTCGGTCTCGGCAAACTCAATTTGCTTCTGGAAGCGACGATGTTGCTGCACTCGCAGCTCCCGCTGGAGGCCGTGCTCGAAGCCATGCTGGACCGCGCCATCACCATCACGAATGCCGAACGCGGTCTCTTGCTCGAGGCCACCCCCTCGGGGTCGTTTGTCCCCCGGTTCGCCCGGCGAGCGGGAGGTGTCGCGATGCCAACGGCCGGTTTCTCTCCCACCCAAACTGCGTTGCGCATGGCCATGGAAAGCCAGACCGGCATCATCACGGGAGACCTTCAGCAAGGGGACGTTTTGCTGCAAGGGGCGCAAAGCATCATTGCGCAACGCCTGCGCTCCGTGGTGGCGATCCCTCTCTATACGATGCCTCGAGCAATCACGGCGGAATCGATTGCGGACATCCAGCGCGGGGAATTTCTGGGCATTCTCTATCTGGACTCGCGGCGGCCCGCGGCGTTTTCCAAACTTGATCGGCAGATCCTCGATGCCCTGGCTGTCGAAGCGGCTAGCATTCTGGACAACGCGCGGCTGGTGGAGCGCGAGCGGCAACGACAGCGCCTCGAGCAGGAACTGAGTATCGCCCGCGAAATTCAACAGGCGCTCCTGCCTCGCGGCTTCGGCGATTTCCCTCATCTTTCCATCTCCGGCGTCAATACTCCCTGCCACGCCGTGGGCGGCGATTATTTTGACGTCTTTCCCATGAGCGATGACCGCACCGCTTTTGTGATTGCCGATGTCGCCGGAAAGGGAATCGGCGCCGCGTTGCTAACCACCATGTTGCAAGGCGCGTTGACAGGAATGACGCTCGGCGCCGATCCTGCGCGCGTCTTCCACCACATCAATGATTTCCTTTGCAAACACGTCGAGGTCGGCAAGTACGCCACCATGTTTTTCGGGATTCTTGACCGCGAAGGCAATCTCGATTATCTCAACGCCGGCCATCCTTCGCCGCTGCTTCTTCGCCGGGGAGAAGTCAGTGAAATTTTTACTGAGGGATCTTATCCAGTGGGACTGATCCCGGATGCGAAATACATCGCGGTTCGCGAAACACTTGAGCCGGGCGACACACTGGTCCTGTTCAGCGACGGCGTCACTGAAGCCGCGGATCTCGAAGAACAAATGTTTGGCGTTCCACGTCTGAGCGAAGCTCTTGCGGGACAGCACGAAGCGCCACTCGATCAACTCCAGAAAAAAGTTATCGACTGCGTGGAAAATTTTGCGCGCGGCGCCAGCCAGGCTGACGACATCACGCTGCTTTTGATTCGTTACCGTGCCGCTGCGAAGGCTGCTGAAACCGTCGCCTGAAATCGGTTGTAGGACTGCAATCGTATTGTCCGCGGATATTTTTCGGCCTAATTCCCGTTCGTTGCAACACCAGTCAACCTAGAAAAGAGGAGGACACCTCATGTCAACGATCACCACAAAAGATGGCACCCAGATTTATTTCAAGGATTGGGGCGCAGGACAGCCCGTGATCTTCAGCCACGGCTGGCCCCTGAGCTCTGATGCGTGGGAAGACCAGATGCTGTTTCTGGCCGCCCGTGGTTACCGGTGCATCGCGCATGACCGGCGCGGCCATGGCCGCTCCAGCCAGCCCTGGAACGGCAATGACATGGATACTTACGCGAACGATCTCGCGGCGCTCGTCGAAGCCCTCGACGTGCGGGATGCGATTCACGTCGGCCACTCGACAGGCGGCGGCGAAGTTGCCCGCTACATCAGCCGCCATGGTACCAAGCGGGTCTCCAAAGCTGTGTTGATCGGCGCCGTGACTCCGCTCATGCTCAAAACTCCCGCGAATCCCGGCGGCTTGCCAATGGAGGCATTCGACCAAATTCGCGCCGGCGTTCAGGCTGACCGGTCGCAATTTTTTAAGGATTTAAGCGCGCCTTTTTATGGCGCTAATCGCGCCGGCACAAAAGTCTCGCAGGGGTTGCGCGATTCTTTCTGGCTCCAAGGTATGCAATGTGGACTCAAAGCCGTCTATGATTGCATTAAAGCCTTTTCCGAAACCGACTGCACCGAGGATCTGAAGAAATTCGACGTGGCAACGCTCATCCTTCATGGAGACGACGACCAGATCGTGCCCATCGCGGACTCCGCGTTGCTCTCCGCAAAGCTCGTTAAGGGCGCCACGCTGAAAGTCATTCCGGGTGCGCCGCACGGCTTGTGCTCGACACACAAGGACCAAATCAACGCGGAACTGCTGGCATTCCTGCAGCGCAGCCAGCAAGCATCGGCATAAAGTTGAAGCGGATTGTAAAAAATTGATGCGGTGAGGACTATGGAAAAAGGTGAAGTGAGAAGTGTGCTGGTCCGCGGCAGCGCCGCCGGCTTCGCGCAGGAAATTCATGTGGGCTCTCACCGCCTGCATGCGGATGAACCGGCGACCTCGGGCGGTACCGATACCGGACCATCGCCCTATAATCTGCTGCTCGCAGCTCTCGGAGCGTGCACTTCAATGACCGTGGGGATGTATGCCCGTCGCAAAGCTTGGCCGCTCGAAGAGGTTACCGTTCAACTTCGACACTCCAAGATCCACGCAGTCGATTGCGCTGAATGCGAAACCAAAGAAGGAATGATCGATCGAATTGAGCGGGACATTCACTTTTCAGGGCTGCTTACTGCGGAACAGCGCTCAAAGTTGTTGGAGATTGCAAACAAATGCCCGGTCCATCGAACGCTCACATCGGAAATTGACATCAAGACGCGAGAAGTTTAATTACGTTCCGAAAATGATTCCGTAGCACAGGCACTCTCGCCCGTGCGGTTTTCGATGGCGTTGGCCGCTATTATCATGTCCGCAGCTCATAAACCCGCACAGGCAAGAGTGCCCGTGCTACAGGATTCGCCAAAATCAGGGGCTACAACGGGAGATATTCATGACACCGGCTGCAGTGTTGCTACTGGCATTTCTGATAGGCGTCGTTTGCGGCTTGCGTTCGCTCACTGCGCCGGCGGTAGTCGCGTGGGCCGCTCATCGAGGGTGGATCAATCTCGACAGCGCTCCCGTGCATTTCATGGGTTCGAGTGCCGCCGTCATACTTTTCTCCCTATTCGCGGTGGTCGAGCTGGTTGCCGACAAGCTTCCTTCCGCTCCCAGCCGGACGAAACCCGCGGGATTGATCGGCCGCATAGCCTTCGGCGCGTTGTGCGGAGCCTCGATCGCCGTGGCAGGCGGACGACCCCTCGGAATCGGCGCGGCGTTAGGCGCAGCGGGCGGAGTTGCCGGAGCGTACGGGGGCTACGAGGTGCGCACGCGCATGGTAAAGGCTTTGAAGGTTCCCGACTTCGTGATCGCCACAGTCGAAGATGCGCTGGCGATTGGCGCGGGGGTTTTTCTTGTGTCGCGATTCTAAATGGGCTTTTGCTTTGAGCAGAGATGCTGGAATGCCGCTGGTGTTCGAGATTGGTGGAATAATTTGGACGCGAAGTGGTTTTTTTAGGCTTGTGTTGTCGTGGAACCACACCACTAGGGGTAGACGACTTAAACACCTGGCAACAAGATTTTGTGCTTCTAAATGAATTTCTCGCTTGACAGAATTTTCGCTGTTGATTACATTGCGCCCTCGGATTCATGGGGACCGTGATTCGACGAGCGGACGGCCCAACCACCCCGGGAATACCGCAAAGTCGTTTCGCGCAACCTACCGGGTTTCACCGAGACATCGAGGAGCTCCCTTCCGCTCCCCATGACCGGCGCTGCCGGCGAGGGGCCGCGGAATGCCATTGGCCGCCAGCGGCCAGGGCGATGCGCAAGGGGTGCTTTTTTTCTTTTTCGGTAAGATGCCCCGGAATTCCTGGCCCTGAAAATTCGAATCGAGCGGTGACCTGCCGAGAATCAGGTTGCCGCATACTTCCGAAAACGCATTTCGGGAGTAAAATATAAAGGTTCCCTCTGCGCGGGGAGCCTACCTGCGCGGAGGCGAAGAATGTCACATACGAAAATGGCTATGAACGAAAAAACGGCCCTGCAAACCGGAACGGCCGCACCCACGGATGTCGAAATCCGCACCGGCCTCGAATTCGAACGATATTTCACCGACGGCCGCACCTCGCCGTTTGACGCCGTCGAGTGGGAACGCCGCGTGGCCCTGATCGGCAACGAAAAGGGTAAGACAATCTTCCGCCAGGAAAATGTGGAAGTGCCCAAGGGGTGGTCGCAGACGGCGACCAACATCGTCGCCTCCAAATATTTTCACGGCAAGCTCAATTCGCCCGAGCGCGAAAATTCCGTGCGCCAGCTCATCAGCCGCGTGGTGAACACGATTGTCGGCTGGGGCGAGAAGGGTGGCTACTTCGCCAACGGTCCCGCGCGCGACGCCTTCCGCGACGAACTGACGCACTTGCTTGTCGAACAGAAGGTGGCTTTTAATTCGCCGGTTTGGTTCAACGTCGGCGTGCAGGCTAAGCCGCAATGCTCTGCCTGCTTCATTAACTCGGTCCAGGACGATATGGAATCGATCATGAACCTGGCCAAGACTGAGGGGATGCTGTTCAAGTGGGGCTCGGGCACGGGCACGAATTTTTCGTCGCTGCGCGGCAGCCGCGAAACGCTTTCCGGCGGCGGCATCGCCTCCGGCCCTGTGAGTTTCATGAAAGGTTTTGACGCGTTTGCCGGCGTGATCAAGTCCGGCGGCAAGACGCGCCGCGCTGCCAAGATGGTGATCCTGAACGTGGATCATCCGGACATCGTCGAATTCATCGACTCGAAGATGAAAGAGGAGCGCAAGGCGCGCGTGCTCATCGAACAGGGCTACGACCCGGCCATTGACGGTGAAGCGTACTCCTCCATCTTTTTTCAGAATGCGAATCACTCGGTCCGCGTTAGCGATGAATTCATGCAGGCGGTCGAGGACGATCGCGACTGTTGGACCCGCAACGTCAACGACGGAAACCCCGTCGAAAAACACAGCGCGCGCGAATTGCTGCATCGCATGGCTGAATCCGCCTGGCAGTGCGGCGATCCCGGCATGCAATACGACACCACGGTGAACCGCTGGCACACCTGCAAGAGCACCGCGCGCATCAACGCCTCGAACCCGTGTTCGGAATACATGTTCCTGGACGACACGGCGTGCAACCTGGCGTCGCTCAACCTGATGAAATATCTGAACTCCAACGGCTCCTTCGACGTCGAAGCGTTCCGCCACGCCGTGGACGTGACCATCACGGCGCAGGAAATCCTGGTCGATAACGCCAGCTATCCGACGCCGAGAATCGCCGAGAATTCGCACAAGTTCCGCCCGCTGGGCCTCGGCTACGCCAATCTGGGCGCGCTGCTGATGTCCATGGCGCTGCCGTATGATTCCGACGGCGGGCGCGAAATGGCCGCCGCGGTCACCGCGCTGATGTGCGGCGAAGCGTACGCGCAGTCCGCGCGCATTGCCGAGCGCCTCGGGCCGTTCGCGGGCTATGCCGTCAATCGAGAGGCGATGCTCGAGGTCATTCGCATGCACCGCGATTCGCTGCGGCCGATCAAGTCGGAAAACGTGCAACCGTCGCTGCTCGGCGCCGCGCAATATTCCTGGGACCTGGCGTTGGCTCTCGGCGAAAAAGTCGGCTACAAGAATTCGCAGGTCACCGTGCTCGCTCCCACCGGCACCATCGGCTTCATGATGGATTGCGACACGACCGGCATCGAGCCTGATCTCGCGCTCGTGAAATACAAGAAGCTCGTCGGCGGCGGAGTTATCAAAATAGTAAATAATACAGTTCCGGCCGCGCTGATGAAGCTCGGCTACTCGCCCGAGGAAACTTCGCAGATCGTTTCCTACGTGGATCGCAACGGCAAGATCGAGGGCGCGCCCGGATTTAAGGACGAGCACCTGGCGATTTTCGATTGTTCCCTGGCGGCTCCGGGCGGGCGCTCCATCGCCTGGCGCGGCCACTTGAAAATGATGGCGGCGGCCCAGCCCTTTCTCTCCGGCGCCATCAGCAAGACGATCAACATGCCCGAGGAATCCACGGTTGAAGACATCATGCAGGCGTACATCGAATCGTGGAAACTCGGCGTGAAGGCCGTGGCGATTTATCGCGACAACTCGAAAGGCTCGCAGCCGCTATCCGCCGCGGGCGATAAGAAAGATACGGCGCAGCAAACGCAGCCGGCAGCTGTGGCGGCCGCCAAACCTGCTGAGACTGCTTCGCCCGTGGCCGAGCAGCGTGAACTTTTCGTGCGCTCCATCCGCCGCAAGATGCCGAGCGAGCGCCAGTCCATCACGCATAAATTTTCTATCGGTGGACACGAAGGCTACATCACCGTCGGAATGTACGAATCTGGTGAGCCCGGCGAAATTTTCATCAAGATGGCCAAGGAAGGCTCGACGCTTTCCGGCTTCATGGACGGCTTCGCGCTTTCGGTTTCCATCGGCTTGCAGTACGGCGTGCCGCTGAAGGCGCTGGTCGATAAATTCATCAACACGCGTTTCGAGCCCGCCGGCTACACGGGCCATCCGGCCATCCCGTACGCCAAATCCGTGCTCGATTACATCGCGCGCTGGCTCGGCGGACGTTTCATTTCCCCCGACTATCTCACGCACAACGGCGATGCCGCGTTGCCTGCCGCAACCGTAACCGCCGCGCCCGCATTGCCTCCCGCGACCGTCGCAACGGCCGATGACGATCCGGCACTGGCAGGCGCAGGATCGCGCGCGATGAACGCTCGCAGCGATTCGCGCCCCATGTTCGACGGCGCGCCCACCTGCTCCGAGTGCGGCATGCTCATGACCCCCAACGGCGCCTGCTACAAATGCGAAAATTGCGGCGGCACGTCAGGCTGCAGCTAAGGCAAATCGTTCAGCATAAAATTGGCAGAGGGCACGGATTGCGTGCCCTTTGTTTTTTAGTAGCACAAACTTCAGTCTGCGGATTTTAATTGAAGTACGATCGATCCTGCGAAACGGAAAAACCCACAGGCTGAAGCCCGTGCTACCAAGGCCGCCTTGCCCAGCACACCTGCTTATGCTCCAATGTTTTCTAAAAATGCTCGTGGCAATCACAGATCGGAAACGCCTTACCGTCATCCAAAAACCTCTGCCGCGATTGAGGCCGGGCTGGGCCCTCGTGCGCGTTCGCCTCGCGGGAATCTGCAACACGGACATCGAAATTCTGCGCGGCTATCACAATTTTCAGGGCACGCTCGGGCACGAATTTGTGGGCGAAGTCGTGCATGTCGCGAACGCGAAGGATGGCGGCTGGGTTGGGCGGCGCGTTGTCGGTGAAATTAATTTGGCGTGCGCCGGCCTCGGGTTCGGCAAGTTGTGCAGCTATTGCCGTCGGGGAATCCCGACGCACTGCGAACGTCGTCGCGTGCTTGGAATTCTCGGCCACGATGGCGCGTTCGCCGAATACCTCGCGTTGCCCGTTGTGAATCTGCATCGCGTTCCCGCCGGCGTTTCCGATGAGGCTGCCGTCTTCACAGAACCGCTCGCTGCCGCGTGCGAAATTCTGGAGCAGATAAACATTCGCGAGCACCGCGACGCGGCGGTAATCGGCGACGGCAAGCTCGCGCAGCTCATCGCTCGCGTGCTGCACGCCGCAGGCTCGCGCGCCGGTTTGCGGGTGACAATGATCGGCAAGCACGAAGGGAAACTTCGCCTCGCGCGGCTTGCGCACATCGCGACTGTACGGGTCCGATCGCCAGACGCGCGCCGGGCGGACGCGTTCACATTGACTGTCGAAGCCACCGGATCGCCTTCAGGCCTGGCGCTCGCGCAACAAATCATGGCGCCTCGCGGCACCCTCGTATTAAAATCCACGTTTCATGGCGCCGCGAATGTCGAAACGTGGCCCATCGTCGTGAAGGAACTGACCGTTATCGGCTCACGCTGCGGCCCTTTTCCGCGCGCGCTTGCGCTTCTGCGCGCGGGACAAGTGGGCCCGCGGCCCTTGATTTCGCGCACCTTCTGTTTGAAGGACGCGGCCATGGCGATTCGCTACGCGCAACAGCCCGGCGTGATGAAAGTGCTATTGCGCCCAGAGCGCGCAGGGAACGGCGAGAAAAACGGAGGGGTTCAATGAAAGAATTGAGCGAAAAGTTAGTGAAAACAGTTACGTCCGCAGAGGGAAAACTTCGCCAGGTTTCCGAAGAGAATAGCAGCACGCCCGTCTTGAAAGGCGGTTGGTCTCGAAAGCAAGTCATCGGGCATCTGATCGACTCCGCTTCCAACAATCACCAGCGGTTTGTCCGAGCGACATTGCAAGGCTCCCTGGATTTTCCTCGCTACGACCAGGACGGCTGCGTGCGCGTGCAGGCCATTCAAAATGCGCCCTGGCCCTTGCTGGTCTCGCTTTGGACAGATTACAATCTATACCTCGCACACGTCATCGCGAACCTGCCCGCGTCACGACAGAATGCCACTTGCCGAATCGGTGAGGACGAACCTGTGACACTAAAGTTTCTCGCGGAGGACTATCTCACCCATCTCTCGCATCATTTGGACCAGATTGGGGCTCACGCTTAGAAATTCGGAAGAAGCAACGTGCCCTTTCCGTTCCGAAGAGCGCGGGACGGAAAGGCCTCTACGAAATCTTAGGATCGTGCGCGCCTGGTTTTGGAGAGACCGCCCGTATTTGGGGCGGGCAGCTCTTCGTTGTATTCACAATTCAACCTTCCGCGCCATTTGGATGCCTGTTTCTTGACTTTCGTGCGATACGCCACCTAGACTTAATCTTCCCGCGCAAACCATGACTCAGGCGGAACAAAAGACGATCGTTGTAGGTGTCACCGGAGCTTCGGGGGCGGTGCTGGCACAGGCGGCGCTGCGGCTGCTCGAAGCCGATGCGCGCGTGGGGCGAATTCACCTGGTCGTTACCGATACGGGAGCGCGCCTGCTGGCCCACGAATTGAACATCGCCACGACCGACGCCAAAAAACTTCCGTCTCTGCTCGTCGGCGGCCGCACGGCTAAGACGGAAGTGCTGCCGAACAAGGACGTGGGCGCATCGATTGCCTCGGGCAGCTATTCGGTGGATGCGATGGTGGTGATTCCCTGCTCGATGGGCACGCTCGCGAAGATTGCCGCGGGGACGAGCGACGACTTGATCGCGCGCGCCGCGGACGTTTGCCTCAAGGAAGGGCGGCGTCTCGTGCTTTGCGTGCGCGACACGCCGTTCAGCCGGATTCATCTTGAAAACATGTTGCGCGCGCAGCAGGCGGGCGCGGTGATCATGCCGGCTATCGTGTCGTTTTATCATCAGCCGAAAACGATCGACGATCTCGTCGCGCAGTACGTCTATCGCGTCCTCGCGCAAATGGGATTGCCGCAGGAAGACATGTATCGCTGGGAAGGCCAGGCCAAAGGCAAAGCCCGCGAGGCGTAAGATACGATGAACCTGCCGTAGTATTCTTGGCGGGAATGGAAAAAGCTTTAACACCGAGGACACGGAGAAAAACGAGGGCGCGGATCATTGGCAGGAATTCATTGGGCCGCGCGATGAATCATGACCACGAAACGAATTTGTCCAGTGTTTCTCTGTGTTCTTTGTGTTGAGGCTTCGGGGTTTTCCTCTTGAGCCGGACCCGCATCTGCACGATTCTCGAAATGATCAAGTTCGAGCACTCTGTGTTCGCGCTGCCGTTTGCGCTGACGGGAGCATTGCTGGCCGCGCGCTATGCGCCGATTCCGGGCGCCCTGCCGGGGTGGCCTTCGTGGCGGCAAATTGCGTGGATCATTGTCGCCATGGTCGGAGCGCGCTCGTGGGCGATGACCATAAATCGGATCATCGACTTGCGCTACGACCGCGAAAATCCGCGCACACGCACGCGCGCCTTAGCGACCGGCGCGCTGACTGTCCAGTTTGCGTGGCTCTTCGCGGCCGCGGCTGCCGCGGTGCTGATGATCGCGGCGTGGCAATTGAATCCGCTGGCACTGGCACTGTCCCCCGTTGCGCTCGCCGTCCTGTTTTTTTATTCCTACACCAAGCGGTTCACCTCGTGGTCGCACCTGGTGCTGGGATTCTGTCTGGGGATGTCGCCCGCGGCGGCGTGGATCGCCATCGCCGGCTCGCTCGACGCGCGCATGCTCATTCTCTGCGCAGCGGTAACGCTGTGGGTCGGCGGCTTCGACGTGTTGTACGCCTGCCAGGATCTTGAGTATGACAAGTCGGTGAATCTTTTTTCCCTGCCCAAGCGTTTTGGCGTGGCCAAGGCGCTGGCGATTGCGCGCACGATGCACGTCCTGATGATCGCGCTGCTGGCGTGGCTGGCGTGGAGCTTCCTTTTGCCCTGGCCCGCGTGGGCGGGAATCGTGGTGGTCGCCGTGCTGCTCGCCTACGAGCATTCGCTCGTTTCCGCAAATGATTTGAGCCGGATGAATGCTGCGTTTTTTACCGTGAACGGTTATATTAGTCTCTTGTTCCTGCTGTTCTGGGGCGCGGCCGTAGCGCTGAAGTAGCGCAGATTTCGGTCTGTGGATTTTCGTCGGTCCACCCGAGTTGCGCGCCAGGCAAGATCAAATGGAACCCCACAGACTGAAGTCTGTGCTATATAAAACATGTCCGAACTAAACATCAACGACGGGGCACTGAAACCTATCGCCGACAAAGTTCTCGTCGGCGAGCGCCTGAATGCTGAAGACGGTGTCACGCTCTATCGTTCGCCCGATCTCCTCGCCATCGGCTGGCTTGCCAACTGCGTGCGCGAGAAGCGCCACGGCAACACGTGTTTCTTCAACGTGAATCGCCACATCAACCCGACGAATGTATGCGTCGCGCACTGCAAGCTTTGCGCCTTCGGCCGCGATCCCAATGCGCCCGGCGCGTACACGTTCGCGCTCGAGGAAATTTATCAGCGCGCGGAACAGGGCATGCGCGAAGGCGCCACGGAATTTCACATGGTGGGCGGCCTGCATCCCGATTTGCCGTTTGAATATTTCCTGGACCTGATGCGCGGCCTGAAAAAGCGCTGCCCCACCGTGCACCTTAAGGCATTCACGATGGTCGAGGTGGGATATTTTTCGCGCATCTCGAAATTATCGATTCGCGACACGCTCGTCGCGCTCAAAGAAGCGGGCGTGGATTCGCTGCCCGGCGGCGGCGCGGAAATTTTTAACCCGCGCGTGCGGAAAATCATCTGCGACCACAAAGTCAGCGGCCGCCAGTGGCTCAACATCGCGCGCACGGCCCACGAAATCGGCCTGCGCTCCAACGCCACGATGCTCTACGGCCACGTCGAAAGCGAAGAGGAGCGCGTCGAACACATGCTGCTCTTGCGCGAATTGCAGGATGAAACGCACGGCTTCTCCGCGTTCATTCCACTGGCGTTTCATCCGGACAACACGGGTCTCGCGCACCTGCCTCCGCCTACGGGCTATCATGATTTGAAATCGATCGCGATTTCGCGCCTGCTGCTCGACAACTTCGACCACATCAAAGCCTACTGGGTGATGCTCACGCCGAGCATCGCGCAGATCGCGCTGCGTTTCGGCGCGGACGACCTTGACGGCACCGTCGTCGAAGAAAAGATCTACCACGACGCCGGCGCCAAGACCGCCGAGTTCACTCCGCGCGCGGAACTTGAGCGCCTGATCCGCGAAGCCGGCCGCGTCCCCGTCGAGCGCGACACGCTGTATCGCCCGGTCGACCGCTCGAAGATGCCGCCGCCCAGCCCCCGCCCGGACGTCACAATTTCCATCAACTTTTAGTGTAAAATTAGGCCGAACTCGATGCGCGGAGGAGCCCTGCGACAAATAATCCCCTATCTCGGTGAAGATGGCTATTGCGTGGTTGAGTGCCCCAGCCTTCCAGGTTGCGTAAGCCAGTGAGAAGACAAGGCCAAAGCTGTATCGAACATCCGCGAAGCAATCGAAGGTTACATTGCAGCTTTGGAGGAGGATGGTCTCCGAGTTCGAGAAGAGCGGTTTGAAACAATTGTCATGGCCGTATGACCAGCTTACCGCAGGTTTACGGGCGCCAGTGCCTCAGAGTACTTACGAAAAAAGGATTTCGATTCAAACGTCAAAACGAAAGCCACATGATTGTTCGGCGTGACGAACCTTATGCGCAAGTTGTAGTTCCCGACCATAAAACGCTGGATCGTGGGACACTCCGTTTGATTCTCCGTCAGGCAGGAATGACGACCGAAGAATTCATCACGATGCTGTAATACTCGGCGTTTTCGATTTGTTCCGTAAAAACTCCCAACCGAGCAGCGCATAAAACGGTCCGTAGCACATCCACTGGAAACCCGGGTCGAATTGCCAAACGCCGAAAGCGCGGTAGTTGATGAAGATTTTGTACGAGAGAAATTGAAGTATCGTGAGCAGCAGCCATGCCGGGCTCGGGTAGAAACACAAGAGCGGCACGATCCACGTGAAATACCACGGATAACCGTTCGGCGCGAAGAGCAGCACCGCGCCGATCAGTAGGAACGCGGCGCGAGTCGGTTCCGCGCAGCGCGCCGCCAGCCACAGGGTTAATCCAATGACAGCGCCTTCGCCCACTCCGGCGGCGATTTCATGCGAGCCGGTGAGCCACAGCAGGACCGGATAGATGCTCGAATGGTAGTTTCGGAAAATAAATTGGTAGTACTTGAGCATGCCGAGGAATTCGCGCGAGCCATGCCGGTACGGCCAGACGCACACGGCAGTCAGAGCCGCGCAGCCGCCAGCCGCCAGCCACCCGCGCAACTTCCCAGGCCATCCCGCGCGAAAAAGCACGAGCGGCAGCAGCGTGGCGGGGAACGCTTTTGCCAGCGCCCCGGCGGTCAGCGTAAGCGTTGACATTGCGGGGGCGCGTCTTATAATCATTAGCGTAGCGACGACACCGGCGATGGCGAGAGCGTCGTTGTGGCCGCTTGAGGCAAATTCGACCACAACCAGCGGATTCCAGGCGTAAATCGCTACCTGGTAGTTCCGTCCCCCAGTCGAACGGATCCACCCGGCAAGCATGGCCGCGACGGCGAGATCGGCGAGCAGAAACGGCAGCTTGAAAGCAACCGGGTCCGGCAGAAAGCGCCACGTCGCGCGAAACACAAGCTGAGAGAGCGGCGGGTACATCGTGGGAATTTCCGGCACAGGCATGACGTACCAACCCGAATCGCGCAGAGGCGCAAGCCGCGGGTCCGTGGGTGCTACCGCATAGGGATTCCAGCCCGCGTTCTGGACGTGGCCGTCCCAGCGGTAGCGATAGAGATCCGTCGAGAGCGATGGCGGCTCGGGAAACAGCGTCAGGCGAAAAGCCAGCGCGCCCAGCAGGACGAGCCAAACGACGGACCGGTTTTCTCGAGTATGTTCCAGAGCGTACAGAGCTATGAAGTAAACGACGCCGCCGCCCAGAGCCAGGGCCATGAATTCGGGGATGTGGATAGAGAGATCACCGAGGCGGGCCATTGCGGCAAAGACCGCTTCGAGCGCCACCATGGCGACGAGCGCGATCAGGACTTGCGGTTCGAGTTGGCGGCGACGCGGCGCGTTCAACGTTTACACGCTCGCAGCTTGATTTTTCGAGTATCGATTTTTTCCAAGGGAGACTTTCTGTTTTGATTTTCGCGCAACATACGATCGGCTTGCTGGCGGCGATAGCGCAAAATCCGCTCACGAATTATTGGTCCAAGCTCACCGATCCGGGCCGCAATCCCTTTCGCGGTCTCTACCAACTCAACGCGTTTGATCTCGCCATCATGATTCCGTATTTCCTAGTACTCGTGATCCTGGCCGCGTACGGTATGCACCGCTATTATCTCGTGTACGCGTATTTCAAGAATCGCCGGAACGTCCCAGGTCCGCCGCCCGCAGTCACCGAGTGGCCCAAGGTTACCATACAGCTTCCCATCTACAACGAGCGCTACGTGATCGAACGCCTGGTCGATGCGGTCGCACGCTTCGATTACCCGCGCGAACTCATGGACATTCAGGTGCTCGACGATTCGACCGACGAGACGCGGCAAGTCGCGCGCGAATGCGTAGAGCGCTACCAGGCGCTCGGTTTGCCGATCCATTATCTGCATCGCACGGACCGCACCGGCTACAAGGCCGGCGCGCTCGCCGAAGGGCTCAAGTCCGCGACGGGCGAATTCGTCGCCATTTTCGACGCCGATTTCTTGCCGTCGGCGGATTTTCTGCGCCGCACGCTGCCGTATTTCACCGATCCTAAAATCGGCATGGTCCAGGGACGCTGGACGTATCTGAACCGCCATTACTCCGCGCTCACCGAAGTCGAAACGATCCTGCTCGACGGCCATTTCGTGATGGAGCACGGCGCGCGCTCGCGCAGCGGCAGCTTTTTCAATTTCAACGGCACGGCTGGCGTCTGGCGCCGCTCGACAATCGACGAGGCCGGCGGCTGGCAGCACGACACGCTTACCGAGGACACCGATCTTTCCTACCGCGCGCAGCTCGTCGGCTGGAAATTTCTCTACCTGCCGGACGTCGAATGCGCTTCCGAGCTGCCCGTGGAAATGAACGCGTTCAAGGCGCAGCAGGCGCGCTGGGCCAAGGGCCTGATGCAGACGGCGATAAAAATTCTGCCGCGCGTCTTGCGTTCGGATGAGCCCACGCACATCAAGGCGGAAGCCGTCTTTCACCTCACCGCGAACATCAGCTATCCCTTCATGGTGATCCTCTCGACGTTGCTCCTGCCCGCGATGATCGTTCGTTTCTATCAGGGCTGGTTCCAGATGCTGTTCGTCGACTTGCCGCTGTTCATCGCGTCGAGCTGCTCGATTTCCGGTTTTTATCTCTCGTCGCAGCGCGCCCTGTATCCGAAAACGTGGAAGCGCTCGATCCTCTACATGCCGTTCGTGATGGCCGTTGGCATAGGCCTATCCGTGCGCAACGCCAAGGCCGTGATCGAGGCGCTCCTCGGCGTGAAATCGGAATTTGTGCGCACGCCAAAATTCAAGATCGAAGGCCAGGCCGGCACCTGGAAGAAAAAAGGGTATCGAAATCGCGCCGGCTGGAAGCCGTACATGGAAATCGCGCTGGGCCTCTACTTCATGTCGACGATTGTTTATTCCATCGAAAATGAAAATTACGCCACCGCCCCGTTCCTCTTCCTCTTCGTCTGGGGTTTCCTCTACACCGGAGTCATGTCCGTCGCGCAAGGCTGGATCGAGCGCCTCCGCTTCGGCGTGCAGCCCTCCGCCGCGTCAGCCGAAGCCCGCGCCTCCGCCTCTGGCGCGCCAGGATTTTAGGTTTGCTTTTAAGTAGCACAGACACTCTTGCCTGTGCCGTTTTGAATGCTTAACGCCATCTTCCCATTTACAATCGCGAAACCCGCACAGGCAAGAGTGTCTGTGCTACACAATTCAGCGTTCCTCAACAGGCTCGGGATGAATCGTGACGCGGGCGATCTGCGGGAAATGTTCCTTCACGCGATCTTCGAGTGCGCCGGTGACGTCGTGAATTTGCGTGATAGGCATGTTGCCGTCCATGGCGCAGTGGCAGGACACCAGGATTTTGTGCTCCACCTGGCGGACATGAACTTCGTGGCAGTCGATCAGCTCGTGA
>Ga0207040_1069_pt1 | contig 31497 bp, 27 predicted proteins | sample Alteio_BWMinCont_72_FD_153279 | JGI IMG/M metagenome (GOLD analysis project Ga0207040, IMG submission 153279) | Enriched cells from forest soil in Barre Woods Harvard Forest LTER site, Petersham, Massachusetts, United States -... | ecosystem: Environmental > Terrestrial > Soil > Temperate forest >... | reverse complement strand
GTTCGCGGACGTCGTCAAGCCCGATGAGGCCTGGGATCTGGTGCATTACCTCCGCACCCTGCAGGTGACGCATAAGAGCCCCGAATTGACGATGTGGGAATCGACAAAAGATGGCGCGGCGCTCGTGGCGGCCGCAAAGCCGCACGGGACACCGACGGGTTCCGGAGTCAGATAAGGAACAGCAGCAAAAGATCTAAAAAGTGAAGATCGCCTTGGGAGGACCAGAGCAATGAAGATCGGAGAAGTGAAGAACAAGCGCTTGGGCATGGCCGCGCTGGCCGCTTTGGTTGTCGCGGCCATCGTGTACGCCGGACCCGCTGGCGGCACGATCAGCGGCAAAGTGACCTACGAAGGCACCCCGGCAAAAATGAAAACCATCGACATGTCGAAGGAACCGAGCTGCGCCAAGCAGCACGCCACGCCTGTGACTACGGAAGGTGTAGTTACCGGACCGAACAATAGCCTCGAAAACGTAGTCGTTTATATTTCCGCGGGCATTCCGGATGACAGTGCGCCGAGCACGCCGGTAAAGTTCGATCAGAAGGGCTGCCAATACATCCCTCATGTGCTGGCCTTTCAAGTAAACCAGCCCCTGGAAATCATCAACGACGATCAGACGTCGCACAACATTCACCCGCGCCCGATGATCAATCGCGAGTGGAATAAATCGCAGCCCCCGGGCAGCCCGCCGGATACCGAAAAATACGACAAGCCGGAATTCATTCCAGTGAAGTGCAATATTCATCCCTGGATGTCCGGCCAATTTGCAGTCATGAAAAATTCCCACTACGCTGTTTCCAGCGGCGACGGAGGTTTCACGCTTCCAAATTTGCCGCCGGGAAAATACACAGTCACCGCGTGGCACGAATCCTACGGCGACCAGTCGCAGGAGATTACCATCGCGGGGTCGGAGACTAAAACCGTCAACTTTGTCTTCAAAGCAAAACCCTATTGATTTGACTTGCTCCTAAGGCAGGGACGAAGCCAGGACCCTCGAAGTCCATGCGTCGAAGAAGTACATCGGATTTTTGCGTGCGGAGGCGGAAACAATGGGGAAATTCTTTGGCGTAGTTTTAGCGCTCATCGCTTTGCTCTCGGCGTATCCCATCGTCACGCATATGTTCGTTCAGCCGGTCGATATCTCGACTCACGGCCACGCCATCGACGAGCAGCTCTCGGACACCATGGCTGAGGCGGGCTTCGCTTTTCTCGGAGCCCAGTTGCTCCTGGCTTTTTTTGTATGGAAGTATTCCAACCGCAAACCTGGTGCCAAAGTCACCCAAATACCGGGCGGCGCGAAGTTGATGGTGGCCACTGCGTTCATTCTTGTCGGAACGGAAGTTCTCGCGCTGGGCGTATTAGGTCAAAAGGCCTGGGCCGACGTTTACTTTACGCCGCCAAAGCCGACCGCGATGACGATTCAGGCCCAGGCGGGCCAGTTTGCTTTCTACTTCAGATATCCCGGAGCCGATGGAAAGTTTGGCGCCCTTCATCCCGACAAGATTGACGAAGGCAATGGAAATTATTTCGGATTGGATCCCGCGAATGACGTGGAAGCGCGCGACGACATCGTTTCCGGCGAACTCGCGATTCCAGTAAACCGTGAAATCCTTCTGCTCATGCACTCCAAAGATCTGAACCACTCCTTCTACGTGCGCGAACTGCGCATTCAGCAGGATTTCGTGCCGGGGCTCGACCTGGCTATCCATTTTACCGCCACGCAGACCGGCAAGTTCGAGATCGTTTGCACTCAGCTTTGCGGACTCGGTCACTACAATATGAAGGCGTATCTTACTGTGCTTTCGCAGGACGATTTTGACAAGTGGCTCAAGCAAAAAGCGTCAGAGCAATAGCCTAGAGCCTTCGGACCGATCGGCGCCCCCGCCGGGTCCCTCGAGAGAGGTGAACACATGCAAGAACATTCCGCACAAGTAGCGCATGTCCACGCGCCGCCGGAAGGTTTCATTCGCAAGCACGTCTTCAGCCTGGATCACAAAGTTATCGGCAAGCAGTACTACGCTCTCGGCTTGACGGCAGTACTGATTGGTATGGTGCTCTCCTGGCTGATGCGCTTCCATCTGGTCTGGCCGGCGGCGAAGGTGCCGGGCCTCGAGCTTCTTTCTAAGGTCGGCGCGCCCGGCGGCGTCATCACTCCCGAGTATTACCTTTCGTTGTTGACGATGCACGGCACGCTGATGGTTTTCTTTGTTCTGACCAATGCGCCTTTTGCCGGATTCGGCAACTACTTCCTGCCGATCCAGATCGGCGCGGAGGATATGGCCTTTCCGCGCTTCAACATGATGTCGTTCTGGGTCACTTTTGTCGCCTTCCTGGTTTTGATTACCGCGTTCTTCATTCCGGATGGCCCGCCGATCTCCGGTTGGACGGCTTATGCGCCTCTGAGCGCGGTGGGCAACGATGCCGGGCCTGGCCTCGGTTGGGGACAAAATCTCTGGGGCATTTCCATCGCAATATTTTGCATTGGCCAATTGCTTGGCTCGCTGAATTTCATAGCCACGACATTGGACTTGCGCACGAAAGGCATGACTCTGATGCGCATGCCGGCGTCCACCTGGGCATGGTTCATCACCGCCTGCATCGGATTGATGGCCTTCGCGGTGCTGCTCCCGGCTTGCATACTGCTGATTCTCGATAAGAACGCGGGCACCAGCTTCTTCATTCCCGCGGGCCTTGTCGTGGGCGACAAACTCCAGCCTCATGCCGGAGGTTCGCCCCTGCTCTGGCAGCACATGTTCTGGTTCTTCGGGCATCCCGAGGTGTACATCGCCATTTTGCCCGCCATGGGTATCGTCACGCATGTGCTCGTCACCAGCATGCGTAAACCGATGTTGAGCGCCAAAGTCATCATCTACTCGATGATGTCGATTGGCTTCCTGAGCTGGGTCGTGTGGGGCCACCACATGTTCGTCAGCGGAATGAATCCGTTCTCGTCGCTCTTGTTCTCCTTCCCGACGCTGACCATTACGATTCCCGCGACGATCGTTACTTTAATCTGGCTCGGCAGCCTTTACGGAGCGAACATCCAGATCAATTCCGCTTCGCTCTTTGCGCTTGGATTTATTTCCATGTTTGTCAGCGGAGGCATCAGCGGCTTTTTCCTCGCTCAACCCTCCATTGACATCTATCTTCACGCCACGTACTTCGTGGTTGGCCATTTCCACATGGTGATGGGCGTCGCCGCCATTTTCGGAATTTTTTCCGGAACGTATTTCTGGTTCCCGAAGATGGCCGGCCGCATGATGAATGAAACCCTCGGTAAGCTGCATTTCTGGCTGACGTTTGTCGGGACCTACTGCATTTTCATGCCGTTCCATTACCTCGGGTTGGTCGGCAATGTGCGCCGGTATTCGTCCTTCGTTGACGACTTCATGGCTCCTTTGATGCCGGTGCACAAATTTATTACCATCGCCGCATTTATTACCGGCGCGGCTCAATTTATTTTTATCTATAACCTGGTTCACAGCCACTTCCGCGGCAAGCCGGCCCCGGCCAATCCGTGGAATGCGACTTCGCTCGAGTGGAGCATGCCTTCACCTCCTCCCTGGGACAATTTTGGAGGCAAGCATCCGGTCGTTTATCACGATCCTTACCAGTACGGCGTTAAGGGTTCCCAAGGCGACTACGTGATGCAGGATTCGCCGGAATCGATTGTCGAGGAGTAACGCCGAAGAAAAATGCCGGCGAGCGGATCCTGCCTCCCGGCGTGCGCGGCATAGAAAAGAGCGCTTATGTCTACGACAACATTTCCTTCGCCACCCTCCACGGCTCCTCCTTTACCGCCGAATGGAAGCGGCGCGAAAGTAGCGGGAACCAGGCCACGTCCCGGCGGCCACGGTCAAAGTGGCGTCTGGGTTGGAATCTTCGCGATCACGATGTCGTTTGCGGCGTTCACCAGCGCGCTTTTTGTCAGACAAGGATCCGGGGACTGGATCCATGTGGTCGTTCCTCGCCTCCTCTATGTGAATACCGCCGTGCTGCTTCTCAGCAGTATCACGCTGGAAATGGCTCGTCGCGCGTTCATGAATTCCTCCGCGCTGGACTCTGGCGCGCTCCGCAACAACACCTTGCGCTGGCTTGGCATCACGCTCGTGTTCGGATTCGCTTTTGTCGTGGGGCAATATATGGTTTGGCGCCAGCTCGCGGCGCAGGGTCTCTACTTGGCGACGAATTCCAACAGTTCTTTCCTGTACGTTCTCACTGCGGCTCATGCCCTGCATGTTCTGGGCGGAATCACTGGACTTGTGCGCCTGAGCGCGCGCCTGACTCCCAGGCAAATCACGTTGCGAAGCAGTTCGTTTGCCAACACCGCCATCTACTGGCATTTCATGGGCGTTCTGTGGATCTACCTGCTCCTGGTCATTTCCATACGGCTTTAGGAGTGAAGAGGGAGAAAAACTGTGAGCGAATCTGAAATTGCAGTGCACGGGCACGGACCGACATTGGAACCGTCGCCTTTCGCGATTCCGTCCAGAAAACTGACCATGTGGTTGTTCATCATCTCCGATGCAGCAACTTTTGGCAGCATGCTGTTCGGGTACGGTTATTTGCGCACGGCGAGCGTCGATTGGCCCACTCCTTTTAAATTCAGTCCCAGCATCCTGAATGTCATGATCATGACGGCCGTCCTCGTCACCAGCAGCTTGACGATGCTTGGCGCCGTGGACTCCGCGAAGGCCGGAGACAAAGCCAAGGCCGGACGTTTCTTGTGGTCCACGATTTTGCTCGGCGTTATTTTCGCCGGACTGCACATCCGCGAATGGTTCGGGCTGATCGATGAAGGAGTCCGAATGTTTCAAAATCCCTGGGGCGCGCCGCTATTTGGCGCCACGTTTTTCAGCATCACCGGCCTTCACCTGCTGCACGTAATCGGCGGTGCTGTGGCAATCGCCGTGGTCGCGCGTGGCTATGCCCGTGGGCGATTGACTCCCGGCCATGTCGAAACCGTGGGGCTCTACTGGCATTTCGTCGACCTGGTATGGATGTTCGTCGTGCCCCTGATTTACTTGTTGAATCTATCGCGCTAGGCGGGCGCATTTCGGAGGAAATTCACGATGGCGAACTCAAAAAACTCTGGGAACACGATCGCAAAATATCTGCCGGTTTATTTCGTCTTGCTCGCGATTGCAATCGTGGAAGTCTTCCTCGCCTACCAGCATTTCTCGACTGGGGCGCTGCTGGCCATTTTGCTGGCGCTGGCCATTTGCGGCGCAACCCTGGCTCTGCGGTACTTCATGCACCTTGCTCAGGAAACCCGCGGCCTCTTTTTGATGCTGATTCCGGCCGTGGTTTTCGTGCTGCTGATGATGAACATGATCTGGTCGGACAGCTTCCGACTGTTGCACATGCGGCCCTTCGGGCACTAGCATTTGACGAAATTCTTGGCTTGGCAGATAGTAGGACGAGCTGTGGGGGACCTGCAAATGAAACTGAAGAGTTGGCTCGGAATTCGAAGGGTGGCTCGCTGCGCCGCATTCCTTGCGGCTCTGTGGGTTCCGGCCTCCGCCTTGGCCCAGAATTGTGCGTTGTGTTACACGCAAGCCGCAGGCGCTGGCCAGCGCATTATTCAAGCGCTGCGGGGCGGAATCATTATCCTCGTGGTTCCTCCAATTCTGATTTGCACCGCGCTTACCGTCATGGCCTACCGCAAACGCAATCACTTCGCCGAAGAATAGCCGTACGCCGCCTGCCATCTGGGGCCGAATACTGCATGAAATTCTTCCGAGTGCAAATGGCTTCCGATTTGCTACGGCTTCATTTCAAGGCAGGTCAAGATCCAACGCATAGATATCCGTGAGCCCTCGTTCGAGCATCACGTAAATAGAACCGTCGCTTCCCAAACCGCTGAAAAAGCAATGCGACGCGCTCACACGAAGCGCTTCTCCGAATCCGAGGACCATCCGAACCTGTTGCGTGTCGACATCCGCCCGAAAGATGGACTCCTGATCGTCCAATTGATCCTGGAAATAAATCGCGGAGCTGTTCGCGGACCAATTGGGCGCCTCCAAAAAACCACCGGACGCAATCAAGGTCCATTTCCCCTTTTGGACATCGAACAGCATTAGATCGTGATTAGAGTTGTCCAGCGCGGCAATGTAGCGTCCGTCCGGCGACCATCGCGGCTCATTAAAATCCTTGGAATCCGGCAACTCTTTCCACGCCGCGGTTGTTGGTTCGAGAGTAAAAAGAGCATAGTGCGGATGAGTCTTAAGATTGCGCATGGCGACGGCGATGCGATAACCGTCCGGCGACCAATCCGCGCTCGCCCCTTCCCATCCTTTAGGTAGGACGGGGCGCATCGCTCCTCCATCGGAAGAGAGTAAATAAATCTGCCGGGGCTGATCGTTCCGAATGCCGGTAAAGAGAATTTGCTCACCCTTCGGCGACCAACGCGGTGACAACCCTCCCAGAGGCGAACTCGTTAATCGCAAACGTTGAGAGCCGTCCGTGTTGCTCCTCCAAAGCGACCCATCCGGGCGATTCGTGTAAACAACCCTTTGTCCGTCGAGCGATACGCTGGCTTCCTGGGCCAGTGTGTCGAGGCTCAGCATCGAAGCGTGCATCGTTCGAGGATCGATCTTTTCGAGTTCGCGGCGCGATCGAAAACTGAACGCAAATATTCGCGAACCCGTTTGCGTCGGAATGGTTACATGCAGGTCATCCGGGCCGCTCGTCAGCGAAAACGGACCGTGGTGCGATCGACGAAACCAACTCCAGGCGTCTCGCATGGCCCATAAATTACATTCATACTGTTCGCAGCCCGAGAACAGGAAGTACTTTCCGTCCGCCGTCCAATTCCCCGCGGATTGATCGGATGGTTGCGTGCCATTCGGTAGGAGCGGGTGTGCGCCGGTACCATCCGCCGTCACCTCCCAGATCGTTTGCGTGCCGTATTCTCCTTGGTCCACCGTGAAGCGAATGCTTCCGCCGTCGGGCGACCATGCCGGTGCGAATGCGTTTCCGTCGACGTGAACCAGTTTCCGAATCTGCGTTCCGTCGCGATGAATCGAATAAAGGTCTTGCCCCCGCACAAACACGATTTGCGTTCCGTCGGGCGACCATGCGGGATCATGGCCGGCGGCCTGGCCCAAACGCCGCGGCTCGCCGCCTTGGACCGGCCAGAGCCAGAGCGGCATTTCATCGTCGCGTCGCGTGAATTGCCCAATCAAAAACTCCGAGTGATCCGGAGAAATTCCAAACAGGCGCGTGTTCTCAAATGGCGCGGGCATCACTTCCGCATTGCCGCCCTCCACGGAAGTCTGCATGAGTTTCCAGCGTCCGCCATCGCGTTCCAAAAAGAAAATCCTCGTCCCGTCGGACACGATTCCGCCCCACTCGTCGATCCTCCCGGCGTTGGCGATCCGCGTCATTCGCTGCACGCTCGGCCGGGGAACAGGGTACACAATGAAAAACAGAAACCAGGATCCAAATAATATGGCCACCGCAAGCAGCATCGTGTCGAACCATTGCTGCGTGCGTTCTGCCCGCTGACGATCCCATTCCGATTCAGATATAAGTTCGGGAGAGAATTCCGGATGCATCCGCAAGCGTACTTCGATCGATTTTTCGCTGTTCGCCGGTGTGGTAAAGGAACCTGCGGCGGACGGAGTGATACTGCCATTGATCACGTGCACAGGCGCCAAAAAGCGATAACCCTGTCGCGGCACGGTTTCAATAAATCGCGGATTTTCCGCATCGTCATGCAGCGCCGCACGAAGCTTCTTCAGAGCCGCGCTCAGACTCCCCTCAAAATTGACGTGCGTGCCGTGCGGCCACAGGGCTTGCCGCAATTGTTCCCTGGACACGATTTCTCCGTACTGCAGCAGGAGCAGGGAGAGTATTCGAAAGGGTTGTTCTTGGAGCTTGACCCGCACTCCTTGGCGAGTCACTGTTCCAGTTGTGAAATCCACCTCGAAGAGGCCAAATCGTACCGTAACGTTCGGATGGATTCTTGTTTCAGGCAAAGGAATGCCCCACAGTTTCGAAAGGGACTCTATCACGTGTTGGCGTCAGTGGAAAATAGATAGTTCATATGACCTCTTAACATATGTATGTACAGTTGATTAGCGGGTCATAGTATTTTCAGAAGGAGTTCACTTGACGGAAATCGGCTCCATCACATATTGATAGACCGCAACGCAGTTGGCGGATAGGCGTGGGGGCATTTCCCAGCCCGTGCCGGTTAAGCTTTGGAAATTAGAATCAGAGGAGGCCTTGGGAAAATAAAATTTAGCCCGTAAGTCCCAAGAACCATCGGAGCACTCGCGCTCGTGGTCCCTGAACCGGTGAAAAAAAAGCCCCGGGCGCGGGTGTTTCGGTAACGCCCTCATCGCCGCTAGAACTGACGTGCCCAAGCTGTTCCTTCCAGATATCCACCTGAGCGTTCATCTAGCACTCGGGGCTTTCGACAGGCCCCGTTTCCAGTAACACCGGAGAGTGAGTCTTCGGCCGTTGGTTTGGCAGTGAGTTCGCGGCTCACGAGGGGCGGTTGAAGAACGGACTATCCGCTCTGAAGCGACTTCATTGAGAGAATTCCAGGTTGTTATTTGAAAGGGAACGTTGGTGGATCTGACATTCGCGGCGATCTGGCGCGTCCTATCTCGCTGAGGATAGGTGATTGACGATAACCTTCTCAACTACGTTGTGACCTCGGCCCGGCGACGCGATACCTCCAAAGTCCGATCAGCCCGATCGTGGTCATTACAATGTAAGAGGCCGCCTGCGCAATCAGTATGTATGCAATCGCTTCTGTGTGCGTATAGTTGAAGGGCGTCAGTACCGCAACTGCGACGAACTCAAGAATACCTACGGATCCCCGTGCGATTTGGCAGGCTACAGGTGTTCAATAATTGGAGCCCGTTCACGACGGCGGATCAGGCGAATGTTTCGCTGGGCCTTGAATATTTCTGTAAGGAGTCTGACGAAATCTGGAAACTATCCGACGAGCGCATGGTCGCGCACGCGACGGAGGAACTTAGCAGGATCGGAGAAATTCCCGCATTCCTCGACCTGCTGGCGGCGACACGGAGAGGAGCGGGGCGTTTGGTTAAAAATCTGGCCGACGTTTCTGAGCGAGTTGAATGAGCGCCAACAATTGAAAGTGGAGCGAGTCATTTCTGGACGGGAGTTTTTGCTCCCACGAAAAAAAAGGGATTGCGGGGTCGCGCGGCAAGACACCGTCTCCGGCCCGGTTACTCGGCTCGTTTCTTTTACAGCCCTTCTACCGTGCGCCAGAAGCAATACGATTCGGTTGCCGTCTCGATAATGTGCGCGCGGTCAGTGATACGATCCAACAGTGCATGGCACAATCGCGGGTTGGGAAACACTTGCGTCCACTCCCAGAACGGTAGGCCCGTGATTACGAGCGTGGCCCGTTCGGCCAGTTCCGCGATCAGCTGGAACAAAGCCTCCACGTCGATCTCCACCGGTGGCACGTAGGCCACTTCGTCGAGCGCAATCACGTCGCAGCGCATCCACCGCGTCACGCGCCGTGGTGCTGCCAAGATTCTACTAGGTCGTTCACCAAGTTCGCTGCCCTCGTAAGACGCGCTCTCCGCGTCTTACGGCACGCCGTCCCGCACAGCCCCGTCGCCAGATACGTCTTGCCCGTGACACATTCGCCGATCAAAACCACCGGCACGGCCCGCGTGATGTACCGCCTTCAGCCAGCTCGCGCGCCTTCACCGCCGGGATCTGCAGCGATCTCAGCATTGATTGTGCAGCATAATCTCTGTAGTATTAGCGTTTTAATTGATCATTGCTTTTCTGTAGGGCAAGCGTGCTGAGTGAATATCCCGAATCGTATGTGCCCTCGTCTGACGATCGCGATCCCGACCATCAACCGTGCGGCCCTACTGCCCCTAGCCATTGAGAGCGCACTTGCACAAACATCTCAGGAGATCGAGATTATTGTCTCCGACAACGGATCGACCGATGAGACTCCCGAGGTGATCGCGCGCTATGCCGACCGGGGCCTACGAACGTTTCGACATCCGTCAACCATCAATGCCGCGAGGCACGGCCAGTTTTTGATCGAGCAAGCTCGCGGTGAGTTCTTTCTCTGCCTTTCGGATGACGACTTTTTGGAGCCGGAATTTGCCGCTGATGTTCTCACCTTGTTTGATTGGCATCCGGAATTGTCTTTTGTCTATACGGGATGTGCGGTCCATTACGAGGACTGTCAGGTGCCCGCAGTGGTGGGCCCATCCCTGGAGTCTGGCGCGGCTTTTTTGGCGGCCTACTATAGTGGGAAACGGGAGGTCTCCTGGTGCGCCTGTGTGACGCGCCAACGCGATCTACTGGAACTTCAGCCGCAACCGGATGACTGTATCATCGGTGACATGTTCTTTTGGACTAAGATCGCGTTTCGGGGACCGATCGGTTGCGTCCCTCGCATTCTGTCGCATTATATTCTGCTGCGGCCTGTTAATGACAATATGTCGCACGGTACACCGCCGCTCGCTTGGGCGCGTGAATTGCGGTCATTGGCGGACGATGTGATAAGGACGTCCGAACAAGCGGGTGCGAGCGACAACTACTTGGCACGGCTGCGGGCCGACTGCCGGCGTCATACCGCGCGCTCGACTGCCAATCAGTTCATTTGGACTAGACTGCGGGGAGCGAGCCCCCTGCAAGCCTGGCGCTGGTCAGCGGATTGTTTTTCATACGTGTCCGGAAGTTTGACTGCGTTGAGCCGGGTAATCGCGGCACTGATACTGCCGCGTGCACTTTTGAGGAGTCTCCTGCTGAATTCCGCCGCCAGAATGGCAGCGGCACGAGGTACGAACAACAACTGACACCGGGAGGTGGGACCCTTCCTACTATGAACCTTCGACCCCTTCCATTCGGACTCGGTCCGCCTCTCGTTCGCGCCGCACAGCGATTGCTCAATGCTGCCGGATTCGATATCGTGGACCTACGGCCTTCACACCCCGGGATCAAAGATGCTGAATCCTACAGACCAACGTTTAGCCCGTGGACGACCTCGGAATGGATGGAGAGACTGCGTGGGAATGAATCTGATTTGAACCATCTGACTGAAACGATAAAGTTTCTGAAACGAAGAGGAGTCAAGGTAGTGGTATTTGGCCCTTTCCCGGTATATGACACCGAGTTTCCCCGTCTTTTGGCCAAAGCAATTTCAAGTCAGGAAAGCGGATTTCCCGGCAAGCATCTCGGTTCACAGGAGCAAATTCTCGACGAGCGAATGAACCAGATGGCCGCGGAAACGTGTCATGTCTCCTATGTTTCCCCTTTGAAGAATCTCTGCTCCAAGAGCGGTTGTGGTGAATATGCGGCACCGGGCGCACCGCTTGAGTTTGATGGGTCTCACCGTACTCTTCAAGGGACCAATCTACTGGGGCGCGCGGCAAGCAGCGACTTTCCTCACCTTTTCGAAAAGGGGGAGTTTGTCCGGCCCGTCTCATCAATCCCCCAAGACTCCAAGCTGAACGAGAAACCGCCCCGGGTACCGAGTCGTTAAACATAAAACCTTTCATGCGTGCGACTGTGAAGGAGATACTTAGCTCACAACGGGAAGTCCACGCCAGCCCGGTCCAGCACGTGGGAGCTAATCGAGGGTAAAACCTACCACAGCGTCTCCAGTCGGTGTTCCCCACAAGCCATGTCCGCCCGCTGCAATCACGACAAATTGCCGGCCATTTATTTGATAAGTCATGGGAGTGGATTGTGCGGGAACAGGAAGGTTTCCCTTCCACAACTCTTCGCCCGTGGAAGCGTCATACGCCCGAATCACGGATTCGCGTGTGCCTGCGGAGAATACGAGCCCGCCAGCAGTGACAATCACTCCACCCAGGCTGAGGGCGCCAGTTCCGATCCCGGGTGGCTGTGAGCCGTGAGCTTTCTCCCATACCAGCTTCCCAGCTTGCAGATTCAGCGCTGTTATCGTTCCCCAAAATCCGGGGGTGCACGGAGCCCCGTTCTGATCCAGTATCGGATGCCGAAAAAGGCTATATGGCGCCCCAGTCTGGGGAGAATGATCGTCTCCGAAGGCACCGCTGATGGCACTCCGAACATCAGCGTGTTTTAGTGAGCCTTGTCGCGCTTGGCGCCAAACAAAGCCTGTGACGCATGTGAGGAGTACCAATGCGCCAAACGTCCAGCCATTGCGAGCCCTTTTCCAGAAGACTAGCGCCAGCGAAACTCCAATTGTCAACAACAAAAAAAGAGGAATTCGAAGAGCGAACAGAATCCGCCCGGTCCTTTGGAAGGTTGAGGGGAAGAAACTCTGCGGGACCAGTTGCACTGCGTATGGCAACCGATTTGTAGTGGCGTAGAGAATTCCGTTCACCGGATCGTATGCTGCCGAACCCCAATTCACGCCCCCAATACTTCCCGGAAAAATCAACGATCCTTTCAATGACGGAGGCGTGTAGATGCCGTCATACCTAAGCTTGCTCATCTGCTCGCGACAGGATTCACTCAAGGCCAAGCTGTTATCGCGCATCCTCTCATCTCCAAGCACCAAGGGCGTCATGGATGGAAGAGTAGAAAATGGCTGTGTGGGCGAAGGCGACTCTCCCAGGACGTCGCTTAGCGGCACTGGCCGCTCCTCAACAGGGAAGAGTGGCTTCCCTGTTCGCCGATCCAGTACAAAGACCATTCCCATCTTCGAAATTACTGCTACAGCAGGCGTGTGTTGATGCCAAGTGAAAAGCAGTGGTTCGCTCGCTACGTCGTAGTCCCATAAATCGTGGTGTACGAGCTGAAACGCCCAGACCTTCCTTCCCGTAGCAGCTTCGATTGCAACTATGGAATCTGCATCACGATTATCACCGGGCCTCAGACCGCCGAAATAGTCGGGTGATGCACTGCCGGTTGGGATGTAAACAAGTCCCAAGTCTCTGTCCGCCGCAATTGTGCTCCACGAATTAGCCGCACCTGTTTGCCCGGCCCATTTCTCGTCCCACGGAAGTGGCTCCCATGTCCACGCCTTTTTTCCGGTTATCGCGTCGTAAGCCCGCACTGTGCCTTTTGCCTGCGCCGCCAACTGGTTGTCTGGAATGGAGGAACCGACGATCACGGTGTTTCCCAACACCGTCGGGGCTGAGGTCACATGGAACCCTCTATCATCTCCAATCATGCCTTCTGCAAGATCAACGACACCTTGTCGACCGAAATCCTTGCAGGGTGCCCCTGTTTCTGCATCCACGCCAATTAGCCTGGCATCATTGGTGCCAACGAAAATTCGAGCTGAACATGGCACTCCTGCCTTCATCGAGCCCCAGACTGCAACGCCTCGCGATGTGGTCAAGTCACCCTCGTGAAGGTCGCGCATTTTCGGCCGATACTTCCAACGGTCGATTCCAGTGAGCGGGTCGAGTGCAACAATCTCGTCAAACGGAGTTGTAAGGTAAAGCGCCCCTCCGAAAAGCACTGGTGTGGTTTCGAACATTGCAGAGATTGTTCCAGCGCGGCCAGAGTCCAGTGCGTGAGTGTGATAAACCCACGCAATGTGCAATTGACGAACATTTTCTCGATTTATCTGGTCTGCAGACGAATATCTTTGTCCGCCCGGGTCGCCTCCATAGGTGGGCCATTCCGCTTGCTGGGCCTGCGCCTCGCCGAACATTGCTAAAAGCACGAATGCGAACCAACACCAGTGGAATCGGAGGTTTCTTCTGTTCATCTGATCTCCAGGCGCAATTGGCTCAACCTCGTTGATGCCTGTTCTATGACTCAGATCACTTGGGAATATCCGGATTGGATCGAGATTCCCTTCATTTGATCCTTTTCAACACGCGAGCACCATTTCAAGCTATGCGAAAGAAACGCCGGAACCATAACAATACCGATTGTTGCGCTCGTTCCCCAAAGAATTCCTGCCACATCGAATCGTGCAGCCAAAAACGGTTTAAGGGCGAGTGCCAAACCGGAAGCCAACGCGGAAACGACGATCTGATATTTCATGATTGAGACTGCATTCAGAAAAAGATGAGGAACGCGAATCACCGCTTGGGCGAGCACCCATGCGGAAATGGCCCAAAGCATCGAGCGGCCGATGCCAAGATTGGAATGAAGCCAGACCTTCAGAAGCATCGAGCCGAATAGAACCAGAACGAGCGAGCCAACTCCCGAAATCCCCGTCAATAGAGCCATTCCACGGAACAGGTTCCTTCGTATCCAACGCCAATCCGACATCTTTGCGGCGTCAGCAAAAGCAGGCCAGAGGGGCTGCGAAATCACCAGAAGAAAACCCAGGCCCGTCATGCAAATCCGTAGCGCAATCGTCATGCGGGCTGAAGCCTCAGGCCCGAGCAACTGCAACGCGAGCACGTTGTCGAGCAGAAACGAGAATCCGCCGATCAGGTTCAAAGCAAAGAGCAGAAATCCTTCATGAAGAACCGCTCTGACCTCGGAAAAAGGCGCCCGGTGGTGAGGGCGAAGCTCAGGGTGAATGATGAGCAGGTGTAGTAGGCTGCCGGCATTGGCTGCCACCATTGCTCCATACACGATTTCGACAAAGACAAGCACGTTCGTGGTCGCGGCGGAAGCGACGAGCACCCCTCCCAAGGTCAGCAAGGTCTGCACGAGCTCCCAGAACCCCGAGATATAACCCTTCTGGAGCGCCATCCATGCGTTGTTAGCCGAGTTGAGCGGCACATTGAGCGCCAACCCGACAACAGCAATGAGATACGGTTCTAGCTGAGCTTTGGCTCCGAAGCCCCAGAAGGTGATTGTGGGGATTAAAAGCATCACAACGGCGATCACGCTGCCAAAGCTCAATGCGCCGGCCAGGTGCGTGCGTGCCTCTTCCTCGTTCCCAGAGGCTTTGGATCGCGCGATCAGGGTCACGAGCGCGGTCCCGATTCCGATGTCGACAAGTCCGCTGAACCACGCCAGCGACGATGCGCTTCCCCAGATGCCGAACTTTGCCACGCCCAGCGTGCGAAGCAGCAGCGGCATCAGAATCAGGGTGCTGGCAACCTGAACCAATCGCTGAAACACCCCGGCTCCAGCCGCCATAAAGAATCTGCGCTCCCGTTTATGGGCTGACATGGGCTTCGCCTCTGGTGCATCGTGCGCGGACATTTGCGCCTGTAATCCGCGCGCGCGTCCTCCCCGTCAAGGGACCGCCTCGATAAGCGGCTGTGATTCGCCGACCTTGTCCCGCACCCTGACCTTGTAACCGACGGACTCCAGCATTCTGCGACACTGTTCAGTACATAATTCGCCCTTGATCAAGTGAGGCTCGACGATCAGTCTGGCTTTTATCCCATTAAGGAACCCGGCCGACTCCCCGAGCACCTCAACTTCGCAGCCTTCGATATCCATCTTCACGAAATCCGCGCGGCTCAACCCGCTCTGAGCAAAAAAATCCTGCAGCCGAACGCTCTCCACCACCTGGTCTAGACCTCGTTTTCCGCCAGTGATAGCCACAGCACTCGACCCCATCGTGCCTTCGTTCGAAAACAACACCCCGTCCCCGTGCGACCACACCGCCTTGCGCAACAGGGTGATGTTCTCGATCCCCATTACCCTCGCAGCCATTTGAATGTTGGTCTGAGCGCATTCGTAATTGAGCCCGTCAGCCTCGAACGCGTATACATGACCGACAAGCCCGACCAACTGCGCGAAGATGATCGAAGTCACACCCGCATAAGCCCCAATATCCAGTACGATGTCCCCCTTTTTCAGATTTGCGAAATTCAGATATTCGGCTGTTGTGCCATACGGTTCGGTCTGCGATGGAAAAAGAAATGGAATGTCTGCGAAACCCCTCAGCCTGTGATACCTCGGCCCGCTCATATCTACGAGCTTGATGCCGTCTGCGCGAACAGGAACCACGGAATCGACGTAATAATCGAAGTTCTCGATCATGTGCTGGAGGTACATCGTATGGACGTTTCGAGTACGAAGAACTTTGTCGCCCTTGATTAAATCGAAGAAGACGTCACGCGCAACAAGCTTCATGCCCGCCCGCGACGCGGCCTTTTTCCGGGCACGTAGCCAGAGAAGCGAGTAGATCGGCCCCGGGAGCAGGGGGCCCGCCGTTTCCTTCAGGCGCTGTATTGGTCCTCTCTTCATGAAATCTTCCTATCCTGCCAAGTCCGCAGCTATGCAGTCTGATTGCGAGATGCGGCTAGTTCCCGAGCGCATCGGAGCAATTCGGAACGGCCCGAACCGTGCCGGGCCAAGCACCCTGAACATTACAGGCAGCACCACCAACGTGCTGGCGACTTGGATTAGACGTTGGATCACACCCACACCGGAGGAGGCGACAATGCGGCGGTAGCGCTTGTTACTCGGATTGTTCTGGTGGCTTGATCGATTCGTTGGAGACCAATCCGATGAGGCGGCTTCAGTACTCAATGCTGACATCCTTTCAAGAGGGGCAATACAGTTCCGTAGATAGACCGATGCCTACCTGATCGACGTTGCCGGTAGCACACTTTGCTCGCACTCTACCAAAGTGTCTTCAATTGAGATACTCTCCCGCAGCGGCTCGCCTGGTCCGTATTCGAAGTTGATGCGCTCCTGCTCGATGACCAAGGGACGCCTCTGCACCATGGTATGTATCGTTCCGATGTATTCGCCGATGATGCCAATAAACAGCATCTGCAGCGACATGAAGAAGAACACTCCGATTACCAGGGGAGCCAGGCCTGCCGAAAATCTGCTCCAGAAGATCAGTTTGTAGACGAGATATATACCGGAAACCAGAATACATAGCAGCGAGCAAACGAAGCCCGAGAAGGTCACAAGGCGCAATGGAACCTTGGAGAGATTCGTGATCGCGAGCATGGCGAGGTCGTACAGCGAGTAGAAATTATTATTGGTAATGCCGCGCTTCCGTACCGGCTGGTGAAATGGAATCTCAAAGCGTGGCATGCCGATCTCCGCGATCATCCCGCGAAAATACGGATACGGATCATCGAACTGCTTGATGGCGTCCACGACCTTGCGGTCGAACAGGCCGAACCCGGTGAAGTTCTCGTACGTCTCGACGCCGGAGAGACGGTTCACTAGCTTGTAATATTGCTTGCGGATCCAGAACATCAGGCCGCTTTCGTCGCTGGCCGCCTTAATCCCGATTACAACGGGATAGCCCTCTTCCCATTTGCGGATAAAGTCCCCAATCATCTCGGGCGGGTCCTGGAGGTCAGCGGCAATTCCGATTACGGCGTCGCCGGAAGCCTGATACATCGCGTGCATGGGCGAACGTACATGACCGAAATTGCGCGTATTGCGAATGACTTTTACGTTCTTGTCGTGGGCAGCGATGGCCTTGAGTTCGTGCAGCGTATTGTCGCGCGAGGCATTGTCGATAAAGATGTGCTCGTATTTATGTCCGCCAGCGGCAATGATGGCCGCACGCACGCGCTCATAGAGTTCGTGAACGTTGCCTTCCTCGTTATAGCAAGGAGTAATGACTGTGATTGTTCCGCTGTTTGTCATTGAAATTCCTTCATTCCCTCTCAACGGCATCTGCATACAACAAAATCAACTCCCTCACGACGGCTCGCCCTTCTTGTACCCAAGCTCGTGCTTGAGCGAAAATGCGCTGCCCTGGCCGCTCGTCACGACCTTGGGTCGGAGTTCATCGCTGTTTCCGGCAAGCCCGCGCCCGTAGATCGCGGCCTTCAACGACGGAATGCTGCTGTAAGGACTGTCGATATCGTCGATCACGATGGCTTCATCCTGCCGCAAAGGTCGGAGAAGAACTTCCCCGCGCATTAATTCCCGGCACGAAATTTGTCCTTTCTGCAGCGGAATGGCCAAGTACACATCATCGTCGGCTAGGATGTGCCCCTTCGGCAAGTCTCGCTTTACGTAAACGCCACGGAGTAGGGTGTCCAAGTATTCTATCTCCCGGGGATCGGGAAGGCGCCGTTGGGTGCCGGGAGCTCCGCACATAGCCTTAGCTTTCTGATAGGCCTTGAACCAGTGGTCAATCTGATCGGGCAAGGAGCAATACGGAGAAACTTTCATGCCGTCGTCATCGATGTCTATGTGACGTTCGAAAGTGCGCGCGCCTTTGGCGTAGGCAATTAGCATGGAAGCTGTCCAGTCGTTATATTCGTGGGTGGAAAACCCGATGACGTGGTTGGGATAACGGTCACGCAGGAAGTCAATCTGGTTCATCTCCAGCTCATTGTCTTCCGAAGGGTAGAGGGAAACACAATGATTGATCGCCAAGGGGATGTGCCGGTTATCGAAGAATCGCACCAGGTCGTCGATATCCTTCAGTGACGAACCTCCCGTGGACACGATTACTGGCTTCTTGGCTTTGGCAATCTTTTCAATCAGCATCCAGTCATTCAGGTCGGAACTGGCGATTTTCAGGATTTGGATCCCCAGCTCACAGCAAAAATCCACGGAATGCTCGTCGAACGGCGTCGCCATGGACATGCAGCTGGCCAGGCGGATCGCATTGACCAGCTTTGCGTAGTCTTCCATCGCTAGTTGGGTGCTAAGCGTCTTCTTGATGTAGCGGATGTCAGTATGGCCACGGAAATCCTTATGAATGAAATTATCCACATCCCGAATCTGTAGCTTGATGGCGGCGCGGACATTATTGAAGCGCACTACCTGCGCGTAGGCGGCGATGATTTTCAGCCCTCGCTCGACTTTTCCAAGGTGGTTGTTCGCCAGCTCCAAAACGAACAATTCATCAAAAATATCCGCACCCGTCATAAATATCCTCCTCTAACTAGCTGTCCTTAATAGTGTTAGTTTCCAGTTCGTCCGCATCGAGAAAGGGATACATATCCTCAAGCGGCGGAGTAACAATCATTCCGCCTGGCAATTGCTTCGACTTGGTGCGCGGTTCGAACTCCTGTTTCTGGTCCAGCATCACTTCGATCAGCGTCGGCCCCGGCTGCTCCAAAGCAAGTAGAACTCGAGACATGTCAGTCGCGCGATCAATCCGCATGCTGGGAATTCCATAAGCGCAACCAACCTTGACGAAATCGGGAAATGAAACTCCGCTGGCCGGTGTTGAGCCGGTCAGGCGGCCAAAGAAGTTCGATTGCGTGCTACGGATCGAGACGTATCCGCCATTGTTCAGCACAAAAAGTTTGATAGGGAGCTGGTGATGTTTCACGGTTTGCAGTTCCTGGATATTGAGCTGCAAGCTGCCGTCCCCCGCCAAGCAGATGATTCGTTCGCCGTTGCGCGCCACCGCTGCGCCAACCGCCGCCGGCAGATCGTATCCCATGGACGCCGAACCCGAATTGGAGATGAGGCGCTGGCCCTTGCGAATCTTCATCACTTGAAAACTAACGATGCAAGCGGTCGCGTCACCGCAGACCACGACATCATCTTCCGACAGCAGGGCGGAGAGTTGTTCCATGAAGTAATAGGGATTCATCGGCGGCCCAGAATTTCTCTGTTGATCCTGCACGACGGGGTAGCGCGCCACGCGCTCGCGGCACCACTCGATCCATTTCTGATGTTGGGGCGCGTAACTGGACCGCCTGCATGAGTCGGCGAGTTCAGCGAGAAAGAACTTCAAATCGGAGTGAATACCAAGGTCAGGGCGAACTAGTGGTTTGTCGAGCTCGGAGCTATCTATATCGACCTGAATCTTGAACGCACGCGGCGCGAACGAGCGCCAGTTGTAGCTGACCTGGCGGATATTCAGCCGTGAACCCAGAATCAATACCAAGTCCGCATTTTGTACGGTGAAGTTTCCCGCCCGGTCGCCGATTGTTCCCGGGCGCCCACAATACAGCTCGTCGTCGCTGGCGATCAAATCATGCGTCCAGGCGGTTGTAACCGGGATTTGTAGCTTCTGAACAAGCTGTTGAAATTCGTCCAAAGCATGTGCGTGGCGTACGCCGGTTCCGGCAAGAATCACTGGCCTTTTTGAGGCACGAATTCGCTCGAGTACCTCCGTAGTTTGCTTCCGAACTTCAGCTTTGCTCCATAAAGGAGCATCCTCAGCCGGATCGTAAGCGCGCAGGTGGGTCTCATTGACTTGGGCGGATTGAACGTCGACGGGAATATCCAGCCAGCAAGGTCCTGGCCTACCGGATTGTGCCAAATGCCAAGCACGCTCCAAGTGATAGCGAATCGAAATCGGATCATCGACCAGTACTGCGTACTTGGTGATGCCTTTAACCATGCTGACGATATCTACTTCCTGATCACCTAACTGGCGCAGGTCGCGCGTGCCGGTGGTCGCCATGCACGTTTCGCGTTTCACTTGGCCCGAAACAACTAACATGGGAATGGAATCGGTCCACGCGCCGAAAACTCCGTTTAACGCATTGATGCTGCCCGGTCCCGTCGTCACATTTACTACGCCGAGGGAGCCCGTGATTCGCGCGTACGCTTCCGCCGCCATCGCCGAAGCTTGTTCGTGATGATTGCAGATGTACTTGATGCGCTGCTCCTTTCCGATGCTGTCGTTGAGGTGCATGGCACCCCCGCCGGTCACTAGGAAAATATGGCGCACTCCCCAGTCCGCGAGTCTATGCATCACGTAATCGGAGAGCTTGATCATCGGGTTGCTCCACTGGAGGCGACAACTTCCTGCGCCTTTCGACAGCGGTTCCACTTCAGTGTGCGCTCGACTGCCGCACCCAGCGAGATCGTGCAACGCAGCCCCAGTTCCTGCCGCGCTCGCTCCGTGCTGGGGACGTAGCGCATGACTGCCGCCCCTGCTACTGGCTTGCCCAATATTTCGACGGGCGTGCGACGGGGGCCCGTTCCGGCTACTGCGCGTGCGAGGTCGGCGATGCTGATGTCGTGTTCCGAGCCGACGTTATAAGCCCGGCAAGAATTGCCGCGGAGAAAAATCGTCCACAACCAGATCATCAGGTCGCTGGCATACATATAACTGCGAAGGGGGGTGCCGTCACCCTGCACCTGAATCGGCGCACCCACCAGTTGATCGCGAATGAAATTGCCGATGGCGAAGTGCGCGTCCAGCTTCATATACGGACCGACAAATGCAAAGCACCGCGCAATCTTCACTTCTAAACCTGTCTGGTTTGCCGCAAGGACACAAAGCAATTCAGCGGCGCGCTTTCCCTCGGCGTAGGCAGAGCCTGGTTCGAGCGGGTCAGGGCCGCCCTGGAAATCCTCAGATATGCGGGTCAGATTCGGCGGCTGCTTACCGTAGACAGCGCCGGAGCTAGTCAAAAGAAATTTTGCAGCGCCGCTGCGAGCGGCAAAATCCAGACAATGACGGGTGCCCTCGACGATCGTGTCAAACATCAGTTCCGGATGTTGCGCATTGAGCTCGGCGCTCGAATCGGTAGCGGCATGGATGATGTGCGAGAACTTGTTACCGGGAAACGAAAAATTGCGCACATCTCCAACGATAAGTTCCAGGCCTCGATCCGTCAGATGCGGCAACCTATGTTTCAACTTCTGTGGATTTCTCGTCAATATCGTGGCGGTTGCGTTCAGGCCAAACTGCTCGTTTGCCCACACGAAGGTCTCAAGCAGCCAGCATCCAATGAATCCCGTGGCGCCAGTAATAAAAACGCGACGGCCGCGAAGCTCCTCCCAGAGATCCGGAGTGCATGCCAGGATGTGGTCAAGGTCAGTGGCGAGCAAATTGACCGGCTCGATCATCGCCGCGACTCCTTGCTGGCAGTGGAAGATAAGGAAAGTGGTACGGAGTGCAGAATTTCGATCACGTACTCCAGCATCTCGGAACGAAGACCCGGATAGACCCCGATCCAGAACAACTGGTTCATGACCAGGTCGGAGTTGGTTAAGTTGCCAATGACTCGGTGCTGGACGTCACGGTAAGCAGGTTGGCGCACCAGATTGCCTCCGAATAAGGTCCGGCTGTCGATCTTTCGCTCCTCCAGGAAGCGGGTGACCTCCATGCGCGAAAATGGAGCATCGGGCTTCACCATCAATGGAAATCCAAACCAGCTCGGGTCCGAGTTGGCCGTGGCCTCGGGCAGCACGAAGTATTCCTGCAAATCACGCAAACCCGCTCTTAATACGGAGTAGTTGTGTTTTCGAGCGGCGATGAATTGCGGCAACTTCTTAATCTGCGCCACGCCGATGGACGCCTGCATATCCGTCGCCTTCAGGTTGTATCCGATATGAGAGTAGATATATTTGTGATCGTAACCGTGCGGGAGCTGACCTAAATCCCAGTCGAAGCGCTTGCCGCAAGTGTTCGCCTTCCCCGGGTCGCACCAACAATCACGGCCCCAATCACGGAACGATTCCACGATGGTTTTCAATAGCGGCACATCCCCAAGCACTGCCCCGCCCTCACCCATGGTGATATGGTGGGCAGGATAGAAGCTGGTGGTGGCTAGATCGCCAAAGGTACCCACCAGCTTCCCGCCATAAATGGAGCCCACAGCATCGCAGCAGTCCTCAATAAGCCACAGCCCGTGGCGGTCAGCGAAGTTCTTCACTGCCGCCAGGTCGAAGGGATTGCCCAATGTGTGCGCGAGAACAACGGCGCGCGTGCGTTCGGAGAATGCGAGTTCGAGTTGCTGCACGTCGATGTTGTAGGTGGGCACCTGGATGTCAACAAAAACAGGCACTAATCCGAGTTGAACAATCGGGTTGACCGTGGTCGGGAATCCTGCCGCCACCGTGATGACTTCATCGCCGCGAAGGATGCGTTTTTCACCCAACTTCGGCGAAGTCAGGGCCGACAGGGCAAGCAGGTTTGCGGAAGAACCGGAGTTGGTGAGCACGCTGTAACGCCGCCCGAGAAATGCTGCGAACTCCCTTTCGAACTGCTCCGCAAACCGGCCCGTCGTCAACCAGAAGTCCAGGGACGAATCGATAAGGTGCTGCATTTCGGCGGAGTCAAAGACGCGTCCCGCCACCGGCACCCTAGTTGTGCCTGGAACAAACGTAGCGGGGGCAAATGCCTCCGCCCAATACTCGGATACCAGCGCAAGGATTTGTCCACGGAGGCGAGAAGCGGTATCCACGTTACTTTAGAACCTCCCGGTACCAGGCGATGGCGCGTTCCAGGCCCCGCTCGAGCGTGAACTCTGGGGCCCAGTTCAGCAAAGTTCGGGCACGCTTCGAACTGAGGTACTGGTGGCGAATCTCATTGGTCGCCTGATCTTGAATCTCGGGCTGCAGTTCCGATCCCATCTTTTTCAGAATGAGGTTAACCAGGTCAATTACGCTGATCTGATTCTCATTGGAAAAATTAAACGCCTGGCCCTGAAGCTCCGGTTTGCTTGTAAGGAGTTCTGCCAACAGCATATAGGCTGTCGCGCCGTCCTCGACGTAGAAGTAGTCGCGCATGTATTTTCCATCGGAGCGGATAATGGGCCGCTGTCCACGAATCACGGAACGAATGGTGCCGGGCACCACACGGTTCCAATTCAGATCGCCGCCACCATAAAAATTGCCGCAACGCGTAATTGCGATCGGCATCTGAAAAGTTTTGGCGTAGCTTTGAGAAATGAGATCCGCGCATGACTTGCTGACGTCATACGGATGCTGCCCCTGCAGAGGCATGTCTTCGGAGTAAGGGAGCGTTGGTTGGCTGCCGTAGGCCTTATCCGACGAAGCCAGGACAAGTGCTCGAACTAGTGGCGATCGGCGACAAGCCTCCAAAACATTCCACGTGCCGCGCACGTTGCTTTCGAAAGTGGAAATCGGGTTGCGATTGGCGATCGTCACGATCGTTTGCGCGGCCAGGTGAAATACCGTGTCGATTTCGTATTCGCCGAGCGTCCGCTCAAGCAGGTCCAGATCCTCGACATCGCCTCGCACTACGGAAAGTTTCTCAATCAGACCCGTACGCACCAGCTCGCATCGCGGCACCCAATCGCGATTGAGACACACGACCGATGCTCCTTTTGCGTGCAGCCGGTGAACGAGCCAACCACCCAGCATGCCGGTTGCGCCGGTTACAAAAACAGGTCGATCGCGCCAGTAATTCTCGTCCATTACCAAACCTTCCAAGGCGCCTGATTCTTTGCCCACAGGGCGTTCAAGTGTTCGTACTCGCGGTACGTGTCCATCGCGTAAAAAAAGCCCTCGTGTCCATACGCCATCAACTGTCCGTCCGCGGCGAGCCGCTGGAGGGGTTCGTGCTCGAGAATGCACGAGTCTTTATCGAGATAATTGAAGATCTCACGCTGGAAGACAAAAAAGCCGGCGCTCGCGAAGGTATCCGTCCTGGGTTTTTCCAGGAATTTCATCACATGCCCGCTTCCGCTCATTTCGACAATGCCATATCGCGACGTCGGCGTGACTGTTGTCACCGTCGCTATCTTTCCGTGTTCCTTGTGAAAGGCCAATAGCTGCTTGAGATTGATGTCCGCGAGACCATCGCCGTAGCTCAGCATAAACGTCTCGCCGTCGATGTAGTTGGAAACCCGTCGCAGGCGTCCACCCGTCATCGTTTCCAGTCCGGTTTCGGCCAGCGTCACTTTAAAGTCCTGTTCGGCGTGAATTCCGTTGTAACTGATCTGCGACTTTCGGCCGAGGCAGATCGTGAAGTCGTTGTTCATCGCCTCGTAGTTCAGGAAATAGTCCTTGATCATGTTGCCGCGATATCCGAGACACAATACAAATTCGCGGAAGCCGCTGTGGGCATAAACTTTCATGATGTGCCAAAGAATGGGGCGCCCCCCAATCTCAACCATCGGCTTTGGACGAAACTCGGTCTCCTCGCGCAACCGTGTGCCCAGTCCACCGCATAACACAACCACTTTCATTGCAGTTCTCCTGAATCTCTCCGTGGCTCAATTCCCCCAAGCCATACAGCTTCACCAAGCAAACCCTCATTGCCCGTGCATTAATCCTGCTGACACGATTGGATCGCCACACGCGAAAGCGCGCGCGTAATCGTTAGCGAATATCGGTTTCCTGGTCCATACCCAGCTATTTTGGTCTGTCCAGGCAGGGTCCAGATCGTCCACCACAATAGCGTTAATGCCATATTCACGGCACATTACGTCGAGACCCGAGCTTGCGGCCTGCGAGGGCCGCATGAACAAATTCACGATGGGCATCATGCGTGCCAGACATCGCCCTACGTCTCCCCCGAAGACGGCACCGCACAGCGGTAGCCCCATCGCGGCACCATGGCCTGAGTACAGCTGATGAGGAATAAAAGAGGTTGCGTTCGGGTTATATTGCACGATTGCGCCGGACGGCAGGACGGTTCTCAGAGAGTCGTAAACGGAACGCAACGCGTACGTGCGCTTACCGAGTTGATGATCCTGGTCAAGCCAGGGAGCCATTTCCGTGCCAATCAATCCAGCATCCTGCAGGATCGGGGACATCCGCAGCATCGACGCCTGGTAAACAGTCCCGACCAGGCCAAGAACCGCTAGGACGCCTACGAAGGCTGCCATTCGCCGTGTACCGACCTTGGGGCTGGAGACGCGCCGGCTGCTCCACCATTCGTCAACCAGTAAAGCCGCCCACAGCAGCAACACGAACTGCGCCTGCAGGAAACACCGCCAACCCAGGTCATTGCTGCCAATCGTTGTGGAGCGCATGAAGCTTCCAACCAAAAAACTGGTCCCGACAATCACCCATCCAGTCTGTTCTTCTCGAGTCATCTGCGCACTGCGAGCCCGTAGGCTACGGATACGGAGCGCGCCAACGACGAAAAAGAAACCCAGCTCAAGAAAATAATTAAGCGGCAGGAGGAGAAATAGAATTAGATGCAAAAGAGACTGGTTTTGACGAAGAGTTACAGAGAACGTCGAATTGATCAGTTCGATCGCCAACGGAAATCTGCGAATCGCAAGGGTAAAAAAGCGGCCACCGCCACCGGTTCCATCAACGCCTGGCCCCATGACTACCCTTAAGTACGGGAGCGCGAGCACTAGCCCGACCGCACCTGCCCCCAGCAGTCCCGACACGTCATCCCACCATCTCCGATACGCCGCCAGTGGCAACCAGAAAACAACAAACAAAGCAAACGTGAAAGTTGCCAGCACCGAAAGTCCGACAGAGCTCGCAAAAGCCAATCCTGCGATTAGAATGGCGGCTGCGCGTTGAAGTTTTGTCCCAGCCGGCTGGCGTATTATTAATAACCCCATCATGCACGCCAATAGGCCCATGATGTGGTGCGGCGTCCATAGCAGCGTATCCAGCCACGATGTGATTTGCTCATTCCACCACTCCATGTCGGGCGTCACCAGATGCGAGCGCACAAAGACAAGAGCGGTCGGCAAAATGTCCAGTCCCGTTACCAGCAGGAGGCTACAGCCGATCAACGACTTTCGCGCGAGGTGTTCGCGGTCGCCCACGAAGAATCGGAGGGATATCCCGATGAGCGACATCAAGGCTATGCCGGCCCACACTGTGCCGCCGTACATCGCCTGCCGCGAATCCACATTCCCCAGGCGAGTGGCCAGGCTGCAAACCAGCATCCAGAAATAGTGGTATCGAAGGAGCATCGGCGGGGTGCCGGCGAAAAACGGATTGAGGGGTGGAATAGATCTGGCGGCCGCCGCCGTGAATTCTGTACGGGTGGAATAGTCATATGCGGTCGTGCTGAAGTAAAGGAGGCCCTTGAATTGCAGATCAACGAGCGAGGCGATCGCCACGAAAGCCCAGCTAAGAATGAGAGTGCCGCCGATCCACACCACTCCCGGCACTCGAGGCTGGCGAATTTGCGACCCCCGCTGCCACACCGAACGAATTAGGAAGGCAAAGCCGAGCCAACTTGCTGCCAATAAAGTCCATAGCACCTTCTGATTACCACCAAGAAGAAAAATGAGTACCGGTACGACGGCCACCGCCAATGGCGTGCTGAGTGTGAGTTGCGCCGCCAAGGGGCGGTCACGGAAGTTGAATACGTTTGAAAGCCAGCCCACAACATATCCGGGAATGAACAGAACCAGCGACAATAACAGCGAAGCTTCAACGCTGCGTACGATATCTACTGCTGTAAAATTGCGTAGCATTTTATTCTTAAAATTTTAGTTTCTCCTCGCAATGTTTGACTACTGAATAATAGTGTATGAGTTCCAGGATACGGACGTTGCGACGGACCACGGTGTTCATTCGATTCCTCCACGGATATCGCATGATGCGTCTCGAAAGCCCTGTGCTTCGCCAGCAATTGGTGCCATTGAACCAAAGCGATAATCCGGATGTGCGTCACACGTTCGCGACGCAGTTGTTCCGTCCAGGTCCCGAAATTGTGACCATCCAACATCTTCGAGCTCACTCCAAAATAACCACTCCAAAATAACGATGACGGTCCGCTATGCTCATTCGCTAGCAGATGTTAATATAGCGGCTGTCGGTAAGCTGGATTTGGTTGGTTTCCACTCGGCACCGGACTCTGATCGGACTCCGAGCTCTTCTAATGTTGCAGCCAAATCCGAAGTAAATAGTTTTGCTGCCTCATATAGGCCCGTAGCTCAGTTGGTTAGAGCGCTACCTTGACACGGCGGCCGGACACCTTTCGGCATCTCCCTATTTTTCATACAACTAGACCTATTTTGAATCGCTTGCGGAAATCGAGTTCCTCACTCTTCTTCAGCCGTTTTGACTGGTTTTTGTTCCTTACCGGACTCTAATCGGACCCCTGAGTTCCGGGCCAGCGGGACATGCTGTCTAGGCCTGTTCGTCAAAAATTTCGAACAATACACGCTCGAACAGCAAAGTGCTGTGCGCATTCATTTTGAAATCAGATGCGCTTTGGCTTTGCCGAGTAATTCTAATTGAGTGCTACAGGAACATGGTCGGAGTTGTGCCATATCGCACGAAGTTTTTTGTTGATCGCCAAGGAGCCACTTGTGTCGCCCGCCGCTTTGAGCGCACGAGAAAGTCCGACTAGCGATTGTGTTCGCTCTGGGGCGCGAGCGAGGGAAGCCTTAAAGGCCGCCTCAGCCTCGTGTGAGTGGCCAGTTTCCAATAGAACTTCGCCCAAGAGTTCATCTGCCGGCTTGTCTATGAACGGTGGACCATACTCAAACTCTATCGACGCCTCTTTTGCGGATGCATCATGCAAAATGACGATAGCTTGATCTGGATTGTCTTCTGCTACATCAATCATCGCGTCTAGTTCTTGTCGAAGAATTGATGCACGTTTCATCTGCGGAGTCGGTGAGGCTCCAGGAAGAAGTGGCTTAGAGTTCAATGCTTTGTCAGCCGCTTTGAGCGCGTTACTTGCTTCAAGAGCGCCTTTCACATCGCCTCGTCGAATGGCTGAGAATCCATCTGCAAATGCAAAACTGGCGGCTATATCGCTTTGATAGTTGCTAGTAGGTATGACAGGCCAGTGGGCAACATCACCATTCCATTCTTCGGTATCGAGAAGATAACGCAAGCGCATACTACCGTAAAAAGCGTAAGGTGCAACATTTTCTGGATTCCCGCTGCTCGCGGCTGCGACAGCTCCAACCCGGCATTTTGTGACCACTTCCTTTGCTTCTTCAAATCGACCTTCTTGCAAGTAGCCGTACTCCAGCCAGGAAGTGTAGTGGCCGCAAGGTTCCAGAGGCCGCCCCCTTCGCGTGTCCTTTTCATCCTGAATGCGAATGGCCGTTTGGTTGGCTTTAACAACTTCGTCCCACATTCCTAGCGCGACGAAGATGTGCGAGGTCATGTGCTGCGCGTGCGGGGCGTCGATGGCGATTTTAGAGTAATTACGCGCCGCGGCAAGGCCCAGCGGTGCATGGACGGGATCATCGACGCAGTGGATGAGGTAATGATTTATGCCAGGGTGATTCGGATGCTTGTAGAAGAGAGGCTCCAGCACCGCGAGCGCTCGCATGAAAATCCCCTCATCGCGTCCGCTGTGCGCCGTGCCCAGGATCGCTAGCGCATAGAACGCACCAGCGTCCACATCGTCTGGATAGTTCTGGTACAGGGTGGCCATAGCGTCGCGATACTTAAGATCGCGATCGTACTTTGTACCATCACTGAAATAGAGAACGTCTACAGCTCTTAGATAATCGCGCTCGCGATCGGCGCTACACTTGGCAACGCGCTCGGCTTCCGTAGCCCCAAGTTTTTTCAGCACGGCTTGCGCAGCTGGTTGGTTCTGAGGTCCCCAAAGCGGTTCGTTGTAAGTCATGGCCTCGCCCCAGTAGGCCATACAGAACTCGGTGTTACTAGACTGAGCCTCCCGGAAATCTGTGGCGGCCGTCTCGTATTCAAAACTGTGAAGCTGGGACAATCCGTGGAGGAACGCTTTCTGCGCCGTAACGGCTCCGGAATCAGCGAACGCGAGATGCCCAGAGTTCACTCGTGGCGCCAGTAATTGGGCCAAACCGAGAAGGAGCGCTGACCAAAGCATTAACATGGAGTCACTCTCTTCCCGATGTCGGCTCCGAACCAAGTACTTCCACAATGAAACGGGGTCAGTCCACTGCGACCCAAACGCACGACCTTATTGGTCTGGCGAGAGCACAGGGAGCACGTGCCAAAGTCACGAAGCTCACCTATTTTTAAAACACGAGGCCCGAATCTACTTACGGTAGTCGCCATAACTGCAACATGAGGGCACCGATTGTGAAAGATGCGTTGGCTACAGCGCAAGCAAGCAGGCTTTTAGTCCGCCAAAACACGATGCCTGTGGACAAACCAAGAGTGGCACCAGCTATTACGTTGAAGGCGGGCCACGAATTAAAGGCGGGCCACGAAAGCGCAAACACCAAAGTCGAAACAATGAGGGCAGATACGACTGAGATGCTCTCAAGAAGCTGTCTCAACAAAATACCGTTAAAAAAGATCGCCTGCATGACCGGGAGCAGGAAGACTAGTAGTAAGGCCAACGCAAGGACGCTTCCGATTGAAAGATGGTCAACAAGGAACATGACGATTCCGGACGGCTCATGATTTCCTACAAAACTTGGAAGTGTTGCCAGTAGTGCAGTGAGACCCGCAACACAGCCAAGGCAGATGTTGATGAACAGAGACCGTTTGTCGCGTCGCACTTCTCGAAAGTCAAACGTCGCCTTTGCGGGACGAAGGAAAACCAGCATGACCGACAATTGTGCGAAGAAAAAAAGCGATTCCGCGGGAGCAAGGTATTCCTCTACAGACCGCGACAACGCGAACTGTTTTGTGGTCACAAGGTGGACTTCGTACTCCGTGATAAGGCCATAAAATGCGCCGCTCGTTATCATCAGCAACAGACAAGCGTAGACCAGCCTTGTTAACCTTACGCGAGACCCTGATTCCAGTGCTGGCTGAGTAAGTTCGACATGCATTGTCACCACCTCGCTATTGGCCAAGTCTCGCTATTGGATGGTTTGTGGAGCACGCTCCGATATCTGAGTGATACTTAATCCAACTCACTACACGACCAATTATAAACCCATTGGTGCCCGAGTGCTTCCAGGTTTCAGGGATCTCCGGGCTCATGCCGCTGTCAGGGCCAAGAGGCCCTCCCAGAGGATCTTCATATCTCTGATCAATATTATCTGCCGCATCAGTGATTTGGTCGCCTCGGCTGTTATACGCAACCGCAGCTGCAGTCAAGCATGCGTTATAAGCCAGTACCTGTTGCTTTACGAGTTGCTGTCCAGCGGACGGATCATTGTTGTCCATAATCCATTTGCTTGGATCCGAAGGATTGAAAATGCTGTTCAGCAACGGGTCGCCATACGGACCGGAGGAGAACGTCGGCTGGACTGGAGACGGAAGAGATTGAAAAATCCTCGCGTACTTGCCGAGCAGAGTGTCCACAACCGTGCCAAGTATCCCGCCGGAATATGGGTTAAGACTCGTGCCCGCATTGGGTGCGATGTGAATTGTGGGCTGCGGGAAACCCCATTCGTTGCAAGCCCACGCCGCAAGATCATTTCCGCCAAAAGAAAAGCTAATACTGCCTCCGCCATCGCCCCCGCTAAAAGAAGCGCTTACGCTGAAGCTTAGGCCAATACCGCACTGACCGCTCGGGTCAGTCATGGTGGTGGGGCTGTTTCGCACATAGCTGTACCTGTTTCGGGACTGAGGATCAGTCAGGTTACCGCCAATAGGATCGACGGACATGAACCGCCCCAAACGCGGATTATAGTAACGAGCAAACGCATAATCGATCCCAGTTTCCGGATCTCGCTCATAGCCGGTGAATTTATACCGAGGGTCAAAGCTTTGGGAATAGACTTCCTGGCCATAGGGAAAGTATTCCTGCTTAAAGACCATGCTTAAGGCGCCCGTGCTCACTTGCTCCTGCTCAACAACGCGGGTGCTGCCCAAATGATCCGCCAGATAGTAGTTTACATAGCCGCTGGACAGATCTGACCGGGCAATGCGCTGGCCGGCAAAGAAAGCATACTCGTGGTAGGAAGCATTCGCAGTGTTTCCGCTTCCGTCTGATTCGGCCAAAGTATTACCGCCTAAATCGCGCCAGTAAAGTTCGTAAGCAACTGGCGTGAGGCTGCCCGTGGTTGTGCACGTGCCCCCGCTTACCGGTTGCGCTTTCTCGACGCGAAATCCGTTACCATCGTAGAAGTAGCAGTACGCTGTGGATCCAACGGTTGCAGTCACAATGCGATTTTCCGCATCATACTTATAGGCGTTTAACGTGTCAGCGGTTACGTTACCCGCTGCGTCGTAAGTGTATCCCGTCAAAGCATG